>Ga0209617_10001222_pt1 | contig 12006 bp, 10 predicted proteins | sample LakEriepJuly2011_2_FD_187459 | JGI IMG/M metagenome (GOLD analysis project Ga0209617, IMG submission 187459) | Freshwater microbial communities from dead zone in Lake Erie, Canada - CCB epilimnion July 2011 (SPAdes) (version 2) | ecosystem: Environmental > Aquatic > Freshwater > Lentic >... | reverse complement strand
CAACAAGTTGGTGCGGCAAGAACAAAAAATCCAAGCCGGGTTCTGCGGGGTTCACTTCAAGGGAACAACCAGGGCCCGAGGAAGTTTGAGCGGGCCCGGGGTGAAGTTCGGAGTAAGCCTAGCTATTCTTGTAGAGCCCCTACTTAAAAATTATTTCATAAAAAGTTTGGTTATTTGAAAAGTTTGTTTACTTTTGTAGCGTCATTACAAAGGAATAAATTTTGAAAACGCTAATAAAAGATATCACACACATCCAAACCGGACTATTTGCAAAGCCTTCAGGCCTTGGCGAATTGGTGTATCTACAGTCCAAGCATTTTGACGAATACGGTCAGTTGCATGCTGTTTTACATCCTGACTTGGTGGCTGACGGCATTTCTGAAAAACACTTACTGAAAAATGGTGATGTTCTTTTTGCTGCCAAAGGGACCAAAAATTTTGCAGCCGTTTTTGAAAACCACAACGAACCTTCGGTTGCTTCCACTTCCTTCTTTGTAATTAGATTAGTCGACAAAAAATTGTTGCCTCAATATTTGGCTTGGGTGCTTAACAGCCACTCAACGCAGACATTATTGAAAGGACAAGCAATCGGAACTTCCATCCCATCCATTTCAAAACAGGTTTTAGAGAATTTGGAAATAGCAGTACCAAGCATAGAAACGCAAAAGGCGATTTTGCAAATCACGAAACTCCGCAACAAGGAAAAATCTTTGAAACAGGAAATTGAAACACTCAGAGAAAAACAAATTCAACAACAAATAATCAACGCAATAAAATAAATAACATGCCTAAAATAACTCAGAAAGACATCAACGATGCAGTTTGGAAAGCTTGCGACACCTTTAGAGGTAGCATTGACCCAAGCGTTTACAAAGACTATGTGCTTACCATGCTGTTCCTTAAATATCTCAGCGATGTGCATGACGATAAAATGGAAGGCTACTTAGCAAAATACAACGGTGATGTGGAACGTGCTAAACGTGCTATGCAACACGAACGCTTTGTTGTGCCAGAGCATAGCCATTTTAAGTTCCTGTACGATTCACGTAATGAAGCCAACATTGGGGAACTCATCAATATTGCGTTGGCGGATTTGGAAGAAGCTAACCGTGAGAAACTGTATAGTGAAGACGGTGCAGGAATTTTCCAAAACATTGACTTTAACAACAGCAAGCTCGGTGAACCAAAAGACAAAAACACTCGACTGAAAAACCTATTGCTCGATTTCAACAAAGATGCTTTGAACCTTCGACCTTCGCATTTGGATGGCAACGACATTATTGGTGGTGCTTATATGTTCCTGATTGAAAATTTTGCCAGTGATGCTGGAAAAAAAGCGGGTGAATTTTTTACACCAAAAGAGGTTTCTACATTGATTGCAAAACTCACCAAATCAAAACCCGGTTCACGCATTAGTGATCCAACCTGCGGTTCGGCTTCCTTGTTAATTAAAGCTGGTGAAGAAGTGGGTTCAGATAATTTTTCACTCTACGGACAAGAAGCCAATGGAAGCACCTGGGCTTTGGCGGTGATGAATATGTTTTTGCATGGTTTTGATAACGCTACCATTCGCTGGGGAGATACTATACGCAACCCTAAATTGAAAGAAGGCGATACTCTGATGAAGTTTGATACCGTTGTAGCAAATCCGCCATTCTCCTTAGATAAATGGGGAAAGGTAGAAGACAAAGAAGGAGATAAAACCACAGTGAGCTACGACCCTGAAACCGATAAATACAACCGTTTTTGGAGAGGTGTACCACCCAAGAGCAAAGGCGACTGGGCATTTATCAGCCACATGATAGAAACGCTAAACGAACACGGCAAAGCAGGTGTGGTTGTGCCACATGGTGTATTGTTTCGTGGCAGCAGCGAAGGCCGCATACGCCAACGCACCATTGAAGAAAACCTGCTGGAAGCGGTGATTGGCTTACCTGCCAACCTGTTTTTTGGTACAGGTATTCCGGCAGCTATTCTCATTTTCAACAAGCAAAAAACCAGCAACAACTTTTTGTTTATAGATGCGAGCAAACATTACGAAAGTGCCAAAAACCAAAATAGGTTACGTGAAAGCGATATTGAACACATTGTAAATACCTACCGTGATTTTGCAGCAGGCAAATTACAGCCCGGTGTGGTGGAAGAAAAATATAGCTATGTAGCCACTGCCACAGAAATACAGGAAAACGATTTTAACCTGAATATCCCACGTTATGTGGACACTTTTGAAGAAGAAGCCGAAGTGGACATTGCTGCAGTGCAAAAGGAGATTAATAAACTGGAAGATGAACTGAAAAAGGTTCAGGCAGAATTAGAAGTAAATCTTAAAGCACTTGGCGCATGAGTAATAAATTACCAAACAACTGGCATGTTTTAGAATTGAAAGAGCTAATCGATAAGAAGCGTTCGATTCGATATGGTATTGTTCAACCAGGAGAATACGATGAGAATGGAAGATACATGGTTAGAGGTCAAGATTATTCTTTTGGATGGGTTGAACCAGACAATTTATTTAAAGTAAGTGATGTTATTGAAAGTAAATACAAAAATGCAAGACTTAAAACAGGTGACATTATTTTAACTATCGTTGGCGCTGGAACAGGAACCGTTGCAATTGTTCCTGAATGGCTTGATGGAGCAAATTGCACACAGACTACTGCAAGAATAGCAATTGAGCCTTCCAAAGCGGATAGTCTATTTTGCTATTATTATCTCAGTTCTGACAAAGGGAAAAAATTGACATATCAAAATATTAAAGGTGGAGCACAGCCTGGTTTAAATTGTGGAGACATAGAATATTTTGAAATAATTCTCCCCACACTTCCCGAGCAAAAAGCCATCGCCCAGGTGCTCAGCACGGCAGATGCCGCCATCCACACCACCGAAAGACTCATTGCCCAAAAAGAACTCCGGAAAAAATGGTTGATGCAGCAATTGCTTACGGGGAAGAAACGGTTGAAGGGGTTTGGTGGGGAGTGGAAGGAACATTCTTATGAGAAAATACTTAAAGTAGTAAAGAGAAATTTTGCTTGGGATGAAAACGAACTGTATAAACTGATTAGCGTTAGGCGAAGGTCTGGCGGTATATTCTACCGTGAAGCTTTATATGGTCATCAAATACTAGTCAAAACTTTACGTACAGCCAACGAAGGAGATTTTTTGTTTTCGAAAATGCAAATCCTACACGGAGCATCAGCTTTGGTTACAAAAGAATTCGATGGGGCTAAGATTTCAGGTTCATATATAGCTGTGGTTCCAAAAGAAAAGAAGCAGTTGAATATGGAATTCTTTCAATGGTATTCACAAACACCATATTTCTATCATCAAACTTATATCTCAAGTTATGGTGTGCATATTGAGAAAATGACATTTGACTTTGATACGTTTCTTCAACTCGAAATGAAACTTCCATCCATCGAAGAACAAACCGCCATTGCCACAGTGCTGCAAGCTGCAGATAAAGAAATCAGCCTGCTCAAAGCTAAAGCTGAGAGGTTGCGGGAGCAAAAGAAGGGGTTGATGCAGCAGTTGTTGACTGGGAAGGTGAGGTTAAAAATAAATTGATATGAGGGTTCAAATTTTCGAATGTATTGAGAAAAATTCAGGCCAATTAACTCCTGTTGATGGTCGATTTGTATACATAAAAAAAGGTAGATATATCGACAATAATACATCACATCCTCTTTATGCTGAAAAAGAGAAATATTTCGCAAGGATTTATTGCTTAGGATATTTAAAAAAACGAATCTATTTTTTCAATCGTTTTGGTAATAAAGACAGCAATACAGGTTTTCACGTGGGTTTTACATGGCTTCAACACCAGCATTTTTTGTTGTTGCAAAATCGTCATTGGGTTCAAAAAGAAGAAAATATTAGATATGTAATCAATGTACTTTTTCTATTCATAGGTGCATACATCGGATTTAAAAATTTAAAATAAATGTCAATTAAAATTCAATATGCCTCCGATCTTCATTTAGAATTTCCTGCCAACAAGGAATTCATGAAGAAACACCCATTGCAACCGGTGGGCGATGTATTGGTATTGGCAGGCGATATTGTGCCTTTTGTGGTGATGGATAAGTATAAGGATTTTTTCAATTATTTGTCAGACCATTTTGAAACTACGTATTGGCTACCCGGTAATCATGAGTATTATCATTTTGATATAGCTGAAAAAAGCGGTGTACTACATGAGAAAATTTGCAGCAATGTTTTTCTGGTTAACAATACTTCGGTGGTGCATGAAAATGCAAAATTGATTTTTTCTACGCTTTGGAGCCATATCAGTCCCGGCTACCAATGGCAGATTGAAAGAAATTTGAATGACTTCCATTTAATCAAACACAAGGGCTTTCGTTTCTCCTCCGAGCAATACAATCAATTGCACGAAGAGAGTTTGGCTTTTATTCAAAATGAGTTGAAAACGGTAAAGGATGAAAAAGTGGCGGTTTTCACCCATCACTGTCCCACCTTTCTCAATTATCCCGAACAATACAAGGGCGATTTGCTGAATGAGGCCTTTGCGGTGGAACTGCATAACCTTATTGAATCATCAGAAATTGCCTGCTGGGTGTATGGGCATCATCATACCAATACCCCTGAGTTCACGATTGGAAATACCAGACTCATTACCAATCAGTTGGGCTATGTGCAGCGAAACGAGCATCGGTTATTTGAAACAAATAAAGTGATTGAGTTATGAAAATCAAAATAATAAACCTAAATTTGCACAATAAAGTTAATAGCTTTATCAAGCATAAACACGTTTATTATGGAAAATGATATGAAGAAAACACTAAGATATATTGAGGAAACAATGGGCATACAGCCAACGGCAACCCCAATAGCCAAAAGCTATCTGGACAAGCTTCCTATATATATCAACGAGACTTTCAAGCTGTACCGAACAGACTTATTCAACACGGAAATCATTTTGGCTGAGCTGAAAAACGATGATGAACTAAGCATACAGCAAACCGAAAAACAGGTGCAACAAATAAAAAACCTGCTCAACCAAAAAGTGGTGGTAGTATTGGAAAACGTACAAGCATACAACCGCAAACGGTTAATTGAAAAAGGCATCAACTTTATAGTGCCAGGAAAACAACTTTACATGCCCGATTTACTGATTGACTTGAGGGAAAGTTTCGTACATCCAAAGACTAAGCAAAAAAATGAAACCCTGCTTCCTTCTGCACAATTTTTATTGATTTACCATATCATCCATAGAAATCAACAATGGAAACTGGAAGAACATCCCTTTAAAGAGATTGCTCAGAAATTAGCTTACACTCCGATGGCAATCACGAATGCCATAGACAATTTGAAATACCATGAGTTGATAGAAGTTGAAGGTGAAAAAGAAAAATTCATCCGTTTTCGATATGACAGGCATGAGTTGTGGAACATTGCCCATCAACAAAACCTTCTAGTAAATCCTGTTATTAAAACTGTGTATGTGGATGAAAAGCCTGAAAGCCTTTTTCTGTTGCAAAGCTACACCTCTGCCTTGCCCGAATACACAGACCTGAATCCGAGCAGACAAGAATACTTCGCCATTGAAAAAACAGTTTTTTATGGTTTGCAAAAAAGCAATGCATTGGTAAATATGAATGAATATGAAGGCAGGTATGCCTTGGAAGTATGGAAATATAACCCATTGACCTTGGTGGACGAGTTGCCCAATGATAGGGCGGTTGTAGATCCGCTTTCATTATACCTGAGCATGAAGGAAAGCCGAGACGAACGAATTGAAATGGCACTAGAACAAATTTTAGAGAAATTTATATGGTAAGAGGATTAGACATTTTTAAAAAATACTTTGAGCAATACCCCAATAACTACGTGATTATAGGCGGTACGGCTTGTGATATCATTATTGATGAAGCTGGCTTTGTTCCCAGAGCCACAAAGGATATAGACATCATTTTGGTGGTAGAAGCACTAAGTACTGAATTTGTCAAACAGTTTTGGCAGTTCATTAAGGATGGCAAGTATCAGCAAAGAGAAAAGAGTAATGACGAAAGAGAGTATTACCGTTTTATAAAACCTGAGAACATTGAGTTTCCACATCAAATAGAACTGTTTTCAAGAACTCCTGATGTAATTGTTTTAGAAGATGAAGCACATCTAACTCCCATTCCGGTAGATGATGACCTTTCCAGTCTATCAGCCATCTTATTGAATGATGACTATTACAATTATATGATTGAGCATAGTCAAATTGAAGATGGCTTGCATCATGCCAATATTGAGGCAATAATATGTTTGAAAGCAAAGGCGTTTTTGGAAATAAAAGAAAGAATAGAAAATGGAAGTAAAGAAGATGCAAAGCAGCTAAAAAAACACAAAGCCGATGTATTCAGATTGACTGTAATGCTTACACCGGAATCAATATTTGACTTACCCGAAACTATTCAGATACATGTTAATCAGTTTGCTGAATTAGCTGCCGGTGATTTTCCTGACAAAGCTATTTTTAAAGAAATGGGATTGGGCAATACAGACCCGAATGCTGTATTTGAGCAATTCAAAAAATCATTTAAAGTGAGTGTAAATGAGGCATAGAAATTACATAAAAGAAACATGTAAAGAAAACAGTCAAAAACTACACATGAGCATTGAATCATGTATAGAAAACCTCACTTTTCTATACATGACAAAAAACGAAATAAAAAAGTAATGGAAACACCAAGTTTTAAAGAAGACCATATCAGCCAAATTCCTGCATTGCAAATGTTGGTAAATTTGGGCTATACCTATTTAAGTCCGGCAGAAGCCGACAGGCAAAGAGGTGGCAAAACTTCCAATGTATTGCTGGAAGATGTATTGCGTAAACAGTTAAAGGAAATCAATAGCATCCGAGTAAGTGCCACTAAGACCAGCATTTTCACAGACGACAATATTGAACGTGGAATTTTGGCACTAAAAAACCTGCCTATGAACGAAGGCTACATTGCAGCCAGTGAAAAGGCTTACAACCTGCTCACTTTAGGTCAGGCATTGGAGCAAAGTGTAGATGGCGACAAAAAGAGTTTTACCCTGCAATACATCGATTGGAAAAACATTGGCAACAATGTGTTTCATGTAAGCGAAGAATTCAGCGTAATGCGAAGTACCAGTAAAGAGCATTACCGACCTGATTTGGTGTTGTTTGTCAATGGTATTCCGCTTTGTATCATTGAATGCAAACGACCTGATATGAAGGAGCCATTGAAACAGGCAATCAGTCAGCATTTACGCAATCAGCAAGAAGATGGAATCAGAAGTTTGTATGTGTATTCGCAACTCACATTAAGCATTGCCACACAAGAAGCAGCGTATGCTACCAACGCTACTCCTGAAAAGTTTTGGGCAAAATGGCATGAGAAGTTTAACTCTGATGAAGAAGAACGCAACTACAAAAACGAATTACAGGAATTCAAAAACAAACCGCTTCCGAATGCTATAAAAGAACAATTGTTTTCTGACCGCTTCAAATATGTTCGTCAATATTTTGATGCATTAGAGCAAGAACAAATTCTGCCAACCGAACAGGATAATTATTTGTTTGGATTGTGCCGTCCAGAACGATTGATGGACATTGTTTTCAATTTTGTGTTGTTCGACAACGGAGAAAAAAAAGTAGCTCGCTATCAGCAGTTTTTCGCCATTAAAAAATCAATGCAACGTATTAAACATGTTGAAAACCTGCCTGACGGCAAGGCAGGTGGAAAACGCAAAGGTGGTGTAATCTGGCATACACAAGGAAGTGGGAAATCATTAACGATGGTGATGCTGGCACAAGCCATTGCGATGGAACCAAGCATTCGCAATCCGAAAATTGTTTTGGTAACAGACCGTACCGATTTGGACAATCAAATTACAGGCACATTTCGCAAATGTGGCAGGTTTGTAGAAAATGCTACCACAGGTCAACGCTTAGTTGAATTACTGGAAAACAAAAGCGATGCAGTAGTTACAACCATCATCAACAAGTTTGTGGCAGCAGTAAAGAAAATTGATAAGCCTTTAGAAAGCCACGACATTTTTGTTTTGGTAGATGAAGGACACAGAACACAGCATGGAACATTCAATATCGACATGCAAAAGACCTTGCCGAATGCCTGTTTCATTGCCATGACGGGAACGCCCTTATTCAAAAAAGATAAAAGCACCGCAGAGAAATTTGGAGGAATGATTGACGCTTACACGGTTGACCAAGCCGTAAAAGACAAAGCAGTTGTTCCATTACTTTATGAAGGTAGATTGGCATTGCAAAATGTGAATGCAAGTCCGATTGATACTTTTTTCGGCATGGTTTCAGAGCCATTAACCGAATATCAAAAAGCAGATATCAAAAAGAAGTTTGCCCGAAACGATCATTTGAATTCAGCAGAACAAAAAATGCGAATGATTGCCTGGGACATCAGTTATCATTTTCGAGACAACTGGCAAGGCAGAACGCCATTCAAAGGTCAGTTGGTTTGCGATAAAAAAGTGAATGCTATCAAGTACAAAGAATACTTGGATGAAATAGGCATTGTAAGTTGCGAAGTATTGATTTCATCCATTGACGAAAGAGAAGGCGAAGAAAGTGCTTATGAAAAGTCAACAGAAAAGGAGAATCAGTTTTGGAAAAAAATGATGGACGAACATGGCAATTCAAAAAGCTATGAAAAGAACATCATCAGTCGTTTCAAAAATCAGAAAGACCCGGAAATCATTATCGTAGTTGACAAATTACTTACGGGTTTTGATGAACCTAAAAACACAGTTTTATATCTCACAAGAAATTTACAAAGTCATAAACTATTACAAGCCATTGCAAGGGTAAACCGTATTTATCCTGACAAAGAATTTGGTTACATCATTGACTATTATGGTGTAATTGAAAATCTGGATGATGCCTTGCAGTTGTATTCGTCTTTTGAAGACTTTGATGATGAAGATTTGGCGGGAACAATGACCAATATTTCGGATGAAATAAAAAAACTACCACAAAAGCATTCCGACCTTTGGGATATTTTTAAAACCATTGCCAACAAACGTGATGCGGAAGCCTATCAGCAATTATTGAAAGATGAAGCGATAAGAGTTTTGTTTTACGATAAACTGGCAGCATTCGCCAAGGGCTTGAAACTGGCTTTATCTTCTATTCAATTCCATAGGGAAGTAGAAGAAAAGGTAATCAATCGCTATAAAGGAGATTTGACGATGTTCTTAAAATTGCGTTTGGCAGTTGTTGAACGATACAGTGATGAAATTGACTATAAACAATACGAAGGTCAAATTCAAAAACTGATTGATATACACATTACCACCGAGAAAATTGAAACCATCACTGAGTTGGTAAACATTTTCGACAAAGACAAATTTCAACAGGAAGTAGAAAACACCACAGGAAGAGCAGCTAAAGCCGACAAAATTGCTAGTAGAACAGCGAAGCACATCACAGAAAAAATGGATGAAGATCCAGCTTTTTACAAAAAGTTTTCGCAAATGCTAAGCGAAACCATTGCAGACTATGAAGCCAAACGAATCAGTGAAGCACAATACCTGAGCAGGGTTCAAGACATTATGAACAGTGTTTTGGCTCATACCGACAACGATATTCCAGAGCAATTAAAAGACAGAGATGTTGCTAAAGCCTTTTACGGTTTGACAGTTGAAGCACTTTCAGAAAAGCTTCAAGATAATGTTGTTCGCAAAGAAGTTGCAACACAAACGGCTTTACAAATTGACGACCTGATTCAAGAATCTGTTTTAGACAATGGGAAACCTATTATCGACTGGCAATACAAAACCAACATCACAGGAAAACTGCTTATTGAAATAGGCGACTATCTGATTGATGAAGTGCGTGACAAATACAATGTGGACTTGGCATTTATGGACATGGATAAAATTGCAGAAGATTGTATTGAAGTTGCTAAAATCCGTTACAAGTAATGACAGCAGCGATTCAATTTGGCAGCAGAACAATAGATTTTCGTTTGGAGTATTCCGACAGAAAATCCCTTGGAATTACGGTAACTCCCGAAATGGAAGTGTTGGTAAAAGCACCGACAGACACTACCATGGAAAAAGTGAAAGAGAAAATAAGAAAAAAAGCACCTTGGATAATTAAACAACAAAGCTTCTTTCTTTCCTTTCAACCCAAGACACCACAACGGAAATACATAAGTGGAGAAACACATTTGTATCTGGGCAGACAATACCGTTTGCAAATTCAAATAGGTAAAGACGAATCTGTGAAACTTAAAGGCAAATTCATTGAAGTAACAGCAAGTGACAAGTCAAGAGCAAAGGACTTATTAAACGATTGGTATTTGCAACATGCACGGACAAAGTTTCATGCCATTGCAGCACCACTCATTGTCAAATTCAAAAAACACAAAGTTGAACCCAGTTCTATTGTTCTTAGAGAAATGCCGACACGTTGGGGAAGTTGCACACCAAAAGGAAAAATCATTTTGAATCCTGAATTGATTAAAGCACCAAAAGGCTGTATTGAATATGTTATTATACACGAACTTTGTCATTTAATACATCACGACCACACACAGAAATTTTTAGATTTACAGACCAAAGAAATGAAAGACTGGGAAAAGTGGAAAATGAAATTAGAGAAACTATTAGCATGAGAAGCCTGCATCAATAGTTGTCCGCATTCCCAAGCCGTACTACCATTATCGTCATTTCCGAATGTCCATATAGCCCCCCATTTCACGTATGAATGTGGTTTTCGACAACCACAAAAAAGAGATTATTTAGGGGAGCTTGAGCAATTTGCAACGACCCTGACCTTGGGGATCCTGCCAAAGAAGGTGGTAAAGACCAGGGGGCCAGGTACGGGTTTCCGCATAAACCGTCCTGCTGTTCCCGGTAGCCATGGTTTGACCACGGGTACCCAGAATCGTCCAAGAATGGGCGGGGTTCGGGTTGACACCGTTGCCTGAGTTGTTACCGTCGCCGGTGTTGCTGCCGTTGCCTGTGTTGCCGCCGTTGCCTGTGTTGTTGTCGTTGTCTTGAATGGGGCCGTTTTCGCGGTTGTCCAAGTCAAAGGACAGTTCGTCTTGGAAGGGGTTGGGCCGGGCGGGGCAAAGCCCCCCGCCCCTGGGGGCGTCGGCGATGGGCGCTGTCCCGGAGGGAGCACCGTTGCTGCGCTCCGGACTGGGGACCAGAAAAGGCACCCAATCCAAGGCGCCATCGCCAGCCCGGCCCCACGCTACATCGTCCTGTTGAGTTCCATAACACAGGGTATCCATTATCACGAACTGACTGCCCTGCAAGCGATGAAGGCCCACACATTCCCCGTAACCCGAGAGGGTAAAATTGGCATGCAGGTTGCCCCGCGTTGTATCCCCGGAGGCCCATACCAAGACAAAACCACCGGCCGGAATTGTCAGGTTCGGTAAACGCCAACGCCCCGGTTCGGCCATGTTATCGGTCAGGAAAACCCCGTTCAGGCTGTAGGGCTGCAATCCTGTGTTATGAAGCTCAATCCAATCGCTGGTTTGGTTGGCTTGGTCGGTGATTCCGGTGCGATTCAGCGCCATGATTTCGTTCAGCACCAACGGGCCCTGATTTCGGAGAGCAACCCGCATGGGATTGCAAGGCCGAATGCGTTGATTTTGAGCCACATCCAATGCCCTCACCTGCACACTGCACTGCTGAACCGCTGAGTTCAGATTCCAATAGGCCCCGTAGACTCCATCGCCCGAAGCACCATCCCCGTGCAGTCCATCGTCCCATAGCGGGATTTGAAGGGTCACCCCGTCCTGAGTCGCCAGCGCCACGGCTGTTACCCCGCTGCTTAGCTCATCCTCAATACGTACCCGGATGGTGGCCCGACGTCCGGGGTATGGATTCAGCACCAAGGGTCGATGAACGATGGGCGCCAGGTTGCTCGGACCCGTCAAAGCCCCCAGGGTAGACGCCGAACGCGCAATCAAAAAAGGTGTTATGCTACCGGTCACATGGGCCCGGTTTAGATTGCCGGAAAACGATTGCAAAAATTCC
>Ga0209617_10001218_pt1 | contig 12025 bp, 10 predicted proteins | sample LakEriepJuly2011_2_FD_187459 | JGI IMG/M metagenome (GOLD analysis project Ga0209617, IMG submission 187459) | Freshwater microbial communities from dead zone in Lake Erie, Canada - CCB epilimnion July 2011 (SPAdes) (version 2) | ecosystem: Environmental > Aquatic > Freshwater > Lentic >... | reverse complement strand
CTCGACCGAGTTCTCCGTCATGTACGACTCGCCGCCCATGATCTGCAGCGCATCGTTCACCACGCGGTAACCCATCTCGCTGCAGAAGACCTTGCACATCGCGGTCTCGACCATGATGTCGTCATCGTGGCGGTCGAGGAAACCGGTGGTCATGTAGAGCATCGCGTCCATCGCGTAGACGTAGCCGGCCATGCGCGCGAGCTTCTCCTTGCAGAGGTCGAAGTCCGCGAGCGGGCGGTCGAACTGGTGGCGGTACTTGGCCCACTTGAGCGCCTGCTCGTAGGCGTGGCCTGCGCCGCCCAGCATGCCCGCGCTCAGCGTGCACCGGCCGTAGTTCAGGCAGGTCATGGCGATCTTGAAGCCCTGACCTTCCTTCGCGAGCAGGTTCGAGGCCGGCACCTTCACGTTGGTCAGTCGGATGCGCGCCTGCCAGGTGCCGCGGATGCCGCACTTGGAGCGGTTGCGGCTGAAGATCTCGACGCCTTCCATGTCGGGGGTGCAGATCAGCGCCGTCACGACGTCCTTCTGCTTGCCGGTCTTGGGGTCGGTGACCTTCTGCTTGGCCATCACGGTGAAGAGGCCGCTCAGCGCACCGCTGGTCGCCCACTTCTTCTCGCCATTGAGGATGTAGTGCGTGCCGTCGGCCGAGAGCTCGCAGCGGGTCTCTTGGCCACCGGCATCGCAGCCCACGTTGGGCTCGCTGAGGCAGAACGCGCTGAGCGTGTCCTGGGCCATGCGCGGCAGGAAGCGCGCCTTCTGCTCCTCGGTGCCGAAGAGCATGACGGCCTTGCAGCCGATCGACTGGTGCGCGCTCACGAGCACGGCGGTCGATCCGCAGCTGCGGCCGATGCGCTCGAGCGCGCGGTTGTAGCTGGTGATGCCGAAGCCGCCGCCGCCATACTCCTTGGGCACAGTCATGCCGAGGACGCCAAGCGCGAACAGGCGCTTGATGACCCAGTCGGGGATCTGCTGCTCCTGATCGATGAGGTGCGAGGGGTGCTCGGTGCGCATGTAGCGGTCGAGCTCGGCGAGCAGCTGGTCGCACCGCGCGATCTCGTCGGCGTTGCCCTCGGGGTACGGGAACATCAGTTCCTCGCGGAAGTTGCCCCAGAAGTTGTTCTTGATGGCGCCCATCGTCGACGGATCCGGCCCGAGCATTTCCTGCGCGGCCTCGATCTGCTTGCGGTCACGTTCAGCGATGCCCTTCATGTCGGCAAGGTTGGTGGAGCTCATGGGGGATCCTCTGGGGTGGTTCGTCGATGGAAACGGAACGGGCGACCCATCAGAGTCGCCCGCAGGCGGGGAAGTGTAGGGCGGGCCATCGGGCGGGGGGAAATCGCCCGGAGGGTTCACTTCTTGAGGAAGGCAGCCAGCTTTTCGCGGGCCTGTGGCGTGTGGCGCAGGCCGACGAGTGTGTGGCGCTCTCGTTCGCAGGCGGCGCTCCAGCCGTGGTCGAGACCGAACTGCACCAGATCACACACGGCGATCGCGGCGGGGGTCTGCGGGAGTTCTTTTCGTGCCTGGGCGAGCGCCTCGGCCACGCCCGGCAGCGCTGCCCCATGATCGCCCCGGATGCAGCGGATCGGCTGCTGCTTGGACTGGCCGCGCAGCCAAGCTGTGGCGGTGGCTTGGGCGGTCTCGGCGGAGGGTGCCACGGCATTGAAAAGGCAGGGCGGCAGGGCGTTGCTCGCAAAGGTCTCGCCGGTCGCCGTGGCCTTGATCGCAATCAGCGGATCGATGCGCGAGGGAAGGCATTGGGTTCCGCCCCAACCTGGGCAGATGCCCAGCCCGGCTTCGGGGAGGCCCACGCGATATGGCTTGCTGCCCTCAGCCTGGGCGACACCGATCAGTCCGTCGCAGTGCATGGCGACTTCAAGGCCACCACCAAGAGCGGCCTTGCCGATCATCGCGGCGCTTGGACAGGGCAGGGCGGCAATGCGCCAGAATGCATCGGCGGCGCGCTTCAAATATCCATGCAGGGCGCCGTCGTCCATCGCGTCGATCTCGGCCAAGTCGGCTCCAGCCACGAAGACGCGCTCTGAGGCGCTCTCAAGGATGAATCCGCTGAGATTGTGCATCGATTCGACGCGATCCATCGCGATATGGATCTGATTGATCAACCAAGCATCAAGCACAACCACACCACCTCGCGGCTTGTCTGGGTTGATCTGCAGCGAAAGCGAGACGATTCCGTCGCCAAGTTCGGTGATCTTCAGCGCAGATGTCGACATGATCGAGGCTCCTTTGTGGTTTCGTTTGTTTCAAGCACGATACAGTGGCGATCGTGTTTCGATCACGCGCGAATTGTGGAGCACGTTCGTATCAGGATCCCCACAGTTTCGCGAGCCGCTCCTGCGCCTCGCCACCTTGGATGATTCGGGCGCTGATCTCGGCCGCCTCGCGGATGGCAGCCTCGTCGTTCGAGCCGTCGAGCACGGACAACCAACGCTTGGTCTCGCGAATGGCCAGTGGGCCGCCCTTGGCGAGGCCGGTCGCCAGAGCCATGGTGGCCAACTCGAGTTGATCCAGCGGAACACAGTGGCTCGCGATGCCCTTGGCGTGCCCCTCGGCACCGCTCATGGTGCCGCCGAGCAGCAGCATGGCTCGCGCCGGGCCGGCCCCGATTTTCTTCACGAGCCAAGGTGCCACCACCGCCGGGCAGATCCCCAGGTCGACCTCGGGGTAGCCGACCTTCGCCTCAGGGTGCGTGACGCCAAAGTCGCACACGACCATCAGGCCGCACCCGCCGCCGATCGCGGCACCTTGCACCTTGGCGATCGTGGGCATCGGCAGCTTGCGGATCGCGAGGCTGGTTTCGGCCAGCGCGCGCAGCATGTCGCCCATGGCGACTGGATCGGTCGCCACGGCCTTCAGGTCCATGCCGGCGCAGAAGCTCTTGCCGTCGCCCTCGAGGATGACCACGCGCACGTCCGCGCGCGACTGCAACGCTTCGATCGTCGAGCGCAGTTGCGTGATGAGGTCCTTGGAGAGCGCGTTGCGCGCCTCGGGGCGGCGCATGCAGACGCGGGCGATGCCGTCGGTGACGTCGAGCGAAACGAGGGTGGACATGGCCGGAAGCGTAGCCGCGGCCGCGCGATCAGCGGCGATGCAGGAAGTAGCCGCACTCGGGGCAACGCTCGCGGAAACCTGCGCGGTCGACGATGTGGCCGCAGCCGGGGCAGAGCCCTTGGTCGGCGCGCCCGGTCTCGATGCGGGCACGGCGGCGCCAGACGAACAGCTGGACCGAGCGCACCGTGAGCGCACCAAGCCAGCACACGACAAACGTCACGGGCCAGGCCACAAGCGTGGTCGCCAGCAGCCCCCATGCCGACAGCCGTTCGATGAGCAGGTGGCCGATGATCGCCAGAACGGGAGCGATGGCCAGGGAGCGCCACATCCACGCCAGCACCACGCTCTGCCAGTGGCTGCGCTGCATGGGCGCTGCGTGATGCTGCAGGTCATCGCGCCAGCGGCGCCATCGACGGCGCAGCTGCCACCACTCGATTCGCGGACGATGCACGAGCTTCGGGTCCATCAGGTTGGTTCCGACAGGATCATCGCCATTCGTGCCGCCCTCGCATCGGTGCCTGGATTCACCGCGGCTTCTGCATAGCGGCCCACGTGGCTGCCAGCATGCTGCGTGACTCCTCGCTCGAGCCGGTCGCCATGCTTGCAGCGAGCGTGGCATCGAGCGCATCGCCATCGCATGAACCATCATGCGCATTCATCCAGCGCTTGATGCTGGCCAGGGCGTGCGGCCCCTTGGAGAGCAGCTGGCGCGGGCAATGCCATCGGTGACGGTGAGGGAAACCAGGTTCGACATGCAAGAAAGCGTAGCGATCGCGGGATCAACCGGCCGACCGTGGTGAGGGGGATGCCCTCCCCGCAACCGGTCAGCGTTGATGCAGGAAGTAACCGCACTCCGGGCAACGCGCCGAGAAGCCCGAGCGGTTGACGATGTGGCCACAGCCCGGACAGAGCCCGTCCTGGGCGCGTCCGGTCTCGATCCGCGCGCGACGGCGCCAGACGAACAGCTGCATCGAGCGACCCAGGAGCGCCCCGACCCAACAGACCGCGAACGCGATGGGCCATCCGACCGCCGTGTTCACGATCCAACCGAGCAGCGACTGGCGCGTGACCCATGGGCCCGGCGGCGTGAGGTTCAGACGTTGTGCGCTCAACCATGCGGTCACGGTGGCTGGTATACCCCCTCGGGTTTCGGCGAGGACCGGGCCAACCGCCCAGCGGGGTAGGGAAACCGATCCAGACGCCGCCGGCCATCCCGACCTGGTCACGACGTCGCTGCCCTCGACGCGGAAGGTCTCCTCATCCGGGATGCTGAACAGGTCCACCGGGGGCTGCGGCCCACCACCGAGGTCGCGGCCGTCATCGTCGACCCAACGACCGTCGTTCAGGCGATGCAGCCAGGTCTTGACCACGACGGTGGTCGACCCCCGCTCGACGAGGAGGCTCGTTGCGATCGCGAACAGCGGCGCCAGAAGCATGGATCGCCACGCGAGCGAGAGCACGACGCTCTGCCAATGCGTTCGCCGGATCGGTGCGGAGTGGTGCTGAAGGTCGTCGCGCCAGCGCCGCCAGCGCCGCCAGCGCCGTCGCAGCTGCCACCATTCGATGCGTGGCCTGTGGTAAAGCCGTGGATCCATCACGCACGCTCCCAGGGGAGTCGACCAGGAAGCACGGTTGGGCATGGATGCGCGGGCATGACGGGATTCACCGCGGCTTCTGCATCGCCGTCCACGTGGCCTCGAGCATCATGCGGGACTCTTCGCCCGAACCCGTGGCCACGCTGGCCGCGAGCGTGGCGTCGAGCGCAGCCGCGTCACACGACCCGTCGTGTGCGTTCATCCAACGCTTGATGCTGGCCATGGCCCGGGGGCCCTTCGCCAGGAGTTGGCGTGCCACGGCGACCGCGCGGGCATCCAACTGGTCGGGATCGTCGACGACCTCATGCACCAGTCCCAGGGAGCGCGCCGCCAACGCATCAAGCGGTTCCGGTGCAAGCGCGACCGTGCGCGCGCCGCCGCCGGTGTGGCCGCGAAGGGTGGGCAGGCTGATCGCGGGGCTCAGGCCGATGCGGTGCACCGGGTACGCGAACCGGGCGGTCGGCGCGGCGAGCACGATGTCGCATGCCGTGACGATCGCACAGCCGCCGGCCAGCGCCGGCCCCTGCACCGCGGCCACCACGGGGCAGCCGATCGATCGCAGCGAGCGGACGATGCCCGAGAGCCGCTTGAGGTACAGCTCCATCGTGCCGGGCACCGCGACGCAGGCACCAAGGTCGAACCCGCTGCAGAAGGCTCGCCCGCGTGCGGCCAGCAGGATGCACGAGGCTTCTTTCCTGGCGGCGACCGACGACCCGGCGGCATCGATCGCCGCCTCGAGTGCATCGAACATGCCGTGCCCGAGCGCATTGCGCCGTGCATCGTCGGCGAGCGTGATCCGGTGCAGAGCACCGCCATCGAGCACGACGTGGTCGAGGATCCGTTCCATGTCCGCATTGAACCCGAAGCGTGTTCGTCGCGCAGGTGCGCGGGTAGGCTCCGGCGATGCCTGAGCGCGAGGACGACTCGATCCGCGATCCAGCCGACGCCCCGGTGCCGGCGGAAGCGGTCGAGCTCGAGAGCGCGGGCGAGCCCAGTGCCGAGGACCGCCGCGTCGAGGAGCTCATGCAGCACTCGATCGACGTGCCGGAACTGGCCGAGGCCGTCGAGGCGCAGGAACCCGCGGACGCCGCCGTCACGCTTGAGTCGCTGCGCGAGACCGAGGCCGTCGAGGTGCTCGCAGAGATGGATGTCGATGCCGCCGCCGAGGCGCTGGCCTACATGCAGACGCCGCTGGCGGTGAGCATGCTGCAGGACCTGATCGACGACGAGCCTGCGCTCGCCGGCAAGTTCCTCGAGGAGATGGCTCCCGACGACGCGACGGACCTGCTGCAGGCCTTGCCGGTGCGCGATCGCGAGCGCTTGCTCGCGAGCATGGCCTCGGGTGAGGCGCGTCGACTGCGCGAGCTGATGGTCTATGCGCCCGATACCGCGGGCGGCATGATGACCACGCAGCACTTCAGCGTGCGCGAGGCCATGACGGTCGCCGAGGCCACCGAGTCGATCCGTCGACACGATGGCGCGGAAATCCTGCAGCATGCTTTCGTCACGGATGCCAAGGGGCATCTCAAGGGCATCATCAGCCTGCGTCGATTGCTCGTGGCCAAGCCCAGCGACCGCATCGCCGACATCTGCGAGCGCACCGTCGATGCGATCGCGCCCGACATCGACCGCGAGGAAGTGGCGCGCGAGTTCGAGCGCTACCGCTACGCGGCACTGCCGGTCGTCGATGCGCACCATCGCCTGCTCGGCGTCGTGACCGTCGACGACGTGATCGACATCATCCGAGCCGAAGGCACCGAGGATGCCCAGCGCATGGTGGGTGCCGGTCGCGAGGAAGCCGTGTACTCGAGCGTGGGCGTGAAGTTCCGCGGCCGATTCCCCTGGCTGCTCGTCAATCTCTTCACCAGCAGCATCGGGGCCCTGGTGGTCCTGCGCTTCCAAGGATTGATCGCGGAGCTGGCCGTGCTTGCCGCGATGATGCCGCTCATCGCCAACCAGTCGGGCAACGCCGGGCAGCAGAGCCTGGCGGTCACGCTGCGCGGCATCGTGCTCGACCAGATCCGCCCGCGGCGCGCGCTGCCGCACATCGTGCGCGAGACGAGCGTGGGCCTGGTCAACGGCGTCATCTGCGGCGTGATCGTCGGCGGCGCGGTGGCAGGCATCGAGCTTGCCTTCGATCGGCCCTGGCAGATCGGCGCGGTGATCGCCCTGAGCATGGCGTGCACGCTGATGATCGGGTGCCTGACCGGCAGCACGCTGCCACTGCTCATGAAGCGCATGGGGGCGGACCCTGCGACCGCAAGCACGATCTTCCTGACGATGGTGACCGACACGATGTCGTTCCTCGTCTTCCTGGGGCTCGCAAGTGCGTTCTCGCACCTGATCGGGGCGGGCTGACCTGATTCTCGGGGAGGCGCGGAGGCCTCCATCGCCGGTCGAGGGCCGCGCGCTCCGCGAACCGATAACCATGGCGCTGAATCCCGCGGTAATTGCAGGGGGACGCGCACGCCCGTACCTTGGCACTTCCGCCGTTCGAACGACCATCCGAAGGGATCCAGACATGGCCATCCGCGCTTCGTTGCTGCACTCCGCCACCTTCTGCTCGAGCCTCGCCCTCATGGCGATCGCCCACGCGCAGGACACCGCACCGGCCGCCGATCCTTCGGCCGGTGATGAGGCTGCCGGCACGATCATGGGCCTGCCTTACGACGATCCGATTGTGCTCGCGGCCGGCATCGCCGTCGGTGCGATCGCGATTGCGATCATCGTCGGAGCCGTGCTGTGGATGCGCGGTGACAAGGACGAGGGCGGCGACGCGTCGAAGGGTGCAACGGCCAAGCAATCGACTGCCAAGCAGTCCACGGCTGCGGGGACCAAGCCGGGTCCTCGCGGACCTGCTGGCGCTCGCCCGGCGAGCTTGCCGATCACGACGCCAACCACCGAATCCGCGGAGTCGTCGATGAACCCGTTGGCCGATGACGATCTGAGCCCTGCCAAGCCCATGATGGGTGCGCCGATGGCGAGCGCTGCGGAACTTGAGCTTCCTGAACTCGGCGATCTCGCTGAACTTGATGCGGTCGAGGCACCCAAGCCAGTGGCTGCCGCGCCTGTGATTCCCGTGATTCCCGCAGCACCGGCGCCGGTGATGCCCGTGACGCCGAGCCCGGTTGTGCCGGCGGCCGTCGTGCCGGTGACCCCTGTTGCGATTCCGGTGGTTCCCGCGGCACCTGTCCCGCCCACGCCCGCGCCGATCGCTGCTGCAGCTGCTGCACCAGCACCGGTCCCTGCCCCCGTGATGCCGCGCAACGCTGCGTCGGCCGCCACTGCGATCCCCGCCGCTCCGATCATGATCCCGGTCGGTTCAAGCACGCCCACCACGTCGCCGGTTGCTGCCGCTGGCCCGATCACGGCCTCGAACGTGGCCAAGGAATGGCGCCGCCACCGCAGCGAGAGCCTCTTCGCGTTCGCCAAGGGCCTGTACGAACAGGCGCTGTCGACGCGCGGCTCCGATGGTCACCTCCAGCGTTCCGGTCTCGTCCGCCTGCTTGCCGAGCGCGGCCAAGGCGACGACCTCAAGCGGGCCGAGGAACTCGTCGGTGTGGGCGGCGTCGCTGGTGACGCGATCGCCCTCCTGCGTGCCCGCGAGCAGCGTTTCGACGAGGCCGAGACTGAACTCAACCGACTCTCGCTGCACTCGGCCAATGAAGAGGTCCGCGCGGCGGCACTCACCGCTGCGCAGCTGCTGATCGCGGCCTACGAGAAGCGCGGTGACCATGCGAAGGTCGGCCACTTCGTGCACAAGATCGAATGGGAACTCCTGCGCCGCGCCGAGGCCGGCATGGTCGCTGACAGCGACGTCGAGCGCGCCGTCACGCGCCTGCTCGTGGCATCGCAGTGGCGCCCCGCGCTCACGGTCGCCACCGAATGGCATGGCTGGACCAAGCGCGATCCGGTCTGGAGCCGAACTGTGCTTCGCGCAGCGCTTGCCGTGCAGCCGCACTGCGCGAGCGATGCCGACCTGGCCACGAAGGCCGAGGCGATCCGCCGCGAGGCGCTTGACCTGGTCGAGGGCGAAGGCCTGGCGGATCTCGCGCGCGGCCTGCGCCTGGCAGCCACGCACGATGCCGATCTGGTCGGCATGGCCCGCACCCATCTCACGCGTGCCGTGTCGGGTTCCGACCGCGTCGACAGCGTGGCGCGTCCGTTCCTGGCGATCCTCGAGATCGGGCAGGGCAACCTCGAAGCCGCCGAGCAGCACGCCACTGCGCGCACCGCCGGTGCGGCGCCCGGCCTGCCGGAGCTCGCCCGCGGCATGCTCGAACTCGCCCGCGGCCGATTCGATCACGCGCGTCGCGAGTTCGCGGCGGCGATCGATGCTCTCTCCACGCAGAAGTTCTTCAACTTCCCCGATGCCGTGCGCGAAGCGATCAACGAGACCCGACCCGCCCACGAGGCGCTCAAGGGACTCTGCGCCACCCACGTCGCGACCGGTGATGTGGCAGGCGCTCGGCGTGCGCTCGATGAGCGCATGGTCGGCGGTCCTGACCGCGCGCTGATCGCGCAGGCGCTCGTCGACAGCGGCCTGAGCGCGGGCAAGGTCCACCTTGATGCCTTCCGCTTCCTGTATCCGCCTGCGGGACAGACGAGCGCCGAGCCAGCGGTGCTTGCCAAGCTGTTCGAAGTCGGCTCTCGCGTGCTGCGCGATCCGTCCGGCTTCACCCAGGACGAACGCGACACCGTGCAGCGGATGCTCGAGGCGCTCACGCCGGGCGTCGAGCGCCCGCGCGGTCGTGGCCGCTTCTATGTGCGCCGCTATGCCGGCTCCGGCCACCCCCTCTTCGAGGTCGTGTGGCTTCCTTCGGACGACGATCCGGTGCCGGCTCCGGTCGAGTGGAACCTGGTCGCGCATGGTGCCGACGGCTCGCGCGTCTCGCGGCTCTTCGAGCGCGGCGTCTTCACGCCCGAGTCGAAGCCCTACCTCGTCTCGGGCCGCGACAGCGAAGCGCCCGACACCTTCGCCGGTGCGCGCACCGTGGCCTTGATCGATCCGCGCCAGATCGCCGTCGGCGGTGGCGATTGGAAGCTCGAGATCGGCTGCAACCGCAGCGATGACCGCGAGTCGATCGCGTTCCGCAGCGAAGGCCCCTCGCACGAGGAGATCCTCGGTGCGTTCGCCGACCATCGTGAGCGCTTCGTCATGCTGCTCACCGGGCTGCTCAACCCCAAGGTGGGCAAGAAGCAGATGGCCGACGTGGCCCACGCGACCGCACGCTCGTTCCCCTTCGACGTGCCGAGCGAGCTCGACGCGTTTTCGGCGGACATCGAGCTGCGCCTCACGAACACGGCGCCTCTCCTGAGCGAGATGGAGCCGGCTGCTCTCGATGCGATGGCCGTCCGCCAGGCCGCCACGCTCGCTGCGGCGCCGTCCTACCTGCGTGCGCACATCGTCGGCCTGCTGCAGAGCCCTGTGGTCAGCGTGGCGATGCGCGCCGACGGCCTGCGAGGCGCGATCTCGCGCATCCAGGGCGTGACCGAGCACGCCGACGCGTGATCAGGAACGGTTCTTCGGCTTGACCGGACCGTCGGTTCCGCCGTCGACAGGCAGCCCTGCCTGCTGCTCCCAGCTGTCCGGCAGCAGATCGATGCCGAGCTTGCGCGCGGTGGTCACCGCCAGCGGCAGCAGGAGCGCGCTGCCCGGCACCACGGCGAAGAACGCGCCGAGCCCGGCCATCCGGAGCAGATCACCGAACTGTCGGTTGGCCCGGTCGATATCGGCGCTCGAGGCCTGGCCTCGTGCTGCTCGACCGTAGATCTCCATCATCTCGCGGGTCTGCGTGCTTTCCGCCACGAGCATCGTGCGCAGGCGCTTGAAGCCGGCCTCGAGTTCTGCGCGGGGGTGCCGCAGGACCGCAGGCACCAGATGCGACCAGTCGGGGCGGGGTTCCAGGGGCGAAGGGCTCGGGCCGAACATGCCGAGAGGGTACGGGGTCCGGGGGCGTGACTGACCAGGAATGTGGAACCAGGTTCTGGATCGCGGGCTCCAAGCTGGCATGCCCAACACCATCACGCCGGCCGAGGTCCATGAGCACTTGAGGTGCGGGAACTGCCTGCTGATCGATGTCCGCGAAGCCGACGAGCGCGCGAGCGAGGCCATCGCCGGCTCCATCCACCTTCCGCTCGGTCGCATCAAGGCAGGCGAGCTGCCACCGAAGGGTCGACAGGTCATCCTGCACTGCAGGGGCGGCAAGCGCAGTGCGGAGGCAGCGTCGCTCGTGCCGGGTTCACTCAGGATGGTTGGGGGCATCGAAGCATGGCGTTCGGCTGGATTGCCGACGATCCGCCTGCGCGCGAGCGGCATGGCGGTGATGCGCCAGGTTCAACTGGTGATCGGCACGTGCGTGGCAGCAGGCACGGCACTCGGCACCTTCGTGTCGCCGTGGTTCCTCGTCGTGCCCGCTTTCATGGGCGTCGGCCTGGTGTTCGCCGGCGCGACGGGCTTCTGCGGCCTTGCGATCCTGATGGGGAAGCTGCCATGGAATGCGCCGTGCCCGGCGTCAGGCTGCGCAGCGCGCTGATGAGCCGCGCTCGAGTGGCCGAGGCATCGGCTGGCGCGAACAGGCGTTCGCAGCTGGCGCTGGCGAGGTCGAGTTCACGGAACACGCTTCGGCAGCGCTCGCACACCACACCCTTGAGTTCGGGCACGTCGCGCCCATCCTCGAGCGCCTGCAGCTTCAGTCGCAGGAGTTCCGCGCAGGTCTCGCGTTCGTAGATCGGCGCGGGCGCCGGCCGGACCGGCACGTGGGCCATCATCGCCTTGCGCAGCGCGAGCCGGCCCCGGTGCAGCCGCGTCTTGAGCGTGGCGACACCGATGCCGAGCGCATGCGCAGCATCCTCGGCCTCCAAGCCCGCCACGTCCCGTAGGACCAGCGCCGCGCGCCATGGCGCAGGCAGCCTGAGCATGGCCGTTCGCATCTGCGCGAGTGCCTCGCCATCGAGGATCCGGTCGATCGAGGCACCGCCGCGCCGATCGGGCAGATCAATCACCTGGCGGTCACCGAAGGGCGACACGGCGGAGAAGGTCGGTGCCAGGCGCTGGCGACTCCGCCTCCAGCGGCGTGTCGAGAAGGGAGTCCATGCGCCCGAGGAGGTAGTCGGGGTCGTAGGGCTTGGTGACGTAGTTGTCGGCCCCCGACTCCAGACCACGGATGATGTCGACCGGGTCGGAGAGGGATGATAGGAGGATCAGCGGAATCGTCCGCCACGAGGCATCGCTCTTGGCGATCTTGCAGAACTCATACCCGTTCATTTCCGGCATTTCGATGTCGGAAATGATCAGGTCGGGCCGTTTCTCCTTGAGAAGCTCGACCGCCTTGACGCCATTGATCGCCCAGCGGACCGTG
>Ga0209617_10001217_pt1 | contig 12027 bp, 11 predicted proteins | sample LakEriepJuly2011_2_FD_187459 | JGI IMG/M metagenome (GOLD analysis project Ga0209617, IMG submission 187459) | Freshwater microbial communities from dead zone in Lake Erie, Canada - CCB epilimnion July 2011 (SPAdes) (version 2) | ecosystem: Environmental > Aquatic > Freshwater > Lentic >... | reverse complement strand
GCAACACATAATGATGGCTGGCGCTATCGGTCACGCTAAACGTGAGGTTGGAGTGACCGCCTGCGATGAGTTCAAAATGAAAAGGTGCAACTGAGCCGGCAACATTTGCGCTCAGCCATTGAGTTACCGATTCTGCATTAATGCCCGCAGGCGTTGGGTGCGTTGCATTCATTGACAAGCAAACTTAGTCAAGCAAGGGCTTGATGTCATACTCGGCAGTATCGTCGTGGGTATGGCGATTGATGTAACCGATGCAACGTTTCAGACCGAGGTTTTAGAGCGCTCAAAGACCACGCCCGTCATTGTTGATCTGTGGGCGCCGTGGTGCGGGCCGTGCAAGACGATTGGACCAATTCTCGAAAAACTCACTGATGCCACCGGGGGCAGGGTGATACTTGCCAAAGTAAATGTGGATGAAAATCCGGCGATTTCTGCAGCGTTCAAAGTGCAATCGATACCTGCTGTGTACGCGCTCAAAGACGGGGCAATGTTTGATGGTTTTGTTGGTGCGCAATCCGAGCACGTGATCGCCGAATTTGTGCAGTCACTGATGCCTGAGGGTGGAATGCCGACTGTTGAGTCGTTGTTGGCAGTTGGTGATGAGGCGAGTTTGCGTGAAGCATTTGTGCTCAAGCCCGGTGACGAACAAATTGCGATCTTGTTGGCCGAGTTGTTGCTGGCTCAAGGTGATGTGACTGGCGCGTTGGGTGTGCTGGCATTGGTGCCCGAGACCGACAAGGTGCGAGTAGTTATCGCTGCAGCCCGAGCCGCCTTTGCGCCAACTGATGATTATGACGCGCAACTGACAGCACTACTGCCTCAAGTGAAAGCTGATGAAGACGCGCGCAAAAAGTATCTAGACATCATGGAAGCGATGGGTCCACTCGACCCTCGCAGTGCTGGTCACCGAAAAAGATTGACCGCACAACTCTTCTAGTTGCGGCACACATTGGGTCGTGCATCAACGATTCATCGACTTCATTCATTGGATTGGATTTAGCCGCATCTTGGCATCGGCATTCGGTGTTGTTGTCATGGTCGTCGGTGTGTGGTGGGTGGTGCGAGTGCCGCCTCCACCACCCGAGGCAAGTATTCCGTTTGCAACGACATCAGTTGTATCAAACGCTATTGCATCAAACACGGGTGAGACATCGGCTCTTCCATCTTCAGTAAACATCGTGGTGTATGTGTCGGGTGAGGTGGTCAAACCAGGTGTGTATGTGTTGTTGGCAACAGCGCGAGTGATTGATGCGCTGCAGGCGGCAGGCGGCGCAACAAATCACGCTGATCTCGTTGTGGTCAATCTTGCTGCACCACTTGTGGACGCTGCACAAGTGTTTATTCCGCGAATGGGCTCAACACCTCGTGTGAAATTGCCCCGACCACACGCAGGCATCAACTTGCCGATTGCTGGCGGTAGCGGTGGTACTGGTGCGGGTGGTGGCGCGACGTCTACTACTGGCATTGTCGATATCAATAGCGCAACATTGTCTGATCTAGATGCACTGCCAGGTGTTGGGCCATCGACTGCGCAAGCGATTATTGATTATCGAACTGCCAACGGACCATACGCATCTGTCGATGACTTACTCAATGTTCGCGGTATCGGGCCATCAAAACTTGCGGCGATGCGCGCACGAGTGCGTGTGTGACTGGGCGGGTGCTACAACGCGCCGAGCACAATGGCGCTCAGTGCCAATGCCAACACCGCGCCAATTGCAACGCCAATGGCAAGTGGCCGAAATTCTCGTGCCCATTCTGGCCAGCCAACAACTGCGCGACGAGTTGCCCGAATAGCCGACACTTGGCCAAGAGCGAACCAGATGGCGGCACTTGCCAATGTGGCAAGTGTGTAACTGGCAAATGTTGAAACAGCAGGAACGCCTGCGATGGACAAAACAGGCAGTGCAATCACCAAGATCAGATACCCCAAGATGCCAAGCAGTGAGCCGGGAAGCGCCAGCAAAATCAGGCCAACGAGGGCGAGTGAAGCGCTCATGGCAACGGCCACGACGCCTCCACGCTTGCGCACCAAATTGCGGTTGGCAATGATGCCGTCTACAACGATGCGTGGCGAACGCGCGCGCGGTTGTGACGTTTCTACATCTGACATACCTCAATCGTACGAGACTCAACATGGTTCAAGTGGGCATCTGCCTCAACTCAGCGATAACTGTGTCTTGTTATTAGCAATTGTGTTGTTGGTATGCACGCGAATGTCGACCAGCATCACAAATCATTTTGCATTGAGTTTGTGGGTTAGCGCTGTATTGATTATCGGTAGCGCATTGCGTAGGAGGAACATCTTCTTGACAACAATGATGATTTTCTTCGCATTTTCTGGCGTGGGTTTGGGCGTACATTCGTGGAGCCAACTTCGACAACCGCAATTGGGTTCGTTTGATGGCACTGCAAAGGTCATGGAGGACCCGCAGTGGCGTAACGGAGGAGTGCAGACCGTACTGCAACTCGATGGCGAGCGGTTCATTGTCTATTCCTATGGTCTGCCCGGAAGAAGATTGAGCAATCGCCAGGCTGGTGAGGTGTTGTGGGTTTCGGGAGATCGTTTGCGTCTTGAAGCAAGCAAACAAAACAGGTTGTCGTATCGACACATTGTGGGAACCTTTGCCGTGCGCGAGGTGAGCGAAATTTTTGGCAATGGTGCGGTGTTGTATTTGAGTGCAAACAATATTCGCAAAGCATTGGCGCGATCTGCTGCAGTGATGCCTCGCGATGAAGGTGCGCTTTTTATGGGCCTGATCATCGGTGATGATCGACAGCAGTCAGCCACAATGGTCACGGCATTTCGAAACAGCGGCTTGTCACACCTCACTGCAGTGTCGGGGCAAAATGTTGCATTCCTCTTGACAGTGATGGCGCCGTTGCTAATGCGCGCTCGGTCGTCGTGGCGGCTTGGGTTGACGCTGTTTGTGTTGTTGTGGTTTACCGTCGTAACACGAGGCGAGCCTTCCGTGTTGCGAGCCGCGATGATGGCCGGGTTTGTTGCACTGGGCTCAGCGCGCGGGCGCGACACACCGGCTCGTCGCATGCTCGGTCTGGCAATCATTGTGTTGATCGTGTGCGACCCACTGCTTGCATGGTCGGTTGGGTTCTGGATGTCGAGTTCAGCAACGCTCGGTTTATTGGTAATCACCCCACAACTTGCAAAGATCATTCCAGGACCTAGGTGGTTTTCGGCAGCCTTGTCCACAACTATGGGCGCCCAGTTGGGAGTGATGCCAATTACGGCAACTATTTTTCACAGTGCGCCAGTGATTGCACTTGTTGCCAACTTGTTGGCAGTACCTATTGCGGGTGCGGTGATGTTGGTGGGAATTCCGCTTGGAATGTTGGCAGGAATTTTGAGTCAAGTTTCGAGCGGCACAGTCATGACTGGATGCGTGACGGCTCTGATGTGGCCGATCGAGATTGCGGTGCGGTGGGTCTGGTGGGTGGCAGCACTTGGCGAGCGCATGTCGTTACAAGGCAGTGTTAATGCCTTGGGTTGGGGCATCGTGGCTTTGTTGGTTATTTCTGCGAGAATATCGGCGTGGCGATCTATTTAATTACGGGCAGTGATGCCAGATTGGTTTCTGTCAAACTCACCGACCTCGTCACGCAGCTCATCGGCGATGGCGACCGCAACACCATGTTGCTCAGTCATGATCTGGAAACGCTTGGCGCCGACGACAGAGACCAGGAAATTGCTAACGCCATGATCGGAGCGCAAACGGGTTCGCTCTTTGGCGGCGAGCGTGTGGTGGTGTTGCGGGGCATTGGTGAGGCAACGGTTGATCAACTCAAACCCTTGGTCGCATATCTTGCTCAGCCACTCGAAGACACGCAACTTGTGCTCACAGGATCGGGCAAGCTTGCGAAATCAATCACTGATGCGCTCAAGCAAGCAGGTGCGACAACTATAAATACGTCTCCACCAAGTCGTTTCAACGAACTCTCGATGTGGTTTCAAGAACAACTCACCGAAGCTGGGCTCAGAATTGATTCCGCTGCGCTCAAAATGTTGATTGATTGGCTTGGTGAAGACCAAGCCAGACTGCCTTCGATAATCGAGGTTTTGATTTCTACCTATGGCACCAACAAGAAACTCACCATAGATGAGATTGAGCCATTCCTTGGACAAGAGGGCAGTGTCAAGCCTTGGGATTTGACCGATGCGATCGATCTCTCAAACTCGCCGAAGGCAATCGCGATGTTGCGACGAATGATTCGTAGTGGTGAGTACCACCCGATGCAATTGATGGCGCTTTTGCATAATCACTATGTGAAACTTCTCAAACTTGATGGGCCAGAAGTACACACTTCGAACGAAGCAATGACAATCATCGGGGCGAAAAGCGAATTTCAAGGAAAGAAATATTTGGAGGCTTATCGGCGACTTGGTAATGCCAATATTTCGGCCGCCTTGCAATTGCTCGCTAGGGCAGACGTTGATCTGCGCGGAGGCAAGGATTTAGAAGAGGAACTGATTATGGAAATCCTGGTCGCAAGACTCAGTCGCATGGGCGGCGCACCGCAGCATGCAAAAACCGGGGGAAGGTTTACTTCGCGGCGTTGATTTTTTTCATCAGGCGGCTCTTTTTGCGAGCTGCTTGACGAGGGTGAATAACACGCTTTGAAGCGGCCATATCGAGGCGCTTGACGGCGAGGCGCAATGCCTCTGGGTTTTCAGGAGTACCGATTGTCTCGGTGGCGTTCTTCAAGCGTGTACGCACTTCGCTCTTCGTCGCGCGGTTGCGCGAGGTGGCCTTGGCGTTGGTGAGGATTCGCTTCTTTTGGCTCTTGATATTTGCCACTTCGACTACCCATTCTTTCGTTAGATGCCCTGAAGATTTCAGGACTGTTTAGGCTAACAGCGACTAGGGCGTAGCCCCAACTGTAGAATTTGAGGGCTGTAGCGCCATCGTCACCAACAAAACCTGGCCCAGCAGAACTGAATCGCCTCAATGGATCTCGCAACAATCCGAAATTTCTCGATCATTGCCCATATCGACCACGGCAAGTCGACCCTTTCTGACCGCATTTTGGAGATGACAGGGGCTGTGCAGTCACGCGACATGCGCGCCCAATATCTCGACTCAATGGATCTCGAGCGTGAGCGTGGCATCACGATCAAGGCGCAAAATGTGCGTGTGCCTTGGAAGGGTCACACGTTTCACCTCATCGATACACCTGGTCACGTTGACTTTGGGTATGAAGTAAGTCGCTCACTTGCCGCGTGCGAAGGCGTAGTGCTTGTTGTGGATGCCGCCCAGGGGATTGAGGCGCAAACTCTTGCCAACTGTTACTTGGCTCTCGAAAGCAATCTGGAAATTGTTGCGGTGCTCAACAAAATTGACTTGCCTGCAGCCGACCCCGATCGATACGCGATGGAAATCGAAAAGGTCTTGGGTATTCCTGCTGAAGATATCTTGCGCATCTCGGCAAAGACAGGTGTGGGCGTGCCCGAGTTGTTGGATGAAATCATCGTTCGCATTCCAGCACCGAAGGGCGATGTAAATGCACCACTTCAGGCGCTGATCTTTGATTCGCAATACGACACGTATCGCGGAGTGGTTTCAAGTATCCGAGTAATGAACGGTCGAATGAACAGTGGCAGCAAGTTGTTGTTTATGCAGACCAAGGCGACGCATGAAGTGATCGAGATTGGTGCACGTATGCCGGTGTCGACGCCAGTTGCCGAGCTTGGGCCTGGCGAAGTGGGCTATCTGATCGCAGGTATCAAAGATGTTGGCGAGGCGCGTAGCGGTGAGACCGTGACGACTGCAATCAACTCGGCAACCGAAGTTCTCGATGGCTATCGCGATCCAAAGCCGATGGTATTTTGCGGACTGTTTCCGATTGATGGCGATGACTTTGAAAACCTGCGTGAAAGCTTGCAGCGTCTCAAACTCAATGACGCATCAATTGCTTACGAACCAGAGTCGTCGGGTGCGCTTGGGTTTGGTTTTCGATGCGGATTCCTTGGCTTGTTACACATGGAGATTGTGAAAGAGCGCTTGGAGCGCGAATTCAATTTGGCGCTGATCGCTACAGCACCGTCCGTGGAATACATGGTCAATAAAACCAATGGCGAAAAGGTGAAGGTTGACAACCCTGCTGACTTGCCGGCGACTGTATATATAGGTTCAATTGAAGAACCGTTTTTCCGAGTCAGCATTATTACGCCAAAGGATTACACCGGTTCATTGATGGAATTGTGTCAGGACCGACGTGGCGAATTGATCAAGCTCGAATATCTCTCTCCAGAGCGCGTCGATATGCAGTACAAAATGCCACTTGCAGAAGTTGTTGTCGATTTCTTTGATCAACTGAAAAGTCGTTCACAGGGTTACGCAAGTTTGGACTACGAACTCGATGGATACCGAGTGTCAGACCTTGTGCGTGTAGATATTTTGTTGAATGCTCTACCTGCTGATGCATTTTCTACCATCGTGCACCGCGACAAGGCATACGACTATGGCAATCGCATGTGTGCAAAGTTGCGTGAGCTCATTCCACGACAGATGTTTGATGTTCCGATTCAGGCCGCGATTGGTGGGCGCATCATTGCGCGCGAAACCGTGAAAGCCAAGCGCAAGGACGTGTTGGCAAAATGTTACGGCGGAGATATTTCCCGAAAACGCAAGTTGCTCGAAAAGCAAAAAGAGGGAAAGAAGAAAATGAAGTCAATTGGCCGCGTAGAAGTGCCAGGCGACGTGTTCATCTCGGCGCTCAAACTCGATGGCTGAGCAGCGCGCCAAAAACGGTGCGATGTTTCGCTCGTTGAAGAGCTTTAACGCACGATTGTTTTTTGCAGGCCTGCTGCTCTCCAATATCGGTTCGTGGTTGCAACTTACGGCCACTTCGTTTTTGCTGTATCGGTTAACGGGGAGCGCTGTTGCGCTTGGAATCAATGCTGCATTGCAGTTTTTGCCGATGCTGATATTCGGGGCATGGGCGGGCGCACTTTCCGATAGATACAACCGCCAACGCACCACGATTATCACTCAAACCTTGCTTGCATCGCAGGCCATTTTGCTTGGTGTCTGTGACATCACTGGCATCATCAATATGCCAATCGTGTTTGTGCTTACAGGGGCACTCGGTGTTATCGGCGCAATTGACAACCCAGCACGACGCGGACTCGTGACCGAACTCGTGCCAGAGCACGACATGTCGAACGCAATGAGTCTGAACACTGCTGTGATGACGGGCTCGCGCATTTTTGGTCCGGCACTTGCAGCAGCCCTGGTTGGTCCGTTGGGCACGGGATGGTTGTTTGTAATTAACGGCGTGTCATACGCCGCGATGATCTATGGGGTTGCAGGATTACGCAAGTCGGAAATGTTTTCGCCACCGTTGCGACCGGCAGGTGGCACGCCGGTGCGAGACGGTTTGCGTTTCGTGCGTCACAACGAGCGGCTGTTCGTCTTGTTCAGCATATTTACATTGGTCAGCACATTTGCCTTCAACTATGGCGTGTCACTGCCAAAACTTGCAGACAAAGAATGGGGGGACCCCAAGTATTACGGCTGGGTTCTGGCGGTTACCAGCATCGGAAGTTTGATCGGCGCGTTGTTGACCGCCCGACTGCACCGCGCAACGTATCGGTGGGTGGCAATAAGTGTGTTGTTGTTGGGAGGTGCCAACATCGGCATGGCGTGGTCACCAAATGTTTGGGTCGCGTTTGTATGGGCAATTCCACTTGGTGCTGGTGGTGCAGCAATGATTTCTGCTGCAAACTCGATCATTCAATATGAATCGCCGCCCGACATGCGGGGGCGAATGCTCGCATTGAGCGCAGTTGCATTTTTAGGTTCAACTCCGATTGGCGGTCCAATTACTGGATGGGTGGCCGATGCGGTGAGTGTGCAGTGGTCGCTTGGATATGGTGGAATTATCGGTGTGTTCTCGGGCGTGTTTATGACTGTGTGGATTTGGAGAAGTGGTGTCGATCGCAACTAGTTCAGTGATGTGGTTCAGGCGTGATTTGCGTTTAGCCGACAATGAGGCGTTAGTTGCCGCTGCAGGTGCCAAGAGCGTGACGCCTTTGTTTGTGATTGACCCAATGTTCTTTGAGCGCTCAGGTGCACCCCGGTTGGCGTTTTTATTGCGCAACTTGCATGAGTTGAACAAGTCGATGGGTGGAGCATTGGTAGTGCGCACCGGCAATCCAATCGATGTGGTTTCGGCTGTAGCCAAAGAGGTGGGCGCAACACAAGTGTTTGCTGCAAAAGATTTTGCTCCGTACGGACAGTCTCGAGATGCGCAGGTTGACGCAGCATTGCGCACAGTTGGGGCAGAGTTGTGCAGCGTTGGATCTGCCTATGCAGTAAATCCTGGTGTTGTGCGCAAGGCAGACAACACTCCCTATGCGGTGTTCACACCGTTCTCCAAGATTTGGCTCTCGCAAGGCTGGTCGGCTCCATTGCCACAGCCCAAAGTTGTGTGGCATGGCGCACCGGCTGTTGCGTCCGAAGATTTACCTGCAGAACCAGAATGCAGTGCGCAATTGCCACGAGCAGGGGAAGATGCTGCATGGCAGGTATGGGAAACTTTTCGTGATTCGGCTCTGAATGGTTATGCCGAGACGCGCAACAATCCAGACATAAATGGCACGAGTCAGTTATCGCCTTACTTACGATTTGGCATCGTGCATCCACGCTCGTTGTTGGCCGAACTTGGCGACTCAAAATCTCATTCTGTTTTTCGAAGCGAGTTGTGTTGGCGTGAATTTTATGCCGATGTACTTTTTCATCAACCGCGCACGGTGTGGGAAAACTTGCAATTGAAAATGAACAAAATGACTCACGACACTGGTGCTGATGCAGTGACACGATTTGAGGCATGGTGCAAAGGCGAAACCGGTTTTCCAATCGTCGATGCTGGCATGAAGCAAATGCTTGCAACGGGTTGGATGCACAACCGTGTGCGAATGATCGTTGCGAGTTTCCTAGTGAAAGATCTACATCTGCCATGGCAATGGGGCGCCAAGTTTTTTATGCGTCATCTTGTCGACGGCGACATCGCTTCCAATAATCACGGTTGGCAGTGGACTGCTGGCACTGGCACCGACGCATCTCCCTACTTTCGGATATTCAATCCGATTTCTCAGGGCGAACGTTTTGATCCGCAAGGTTTGTACGTGCGTCAGTGGATTCCCGAGTTGCGCGAACTGAGCAATGATGCCGTTCATGCGCCGTGGACCCAGGGCATGCTCAACCCGTATATCGAGCCGATTGTGGACCATGCAGTTGAGCGCGAAATTTCACTGGATCGCTACAAGGCGGTGTCGGGCAAGTGAACAGGCGCATCACTAGGCGCACCGTGTCTCGGTAGCCTTATGGCAATGCTTGATGACCGCAAAACAGCCATTCTCCGCGCTGTAGTGGAGGAGTACGTCTCCACGGCTCAGCCGGTTGGGTCTTCGCATATCGCGAATAGTGCTGGCGTGCACGTTTCGTCGGCCACAGTGCGCAATGACATGAGCTTCCTTGAGCAAGAGGGATATCTGGCTCAACCCCATACATCGGCTGGGCGTATTCCTACCGATAAGGGTTACCGATTTTTTGTCGACCATCTGACGCCATCGGGCACGCTTGAGCTCGCAGCACAAGATCGCATCGGTCAGTTTTTTGATACCGCGCACGGACGTTTAGAAGAAACGCTGCAGCGCACCAGCACGTTGCTTGCCGAAATGACCAACTATGCAGCAGTAGTGATGGGCCCAAAGGCCGAAGTCGCTGTAGTTCGTTCGGTGCAACTCGTTGGCTTAAGTGCACACATGGCAATGGTTGTCGTCGTGTTGTCAAACGGAGTTGTTGAAAGCGAACCAATCGAACTCAGTGCATCAATCACCGACGATCAAACATCGGCTGCAACTCTGGCATTGAGCCGAATCATGATTGGTAAAGCACTTGGTGCTTCTCTTCCGCTAATGACGTCGGGCGATGTCATTGTGGATGCACTTGCGGCACAGGTTGTGCGCGCAATGAACGGTCGACGCGTTGATGAGTCAGTTTTCGTCGGCGGGGCATCGGCAATGGCACAAGCTTTTGACGCTGTCGAGATCGTGCGCTCGGTGCTGCACACACTCGAACAGCAGTATGTTGTCGTGTCGCTTGTGCGCGACATGCTCAATCGCGGATTGTCGGTTGCAATCGGTACCGAACACGGTGTTGAGCCCCTTGCTACTTGTTCGCTGGTGCTTTCACCCGTGGTAGTAGACGGCGCCACGCTTGGCACAGTCGGAGTGTTGGGGCCAACTCGCATGAATTATCCGCAGGCGCTCGCAACAGTAGAAATTGTTGGCGAGCGACTTGGCCGCAGGCTCACTGAGGGCTGATCTTTTTATGTCTACCGATTTTTATGAACTGCTTGGCGTCTCGCGTGGCGCTGATGCCGACGAAATAAAGCGCGCCTATCGCAAACGTGCGCGCGAGTTGCACCCAGATGCAAACCCCGGCAACGCAGAAGCAGAATCCAAATTTAAAGAAGTGTCGCATGCGTACGAGGTGTTGTCAGACTCGGACAAGCGCGCACGGTACGACCAGTTTGGCGAGGCTGGTGTTGGCGGTCGCGGTAATGCCGGCGATCCATTTGGTGGCGGTAGTGCTGGCGGTTTTGGTGACATCTTTGAAGCATTCTTTGGTGGCGGTTCACCATTCGGTGGAGGTGGTGGTCAACGGCAACAATCGGGCCCACCTCGTGGACAAGACGTAGAAGTTGTTGCAGATGTTTCATTTGAAGAAGCAGTGTTTGGTTGCACGACAGAGGTGAAGATGCGCTCTGCAATTCGCTGCGACGAATGTGCGGGTAGCGGAGCCAAAAAAGGAACATCGGCAAAGACTTGTGCGGAGTGCGGTGGCGCTGGGCAAGTGCGTCGAGTGCGTCAAAGCATGCTTGGCCAAATGGTGACTGCAGCGCCGTGTGGTCGATGCAGCGGAATGGGCCAAATCATTGATGCACCATGCTCCCCGTGTCGAGGTGATGGTCGCATTGTTAAAGATGTTGAACACACGGTGGAAGTGCCTGCCGGTATCAACACCGGACAAACATTGCGCGTAAGTGGGCGGGGTGCTGTGGGCGTGCGCGGTGGTGGTGCAGGAGATTTGTATGTGCATGTGCGCGTTGCCGAGCACGACACCTATCGACGCGAAGAAGACGATCTCGTCACCGACGTTGTTATTTCAATAGCGCAGGCAACACTTGGAACCCACTTGGTGTTGAGCACCCTTGATGGTGATGAAGATCTGATAGTTCCACCAGGAGTGCAGCAAGGTCGCGAGTTTCTGCTCAAGGGTCGAGGTGTGCCGCATCTCAATCAGGGTGGCCGCAACAGAGGTCGAGGAAACCTGCGTGCGCAAATTGTGATTGCAGTGCCAACCAAACTTAGTGATGCTGAGCGCGATCTGCTGACTCGGTTTGCCGAGGCTCGCGGAGAGCATGTAACGCAAACAGAATCTAAGTTGAAGGCCAAAATCAAGTCAGCATTTTTGTGATCGAAACACTGCGTCAAAGTGCTGCTCACGTATTTGTGCAGTCATTAGATGCACCGTCGTTGAGTGACGACGACCAGCATCATCTGCTCAAGGTTCTGAGGGTCAAATCAGCGGATCAAATCACGGTGAGCAATGGTCTTGGTGCGTGGATAACGGCAACAATCAACAAAGACGGTGACGTTCTTGCGACAAGTGAGTTGTTTGTAGTTGCGCCACCAAAGTGGTCGTTGTGTATTGCGTTTGCTCCGGTCAAGGGTGAAAAGCCAGAACTTATTGTGCAAAAACTCACAGAACTCGGAATTGATGAGATTATTCCACTCGCTCCAACATCTCGGTCGGTTGTTCGTTGGGATGCGGCTAAAGCAGAAAAGCAAACAAGCAGATTGCAACGAGTTGCGAATGAGGCTTCGATGCAAAGTCGAAGAGTCTGGCTTCCCAAAGTGCATCCAGTTACTCAACTCGCAGATTTGGTCTCACGCTCTGAAGTTGCGTTTGCAGAACCAGGCGGAGCCGAGGTTGCGTCCGT
>Ga0209617_10001215_pt1 | contig 12033 bp, 6 predicted proteins | sample LakEriepJuly2011_2_FD_187459 | JGI IMG/M metagenome (GOLD analysis project Ga0209617, IMG submission 187459) | Freshwater microbial communities from dead zone in Lake Erie, Canada - CCB epilimnion July 2011 (SPAdes) (version 2) | ecosystem: Environmental > Aquatic > Freshwater > Lentic >... | reverse complement strand
GATTCCCAAGTTTCTCTGCGGCTCTTAGGGTTTAACCCTTTGGTTAGGCCACATCAAAAGAGTTTACTATGTTCTCCCGTGGCCCATACTTAAACCAGTTTATAGAGTTGTTTCAAGTCCTTTTTTTACAAATAACTATTTTTGCAGAAACCAAATAAGAATTTTACGTTCTCTGCGTATACAAAAGTTGAAAGCATGCAGTAACACTTGCTTCTTCAATAATTTTGTCCGAGTAGGAGACGTAGGCACCTACTTTCCTTAACCATGGCGGAGCAATGCCATTGGCTGCCTCTGCCTTTACCCCCGGGTTTTCAGCCTTTATAGACCAAGCCAAAGGTCAATATGGTTGTCTGTCTCTGTCGTCCCACTACTGATGCAAGGCTCTCTGGTAGGAACACTGACCCTACTTGGTTCTGCCCGGCAGTTCTAACAGGCAAATTAGAACAAATCAATGGGGCACCCATTTGCGGAAGTCTTTGGTACTTACCAAGAATTGGTTGGAGCCTCTTCTCACCACTCCTTTTACCTACATTAGCCCCCCTTGGTTTCCAGTTATTGGATATTTTTACTCGATGGTCTTTGAAGTTAAATGCTTGTGATATTTTCCCTTTAATTGGAATCCGAAATTTAAAACATTTCTTTACATACATGTATAGACATGATACCTACCCACTGATAGTTCTGAACTGTATGTTTCATATTTTTTTAACACTTTTGCTTTACATATGTACATATATTATTGAGTGCATATTTTTAAGTTATGGTTTATTCTTAAAGGAAGTGTCTAGCGAAAACTAAGGCCTATGTTGCTAAACATCATTTGTATGTAAGCTCTTTTCAAGGAGAAGAACCGCCAAACATTTAAATTTTAGTTTAAAGGGAGTCTCCAGCGAAAACTAAGGCCTAGGTTGCTATACATCATTTGAAAGGTCCTATCAAGGAGATAGTCCGACGAAAATAAAAAATTCACTTTTTTAAAGGGCCAGTTCACAATTTACATAAAACCCCTTCAGCGGTCCTTGTACAGGCCAATTAATTTTGCCTGCAAATGTTATAATCATTCATAAATGTGTGTCTGCGGACAGTAATATGCATAGGAAACGACGTCCGCGGACAGTAATAGTCCGAGGACGTACCCTTTGCGGCCAATTTCTGTCCGCCACATTTTTTTTGTATTTTCTGACTTTGCAAAGAATTATTACTGTCCGCGGACGTACCTGCCGCTGACAGTTACTGTCCGCGGACGTATCTGCCGCGGAAAATTACTGTCGGCGGACGTACCTGCTGTGGACTATTACTGTCCGCGGACGAACCTGCAGCTGACTAAAATAACCATGTAAAGGTACTTCTTCGGACAATTACTGTCCGCGGACAATGTAATGCAATTCTAAACCAACTGCTTTTATGATAGTTTTTTTCGAATAACTTTTTAATGGTACACTATTTTTAAATTTCGTTTTCAGATTTGGAATCAGCATAACATTCTGCATCTTTTGATACCCATATTTACCTATTTGAAGAAAAGAGCTTTAAGTTGTGAACTGTTTTACTGTTGGTTTCAAATAAACAAGATTTTGCCTATTACTGTCCGCAGACACAATTTGCAGAAGGACTATTACATTTGCATGCAAACGTAATTGGGTTGGGGCATGGCCGCTGAAGGGGTTTTATGTAAATTGTGAACTGGTCCTTTAAGAAAATAAAATTTAAATGTTCGGCGGATCATCTCCTTTTAAAGAGCTATTGGATGCTTTATAGCAACATACTGAAGGCCTTAGTTTTCGCTGGACACTCCCTTTAATAAAGGGTCACTTCATAATTTACATAAAACCCCTTCAGCGGTCCTTGCACAGCCAAATTACTTTTGCAGGCAAATGTAACAGTACCTCATAAAAGTGTGTCCGCGGACAGAAAAAGGCGTCGGAAATTATCCGAGGACGTACCTATACTGTCCACTGCAATTTTTTAATATTTATTCCTTTGCAAAGAACTGCTACTGTCCACGGACGTGCCTCCCGCGGACTATTACTGTACGCGGACGTACTTGCAGCGTACTGTTACAGCCATATGCAGAAGGGAAGCAAAGGCCCATGCAAGCTACTAGCTCTCTACCTGCTTCTTCAAGATCTCTTATTATACTGTAGTCCGCTGACGATAAAAAGCGTGGATAGTTTTAGATTTTACGTTTTTAAAAATATCTTTTTAATGGTACACTCTTTTTAAATTTTGTTTTAAGATTTGTAATCAACATAAAATTCTGCATTTTTTGATACCCATATTGACCTATTTGAAGAAAAAAAAGGCTTTAAGCTGTGAACTGTTTTACTGTTGGCCGCAAATAGCTACGATTTTGCCTATTACTGTCCGCAGACACAATTTGCAAAAGGACTAAAACATTTGCAGGCAAAAGTTACTGGGCTTTATGTAAATTGTGAACTGGCCCTTTAAAAAGTATTTTTTTTTTGGCGGAACATCTCCATGAAAAGCGCTTTTGAATGATGTATGTATAGCAACCTAGGCCTTAGTTTTCGCTGGACACCCCCTTTAAACACAAAAAACCTTACATAACGCAAATATGTATATGTACATATGTATGTGTGTATATGTATATATGTTTTATGTATAGCACTTCATATATATGTACCGTGGTAATAGGAAAATACATATATGTATGTGTACTCTATTATCTCTACTGTATAAGCAAAGTGCGGTCAGGATACTTGTGCATAAACAGTTTTGTATTCTTGAGTGTCCATAGAGCAGAGATACGGATAGATTTACGCCATTGCAGGACCGACTTATATAGTCATTATCATTGGGTCTGTTGGTTTGTGGCAACCAAATATGTGGGTATCCGCTACCCTAGATCATATTTTTCCCCCTTTGATTAATATTTTTCTCCCACAGCCTACACTTTTCGTCCATTAACTATTTTCCACAAACGTTTAAATATTTTATTTACACATCCAGTATTTTAACTCTACTGTATGGTCCATATTTTCCCCCCTGTCATCCATATTTTCACATTCACAATCATATTCATAAACCTGCCTATACCGCACAAAAGGTTTTTTCCAAGTTGTGGGTATCCGCTACCCTAGATCCTTTATTTTCCCCTTTAATCAATATTTTTTCCCCACTGCCTACATTTTTTGCTTTTATCCAATATTTATTCTCTACCTCACCATATTTTCCCAATTTACACACATTTTCCGTACATTTTCCCACAAAAGTTGGACTATTTTCTTTACGCATCCATGATCCAGTATATATTTTTCTAAATTGTCCATATTTTATCCCCTTTCCATATTTTTTCCCTCGCTCCTCCATATTTCTAATACACATTTTTTTTTTTATAAACTTCAAGAGGCTTTTTTCCAAATTGTGAGTATATACCGCTACCTTAGATAATATTTTTCCCCTCTTATAAGTATTTTCTCCCCAACAGCCTACATATTTAGCTTTTTGCCAATATTTTTTACCTACCCTTTCATATTTTTCTTAATTTACATACATTTTCTGTTCATTAAAGCATTACATCATATTTTTCCACAAAGGTGGGACTATTTTCTTTACACATCCAGTACCTTTATTTTACTCGCTATTACCCATACTTCCTCCTCTGCATATATTTCCCCTCTCGTCAATATTTCTTGTTTACATACTTCATAGACCTCACAAGAGGATTTTTGTTACAAATTGTGGGTACCCGCTTTTTTAGATCATATTTTTCCCCCTGGTTTCATTATTTTTCCCCAACTCACCTACATGTTTTGCTTATAGCCAATATGCGGTAGGTAGGTATGTTTCCTACCCCACATTTTTTCCCCAATGTATGCAAATTTTTCCTTCATCAACTCGTATTTTTCCCCCAAAAAATGAAATATTTTCTATTCACATCCGATCCAGTATTTTACTCAATAGCCCATATCTTTTTCCCTACTATGCATATCTTACCCATATTTTCATATTATTCATATTCATATTGCCATCAATTTTTATCAAAATGATACAAAGATTGCCAGAAAACTTTCAAATCTTGGAGATATTGATATCTCTTCAACTGAAGGTCTCTCTGGTTCATACCTACCCTTATTTGTCAAAAACTTGGTAAATAAGTCTCTCACTTGAAAGGATTACTTCCGAAAAGCCCCCCAAAACTTGTATGAAAATAAACAATCAATCAATAGCCTAGAAGGCTTCAGAAAAAGAAAAGTATAAATAACTTCCCTTTTGACCTTTTCTGCAAAGAAAATAAGACTAGAAGGCTATAGTAATCTTTTTAAGGGGCGTGTGTCGTGTGCCATTTTCCCCTCTGTACATAGGTAGGTACGGGGTAATATGTCGCGAGAGAGGGAAAAATCCATTTGCCGAGGGAGGGGGGGGGGGGGGGGGGAGGATATGGTTTTCGGATGATGATATAGACCCTGCTGTTTACCTTTTCTATCCCAAAAATAAACATTTGGTCAGGTTTACCTCTTAAAATCTTCTTTTTTTTTACCAGCAGATTCCCTAAAACTTCTAAATTTTACAAATAAAGTCTTTGAAAGCTTTTATTGATACTTAATGATTCTGTGGCACGGTGATTGATCACAACAGAGTCCAGCATAATCCTTTCATTGTCTCTTGTGAACAATCATTGATTGGGAATTATCTAAATAAGAGAGGAAGTTAATTATAGCAGTATAATTTTTATTATCTCGTTCAATCAGATATCATAAAACTTAATGTGAGCCTGATTGGCAGGTTTCAGTTTAAGATGCAATCTTTTTATTTCTAATCAACTGGCCCTATTCTTCGTCCACTCATTCTGAGTATTCTGAATCGAAATTTGATTTGGGGCTGATCAACAGTTTACTTTGATATACCCCCATAGTCAGTCCGTGTACCGGTATATGTAGGTTAAAACGTAACCGCACTGGTAGACTGGTGGGTACAGGTAGGTAGGTGGGAAGGTACGGTATGCACCGGTAGCTCTATTTATGTACTGTTATTTAAACTAGGTAAGGGGCAGTTCTTTGTTAAAACATTATCCTCCAATATTTTTCACCCATAATTCTTTGGAAGGCTGGCGGTGGTGACGAAGGGAGTAGCCACGACGATTCAGAGCCTGATTGTCAGACCGGGCCCATTCAGGTCTGACAATTTTTTAAATTTAAACAGTACTTAAAAGACGTACGCACGAAAACTAAGGACTAGGTTGCGTTACATCAGTCGATAGGCCTTCCTTAAAGGCGTTGACGCCGATGTTTGGTAACATAAACGATATCAGGCTAATTTTGAAGCCATGTCACTGTACACGGGTGCGCCTGTCTGTTTTTTTTATTATTGCCTGACCCTTTCATAAACTTTCTATATACAAATTTTATGCGATGTGACGATATGCCTGAAAACGAGACCTTTCTATTGATATTGCAATATGCTCCTTCGTGATATTCGTTAAACAATCCCTTTTAAAGGGTCTGATTTATGTCAAAGTTTAGGGTTGACGATACAGGTCGATCGGGAGAATGTGGTTATCTTAACCGTTTGCGTGTATTTATTTAGCTTAGTCCGTTTCGATGACTTTCCAAGCAGGGTTACGGAACCGATCCATTTTCGTCCGGATCAGGTAAATCAGAATTTTAAAAACCGGATTCGGATCCTACTGGCCCTCCCCAAGAATTGATTCAAACCTCTATTTATTTTCAATCAGATTTCATGATATATTTTGATTTTGATTTTTTTACGTAGAAACGAAAAAGTTCACCCGCACATTTGTAAAGGTTTGCTTTTTAATATTTTGTAGTAAATATATAGGTACAACTTTACAACCAGAGTAGGATCCGGATCCGACGAAAATTTCCATACCAGCAATTCTGTTTCAAAGTGATCTTCTGTGTAAAATCAGCGGTTTTATTTCTGATATGTAGTCTGCCTCGCGCGTTGTTAAGTCGTAGGTTCGGCCTAAACTACATATATAGGGTACGGTACCTACCAACAGAGGTGAATAGGAACCTATTAGTATTATGGGGTACTAACAATACATTCCGGTACGTACCTACCTACCATTGGGCGCAGATGATATGTACAATTCAGGGTCAGATTGTTCTGTTCAAAGACAATATAGTTTATATAGACGTCCAAAGTAAAATCAGCCGCCAAGAATGAACTACTGGCCATTTTTGCGTTCTACTTTGACAGTCTGATAGGAAGTAGGTACAGTGTAGATTACCCCCTTCACCCCACTATGTGTCTGTCTGATATCATCGGGGATGGAAACGTCAATTCTGACATTGGCCAGTTGCCGACAGCAAAAACAGGGTCTTATACGTCTATCTCTTCTATATAGTCTTTGGTTCTGTTCGGATCCGCACACAAATGGGGATAGACACCTTTTTACTGATACGGTTTTGCCGATCCATCCGGACACGGGACTGCCTTTTTTCCAGAACCTAAACCACTGCAACGCTTTGTTTCCGGTTATAAAAATAAACACGCTTGACTTTTTTCATTCCCCGATACATTTTTTTGATATGCTGATATAATCATATAATACCTATAGATTGTTGTTGAAAATGCTGATCCCCAACACTGACTTTTGGTACCTACGGTACGTACCGGTACGGTAAATTTATATAGAATCATTCGCCAATCCATTAGTCTACAGTACCGATACCTGTTGGTGGAACCCAAGTTTGACCCGTTTTGCAACACTTGCCTAGCTTCCGTTGGTGGAGTCGGACAGCAATAACTGGGCGGACAGCGAGGCGGACATGACGGCGGTGGCGGTGGTGAATCCAATGTCGGAGTTGGCCAACCCTTCGACCAACAAGGATAAAACCTTCAAAACCTGCGCCAGGTATGATTCCGGACCCAGGTCATTTAGTTGTGCCACCTTTTTGGCGCCTCTGAATCATGATCACAATTTTAAGCGTTCTCCGATCGCCTATCATTTTAGAGCGGACACCATTTTGTATGTTGCGTTATTTTGACCTTGTTTCTCTTCTAGGCAGGCATATTTAGAGAAGAGTTTGAATAAGACCATGCATTGCTGTACAAAACCGACATACATTACCTTAGTACCGGTAGTACATATTTCAAGTTTATTTTGGAATTGGAGACTTATGTAGTAGGTTCAAAAGTTAAAAGTGACTATACCCGTACATATTTAACCATTTGAACCATCGAATTTGCCCACCTCTCTACCCTCCGTAGAATTTCATCAAAAAAAATAACTTATGGTTCTGCTCATATGTACTTAGAGCTGTCGACCAGAAATTACATTAGCAGGGAAGCTCGCTACCTACCGTAAACAGGTTAATTTTTCCTAATATGGTACCGCGTTACACATTTGCGCTTGGCAACTTATGTAGATAACTAAATGGTAAGCACTGTATTGACCATGTTGAAGTGTATTGGTACCACCGGTATATTTAAATACATAATTCCTATAACTATACACATTTTAAAGAAAGTGACATTCCTATCCTATGTATTAGATACCATAGGTGCCGTATACCTACCTACCCGTTTTTAGATTTTTAAAATATTATTTAACTCTCATAAGCTGGCCCATTGAATTATCCCTGTTTAAAGTAATTGTCCCGCGAAATCCAAGGCCGAGGTTGCTATAACATCATTTGAAAGTACTTTTCTAGGAGATGGTACGCCGAGAATAATTGTTAAACTTTGTAAAGGGACTCTTCACAATTTACATGAAACCCCCTTTAGAGGTCCTTGCACATGCTAATTACTTTTGCCTGCAAATGTTATAATCTTGCATACATGTGTGCCCGTGGATAGTAATAACTAATAAGCGTCCGAAACGACGTCCGCGGACAGTTTTAGTCCGAGGACGTACCTTAAACGGTCCATTACTGTCCACTGCAAAAAAATTGATTTTTTTGTCTTTGCAAATGAATACATATAACTGTCCGCGGACGTACCTACAGCTGACTAAAATAGCCATGCGCAGGTACGTCCTCTGACAATTACTGTCCGCGGACAATGTGTTGCGATTCTAAACCGACTGCCTTTTTATTTTTTTTCGAATAACCTTTTATGGTAAAATTTTAAAAAATTCCTTTTCAGATTTGGAATCAGCTTAAAATAATTCATTTTTTGTAATAACCATATTGACCTATTTAAAGAAAAAAGCCTTCTGCTGGTGAACTGTTTACTGTTGGCCGCAAATAACCAAAATTTTGTTTTTTACTGTCCGCGGGCATAATTTGCAGATGGACTATTATTTTTTCCTGCTAAAGGAATTGGACTGAGCGATGACCGCTAAAAGGTAGTGTCCAGCGAAAACTAAGGCCCATATTGCTATACATCATTCAAAAGCTCTTTACAAGGAGATGGACCGCTGAACAATACAATTTATTTTCTTAAAGCGCCAGTTCACAATTTACATAAAATCCCTTAAGCGGTCCTGTCCCAGCCCATTACCGTACATTTGCAGGCAAAATGTAACAGTGCCTCATAAAAGTGTGTCCGCGGACAGTAACATATGTCGGAAACGACGTCCGTGAACAGTAATAGTCCGATGACGAACCTTAACCGGGTTATTACTCTCAGCTGCAAAAAAAAATATATTTCTGCTTTTGTAAAGAACACTGTCCGCGGACGTACCTCCCGCGGACTATTCCTGTCCGCGCGGGCGTAGGTACCTGCCACGGACTATTACTGTCCGCGGACGTACCTGCCATGGACTATTACTGTCCGCGAACATACTTGCAACATACTACATAACAGCCATGTGCAGAAGGTAGGCACAGGCCCAAGCAACAGGCCCTCTACCTGCGTTCTTCAAAATATCTCATTATAGTCCGCCGATGATCAAAACCTGGATAGTTTTAGTTTTTACGCTTTTTAGAATATCTTTTTAATGTTACACTTCTTTGAAATTTCGTTTTTAGATTTGTAATCAGCATAAACGTCGCTAGATCACGTCGGGGTCACCAGTGTCGTACACGTGGACAGTACGTACGCGTACTAGTAAGCACAGCGCAGTTAGGTGTTGCTCGTTTATTGGGTCTAGGGCAACTGGTCTGTATGTACAATCGACATAAGGCGGAAACGGTTATACGAACATACGGTCGGGGTGGAGTATTTGGTTTGGCGAAACACTCTGTTCCCGGAGATGTCGTCGTAAACGTTGGCACTACAATACCAAAATTGACCTATTTTAATACAAAAAAGCTTTAAGCTGTGAACTGTTTTACTGTTGGCTACAAATAAACAAGATTTTGACAATTACTGTCCGCAGACAAAATTTGCAGAAGGGCTATAACATTTGCAGGCAAAAGTTACTGGGCTGGGACAGGACTGTTGAAAGTGTTTTATATAAATTGTGAAGTGAACCTTTAACAAATAAACAATTACATATTAGGCGGTCCATCTCCTTGAAAAGAGCTTTCAACATAGGCCTTAGTTTTCGCTGGACACTCCCTTTCAGGGGTTTTATGTAAATTGTGAACTGGTCCTATTAAAAAGTTAACATTTTATTTTCGGCGGACCATTTACTTGAAAAGTGCTTTTGAATGATGTTTAGCAACATAGGCCTTAGTTTTCACTGGATACTCCCTTTTTACTTTAACCCTCTTCGTCCCCTGTTATTTCCATTCTCTTAAAACTTCAAATTTTCTTTGCTAGGACAAAACGTCTTCACTTCACAGTTCATACCGTGATAACTCCAGTATAAGAGATCACTTCCAGTATCTGGCACACAGTCCAATTTAGGGCACTACATACGTCCATTATGGCATTATCTAACACTATGTATGTCCAATACTAAGTATGTATCTATCTGGCCCACAAATCACAATATACAGTTCTGTAGCAATGTACATATGTCACCGACTCACCAAGTCTGTTTTCTGGCACCAAGCCCAATTTCTGGCACAAAACATAAATATATACAGGCCAGCTTGGAGATACAACGGATGCAGACAATATACATCGTAGAATAAGGATGGTACCGTGACGTCTTGGTCTCTTGGAGATTTGTGGGCGTTTCTCCAATTATGTAGGTAATACAGGAAATTTGAGAGCCGCTGCCAAAATTGTATAACTATCTCGGAGATTCCATGCATCTCCAATATATTAAACTAGCAAGAAACGCGTTACAAAATATAAATGGCTGTATTTATAAAGGGACACTTTGCACTATTCAAATTCCGAATTGTCTTGCCAATCCTAGATGCGGCAATTTTTGTCCCTGCGTATTTTCATATCACGCCATGCAGAGTAAGAACATATTAAACTCGGATATACAAACATGGAATATCAACAAGTTACTAAATATTTGCCGCTTAAACGGTACCTACCTATGGTATATCACCGTGTTCCTATTATACGCGGCCGCCTCCTACAGCGCGACTCTATAATACGCATACGTCTTCGAAATTTGGCGGAAATGCGTATCATAATTCCAAATTACCAAACAAAGACACAATGGTACTGTGGTACCAATGCGCTGGACGAACCATATTTTTAGTATCTAGAATCGTCCAGATAATACTGAATTGTGCAGTACTGTAGAGCCATGCCCGGTACATACGCTGGATCTTCTTTGTAAATTGTGAAGTGTCATACTGTACTGTGGATAAGTTGATTTCTCCACTTGAGTTGTGTTGCTCCTGCCGGGATTCGAACCCGGGCTCCTGGCGTGATGGGAAAATGCTAAACACTAGGCCATGGTGGAAGCAACTATTCCATACTGCCAGAATCGGTGTAGCTGTGCACTGCTACAGTACTCCCCTCCTAGTTGGGGAAACCGGGTTTCCGCGACGATAGAGCTGAGGGCGCTGTCCGGTGACCAGCCGTTCTACAATACAATAAAATGTAAATTTTACTGTAAAAAGGCGATATCAACCCTTGACAGGAGCCTTGAATGGTACCGGTACCTACATATAATGTATAACAATACCTACCGTATTTTTCGAGATACAGTACAGCCCCCTTAAATTACATTTGTTGTCTCTGGACAGGTGCAAAACTTCGGTTCAGAACGTCCGCTACTGCAAAGATTGCTGGGAGTCAAAGAAAAACTGGCTTCCGGACCGTCCCCGAATCAAGCGCTCCCGACAGCAACGCGACACGATAAGAGACAGGCAGATGAGCGCCTCCGGCAGTTTCAGTAAGCGACACTCCAGCAGCGACCCAATGGACGGGAGTCTCAGTCTTGAGAGCCAGGAGTCCGCTTCAACCGTCAGTAAAAGCTTTCCCGGCTATTCCGGTCACAGTTTCCAGGAGCTCGATGCGAAGGATGAGCGAATACTGTTGGAGGATTCGAAAAATGCGAATGGTTCCCTTGACCGGACCACACAGTATATGGTAGAGGTGAAATGTGCTGGTGCCACTTCACTGAAAATGCAGCAGCAGGTAGATATTTTATCTTTGGCTCCTGAGGGGGAACACTATGGTTTACTTATTAGCTTTATATTTGATTTTTAAGTACAGTAGCGTTAATGTAGTCTTCTTTTAAAAAAGCTTAACTTAATTTGATTCCGAATCCCGGAGACGAATATAATGGGGATCCGGATCTGAAAACAGTTGCATACCTTTTTTCCTCACAAACTGCATTTTAGTAATCTTCAGCATTGGGGGTTCCGGGTCCCAAGTTTGCAGATCTGATCCATTTTCGGCTGGTTCTTGGTCCAGCAAATAAGAATTTTAATAACTACCTGTACTGCAGCACCAAAGACTATATTGAATAGATAGACTTCCAAGAGCTTATTTTTGCTGTCGTCAACTGGCAAAATTTGGAATTGTATGGGGCAAACGGTTTACTGCATGTAAGACGAGCCTGTGTAAGAACTGTAATATTGTAGCGGCATATACGAAGAACTCTTAATGTCGTCTTTACCATTGTGTTCATACCTAATATATATATCACGCAACCTCGCCCATATGCTGTTAGCGTCTCCTCCATTTTGGAATACAGTTAGTCAACACCCAACCGTCGTCGATTACTATACTATATCTACGGTACCGGTGAAGTGGTAGGTACGGTGAGTTATACGCGTACCGCCACAGTGGTGACTCCCA
>Ga0209617_10001210_pt1 | contig 12042 bp, 8 predicted proteins | sample LakEriepJuly2011_2_FD_187459 | JGI IMG/M metagenome (GOLD analysis project Ga0209617, IMG submission 187459) | Freshwater microbial communities from dead zone in Lake Erie, Canada - CCB epilimnion July 2011 (SPAdes) (version 2) | ecosystem: Environmental > Aquatic > Freshwater > Lentic >... | reverse complement strand
GGGGCGACCGTCCACGAAGCACACCAGGCTGCCCACCGTGTCGCCGCCTGCGAGGTGCGCGATGTCCACCGCCTCCACGCACCGAATCTCGCGCTCCAGACCCAGTGTGCGCTGCAGGCTTCGGCATCCGGCCTTTGGATCCATGGCGGACAGCGTGACCTCGGGCTGCCAGTCGTATTCGCCTTCGCTGCCGCGACGCTCGCGCTCATCCAGTTTCTCGATGGCCTGGATCTGGTCTCGCAGCACGGCGGCCGCCTCGTAGCGACGCTCGGCCGAAGCCACCTCCATGTCCGCGCGCATCTCGCGCAGCATCACGCTGCGCTTGCTCTCCAGGAAGCGGCAGAAGCGCTCGATGTCCTCGCGATAGCGGGTGCCGGAGATGCGGTTGCCGCAGGGCGCCGTGCACTGGTCGATGTTGGCAAGGATGCACGGACGAAAGGACTGGTTGCCTGGATGGTCGCTGCGGATGTCGAGCTCGCAGGTGCGGAACTGGAACACGCGCTGCAGAAGCTGCATCGAGTGTCGCAGCGCGGCGCCGCTGGTGAAGGGCCCGTACACGCGCGCGCCCTTGAAGCGCGGATGCGCGGGATCACGCGTGATGTACACGCCGGGAAACTCCTCGCGGATGGTGACGGCCAGATACGGGAAGCTCTTGTCATCGAGCAGTCGCGCATTGAAGCGCGGCTTGAGATCCTTCACCAGGCGCGCCTCCAGCAGCAGCGCCTCCCACTCTCCCTCGCACGGGATGTGGTCGATCTCCACGATCAGTTCCAGCATGGGTTGCTTGCGAGGCCCCAGGTCGGTGCTGGGCAGGAAGTAGCTGCTCACCCGATCGGGCAGGTTGTTGGCCTTGCCCACGTACAGCACCACGCCGGCGGCGTCCTTCATCAGATACACGCCGGCCACGGCCGGCAGCGCCCGCGCCCTCGACAGCAGCGACGGCCCGTCGGACGGGGTCGGTTCGGGCTGCCGGGGGGTGTCAGACGTCTCGTCCATAATGCGGAACTGTAGGAAATTCGATGCACCCCCATCCGTGGCCATGTGTACACTGGGGCGACTTGACGACGGCTGCCGTCAGGTCCATTTCCAGAGTCCGCAGCTCATCCGTAAGGAGTCACACCATGAAGCGTTTCGCAATCATCGCTGCGGCCGGTCTGATGCTCGGCCTGGCAGCCTGCAACAAGGACACCAAGACCACTGACACCAAGGCCACCCCGGCCGCCGCCAAGGCAAGCCCGGGCGCCGTGAACGAGAAGAAGTCCGACTGCTGCACCGAGAAGGCCAAGACCGACTGCTGCAAGGACATGACCAACACTTCGGCTGGCGCGGTCAGCGAGAAGAAGAGCAGCTGCTCCGACAAGAAGAGCGAGTGCACCGACAAGGCTGCCTCGCCCGGCGCCGTCAGCGGCAACTCCGGCTGCCCCATGTCGGGCGGCACCTGCCCCTTCGCGGGCAAGACGAACGGCTGAACCAGCCCTTCTGAACTGAAGCACTCGCGCGGCCCGCCCTCATCAGGCGGGCCGCGCTGCTTTTGCGGCGTTACCATCGGCCGCGTGGCCACCGAGACAACCATCCTGATTCGTGGCGGACGCGTGATCGACCCGGTGCGTGCCTTCGACGCGATGGGCGACGTGCTGATCCAGGGCGAGCGCGTGATGCAGATCAGCGCCACGCCCATCGCGACCAGCGGCGCCCGCGTGATCGACGCCGACGGCTGCATCGTCTGCCCAGGGCTGATCGACCCGCATGTGCACCTGCGCGAACCGGGCGGCGAGCGCAAGGAGACCATCCGCACCGGCGCCGAGAGCGCGATCGCGGGCGGCTTCAGCATGGTGGCGTGCATGCCCAACACGCAGCCTGCGCTCGACCTGCCCAGCCTGGTCGACTTCGTGCGCCTGAAGGCCGGTGAAGCGAAGCTGGCGCGCGTGCGCGTGGTCGGCGCGGCCACGGTGGGCCGTGCGGGCGAGCGACTGGCCCCGATGGGCGCCATGACCAAGGCCGGCGCCGTGGCCTTCAGCGATGATGGCGACGGCATCGCCAGCGCAGCCATGATGCGGCGCGTGCTGGAAACCTGCCGCTCGATCGACCGCCCCTTCTTCCAGCACTGCCAGGAACCAACGCTCACGCACGACGCGGTGATGAACGAGGGACCGCTGGCCGCGAAGCTGGGGCTTGGCGGATGGCCGGCCGTGGCCGAAGAACTGATGTTCGAGCGCGACGTGCGACTGAACGCATCGATCGGCTGCCGCTACCACGCGCAGCACCTCTCGAGCGCGGGCAGCGTGGACATCCTGCGCCGCGCGCGCGCCGCCGGACAGCCGGTGAGCGGCGAGGCCAGTCCGCATCACCTGCTGCTGACCGACGCAGCATGCGAAGGCTGGAACACGATCGCCAAGGTGAATCCGCCGCTGCGCACCGCCGACGATGCACGCGCCCTGCGCGATGCGGTGGTGGACGGCACCATCAGCGTGCTGGCCACCGATCATGCGCCACACACCGCCAGCGAGAAGGGCCGCGACTTCGCCTCGGCGCCCTTCGGCTGCATCGGACTCGAGAGTGCGGTGGGCATGTACGGTCTGGCGCTGGTGAAGAGCGGCGCCATGCAGTGGCCCGCGGTGATCGAACGCATGACCGTGGGCCCCGCTCGATTGCTTGGCCTGCTCGAGCAGGGCTTTGGACGACTGTTCGAAGGTGGTCCCGCCGACGTCAGCGTGATCGATCCCCGCGCCGAGTGGAAGATCGACGCATCCACCTTCCGCAGCCGCAGCCGCAACTGTCCCTTCGATGGATGGACCGCTCATGGCCGCCCCGTCGCCGTGGTCGCGGAAGGCCGCGCCTTCGATCTGCGCACGGCACACTGGGCGAATCAGGCGTGAGCACCGCCGGCAGCATGCGTCGCCGGGCGATGGATCGTCTGGTGGCGTGGGTGTCGCGTTGGCCGGCCACCATCGTGCTCACGACGGCGCTGATCTCGACGGCGTGCGCGCTGCTGAGCTGGAAATACCTGCGACTGGATGCGGACACCAATTCGCTGATCGGCGACCAGCAGCCCTTCATGGAGGGGTACCGCGCGTTCCAGCGCAACTTCGGCGATCTTGAATACCTGCTGGTGGTGGTGGATCCAAAGGGGCACGAGCGCGAGGCGGACGCCGCGGTGCGTGAGCTGGTGGATGGCTTGCGCGCGGTGCCGGACGTACCCGGCGTGATGGGCTTCGTGGATGCCGCCGAGCAGTTCCGCGTGAGCACATGGGCCATGCCTGACGCCACGCTGCGGGACCTGCATCTGGCGCGAGGCGCGCTGCCGGAACTGGCCTCTCGCCCGGGCGGCGGTGGCCTGCTGAAGGCGAGCGCCGAGCGCGTGGAACGCCTGCTGAAGGAAGGCGGCGACATGCAGGATGCGGCGCGCCGCGAACTGGCGGCGCAGGCGTTCCTGCTGGCCCGATGCGTGCTGGGCGGCATGCCGGATGCGGCCGAGAGCCTGGCCACACCGCGCAACGACGAATGGCTACTGGCGGACGGCGGTCACCTTCGACTCATCCTGGTGATGCCCGTGAAGAGCTACGACACGCTCAGCGTGATCGAGCGGCCCCTGCAGCAGATGCGCGACGTGATGGCGCGCGTGGGCCGGGCACACCCCACGGTCGACATCGGCCTGACCGGACGACCGGTGCTGCAGGCGGACGAGATGTCCACCACCAACGAAGACATGAACGTCGCCAGCATCGCCGCACTGGCGATGTGCGCGGGCCTGTTCATGTTCGTGTTCCGCGGCGTGAAACGGCCGCTGCTGGCGGTGCTCACGTTTCTGGCCGGATCGGCCCTCACCTACGGCGCCGCCACGCTGGTGGTGGGTCGACTCAACCTGCTGAGCGTGGTGTTCATGCTGGTGCTGGTGGGCGTGGGGCTTGACTACGGCATCCACATGATCGCCCGCTACCTGGAGGGCCTGCGTCATCTTGGCCCAACGGCGAGCGTGCGCCACATGGTTCGCCGCGCCGTGCCCAGCATGCTGGCCGGCGCGGCCACGAGCAGCGGAACCTTCCTGATCGCCATGGTGGCGCCCATGCAGGGGCTGCGGGAGCTGGGCCTGATCAGCGGCATGGGCCTGCTGCTGTGCGCGATCACCATGGCGTTCGCACTGCCCGCCCTGCTGCTGCTGCTCGATGGCGGTGCGCGCCGACAGCCGCTGCGTCGCGGATTCTTCGAGGAACCGCTCGATGGGCGCATGGATCGCTTCGATGGGCGCGCGGCGCCACGACATGTGGTGCTGCTGGTGGTGTCGCTGGCGCTGGCCGCGGCCGGATGCTGGATCGGCGCGCGCGACGTGTCGTTCGAGAGCAACCTGCTGCGACTGCAGGCCGATGGATTGTCGAGCGTGTCATGGCAGCGACGGCTGCAGGCCGAGGGTGGCAACGCGACGTGGTTCGGCGCCTGCACGGTGGCGTCGATGGCGGACATTCCGCCCATGATCGAGCGCGCCAGGACCGAACCGCTGATCGGGCGCGTTCGAAGCGTGCTCGATGTGGTGCAAGCCGACACGACCGAGCGCGCGACCCTTCGCAGCGAGATCGGCGCGGCCGCCCTGACAAGCCCCGCATCGCAGCGACAGATCGCCACGCCCGATTCGGCGGATCGCGCGGCGCGGGCCTTCGGTGATCTCGCCAACATGGCCGGCCTTGCTGGCGCACCGAAGGCGGACGCGCAGTTGATCGAGACCCTGCGCGACGCGCTGCACCGGCTGAACGAGGCGCTGCGCACGCAACCCGACGCCATGGTTCGCGCAACGGAGGCGGCCGCGGAACGCGCCGGCATGGCGGCGGAGATGACGGGACGCGGCGCGCGCGCCTCGGTGCGCGAGGCGCTGCCGGACGCGGTTCGCGACACCTTCACCAGCGCCAGCGGACAGTGCGCCGTGATCCTGCATCCGGCAGAGGACGTGTGGGAATCGGACGCCATGACGCGATTCGTGCAGGCCATCCGCCGCGTGGATCCGGAGGTGACGGGCGTGCCCATCACGGTGAGCGAGTCGATCATCCTGATGCGTCGCTCCTTCTTCGAACAGGGCCTGCTGGCGCTGGCTTTCGTGGCGCTGCTGCTGCTGCTCGATTTCCGTTCCTGGAAACTGGCGGCCCTGTCGCTGGCCAGCCTGCTGATGGGGCTGGCCTGGACGATGGGGCTGATGGGCCTGCTGCAGATCCCCTTCAATTTGGCCAACTTCTTCGCCATTCCCATCATGATCGGCCTGGCCGTGGACAGCTGCATCCATGTCACGCACCGCGCCGTGGATGGTGGACTGCAGGTGGGCTTCGGCAGCACGCGACGCGCGGTGATCGTGACCGCGCTCACCACCACGATCGGCTTCGGCATGCTGATGTTCGCCCAGCACCGAGGACTGCGAAGCCTTGGCCAGCTGATGGCCCTCGCGAGCCTGTGCTGCCTTGCCAGCAGCGTGTGGCTGCTGCCCGCCATGCTGCGCATCGCGGGGCTTGGGCGCGTGCGCGTGACCACGCCCACCGCCTAGGATCCGGCGCATGCGAACTCCGCTCCTTCTCGCCGCGACCCTGCTTGCCTTCGTCCCGATCGGGTGCGGCGACGGCGGCAAAGATCCACGCATCACCGCCACCGCGCCGATCGCGCTGCGCTATCAGGTGGACGGCATGCACTGCGATGGATGCGTGCAGGCCATCACCGACAAGGTGAAGCATGTGGATGGCGTGGTGGATTGCCGCGTGAGCCTTGCGGACCGTCAGGCCGACGTGGTGGTGCGCGATGACACCACCGCCCTGCCCGTGCAGCATGCGATCGAGAAACTTGGCTACAAGGTGAAGCCGCTGCCTGCGCCGACCGCCGCAGCCGCGCCCACTGCGCCGTGATCAGCGGGTTGCGAGCGCACGCTCGATGGCCTGCGCCAATGCCTGATTCGCCTGCTCCATCGAGCCCTTGAACTTGGCACCCGCCGCGTGCACATGACCGCCACCGCCGAATTGCGCGGCGAGCTGATTCACATCCACGAACGCGCCGCCCTTCGTCATGGGGGGCTTGCTGCGAAGGCTGATCTTCACCACGGGGTCCGTACCGTTCTGTGAGAGCAACGCGCTCACCTCCACCGATCCGACGGTCATGGGCGCGTTCACCGCACCGGCCAGGTCCTCGGAACTGCCGCTCGACTGCGCGAAGTCCTCCGCACGCAGCCGCATGAGCGCGGCGCGGCCATTGGCCAGCCACTGGATGCTGCCCATGGCCCGTGCGAGCAGGTCGATGCGCTGGGGACGCGCGGTCTCCTCCAGCTGGCGATACAGGCGATCCTTGTCCACGCCAGCCGACAGCAGGCGCGAAGCCAGCGCGAACACCGCTGCATCGGCCCCGCTGAAGCGGAACCAGCCGGTGTCGGTCGCCAGTCCGGCGAACAGTGCCTCGGCGATCGAACCAACGCCACCGCTTCCAGGCGCATCGAAGGGCACGCCAAGCGCATCCAGCACCGGCACCAGGGCCTGCGTGCAGCTGGCGCACGAGATGTCCACGATGCGATCCGCGAATCCGGTGTCGCCTGAACGGTGATGGTCGACGTTGATGCAGCGCTCCAGACGCGCCTTCATCCACGGGCCGAGGATCTCGAGCTGGCTCCACGATCCGGTGTCCACCACGATCACCAGATCGAAATCGTCCGCAGGCATCGCCTCGGGCGCGCGACCGGGCTTCTCGCCAGCCAGCAGCACGCCCAGCGATGGATCGAACGGACCACACAGCCATGGCTGCACGCGCTTGCCCAGCGTGCGAAGCGCCCGCGTGACGGCAAGCACGCTGCCCACGGCGTCGCCGTCAGGCTTGTCGTGTGCGGTCACCAGCACGCTGCCTGCGGCACGGATGCGCTCGGCGATGCGTGCGGGCGAAGCCGTGCTGGCGTAGGCCGAAGCCTGCGTTGCGGCGATGGTCATGCCAGAGCCTCCATGGGAATCTCCTCACGCGTGCGAACCACGTCGCGGTGCATCTGGGCAGCAAGCGCCGGCATGGCGTCGAAGCGCGCCTGCTCGCGAAGCCAACGATCGAACCGGATGGTGAGCGTCCAGCCATACTGGTCGAGCGGGGCCTGATGATCGAGCAGGAACGCCTCCACCGTGCGCTCCGCCTCGCCGAAGGTGGGCTTGGTTCCCACGCTGATCGCCGCGCGACGCCGACCACCCTCGGGCAGCATGGCCACGCCTGCATACACGCCGTCGGCCGGCAGGATGCGATCGCCGTGCTCCACATTGCATGTTGGCCAGCCAAGGTCACGACCGCGCTGGTCGCCGCGGACCACCGAGCCGGAGAACGCGTAGGGACGACCGAGCACGCGCGCAACATCCTCCACGCGGCCCTGCGCAAGCAGCCAACGCAGCAAGGAGCTGCTCGCGGGCGCGACGCCCGCATCGCCAAGCTGCACCTGCACGGGCTCCACAACCTCCACACGGAACCCCAGCTTCACGCCCAGGCTCCGCAGAAGATCGATGTCGCCACCACGCCCCTTGCCAAACTGGAAGTCAGGTCCCTCGACGATTCCATCGAACCCCACATCGTGCTTGAGCCATTCGATGAAGTCCTGCGCCTGCATGCTCAGCAGCGAGGGCTTCACCTCGAGCACGCGCACCTCGTCGGCGCCCGCGTCACGCAGGGCCTGCAGGCGCTCGGCGGGCAGTTGCACGCTCTGCGGCGCCAGCTCGGGCCGAAGCAGTCGCATGGGATGCGGCTCGAAGGTGACGGCCACCACGGTGCCACCCGGTCCTGCGACCGCGCGGCCACGGGCAAGCAACGCCTGGTGACCCAGGTGCACGCCGTCGAAATTGCCGATGGTGACGCAGCGCAAGGTGCAAAGCCTATCGGTTGAAATGCCACCCCCCAACAGCGGAATGCACGATCGCTTATAGGACGCATCTGAACACTGGCTTGTAGTCACCCCGCCAAACGGGGATATTCCCCAGATGCGACACACCGCAACCACCGAAGCGTTGTCCGGACCGAAAGTGCAAGGCGTGCTCGTCGCCGAGCTCAGCAGCGAGTTTCAGAAGGCCGCCGAGCAGGTGGTGCCGTGGTTCGTGTCGCAGATGCCGCCGATGTATTTCCAGGACACGCCGCCCCACGCGGTGCATGCGCATCTTCGCGCGATCATCGCGGCCAAGGCCAGCGGCACGCCGCTGGACCTGACCATTCGCAGCGAAGACGGCCGCGAGTGGACGAGCATCCGACCGGGCAACCGCATCGGCGTGCTGGCGGAGATCGTGGGTGCACTGCCGATGGAACCCTCGCTGCGTGTGGCCAAGATCCACGCGAGCGCCGATGGCGCCATCGTGCTGGATACCTTCGAGTTCGGCGAGCAGCCACTGTACGACGCGAAGGATGCGGCGCAATCCGCGCGCGTGGACGCGGCCATTCGCTGGGCGCGCGAGCATGGACTGGACTGGAAGGAGTCGGAGATCCGTGCGTACGCCGCCGGCTGCGCCGCCGACTACATCGCCACGCTGACGCCGCTTCGCCTGAGCAAGCACCTGTCGCTGTTCCAGCGCGTGAGCGGTTCCGACGGCACCGAAGTGGAGCTGGAGGCGGAGAGCGAGCCCAATCAGAGCCGCATCACGCTGGCGTTCTCGAACGCGCGCACGCGCACCATGCTGGAGCGCACCGCGGTGCTGCTGGGCGCCGCCAAGGTGAGCATCCTGCGCGCCTATCTGGATCAGGTGAAGGATGCGCCACACGGCAGCGTGACCTTCCTCGGCTTCGTGGTGCAGACGACCGACGGCAAGGCCATCGATCCCAAGAGCGACCTGTGGAAGCGCGTGCGCGCAGAAATGCAGCGCGTGAAGTGGCTCAACTTCGACATCCTGCACCTGGCCTCGCGCCACGAGGGCATCGGGCTGCAGCGCGCCGAGGCGGTGATGGCCTTCTGCCATCTCGTGCACCAGACCCTGGTGCACAAGGATCGTCTGGCCTACAGCTTCAGCCGCATCCTTGCGGCCGCGGAAGCCGCCATGGACCTCACGCTGAAGGTGATCGACCTGTTCGGCGAGCGCTTCAACCCCGACCAGACGCTGGATGAGGGCACCTTCGCGCGTCGCGCGGCTGCCCTGCGCGGCGAGATCGAACAGCGACGCTCGGTCGATGGTGGCCAACTGATCCTGAACCGCATGCTGGATGCGGTCGAGGCCACTCTGCGCACGAACTACTGGCTGACGAGCCGATTCGGTCTGGCGCTGCGCCTCGATCCCGCGCTGCTGAAGGACGAGCAGCGACCCGAGTTGCCGTGGGGCGCCTTCTTCGTGCACGGTCGCGGCTACAACGGCTTCCACGTGCGCTTCAAGGAGATCGCGCGCGGTGGCCTGCGCGTGATCCGCCCGCGCGACACGGTGCAGCACGCCCGCGAGGCGGACAAGCTGTACGACGAGGTGTACGGCCTCAGCTTCGCGCAGCAGCAGAAGAACAAGGACATTCCCGAAGGCGGCGCCAAGTGCGCCATCCTGGTGGAGCCCGCGGCCGACCCCACGCGCTGCGTGAAGAGCTTCGTGGACAGCCTGCTCGACCTGATCACCACCGACCCCGCGGTGACCAGCCGCATCGTGGATCGACTGGGCCGTCAGGAGTTCATCTATCTCGGACCGGACGAGAACATCACCCCCGATCACATCGAGTGGATCGTGGCGCGCGCGCGTCGTCGCGCCTACCCGCTGCCGACCGCATTCATGAGCAGCAAGCCCGGCGCCGGCATCAACCACAAGGTGTACGGCGTGACCAGCGAAGGCGTGAACGTGTTCCTGGAGGTGGCGCTCAAGTCGGTCGGCATCGATCCGCGCAAGCAGCCCTTCACGGTGAAGATCACCGGTGGTCCGGACGGCGACGTGGCCGGCAACATGATGCGCATCCTGGACCGCGACTATGGCCAGAACGCGCGCATCGTGGGCGTGGCCGACGGCAGCGGCGTGGGCGAGGATCCGGATGGCCTGGATCACGCGGAACTGCTGCGACTGTTCAAGGAAGGCCTGCCGATCGCCAGCTTCAGCAAGGCCAAGCTGGGCAAGCGCGGCAAGGTGGTGGGCGTGGACGAGCCGGATGGCGCGCGTCTTCGCAACACCATGCACAACCGCCTCGTCACCGATGCGTTCGTGCCGGGCGGCGGCCGCCCCGCCACCATCGACGACAAGAACTGGAGCGAGTTCCTCACCAGCGACGGCGCGCCGAGCAGCAAGGTGATCTCGGAAGGCGCGAACCTGTTCCTCACGCCCGAGGCGCGTCGCCAGCTCAGCGCGCGCGGCGCGGTGATCATCAAGGACAGCACCGCGAACAAGTGCGGCGTGATCTGCAGCAGCTACGAGATCCAGGCATGCATGCTGCTGAGCGACGATGCATTCCTGAAGATCAAGGCGCCGTACGTGGAGGAGGTGCTGGAGAAGCTGCGCGGTTTCGCGCGCGCCGAGGCCGAACTGCTGATGGCCGAGGGCCGTCGGCACCCCGCCGTGCCGCTGTCAGAGATCAGTGCACGCATCTCGAAGGCGATCAACACCACCGCAGACACGATCCATGCAAGCATGTCGCACTGGAGCGAAGCGGACCGCATGCTGGCCCGCACGCTGGTGCTGGAGCACCTGCCCGCCACGCTGGTGAAGACCGTGGGCGAGCGCCTGTGGAAGGATCTGCCCGGCCCGTACGTGGACTGGCTGATCAGCAAGCGACTGGCCAGCACCATCGTGTATCGCGAGGGCGTGGACTTCCTCAGCGGCATGGAGCCCGAGGCGGCCGCAGGCACCGCACTGCGCTACCTGCAGCGCGAGCAGGACACGCGACGCCTGATCGCCAGCCTGCGCGACGGTGGCCTGAAGGACAGTGATCGCGAGGCGGTGGCTCGACTGCTCGAGCGCAGCGGCACCCGCGGTGCGCTGCTGGATTGAGCGGCGATCGTCGGTTGCGAAGGCGCTGAAACCGAACCCGGTGGCTTCACGCCCACCAGGGCTTGGCCGGGGCCTGCTCGATCAGGCATCCCTGCAGGAACTCCACTGCGCGCACGAAGCCCTCTTCCACGCTCATGAGCGGATCCTCGTGCTCGATGCTGAGCACATGGTCGTAGCCATGTCGGCGCAGCATGCTCACGAAGGGCCGCCAGAACTCCGTGCCGTGGCCCCAGCCGCATGTGCGGAAACTCCAGCTGCGGTTGTGCAGGTCGCCGTAGTGGCGCGCGTCCAGATAGCCGTTGCGCGGGCCCTGATGGGGATCCAGCTCGGTGTCCTTCGCGTGCACATGGAAGAGCAGGCCCGCCTCGCCCAGATCGCGCGCGGCGAGCACCGGATCGATGCCCTGCCAGAACAGGTGCGACGGATCCAGATTGGCGCCCAATCGCGACTTGCCCTTCACGCCGCTCGCCTTCATGGCGCGCTCGCTCAGACGGATCAGCGTGTCGCTGTTGTACACGCAGAATCCGGGATGCGGCTCCCACGCGCAGCGAACGCCGTGCTTCGACAGGGTCTTCGCGGCCGCGCTCCAGTACGGCACCAGCACCTTCTCCCACTGGTACTGCAGCACCTGCAGGAACTCGCTGGGCCATGGGCAGGTGACCCAGTTGGGCTGCGTGTCCTTGGGGCTGCCGCCCGGGCAGCCGCTGAAGGTGATCACGATGTCGGTGCCGAGCTTGGGAGCCAGCTTCACCGCCGTTTCCCACGCGGCATGGTGCGCCTTCGAGATGCCGCGATCGGGATGCACCGGATTGCCGTGCACCGCGAGCGCGCTCAGCATCAGGCCGTGGTCGCGCAGGATGCCCTTGATGCGATCCTGTTCGCGCGCGCTGGCGAGCACCTTGGCGGGATCGAAGAAGGGCTTGCCCGGATAGGCGCCCACAGGAAGCTCGATCGCCTCGAGACCGTTGCGTGCGCAGAACAGACAGGCCTGTTCGAGTGGGCGGCCGGCGAAGAGTGCGCTCATGACACCGAGTTTCATGGGATGGATCTCCTGGAAAGCCGCAACGCTACCCGAAGCGCGGCCCGACGAGCTTCGTGAGCCGTTCGCCGCCGTGTGGCGCGGCACGGCCAATTG
>Ga0209617_10001209_pt1 | contig 12046 bp, 10 predicted proteins | sample LakEriepJuly2011_2_FD_187459 | JGI IMG/M metagenome (GOLD analysis project Ga0209617, IMG submission 187459) | Freshwater microbial communities from dead zone in Lake Erie, Canada - CCB epilimnion July 2011 (SPAdes) (version 2) | ecosystem: Environmental > Aquatic > Freshwater > Lentic >... | reverse complement strand
CTCCAAGAACACGATCGTAAATAATACAGACCTTGCGAACGCCGGTGCATTTGGCGTAGACAAGGCGGTATATGATGCCGAAGGAAACATCCTTACCCCCGGAAAGAAATCGCGTTCTGAAGTCGGGGGCTATGTGCGCATGGTTTATCAGCAAACGTTTTTCGATGACAAGAGTGTTTCCATCACGTCTAAGCTAGACCTCTTCTCGAACTACAAGAACAACCCTCAGAACATCGATGTGAGTTGGGAAACCATCATTGCGTTGAAGGTGAATAAGTTCATTACCACAACCATTACTTCTCACCTTGTTTACGATGACGATATTACCATTTCCGTGGATACCAATGATGATGGTATCATTGATGAATCAGGACCACGCACCCAATTCAAGGAAGTAATCGGTGTTGGCCTTAATGTGAAGTTTTAACCTCACAACCCAAGAATGCTGATAAAATCGCTGTTGTGAAGAGTTGACGAAGCCTATCTTCGTTGCCCCATTCACGCACTTGCATACAAAAAAATACTATGGTAAACCTTCGTTCAATTTTGGTCGCAGCTCTTTTGGGAACTGCCTCTGCTCAAGCTCAAACTACCTGGCCACTCGACAGCACCGTATTGGTGCAGACTGATGTTGTAACGGGCATTACCCGTCCGTGGGAAATTGTCTGGGGGCCTGATGATTATATCTGGTCAACCTGTCGCAATGGCGATGTCTTGCACATTGACCCTGTCACGGGAAACTACACCACGATTTTGGAACTTACCGTTAGCAACAACGGCAGTGGTGAACCCGGTTTGCTCGGAATGGCCTTGCACCCTGACTTTACCAATACGCCCAAAGTGTTTTTGGTGTACAACTACTCGCAAGGAAATTCCATCAAGGAGCGTCTATCCTCTTTTGACTGGAATGGCACCGTGCTTACCAACGAGACTTACCTGATTGATAACATCCCCGGACAATCGATTCACAATGGGTCGCGTCTGGTCATTTCACCCGACAACAAGATCGTGATGACCACGGGAGATGCCGGTAACGGAGACCTTCACTCGCAAGACCTGTCGTCGAAAAACGGCAAGGTGCTTCGCATCAACCTCGATGGATCGATTCCTTCGGATAACCCTGACCCGGCAAGTTATGTCTGGTCGTTCGGTCATCGCAATGGCCAGGGACTGTGTTATGGTCCGACAGGCATTTTGTATGAAAGTGAGCACGGACAGAATAGCAGCGACGAATTAAACATCATCGAGGCGGGCCGCAACTACGGTTGGCCTGAGGTTGAAGGTGCCTGCAATACGAACGCTGAGCAAAGCTTCTGCGGTGAAAACGATGTGATGGAACCGATTGACGAGTGGACTCCATGCGTGGCGGTGAATGGATTGGACTATTATAATCACCCTGCAATCCCCGAGTGGCAAAACAGTTTGATTATGGGAGTGATGGGAGGTCTCAATGGCACAAGCTCTTCGAACGACCGTGTATCTATCCTGCATTTGAGTGCCGATGGCATGAGTGTGCTTTCAGAGGACAAGCTCTTCACCTCACTCAATCAGCGTTTCCGTGATGTGTGTATCAATCCAAACACGGGCGCGCTTTATGTTGCGCTCAATGGCACACAGTATCCGGGCACCGCACCGAATAAGATCATCATGTTTGCTCCGCAGGATAACACCAACAGCATTGTATCTCAACCCACCATTGGCCAAGAGCTGAAGTTGTATCCGAATCCGGCAGAGTCGATGATGACGCTGGAAGCGGCTTCCACGCTGGTTGGATCCATTATGACCATTTACAACAACGAGGGTAAGGAAGTGCAGACCATAAAGATTGAATCAGGCAAGCAGGTCATTGATATTTCCCGTTTGTCGGAAGGTGCTTATTGGACTGTAGCCAGTTCATCACTGGGCACGGTTACCCGCACGTTTGTGAAATCATCGAAGTAATTTACTCCATCGATACCATGGAAAAGAGAATGGCAGCATTCTCTTTTCTTTTTTAACGCCATGAAACTCCGATTTAATATAGCTGTTGCTCTACTTTGCTTTGCCTATTTGGCGTTGGAATGGAACAATGGCCGGGCACAGATGGCGGATTTTCGGGTGTACTATGATGCTGCAGATGCGCTGGTGCATGGCGATACGCTTTATGGAAAGGCCTTTGGCGTGAGTAGCGGATTTTACAAGTACTCACCGTTTGCCTGTTTGCCTTTTATTCCCTTGACGTTCCTGCCCTATACTGTGGCATCTGTTCTTTACTACCTCTTGCTGACGGCAGCGCTCATTTTTTTCCTATGGCGCGTCACGGACGAAGTTTCCCAAGATCAACTCAAGCAGCGTTTGGCCATTGCTGCATTGTCGGGATTACTATTGATTGATCACCTGGAGCGCGAGTTGCACTTGGGAAACATCAATCTGTTTTTGCTGATACTGTTGTTTGAAGTGTATCGTTTGTTGATCCGAAAAAAGGATTGGCAAGCCGGTGCGTTGTACGGATTGATTCTATTGTTTAAGCCTCACTTTTTACTGCTCCTTCCCTATTTGCTTTGGAAACGCAAGCTGCGGGCAGCCGGTGCCACGGTGCTGAGTGTGATCATTGGACTTTTTCTTCCTGCGCTGGGCGTGGGTTGGAACGAAAATTTACGTCTACTCCAATTTTGGGGATTCACCATTGGAGATCATAACGTGGCCTTGCAGCATAGTCCGAACACGTTTTATGGGTTGATCAATCATGCATTTTTGGGAGGTGTCGCCGGCCCCATCTTGATTGTCGTCGTGCTCGCTATAGTTGCCGCAGGCATCGCCGGTTGGCTTATCTATAACGATCGTCGGCATGGCAAGACGCTATCGACCGACATTCGATATGAAGAATATTTCTTGCTCATCGGGTTGGTGCCGAATCTGGTCCACACCGACACGGAGCATTTCATGTGGGTTTGGCCGATGCTGGCGTTGGCCGCTTGCGTTGCCTTGAATGCCAAAGCTCAAAATCGGGTAATGATTATCTGCCTGCTTGCTCTTGCCTTTATTCCATTTGCCGTGAACAGTCCTGATATTGTGGGAAAGCGCTGGCAGCTGCTCTTTGATGAGGGAGGCTTGGGCGTGGCCAATGTGTTGATTTTGGGAGCGGGAATGATGGCTGGGAGGAAGGATTATAGGGGTATAGGGGTATAGGGGTATAGGATTGTAGGATTGTAGGGAATACCAAGGACATTCCTTCTTCTAACAGCCCCTATAATCCTATAATCCTACAATCCTATAATCCTACAATCCTATAATCCTACAATCCTGTACCCCTAAAATCCTACAATTCTCAAAATCTCCTACATTTCGTCCATGAATAACAGCCACCGCATACAGTCACTGGATGCTCTCAGGGGCATTGCAGTTTTAGGCATATTCCTTATGAACATTCTTTGGTTTGGGATGCCGGAGCAAGCGGTGGAGGATTTGCGGGTTCGTGGCGAGTTCAGCGGTCCGAATTATTGGAGCTGGTGGATCATCGACGTGTTCTTTCACGGCACCATGCGCGGTATGTTCTCCTTGCTGTTTGGAGCCAGCGCTGTATTGATATTGGAACAGTACACGAAAAAATCAGGCGCAGACAATGCCGCTGAACTGTACTTCCGACGTTTGATTGTATTGTTCGTCTTTGGTTTGGTTAACACATACATCCTTCTTTGGCCGGGCGACATTCTCTATACCTACGCTTTGGCCGGCATGTTCATCTTCGCCTTTTATCGCATGCCGGCGAAACGACTGCTCATCATGGCAGGCATTGTCATGGTGCTTTTCAGCATCAAGCAATCGTGGAGCAGGCAAAAGCCTGTGCGACTAAAAGCGGCGGCCGATGCAGCATGGGCGATCGATACTACCGTCACTCCTCTCACTTCGCTGCAACAAGCCGATATAGAAACCTGGAATTCATTTGAGCACGAGCATAGTGCAGAGCATAAGCGCGCAGTAGACAACGACCAAATTACCTTCACCCATAGTGATTTTTGGACATTCTTTTTTTACTCAGCCTCCATTAGCTATTACGTAGAGACCGAGTTTATATACAACTTCTTTTTCCTCGATGCTTTCAGTTTCATGCTGATAGGAATTGCACTGTATCGAACGGGGGTGTTGACGGGAAAGCGCACCAAGCGGTTTTATGTCCTATTGAGTATGTGCGGTTATGCCATTGGCTTCCCCATTTATTATCTGGCGACATCTGCTAAAGTCAACTACGGTTTCGATGCCTATCTCATTGCACTCCATCAACCGCTCGTGTTGGAACAGTTCGGACGTTTGGGGTTAACCCTGGGAAACATCGGCTTGCTGAGTTTGTTGTTCCAACTGCCATTCTCTTCGTGGCTGGTAACGCTGTTGCAACCCGTGGGACGCTTGGCCTTCACCAACTACCTCATGCAAAGCATTATTGGGCTTTTTCTATTCAGCGGATTTGCTTTCGGGCTCTTCAATAAGCTGCAGCGTTACGAGTTGTATTATGTCGTGGCGGCCATTTGGGTTTTCCAACTTGTGTTCAGCCACGTGTGGCTGAAGTTCTTTGCCATAGGTCCCTTCGAATGGCTTTGGCGCAGCGCCACGCATGGCAAGTGGCAGCGATTTGAACGCGCCCATTAGCGACTTGCTTCATTCCCAATCGATAACCCAACCAAGCCATGTGGAAATATGCCGACTCTAAATTGACACGAATTCATGAATGGGAATATTGACACGAATTAGTATCAAAGCGGCCTATTTCTTCCCCAATCGATAACCCAACCAAGCCATGGGTAAATAAGCCAACCCCAAATCGAGGACATTGAACCACATGGGGCTGGGAAGCTCCATGACCATTTGCAATCCACCAACGAAAAAGAGTGAACCAATGATGAGGGAAATTTGCAACTGTCGAGATGCGGCAAAGCGCGCTACAATCAAAGCCCCTACAAGCGTTCCCACAGCATGCGCCAAAAATGGGAATAGGAAATGCATGGGCTGCATCAGCGGCATCGCAGCAGCCAATCCTTCCATGGTATTTAAGTCGTAACCGGGCGGCGGGGGCACTACAACTCCGCCAAGTATTACTAACGACATATTCGCTATGGCACCGACAACGGCTGCAGCAACAGCGACGAGGATATTTTTAAGGATGGGGTTCATGGGGCGAAGATAGCGCGGGGAGTGGGGAGTGGCGAATGGCCAGTGACGAGTGGCGGCAAGGGAGCACCTCCTCCCCTACTTTTGCTGGCCTTCAAACCCCATCGCCCTATGACTTCCAAGATTCACCACTCCCCCTTCAACATCGTTGTGCTGGCGGCTGGCTTGGGATTTTTCATTGATACGTTCGATATCTTCCTGTTCAATGTATATCGTGTAGCATCGCTGAAAGAACTTGGGTTGAGTGGCGAAGCCTTGACACGAGCGGGTGAGTATTTGCTGTCGATGCAAATGCTGGGGATGATGATTGGCGGTGTGCTCAGCGGAGTGATTGCCGACAAGAAAGGACGCGTGTCGGTGTTGTTTGGCTCCATCGTGTTGTATTCCATCGCCAACATCTGCAACGGTTTTGTTCAGGATGTCGACACCTACGCGGTCATCCGCTTTTTGGCAGGTATGGGGTTGGCCGGCGAACTGGGCGCGGGCATCACGCTGGTGGGTGAAAGCATGAGTATTGAGAAGCGGGGCTATGGGACCATCCTCGTAGCGACACTCGGCGGATTGGGTGCCGTGACAGCAGGATTGGTGGGTGACTTTCTTCCCTGGAGAAGCGCATTCATAGCCGCCGGCATCATGGGTTTTCTCTTGTTGTTGCTTCGCGTGAAAGCGATGGAGACTTCCATCTTCAAGGCTACACAAGCTTCAGAAAAACCGCGCGGATCATTTCTGCACCTCTTTCGAAATCGCAACCGTGCATGGCGTTATATAGCGTGCATCATCATGGGCGTGCCCATCTGGTATTCGGTGGGCTTGCTTATTACGCTTTCCACCGAGCTCGCTGCGGAGCATTCCATTAGCAATTTGAAAGCGGGCTTGTGTTTCATCTTGTTTCAATGTGGCGTCACAGCCGGTGATCTGTCGAGCGGCGTGCTGAGTCAAGTTTTAAAGAGCCGCAAGAAAGTGCTCATCGGATTCATGAGCCTGGCAATAATTGCCACAGCATTGCATTTCATGCTGCTGGAGCATTCAGCCCCCATCTATGTCAGTTCGTTGCTCATTGGGTTGGGGTGTGGTTACCTCTCTGTTTTCGTCACCGCCACTTCAGAACACTTTGGCACCAACCTGCGGGTAACGGTTACTGCTACCGTAACGAACTTCATGCGCGGCGCGGTTACGCTGTTGATTCCCTTGCGCATACTTATACAAGAATCGTTCGGAACAAACATAACGACCTCACTCGTGGCGGTAGCCTTCATCGTTTGGATACCGGCCTTGCTAGCAGCGGCGATGATGCCGGAGACGTATGGAAGGGACTTAGGTTTTATCGAGGAGTAAGTAGTCGCTAGCTATCACCGCAGCAAATGGAATAAATGAAAAAGGTCGACCAATGGCCGACCCCTTCATTATTTTTCAAATCAATTAGTTGATTGGAAGAATTACGGTATCGATTACGTGAATCACACCGTTAGAGGCAGAAATATCTGCAGCAACGATGGAAGCAGTATTTCCTACAGCCGTAATTTGAGCTTGTGGATTTACTGTGAAATTCACACCCAACAAGGTGCTGATGTTGCGAGTATTCTTCTTGGGTACCACGCTGTTGGCTGATCTGCGACCTTCCACCACGTGATAGAGCAACACATCCAACACCAATTCTGCCGGCAAATCGTCGATGCTGTCTACACCCAATGCACCATACAAGTTAACGAATGCTTCATTGGTTGGAGCAAATACAGTGTATTGGTCAGTTCCATTCAAAAACAAATCAACTAGTCCTGCATTCAATTCCGCATCAACATAGGCCAATGCACCTACCAGCTCGGAGAATCCTGCGTCGATGGCAATTTGAGCAATGGGTTGTGTGCCCGGAGCATTGCTCTTTTCGTTCATTTCAATAACACCGTTTCCTTCAGTTGCAGAAACGATTTCTTCTTTGGTGCAGCTGCTCATAAAAACAGTCATACCGAAAAACGCGCAAAGCGAAAAAACTTTGATTTTCATAGAATTTGATTTTAATTATTAATGAATTAGGTGTATAAAAAAACAGAACAACGTATTATGGCTAAACGTTCACGGGGGTAAAAAATAAATTCACGCTAAAAAATCGAACTAACTAGATTCCTTATGAAATCAGTATGTCTATTTCGAACTTGCGTTGTTCGATTGATGAAATAACATCCGTTTTCAATGTTAGTCGAATGGTACGTTCAATGTCGGCTGAGAGCACTTTATGTCTCTCCTGACTGAAACAAGTAATATCCTTTTCTAACTTCGGATGCGAATACTTGACATTAGGATAAGAATAATGGCAAAACATACCCTTTTTACATTTTGTCTAAGAAATTTTATAAAAATCTAAACAAAAGTGAAAATCGCTTGTTTTAACATGGAGTAGCAGGTTCAAAACAAAACCTCAAACTTGGAGTTACCGAAAATCCTTAAGAGTAGGCTTAACAAAAATCCTTTACAAAATGGAGCACTTAACAATTGCGAGCGACAATTACGTTGCGTTTACTTTCTTTATTGGAACAATGGCTATGATGGCCGCATCGGTGTTTTTCTTCTTCGAACTAAACAACACATCACCGAAGTGGAGAACATCTGTGCTCGTTTCCGGTCTTATCACTTTCATTGCAGCCGTGCATTATTATTACATGCGCGGGTATAACTTGGAGACCGGTGAGTCACCAACCTTCTTCCGCTATGTGGACTGGATCCTCACAGTGCCGTTGATGTGTGTTGAATTCTATTTGATCACCAAGAAAGCTGGTGCCAAAGTAGGATTGTTGTGGAAATTGATTTTCGCATCATTGGTAATGTTGGTTACCGGTTACATCGGAGAGGTATTGGATCCAATGAACAGCGTTCTTTGGGGAGTAATTTCCGGAGCTGCTTACTTCTACATTGCCTACTTGATTTGGTTTGGCGAAGTGGCAAAATTGTCTCAAACTGCAGGTGCACAAGTTGCAAAAGCTACACGCATTTTGGCTTGGTTTGTACTCGTAGGTTGGGCAATCTACCCATTGGGATACATCCTCGGAACTGAAGGCGGTTTGTTCGGAATGAAGTTGGTTTCTGACAAAGCTGCTGCGTTGCACGCAATGGACATCGTTTACAACATCGCTGATGCCATCAACAAAATTGGTTTCGGTCTTGTAATCTACAGCCTGTCACGCACTGAAGATTAATATTATCGAAGTTTATTCATAGACTTCAATAAAAGGGAGGATTCGCTATAATGTGACTCCTCCCTTTTTTCTTTTCAGCACACACGTTTATTCAATCAACGCAAGCCCTTGAGCTCCCATTCACAAACACAACCCTACGACTACATCTTCTGCGGCACGGGAGCCTCGGCTTCGCTTTTGCTGCTCGAGATGCACCACGCAGGTTTGCTCAAGAACGCGCGTGTGCTGCTCATGGATCGTGAAAAGAAAAACCGGTGGGACAAAACCTTTTGCTTTTGGTCGCACGCGGAGGAGTCGATAACCAGGGAATTGAACGCCATAGTATCTCACACCTGGGATACGGTCATCCTGCCGAACAAACAAGAAACGCCGCTCGCACCTTTGCGCTACAACCATGTGTCGAGCTTGGATCTTTACCGTGAAATTGATCGACTGCGCGACCTGTATGGATGGGATCAAATGATTGCGCCAATCGATACGTTGGCCTCCGATGAAGCGGGCCCCTATCTTAAACTGAATGACCAAACGCTGCGAGCCAAGTACATTTTCGATTCGCGCCCACCTGTGCACGCCGAATTACAACCGGGCGAAACACACATTCATCAAAGCTTTGTGGGATGGATGATTGAAACACCTGCAGAGATGAATCGGCACCACGCCTTCCGTTTCATGGATTTCGACGTGGAGCAATCAGGATACACCCAGTTTGTCTATGTACTGCCCTTCTCGCCTACCCGAGCATTGGTGGAGGTTACGCGCTTTGGCGCTGACATCCTCCAAGAATCGGATGCTGCCGTATTGCTCGAAAATTATATCGCACACAACTTCGGAGCATACACCAAGACCGGCGTCGAACACGGCTGCATTCCCATGAGCAATGGTAGAATCCACTCTGAAACCATACCCGGTGTTGTTCGCCTAGGAGCAGGCAACTACTCCATCAAACCCAGCACAGGGTATGCTTTCAAGAACATGTTCTATCAGTCGAAGGTCATCACTGAAATGCTGTTGAAAGGAGAAAGCCCTGTATCCCTCAACAAAACACACAATGAAGCTTTTCAAGGCAGATTTTCGTTTTACGATGGTTTGTTGCTCGACATTTTGAAGAAAAACCCACAACAAGGCAAACCAATCTTCACCGCACTTTTTGAGAACATTGGGTTTCAACGCGTGCTGGATTTTCTAGATGAAAAAACAAGCGTTCGACAGGATGTCTCAATTTTCAGCAAACTGCCTTGGCTACCCTTTCTTGCTGCACTCATCCGAAAGCAAACGCAAACCGGAATTTTCCGTTCGAGCATGCTCTTTTTGCTCGCTATTATGCTCTTGTTATTAGACTCTCAGCCCGAAATCCAGCGCACTTTGGGATATGGACTCATGCTGCTGGGAATGATCACTATCGGCATACCGCATGGGGCCGTTGATCACCTGTTGGAATCGGGCAAGTGGGAGTTTCGCAAAGCCCCCGCTTTCATTGTGAAGTACCTGGCTTGGGCTGCAGCCATGGCAGTGCTGTGGGTGTTTGTACCAAGTGTTGCACTCGTGCTTTTCCTCCTGTATTCGTCGCTGCACTTCGGACAAGCCGACGGAAAGTTGTGGCAGTTGAATGCGTCAACGTCTATTCTATGGGGAGCTTCGGTGCTTGGCTATCTCCTCGGCACTCATACCAGCGAAACAAACGCCATTCTTCAAACGATGGGTGATTTATCGCTTCCCTTCGAATGCCCGGTTTGGGCGCTTCTGCCTTGGTTGTGCATAGCGCTAGTGCGAAAGAATTTCTCTTTTGCCATAACATGCTGTTGGTTGATGCTATGCAGCAGACTTCCCCTACTCTTTGCCTTTGGCTTGTATTTCATTGGGCAACACAGTCACGTGAGTTGGAAACAGATTCAACAGCACCTGAATATGAGCCATCGCTCCATTTGGTTGCATGCCTTGCCCTTTCATGCCGGGGCTTGGATGATACTGCTGCTTTTTTACTACCTATGGCCGGCAACACAGCAAGGCATAAGCGCCGGCACATGGGGGTTATTCTTCATTTTCATTGCATGCATCAGTTTCCCGCATGTGATGGCGATGCAAACGGTATATCGAAAATCAAGCTGAGAGGCTTCACCGTGAGATCATTCTATGCCGCTCGTGCAGGAAATCACACGTCTAACAAAACGCCTACATTCTCCCTCAACTGTTTGCCATCAGCGCAGCGGCAACTGCTTTCAGGAGTGAGAAAAGTCACAATACGGGGAATACTGACATTTGCTTGGGAGCACAAATGATCTCAACTATACTTTCCAAACCTGTGTGTGCTCTTCTATAAACTGACGCATTGTTCTCGGCGATCGAATGAAGAGTGACCAGACCCATTGATAAATAGGATATTCACCTCATTAAAAGAACAAACGTATGTGTTTCTCAGCCAGTGCAAGTTTTGGAGCAGGTGCTTTACTCACCGGTATATATGTCGCGTCAAAAAGGAAAGTCACTTCACCATCGCAAACGTATTTTGCCAGTATCCCTCTCATTTTTGGAGCACAGCAAATAACCGAAGGTTTTGTTTGGTTATCCCTTACCGGCAATGCATCTCCCAATTTGCAACAGGTCGCAACTTATCTATTTCTATTTATTGCTCAAATTGTTTGGCCCCTATGGGTTCCTTATTCAATACTAAAACTTCAATCAAAAGAGCAGCGAAGGCGCTCAGAATATGTGTTGGTTGCAATGGGTGCTATAGTGTCCATTTACAATAGTTATTGCTTACTCAATTTTACTGTTAAAGCAGAAATAATGGAGCATCATATATCCTACAAGCAAGATTATCCTGCCGCGTTTCTGCCCTACATAGGGTTTCTTTACATTGCCGCAACCATTTTTCCGCCATTCCTTTCTCGTGTAAGTGGAATGTGGATGTTAGGTACATCGGTTTTAATATCCTATTTAATCACAACACTATTTTATGTACATGCCACTGTTTCAGTTTGGTGCTTCTTTGCGTCTATAATTAGCGCAGCGATATATGCTATCATGTATAAAATCCATAACTCTAATAGCGTTATTGTAGCAGCGGCATAAGGATATCGTTTTGGCAACCTTCAGTCGTAATCATAGCCGCAAGCAGCGAAGGTTTTGTGACCTATGAAATTGTGCTGATTGTTAAGAAATTGCATCACAAAAGTCTATTGAAACATTTGCTGGACAAAGCAGCCTACCTTTGCCTCATGCCGCGGTTAAACCAAGTAACAGTCCTCATGACTGTTTACAATACTAAATTCTCTTATGTAAAAAGAGCTATCGATTCGGTTCTGCGTCAAGACTTTCAAGGGTTTGAACTCATCATTATCGATGATGGCAGTTCAGTAGAAAACCGTGAAGAACTGATGCATTATGTAGGGAATTTTGAGGATAAAATCTCTTACATGTGGCACAGCAACAGAGGGCAATCGGAATCCGTTAATCGCGGTGTTTTGAGCAGCACAGGTGAATTCATCACCATTCTTGATAGCGACGACGAATACAAACCCCATCACCTAAGCTCTTGTCTTCGTGAGGTAATGCACTATGATTTGATTTGCTCAACCACGGAAACCATAGTTGACACCAAGGACGACTATTATGTTCCGGACAAAAATGATCTTACAAAACTGATTCATCTCGACGACACGGTTTTGTTCGGCACACTGTTCGGTCGTAAAGAAGTATTTTCGAGTATTTCCTTTCGC
>Ga0209617_10001208_pt1 | contig 12048 bp, 6 predicted proteins | sample LakEriepJuly2011_2_FD_187459 | JGI IMG/M metagenome (GOLD analysis project Ga0209617, IMG submission 187459) | Freshwater microbial communities from dead zone in Lake Erie, Canada - CCB epilimnion July 2011 (SPAdes) (version 2) | ecosystem: Environmental > Aquatic > Freshwater > Lentic >... | reverse complement strand
GTTCTAGCAACTTAGGTTCGCTATGGGCTTAAAGACGTCGAAAACAGCCTTCTTTTTCACCAAAATCACTCAAAATTAGCTAAATTCCATGCAAAAAACTTTTAATGTTGGAGCTAAGACCTTCGTCCTCGACGAGGCCAAGGCTGAAGCTGCGTTTGCCGCCAAACGCGTGATTAACGGTCGTCAGACCATGTGCTTCAACCTGCTCCCGTTGAAATATCAGTGGGCCTACGATCTTTACCGCAAGATGAAGGCCAACCATTGGGAGCCCGAAGACATCCCCATGGGCAAGGACATCGAGCAATGGCGCGACGAGAAGGCCCTGTCCGAAGTCGAGCGCTGGATCATCCGCATGGGCATCGGCTATTTCTCGGCCGCTGAAGGCATCGTCGGTGACAACATCCAGCACGTGGTCCGCGAACTCGTGACCGCACCGGAGCTCAAACTCGTCCTCGGCCGCCACGCGCATGAGGAGAACATCCACGCCGATTCGCTGCTCTACATGATCGCATCGCTTGGGATTAACCCACACGAGTGCGAGGCGATGTTCGAAGACGTTCCCACGATCGTCCGCAAGAACGAGTTCGTCACCCGCGTTTCGAAAAGCCTGCGTCGCGATATCGACCTCACCCAGCCCGAGAACAAGAAGTTGCTCGCGAAAAACATCTTCGTTTTCGGTCAGTGCATGGAGGGCACCCAGTTTTACGGTCTCTTCGGCATGGTGCTCTCGCTTTACCGCCAAAACAAGTTTCCCGGCATCGGCCAGATGTTCCGCTACACCCTCCGCGACGAGAGCAACCACATCGAGGTGTTCCGAAATCTGTTCATGGACCTCGTCGAGGAAAACCGCGAGATCTGGACCGCCGAGTTCAAGGAGGAGCTGCGCGAGCTCATGCAGGAAGCCGTCACGCTCGAGAAGGAGTTCATCCGCGATTGCCTGCCCGTGAACGCCGTCGGCCTTAGCCTCGAAGATTTTCTCACTTACATCGACTATATCGCAGATCGCCGCCTCGAAGGCGTGGGCCTGATGCCGCTTAATCCCGGCGCTAAGAACCCGCTGCCCTGGCTCGCCGAGATGATGGACATCAAGAAGGAGCAAAATTTCTTCGAGGGTCGCGTCACCGAATATCAAAAAGCCTCCTCCTTAAATGTAGCCGCCGACGACGAGCTCTGAGTTCGGAGCCGTTCGTTGTTTACCCTCCCGTCCGCCCAGTTCCCCCAACCCCGTTTTTTCATAGCCGGTGTGAAACCCCTCCGGGAGTTACGCATCGGAATCTTATTTTTCCAACCGCCCCTTCTGCACTTTTGTTACACTTTTGTTACGATCTGTCCCATTTATGATCAGCAATCCCTCTCTCGCGCACGATCTCGCCCTCAAGCGTACCGTCCAAGCCCCCGTCGATCAGAAACCCCACTACGCTTGGCGTGACGTCGTCGCCGCCGAGACCATCGCTGTCCCACCCGTCGTTCTGCTTTGCCCTCACGGCGAGGAGCGTTTCGTGCTCGCTGAGGTTGCCGATACCCTCGGCAAGGCCCTCACCAACGTCGCCCTCGCCAAGGGCGAGAAGGATATTTTCAACGACGCCAACCGCGCTTGGGTCGCCCGCATCTGCCGCGAGGTCACCGCTAACCTCACCGAGCTGGCCCGTAACCAGAATCCCCTGCGCCTTTCGCTCAACGCCCTCTACGAGCTGATCGAGAAAACCCTCGTCGACAACAACGCCTACTTCATCGCGAAGAGCCTCCTCCTGAATCGCGCCCGCAAAATATCCGTCGACCGCGAGTCCGCCATGCAGTCCACCCTCCGCGTCATCCGCCGCAACAATCAAGTGGTTCCGTGGAGCGAGCAGAAGGTCGAGATCGCCGTCCGCAAAACCTTCCTCTCCCTCCAGCGCGACTCCGCTCCCGCCGTCGCCGTCACCAAGGCCGTCTCCGAGCGCGTCCACGCCTCCAAGCAGGCCTTCGTCCACATCGAGGAAGTCCAGGACATGGTCCAGGAGGAACTCATGAAGGGCGGTTTCTTCAAAGTCGCCGAAGCCTACATCCTTTTCCGCGCCGACCGTTCCGTCGCCCGCCTCAACGGCACCGCCGACGAGTCCCCGGCCGCGGCCGCCGCGCCCACCACGCCCACGCAGGAGACCATGATCGTCGTCAAGAAAGCCAACGGCGAAAATATCTTCTGGGACGGCGCCGACCTCCGCAAACGCATCGAGTTCGCCCGCATCGGCCTCGACCTTTGCCTCTCCAACGAGGAGATCGAGCAGGAGCTCCGCCGCGCCGCCTACGACCAGATCCTCCAAAAGGACCTCGATTCCACCATCATCCTCAACTCGAAGACCCTGATCGAGAAAGACGCCGATTTCGCCAAGTTCGCCGGCCGCATCCAGCTCACCTATATCTACGAAGAAGTCCTCGGCTGGGACATCATGCGCGACGGCATCGCCAAGCTGAAGGAATTTCACCAGCGCGCATTTAAAAAATACCTCGAGCACGGCGTCGCCATCAAGCGCCTCAACCCGCGCCTCCTCGACTTCGACCTCACCAAGCTCGCCGCCGCCCTCGATCCGTCCTCCGACCTCGAGTTCGACTTCCTCGGCATCCAGACCCTCTACGATCGCTACCTCATCATCGACAAAACCAAGAAACCTGCGCGCCGCCTCGAGACGCCGCAGTTCTTCTGGATCCGCGTCGCCATGGGGCTTTCCCTCGACGAGCCCACCGACCGCGAGGGCAAGGCCGCCGGTCTCTACTCCCTCTACAAGACCCGCCGCTTCTGCTCCAGCACGCCGACCCTGTTTAATGCCGGCACGCTCCACTCGCAGCTCAGCTCCTGCTACCTCTACTACGTCGATGACTCCATCGAGGGCATCTTCCAGCGCGGCATTTCCGAAAACGCCTATTTGTCCAAATGGGCCGGCGGCCTCGGTGGTTCCTGGACCGCCGTCCGCGGCACCGGCGCCTACATCGGCGGTACCAACGGCGAGTCGCAGGGCGTCATCCCGTTCCTGAAGCTCCACAACGACCAGCTCGTCGCCATCAACCAGGGCGGCAAACGCAAGGGCTCCGGCTGCGCCTACCTCGAGACCTGGCACAACGACGTCTACGAGTTCCTCGAGCTGCGCAAAAACACCGGCGACGACCGCCGCCGCACGCACGACATGAACACGGCGAACTGGATTCCCGACCTCTTTATGAAGCGCATGGAGGCCCGGGGCGTCTGGACCCTCTTCCGCGCCAACGAGGTCCCCGACCTTCACGAGACCTTCGGCAAAAAATTCGAAGAGCGCTACACCGCCTACGAGAAGATGGCCGAGGAAGGCGAAATCTTCGGCCAGAAGGTCGAGGCCCTCGATCTCTGGAAAAAGATGCTCTCCCTCATCTTCGAGACCGGCCACCCGTGGATCACCTTCAAGGACCCATGCAACATCCGCTCCCCGCAGGACCACGTCGGTGTCATCCATTCTTCGAATCTCTGCACCGAGATCACGCTCAACACCTCCAAGGAAGAAACCGCCGTCTGCAATCTCGGCTCCGTCATCCTTGAGACGCACCTCCTCGCCGACGGCTCGCTCGATCACAAGAAGCTCCGCGAGACCATCCGCATGGCCGTCCGCGCGCTCGACAACGTCATCGACATCAATTTCTACCCCACCGAGGCCGCCAAGACCTCCAATATGCGCCATCGCCCCATCGGCATGGGCGTCATGGGTCTCGCCAACGCCCTCTACATGAAGGGTGTCTCCTTCGCCTCCGAGGAAGCCCTCGCCTTCAACGACGAGGCCATGGAAGCCATCGCCTACTACGCCTACGAGGCCTCCTCCGATCTCGCAGCCGAGCGCGGCACCTACTCCAGCTACCAGGGCTCGAAGTGGTCCCGCGGTCTCCTCCCGCAAGACACCGTCGACCTCCTTGAGCAGGAGCGCGGCGTCGCCGTCGATGTCGTTCGCGGCGGCAAGATGGATTGGACCAGCCTGCGCGCCAAGATCGCCACCCAAGGCATGCGCAACAGCAACGTTCTCGCTATCGCCCCCACGGCCACCATCTCCAACATCACCAACACCTCCCCCTGCATCGAGCCCACGTATAAGAACCTGTTCGTGAAATCGAACCTCTCGGGTGAGTTCATCGTCCTGAATCCCTTCCTTGTAAAAGACCTCAAGACCCGCGGGCTCTGGGATCAGGACATGATCGACAACCTCAAGTATTTCGACGGCGAGGTGAAAGACATCGATCGCATCCCCGCCGACCTGAAGGCAAAGTATCTGACGGCCTTCGACATCGACGCCAAGTGGATCGTGGACGCCGCCGCCCGCCGCCAGAAGTGGATCGACCAGGCCCAGAGCGTGAACCTCTGGATCAAGACTCCGGACCTCAAAACCCTGAGCCACATGTATCGCCACGCCTGGCACGCCGGCCTCAAGACGACCTACTACCTCCGCAGCCTCGGCGCCTCCAACATCGAGAAGGCTACCATCTCCGTGAAGAAGGAAGTCCGCGGCGCCATCAAGGAAGGCCGCGACGGCGGCCAAAACTCCGGCGACGCCGGCGGCACCCACGCCGCCGAGATCACCGCCCCGCCGTTCGCGGTGACGGGTGCGGCTCCGGTCGTCACCGCCAAAAAAGAATACACGGCGGCTGAAAAAACCGCCTGTAGCATCGAGGCGATGAAGAACGGCGAAGAGTGTGAAGCCTGTCAGTAATCTGATCAAAGCCCCGACCTACCGGTCGGGGCTTTTTTTTGATCGGGCAAATTATCCCTAATCCGCCGCGCACAGTTCGTAGTCCTTCAAGTCTCGATCCATAATTCAGCCTAACCCGCCGTCCCATGCCCACGGTCAAAATCATCGGACCGTAGCGCTTTCATTTTTACTCCAGCGATCACGGTGAACCGGCTCATGTGCATGTGCAACGGGACGAGGCCAACGCCAAATTCTGGCTCGATTCGGTCCGGCTTGATCGCAGCCAGCGCTTTTCCCGCGTAGAACTTGCACGCCTCCAGAAATTGGTGGAGCGTCACCAAAAGGAATTCAGGAGAAAATGGCATGATTACTTTGGCTCCCAATAAGACGGTCCTCGTCGAGAATCTCCGTGTGACGGCCGACACGCTCGTGGTCGATTTCGACGACGGCCGTTCCGTCTCACTCCCATTGGCTTGGTATCCTCGCCTTCAGCAAGGCACCGAAAAAGAGCGCAATATGTGGCGGCTCAACGGCGCGGGTCAGGGAATCCACTGGCCGCTCTTGGATGAAGACTTGAGCGCTGAAGGCCTCTTGGCCGGTCGCCACTCGGGCGAAAGCGAGGCTTCTTTTAATCGGTGGCTGAAGACTCGGGCTAAACGTCGGCCGTCATGAAAACTTACGCTGAGCCCAAGCCCCTCGGCTTTGCGAAATTTGACCGAAGTAATAACGATGGCAGCGCCGAAACCACAAAGATTAGGGGCTGACCCCGACGGGAGTACCCCGTCGGGAGTACCCGGTCTGGCCGCGTAAGCCACGGAGGCCGCAACGAGCCGCGCTAGAACCCGAACGAATTCGAGAACACGTATTGCCGCGGGTCGGTGAGGCGGTTGTTGCGGTAGTTGTTGCCCTGGTAACTCACGCGGTCGAAGACGTTCTGCACGTTCACCTGCGCGGTCCAGGTCGTGTGGCGGAATTTTTTCCGGTACGTCGCGAAGGGGCTGAAGACGTAGGTGTCGTCGGTCTGCTTCGCGGGGATCACATTGACGCCGGCGACGGAGATGCCGCCGATCGGTTTGCCCTGCTGAAACCGGGCGTTGCAGCCGAGCGCGAGGCCCTTCACGACGCCTTCGGTAAAGCTGTAGCGGCCCGTGAAGCTCATCGAGTGGCGCTTGCCCGGCGCGTTGTCGGCGGCGTCCTCCAAGTATTGCTCGGTGAACGGAAAGGTCGTGTCGGGGTTGAGCCCGCGCGCCTTCGCGGTGGCGATGGCTTCCGCGAAGCGAGCGGTGAGCAGCGGATAAAAATTCGTCAGCGTGGTGGCGGAGGAAGCGTAGGTGACGCGTGCGGTGATGTTCGGGGTGGGTGAGAAGAACGCCTCGAGTTCGTGGCCGAGCGATTTGCGGTCGGCGAAGTCGTTGGTGCCGACGAAGGGCCGGGCATTGAACGGGATCAGCTCGTCGCGCGCGGCGGTGGAGATGCCGACGGCGACGTTCGTGCCGATGGTTTCGAAGCGCACGTAGGAGACGGTGATGCGGCCGTCGAGGAAGTTAAGGCGCGCGCCGCCGTCGAAGCCCTTGCCGCCGAGGCCGGGATAGGCGCGGCCGTTGAGATCGGTGCCGACGTTGTCGGAGAACTGGCGGGACTCGAGCCACGTGCCGGTGAGCGAGAGCCACGGGAGCACGCGGAGCACGGCGCCGTAGGTCTTGTTGGTGGACCATTGTTCGTTGACGTCGAAGACGGGGATGGGCGCGCCCTCGGGGAGGAGCGCTCCGCTCGCGTCGACGAAGTGGCGGATGCCGGTGGCGGGGTTGGTGCCGAGCCGCGCGATCTTTTGATGCCAGCGGTCGCGGCTGATGCCGATGCTGGTGCGGAGGCGGTCCTTGAAGTAGCCGCCGAGGAGATTGAGCGCGGTGTTGGCGAGATTCTGGTCGTAGCGGGCATTGGTCCCGAGGAGGTCGCGGCGATAAAACGCGGTCTCGAGTCCGGGAATGGCGTGGTTGCTCAGGGCCGCGTCGCTGTTGCCGTCCACGAGGTAGTGGTTGCGGTGGATCAGGTGGCTGGTGAAGGCGGCAGCGGTGCCGGTGATGCCGCGGCGCGCGATTTCGGCGAGGGAGAGCGATTCGTTGAAGATGTCCTTGTAATATTTTTCCGCGCGAAACCCGGTGCTGAGGACGGCGCGTTGCGTGATGCCCCACGGCAGCTGCGGATCGTAGACGAGGACGGCGCGGACGTTGCGGATGTCGTGGCCATCGTTCGTGGTCAGCAACTGGTGTTGGATGTAATATTTTTCGTAATACGGATTTGGGACGAGCGTGGCGACGCCAGGAGTGGAGACGTCCATGATCGAGGGGTTGACGTCGAGGAAGATGCCGCGGCCGCCGTAGCTGCCCTGCAGATTGTCGTTCAGCGTTTTCGGGCGGACGTTCTGGTCGACCTGCTGGTTGACCGCGACGAGCCCGCGGAGGCTACGCGAAAACTCGTGGCGTACCTCGGCGGTGATCGTGTGCCAGCGGAGATCGGCGTAGTTCATGGGGCCGCCCCAGTCCTGGTAACGGGGCACGACGCTCTCGGGGGCGCTGAGGCGCGGGATGCGCAGCGGGTTGACGTCGAGCACGGAGAGGGCGGCGCCGTTGTTGATCGAGGAGTAGCGGAAAGCCTGGGTGGCGGTGGAGCGCATGCTGTAGACCTTGCCGCCGATGAGGGTCCAAATCGGGGTGAGGCCGGTGGAGGCGATGTAGAGAGCGGTGCCGACGCCGTTGGCCTGTACGCCGGGGAGATTCGGGTTGGCGTCGAGGGAGTTGGTGCCCGTGCCGCGGACGTAGGCGGTGGAGTCGTCGGTGAGCATGGAGTGGGTGGCACTTTCCTTGTCGTTCACGCGTTCCCAGCTGACGTCGAGGGTGGTGCGCGGCGTGAACTGCCAGCGGAGGGCGGCGGCGATGCCGTTCAGGCGTGAGCCGCTGCGCTCGCGGGCGCCCTCGCCGTCGTTGTAGAGGAGGTTGAGGCGGTAGGCGGCCTTCTTCGGCACGAGGGTGCGCATCTCGTCGACCGAGGCGCGGCGGCCGCCCCACGAATCCCAGCGCGTGGCGAGAGTGGTCGCGTTGCGGCCCACGGTGGGGCGTTTGGTGCCGACGTTGACCGTGCCGCCGGCGTCAACATCGCCGTACGAGAGGCCGCCGGGGCCGCGCGAGAATTCGATGCGGTCGGTGTTGAACACGTCCTGCGGCATGTACCACGGGAAGCCGTCGCGGAGCTGGCGCACTGACGCCAGGCCGCGAAACGTGATCGTGTTGCCGGAGCGCGCGCCGACAGCGGCGCCGCGGGTAGCGCCGTCGTTGAAGACGTTTTCGGCGCCGACCGCGAAATCGGCGGCATCGAGAAAGTTGAGGGCACCGAGGTCCGCGAGGAGGTCGGCGGTCATTACCGAAATGGCGTTCGGGAGGTTTTCGAGTTTTTCGTTGGTGCGGGTGCCGGACATGGCGGTGGAGGCGGCGTAGCCGCGGTCGTTGCTGGCGCTGACTTCGAAGACGGAGAGTTTGACGGCTTTATCGGCGGTCGGCGCGGAGGAGGCCGTGGAGGCGGGTGTCGGAGCGGTTTGCGCCCGGGCAGCGGACAGGACGACGAACCATCCAGCGAGGACAAGGGCGGTGCGCAGGCCGGAGGTGGATGTGTTCATTGGGGGATACGTAGACAAAAACCAAAGAAATCCGCTTAGGTAAATTCGCAGGCAAAGTCCCTATGCAATCGAGCGGAGGAAGCGAGCGGATTCAGCGGGGCGCTCCGCCGGCTCGCCGTTGTCGACGACCGGTATCGCTTTCATTTTTTCTCCAGCGATCACGACTAAGCCGAAGAGCCTAAGCCAAAGGGACCTGATCTCAGGTCCGGATGGCCCAGCGGAGTTTAGCTGAGGAGCTGCGGGGGTTGGCGCAGCGTTCTTCGGGGCTGGCGCGGACGACCTCGTCGTTGGTCGCGGCATAAACGCCCGCTCGCACGCCGGCGCGGAAGGCCTGCTTCACGCGGCGATCTTCGCCGGAGTGAAACGTCAAAATCGCAACGCGGCCACCGGGTTTCAGGCAGGCGGGCAGGTGGCGTAGAAACATTTCGAGCGCGCCGAATTCGTCATTCACCGCGATTCGGATCGCCTGAAACACGCGGCGCACACTGTCGTCGATCGCCTCCATATCTTGGCGGGGCGCGTGCTCGCGGAGGATGGCGCGAATCGCATCGGCGAGTTGGAGCGTGCGCGTCAGCGGCGTCTGGGCCCGGCGAGCGGTTAGCTCGCGAGCCAGCAACTCCGCGTAGGGTTCGTCGGAATTTTCGGTGAACGCAGTGGCCAAGTCAGCCGCGGAGACGCGCGCGAGCCACTCGGCGCCGGAGGGCGCGCGCGCGGGATTCAGGCGCAGGTCAAGCGGGCTGTCGGTCTTGAACGTGAAGCCGCGGGCCGGATCGTCGAGTTGCATCGACGAGACTCCGAGATCGGCCAAAATGGCATCGACGCCGGCGAGGCCGAGGCCCGCGAGCACCTTGGGCAGGCCGGCGAAATTGGAGCGGACGGCAGTAAAAATCTCTTCGCTCCAACCGGCGGCGCGGAGGCGGGCGGTGGTCTTGGGGTGTTCGACCGGATCGACGTCCAGCCCGATGAGCCGGCCGCCGGGGTTGAGGCGGGCGCATAATTCCCGGGCGTGCCCGCCGAAGCCGAGCGTGCAATCGACCGCGTGTTCACCGGGTCGGAGCGCGAGCACCGCGAGAATCTCGGCGACCATAATCGGGCGGTGACTGCCGGCGGGCGTTTTGCCGGCGGCGAGCACCTTGGCGACGTCGGCGGCGTAGCGCTCTGGGTTCAGTTCTTTGTACTTATCCGCAAAACGCCGGGGATTTTTGCCCGCGTAGCGTGGCCGGCGCCGGTGCGGAGCGGGCGGAATGGCGGAGGGATCAGGGTCGGGCGTTGAGGAGCTGATCGGACCATGAAGCATGTTTTTACCGGCAAAAGCTACAGGAGAAAATTAGACGCCTGCCTGGAGTATCGCGGGGCGGCGGCAGAGCAGTGGGCTCAAACGGCCACTCGTTTTTTTGACCATACCGAAGCCGATCTGGGCCGACTTCAGCGAGGGATCACTTCGCCAAGAACAGCCCCGCGCCGGGTCCGACCGGCAACCCGAGTGCGATCCAGCCCATCAGCATCAGCGTCCAAGCGAAGAGGAACGCCACCGAGTAAGGCAGCATGATTGCGATCATCGTCCCGATGCCCGTCTTCGGCACGTAACGCAACGCGAAGCCCAAAATCAGCGGAAAATATTGGTTCAGCGGCGTAATGATGTTGGTGCAACTGTCGCCCACCCGATACGCGCCTTGCACCAACTCCGGCGTGTAGCCGAGCAACATAAACATCGGCACGAAGATCGGCGCCAGCAGCGTCCACTTCGCCGACGCGCTGCCGATCACGAGATTCACCACCGCAGTGAAAAACACGAGTGAGACCATGAGCAGAATCGGGCTGTCCTGAAGGTCGAGCTGCTTGATCACTCCCGCCCCTTTCACCGCCATGACCGTGCCAAGATTCGTCCAGTTGAAATACGCGAGAAACTGCGCAGCGAAAAACGCCATCACGATGTAGGACCCCATCGTGGACAGCGAGGCGTCCATGCCGCTTACAACATCCTGATCGTTGCGGATCGTGCGCGCCCCGATCCCGTAGGCGAGGCCGGCCACGAGCCCGTAGATGAAGATGAAAAAAATCAGCCCGCGGATAAAGATTGAGCCGAGAAACGTAGGGTTCTTCGGGTCCAACAAAAAGCCGCCGGTCGTCAGCGTGCCCAAAAACACGAGCGCCGTCACGGCGAGCACCGCGATCCCGGCAAAGCGCAGACCGCGTTTCTCGTCGGCGCCGAGCGGTTTGATCTCCTCGCGCTTGGCGTCGCCCGCGTAGGGCCCGAGCCGGGGCTCAACGATTTTTTCCGTCACCCACGCCCCGACCGCCGTGATCAACACCGAAGAAACCGTGAGAAAATACCAGTTGGCCGCCGGGCTGACCACGATCCCGGGCTTAACCACCGCCGCCGCCGTCTGGGTGATGCCGGCGAGCAACACATCAATCATCCCCAAAACGATGTTGGCGTTAAATCCTCCGGCCACGCCGGCAAATGCCGCCGCGAGCCCCGCCAACGGATGCCGCCCCACCGCATGGAAGATCGCCGCCCCGAGGGGCACATAAAGCACGTAACCCACGTCGGCTCCGGAGTGGGAAAGAATTCCGCCAAAGACCACGATCGCCGAGAGCCAGCGACGCGGCGCCGCCATCACGATCAGGCGCAAGACCGCGCCCACCAACCCGGTGCGCTCCGCCACGGCGATGCCCACGAGACAGGCCAACACCGAGCCGAGCGGAGGAAACCCGACGAAGTTGGGCACCAGATTCAGAATCATCCGCTGGAATCCTTCGATGCTGAGCAGATTGATGACCGGCACGCTCGCTCCGGTCGCAGGATGAGTCACCGCCACGCCCATCCGGCTGAAAATCCAAGACAGGCCCACCACCAGCGCCGCGAGAATCGCGAACAACGTCGAAGGGTTTGGCAGCACGTTGCCGACCCGTTCGATGAGATTTAGGAAACGCTGAAACAGGGACGTGGGCGCGGTCGGGGCGGAAGCAGAAGGCATGACGCGAAGCAACCGAAGCCATATTCCACGTCAATTCCAACGACGACCGCACCGCCGCCGGCGGCGAAAGGATTACGAACGGTAGGGACGCCTCTCCGAGGCGTCCGCCAAATCGGGCGCAACTTCCTAGCCAATCCCACCCCAGAGGACGGCTACGGAGAGCCGTCCCCACCTGTTCCATCCACCGTTTAGAACGGCACTTCCTCGTCCGACGGATGAGTCGGTGCCACCGCCGCCAGCTCAGCCGCTGCGGCCGCGCTCACACCGGCTGACGCCGGCTTCACGACATCGGCCTGCCCGAGGGTGCCTTTGTTTTGGTGCCAAAGCGTGCGTGCCGCGTTGCGGAGGGTCGTCTCCTGCGGACGCGCGGGATACGGTTTGCCGCTGCTGTCGAGGCGCGGCGGTTGCTCCGTCGCATACCACGAGAGCGATCGCTCGCTGAGCTTGGCGAGCGCGACGCCGTTGTTTTTTCCGAAATGCACCTGCACGTCGCCCGCGTTGGGCACGACCTCGGTCGGTTGCGGGATAATCTCGTCGCCACCCATGCCGCCGCCGCTGCTCGCGTAGCTGGTTGCCGTGCTCAGAGCGCGGACCGGAGCGCTGCGGGGGGCGCTTTTGGTCGCCTCGGTCAGGAGCGTCCGGATGCTTACCAATTCTTCGTGGATGGATTTGAGAATGTCTTCGTTCATGCGGGATAAAGAGCACCCCAGCTCGGTGC
>Ga0209617_10001206_pt1 | contig 12058 bp, 12 predicted proteins | sample LakEriepJuly2011_2_FD_187459 | JGI IMG/M metagenome (GOLD analysis project Ga0209617, IMG submission 187459) | Freshwater microbial communities from dead zone in Lake Erie, Canada - CCB epilimnion July 2011 (SPAdes) (version 2) | ecosystem: Environmental > Aquatic > Freshwater > Lentic >... | reverse complement strand
CCGGCCTTCAGAGGAACGCTCGCGCACGCAGCTTGCGCCCGAAGACCGCATCAGATCTGACCTGACACTGGAGTGAATTCACATGGCAACTGCGACGAAGAAAGCCCCGGCCAAAAAGGCCGAGGCCACCAAGGCACCTGCAGCCAAGAAGGCCGCCGTCAAGCGCGCGCCCAATGCGGCATTTTCCAAGCCTCTGACCCCCAGCGCCGCCCTGGCCGCCGTGATCGGCGCGACCCCGGCCCCGCGCACCGAGGTCACCAAGAAGATTTGGGAATACATCAAGAAGCACAACCTGCAGGACGCCGCCAACAAGCGCAACATCAACGCGGACGAGAAGCTGAAGCCCATCTTCAAGAAGCCGCAAGTCACCATGTTCGAGCTGACCAAGCTGGTCAGCGAGCACCTGAGCTGATGCGCCTGTCCACTGCAAGCGGCTGACGAGCCGCTGCAGCAGAGACGAAAAAGCCCGGCCTTGCGCCGGGCTTTTTCATGGGCCCAGGCCAATCATCCTCAGTCCCACCACGGGTAGAAGGCGGGCATCTCCGAGGCCTTGCCCTGGAACTTCGCGGGGCGCTTCTCCCGGAAGGCTTGCACGCCTTCCTTGCCATCGCCGATGCTCGTGTAGAACATGGCCAGCGAATCGACTTCGTGCGCAGCCAAGGGGTGCGGCTGTGCAGAGTTGCGGTACATCATCTGGCGCGTCAGTGCGATGCCCACGGCCGAACGCTCGGTGGCGATGCGCCGCGCGATCTTCATCGCTTCGTCCAGCAACTGCTCGGGCGGCACCACGCACTTGACCAGGCCACCGCGCTGCGCCTCGTGGCCATCGAAGATGTCGGCCATGTAGGTCCACTCCAGGGCCTGCGAGATGCCCACGATGCGCGGCAGGAACCAGCTCGAACACGCCTCGGGCACGATGCCGATGCGGCCGAACACGAAGCCGATGCGCGCCTTCTCGGACGCGATGCGGATGTCCATGGGCAGCGTCATCGTCGCGCCAATGCCCACGGCCGCGCCGTTGATGGCACCGATCACCGGCTTCTTGCAGTTGAAGATGGACAGCACGACGCGGCCACCCGTGTCGCGCACGCCCTCGTGGATGGCTCGCTCGGTCAGGCGCTCGCGCATGTCGGCCATCGACGGCTGCAGGGATTCGTCCAGGCCAAACACATTGCCCTCCACGCTGAGGTCCATGCCCGCACAGAAGGCCTTGCCTGCGCCCGTGACCACGATGGCGCGCACGGCGTCGTCGTCGCTGGCGCGCGTGAAGGCATCGACCAGCTCGTTGGCCATCTCGACGGTGAAGGCGTTGAGTTGCTCGGGGCGGTTGAGGGTCAGCAGCAGCACGCCATCGGCATCGACGGTGCGGCTCAGTGTTTGGTAGGTCATGGCGGTCTCACTCCGGAATGCAGCAGGTCAGCATAGCGCAGCCGCAAGCTGGTCTGAAGGAGGTCTGGCAGCGGCCTGAACGCATGCCGTCGGATTGCGCCAGATCGACCCGCGCTCACTTGCCACACCGGCTTCGGGTTGTCCCGGAGGGGGCGGGGCACCATTTCGCCCGTACCATGCGCCGGGCCGTTCACCCAGGACGGTTCGAGGCGTCCATGAGACGCTTGCCCTGTTTGTGTCCCCTCAGGAGATCCCCATGTGGAAAATGTTGGTTGGCTTCATCGTGTTCGCTGTCGTGGCTGTCTACCTGCTCATGAAGAGCGGTGCAGACATTGACATGGGCGGTGAAAAGCACGGTGCAGATGCCGTCCATACCGAAGAAGCCAAGGCCAGCGAACCGGCACCCGCCGTGGTCGCGCCCTCGGCCCCGGTCGAAGGCGCCTCGGCCGCAGCCAGCGCCGCGTCGAACTGATCAGTCTGGCTCGCGGTGGGTGGGGCCGGTGTGGCCTCGCTCATCGGCCAGCCACTGCAAGACCGGGATGGTGCCTGGCAACACCGGCACCACGTCCACCGGCAAGCGCTGCCAAGCCATGTCCTGGCCCTCGCGCATCTCGAACTCACCCGTCCAGTCGTGCACCTTGCAGAAATGCAAACGAACGCGCGCGTGCGGGTAGTCCATCAATTCGATCTTCCAGACATGGGCCTCGCCGATGGTGATGCCCAGCTCTTCCTCGAGCTCGCGGCGCAAGGCCGCCTCCACCGTCTCACCGGCTTCGAGCTTGCCGCCCGGGAACTCCCAGTGGCCGGCATACACCTTGCCTGTGGGGCGCGAGGTCAGCAGGAAGCGGCTGTCGGGCCCTTCTCGGCCCACCGCATCGCGCTCGATCAGCACGCCCACGGCCACATCGACCGGCGGACGGTCGGTGGCGTCCATCACGTGATACGACTTGCGCTCGGGCGTGGGTGCGGTGGTGCTCATGCGCGCTCCCCCGATGCACCACCCGCGCGGCCGGCATGGTCCCGCGCGAACTGGCAAGCCACACGGCCTGAACGCGAGCCGCGCTCGATGGCCCAGATCAGCGCCTCGGGTCGCGCTGCCTCGATGGCCGCCGCATCGGTCACACCGAAGTGCCGCAACCACTGCGCCACGATGGCCAGGTACTCGTCCTGGCTGAAGGGGTAGAAGCTGATCCAGAGGCCGAAGCGCTCAGACAGCGAGATCTTCTCTTCGACCACCTCGCCCGGGTGCAACTCACCATCGGCACCGCGCGAGTAGGTCTTGTTGTCCGAGTGGTACTCGGGCAGCAGGTGTCGGCGGTTGGACGTGGCCACGATGAGCACGTTGTCGCCACTGGCCGAGACGGTGCCATCCAGGATGGACTTCAGCGCCTTGTAGCCGGGTTCGCCCTCGTCGAAGCTGAGGTCGTCGCAGAACACGATGAAGCGCTCAGGGCGGGCACTGACCAGCTCGATCAGGTCGGGCAGGTCGATGAGATCGGCCTTGTCCACCTCGATGAGGCGCAGTCCGGCATCGGCATGGGCGTGCAAGGCCGCCTTGACCAAAGAGGACTTGCCCGTGCCGCGCGCGCCCGACAGCAGCACGTTGTTGGCGGTGCGGCCGGCCACGAACTGCGCCAGGTTTCGGGCGAAACGCTCCTTCTGCGTGTCGACCTCTTGCAGGTCGGCATAGGCGATGTGCGCGACGTGCCGCACCGGCTCCAGCCAGCCGACGCCCCAGGCCGCGCTGCTGCGCTTGCGGTAGCGGAAAGCGACCGACGCCGACCAGTCGGGGGCGATGACCGGCGGGTGGTGCGGTGAAGGCAGGACGGCCTCCAGGCGCTGCAGGAGGCCCTCGGCGCGGGCGAGGAAGGCGTCGAGTGGGGTGTGTGCGGGCTGGTCCATGGGGCCCGAGTGTAGTGGCCTGTGCCAGCCCCCGCCTCAGGGCGTGAAGACCAGGACCTGCAAGGCGGTGCGCATGGCACGCTCGTAGATCTCGTCGGCCCCCACAGCGCGCGGTTTGGGCTCGGAGTCCACCACGCCGAAGCGTTCGCCAAAGCCCTGTCGCAGGCCGGCCACCGTGACCATCTGGTCGCTCGCGCCTGCCTGTCCGGGGCGACCCAGGGCGATGCCAACGAGGCGTCCGCCCGCGTCAAAGACCGGGCCACCGCGCACACCAGCGCCCGGCAAGGCCAGGCCCAGGCGGGTGATGCCCGCAGGGGCGCTCGCGGCGGGCATGCCCAGGAAGCCGGCACGCATCACCGGCCAAGCGGGCTGCGCCTGGGCGTCGGCAGGCATGTCCAGGCCGAACACGGGCGAGCCCGGGAAGGCATCACGGGGCGCCATCAGGTCACCGCCGGCCACCGGCAGGCGCGCCGACAGGTGCAACATCACCAGAGGCGATGCCCCTTCGCCAGGATCTGCGCCCTCGTTTGCGTGGCCCGGACCATGGTCGATGTGCGCCGACACCGTCTGGCCCAAGCCATTGCGAAGCCAGATGCGCATGGGGCCCGATGCCGGCAGGGCCTCGCGGGGCACCAAGGCGTGTTCGCCATCGGCCAGCAGAACGCCGGTCGCGACGGCCCGCGTGCCTGGCAGCGGTGCCGCACCGGTGGCATAAGGCGCCAGGCGAGCGGGCAACTTGCGCAGTTCACCCTGCGCCAGCATCACATCCGATTGGACCGTGCGCCTGAGCGCCTGCACCGCCGGGTGCTGAGGATCACGGGCTTCGGCCTGCTGCAAGGCTCGCTCAGACACGGCCACCTGGGCGCCCAGGTTCAGCAACCAGGCGTAAAGCACCGCACCTTCGACCTCGTCGAGGTGGACGCCCGCAGTGTGGGCGGCAAACGCCAGGGCCTGTCGGTACTGCCCGGCTTGCATCTGGCTGCGCAGCACGCCCAACTCGATGTCGGCCTGGTGGGCCATCAAGCCAGCCTGGTCGAAGGCCGCATGGGCACCGCCGGCATCGCCGCGGCTGAGCTTGTCTTCGCCCTCGGCCACCAAACGGCGCAGCTCGGCGCGCGAGGCCGGTGTGCTGCCAGCGCCATGGCCATCAGCATGGCTGTGGGCGTGGCTGTGGCCAGAAGCCGCCGCCACGGACAAGGGCAGGCCGCCGCCCTTCACAGGGCTTGTCGCGGAGCCTGCCCAGCTTGCCACCGCCACGCTCAGCGCGGCAGCGGCACTCACCCCATGGACAACACGCATCACTGGCGGGTGATGCGGGGCTTGGACAGCTCGACCGCCGTCGGGTTGTAAGCCACGTTGCCGTTCTTGTACAGCGACAGGTAGGAGATCAGGGCGTCGATGTCCTGAGCACCACCCAGCACGCTGGTGCCGCCAACGAACACGCCGAAGCCGTCACCGCCGGTGGCCATGAAGTTGTTCACGGTCACGCGGTAGGTCTTGGTGGGGTTCTGCACCACGCCGCCCGAGACGATGTACTCGGTCGGGGCCGTGACGACGGGCGGCACGACGGTCACATCGGTGGGCGTGAAGGTGACGTCCACGATGCGCGTACCGCAGGTGCCAGCCGAGTTCCAGGTGTACTTCAGGCTGCTGGCGATCTGCATGATGCGGTTGGCCGTGCCCTGGCCGTTGCAGTTGGCGAACTGCTGCTCCAGCACGTTCTTGATCTGCTGAGCCGTCAGGGTCATCGTCACCAAGCTGTTGCCGAAGGGCTGCACGGTGAAGGCATTGCCGTAGGTGACGTTGTAGGGGTAGCTGCCAGCCGAGTTCACGAAGCCGGGGCTGCGCACGCCACCAGCGTTCATGAAGGCGATCTGGGCGCCGCCCAGGGAAGCAGGCTGCGTGGCGGCCAGCTGGGCGTCGGCGATCAGGTCACCGGCTTCCATTTCACCTGCGGTGTTGGCGACGTTGGTCATGCCCGCCGTGATGGTGGCGACCACGGCATTGGCCAGCGGCGAAACCGCTGCCTTGTAGGCCTGGACCACGTTGTTCACTTCAGGGTTGTTGGCCACCTGTGCCTGGGCAGCTTGCACGGCCGGGTCGGCGGCTGCCACCACCACGTTGTTCGCGCGCTGGTTGCGGGCGATCAGCACATTGGTCGGGCTGACGCTCACGATGTCACGGGTGGCGGGGTTGATGGTGACATCGACCTCGGTCAGGGCACGGCCAAAGGCGCTGGAGCTGGTCACGGGCACCAAACGGCCCACCTTGTTGGGCAAGCCAGCAGCGCGCACCACGGTGCTGGTGCCGGAGCTGTTGACGTCGACGGTGTTGCTCGAGCAGTTGTAGGCCGCGTGGGTGTGGCCACTGATCACGAGGTCCACGGCATTGTCCAGCCGCTTGACGATGGCGCGGATGTCGCTGTCGCTGCCGTCGGCGTTCTTGAGGTCGCCGGTGCAGCCGTTGATGTCGCTGGTGGTGGGCTGGGTGCCGCCACCTGTGATGAAGTTCTGGAAACCGCCTTGGTGAACCAGCACCACGATGGACTCCACGCCTTGGGCGCGCAGCTTGGGCACCAGGGCATTGACGGTGTCAGCCTCGTCGTTGAACTGCAGGCCGGCCACGCCGGTGGGCGTGACGATGCCCGGGGTGCCCTTGAGGGTCATGCCGATGAAGGCCACCTTGACGCCGTTGAAGGTCTTGATGCCGTAGGCGGGCAGCAGGGTCTTGCCGGTGGCGGTTTCGACCACGTTGGCCGACAGCCACTTGAACTTGGCGCCGTCGAAGGTGCCTTGGGCGGCCGAGCCGAAGCCCTTGCAGCTGTTGGTTTCCTGAACGCCGTTGGTCGTCTTGCAACCGCCATTTTGCAGGCGCTTGAGTTCGTCCTTGCCCTTGTCGAACTCGTGGTTGCCCACGGCGTTGAATTCCAGGCCGATCTTGTTGAGCGTCTCGACGGCAGGCTCGTCGAAGAACAGGGCCGAGATCAAGGGCGAGGCGCCGATGAAGTCGCCGGCACCGACCACCACGTTCAGCGGGTTCTTGGCCTTCATGTTGGCCACATAAGCGGCCAGGTACTCGGCGCCACCCACATCGGGGCGGTTGCCAGCGTTGGCGAACGTGCCCACGGTGTTGGGGCCGAAGGTGCCCGGCGATTCCAGCGTGCCGTGGTAGTCATTGAAGCCAATGATCTTGACGGTGAACGGGGCCTTGGTGGCGGTCTGGGCAACGGCGTAGCCGGTGAAGGACGAGAAGGCCAGGGCGATGCTGGCGCAGATCAGACGGACTTGCATGGGGGAACTCCTTGGGATGCGGTGGATTCAGCGTTCGATGCGGCCGCGGATCAGCCGCGAGCGCGGCGACGAGACACCACACCGACGACGCCGGCAGCGGCCAGGACCAGGGCCAGGCTGCTGGGCTCGGGCACGGCGGTGACGGACAGGCCGCCAGCGGTGCTGTTCAGGGCGACGCCGTCAGCGGTCACCGACTGCAGCAGCGAGCCCGTGACGGTGTAGGTGCCGGCACCCAGCGTCAGCGTCAGCTGGCTGAAGTTGGCGCTGTCGGCGAAGGCGCCGTCGAAGCTGGCGTTGAAGGGCAGCACAGCGTCGTTCAGGTCACGGGCGGTCACGCTGCTGGAGGTGTAGGCCGAGGTGCCCGATGCCGAGGTGATGGCCAGGTTGTAGGTGTCGCCAGCGCCGTAGATGTCCACCAGCTTCAGGATGGCCTTGTCGGCCACGGTGAAGGTGAAGCTCAGGGCTTTGAAGTCACCGGCGCCACCGCTGAGGTCGTAGTCGGAATCGATCCATTCCACACCGCCGGACTGGGCCGACAGGGCGTCCACCGTGAAGGCATACCAGCTGCCATCTTGCGTCACGGGGATGACGGTGGCGGCTTGGGCGGCGATGGCCGTGAACGCGAAGGACGCGGCGACGAAGGACGAGCGCAGGATGGACATGGACAACTCCGATCAGGGTGAATTGCCATGGATGAGACCAGAGCGCCGTGACGCCGTCGTGGCGCCAGCGTGATCCGAAAGCGGCTCGGAAAATCGGCTCCGCAGCGGCCCAGGCGCACCTGAGCGTGACAGTTCAACCCAGCAGCAGGCGCAGGGTGGCGTCCAGGTGCTCGGTGGGCCGGCGCGCGAAGCCAGTGCGCGCGTGACGCTGCCAGCGGCCCAGCACGAGGCTGATGGCGGCCGAGGCGGCGGCCTGGGCGTCCACCGTCGGGGACTGCGAACCGCGCGCCTCGGCCAGGGCGCGGCAAGGCTGACGCAACAGGGATTCGAGCCGGTCGATGCACTGGTTGATGCGCAGGTTCAGCCGCGCGTGCTCGAACACCAGCGCGTCGCCAGCCAGCACGCGGCCCATGCCGGGGTTTTTCTCGGCGAACTGCAGCAGCGCCGAGACGATGCGCGCCAATTGCGCCGCCGGGTCGGGCTCGCGCTCCAGCACCTGGTTGGCCAGGGTGAACAGGCTTTCCTCGATGAAGGCGATCAGGCCCTCGAACATCTGGGCCTTGCTGGCGAAGTGGCGGTAGAGCGCGGCCTCGCTCACGTCCAGCCGGGCGGCCAGGGCCGCGGTGGTGATGCGGTCGGCCTCGGGGGCTTCCAGCATGGCGGCCAGGGCTTGGAGGATTTGCAGGCGGCGCTCGCCAGGCTTGGGGCGGGTGCGCTTGGCGACGGGGGCATCCTCGGGAACTGCCTCGAGAGGGGCGTCAGGTGTCATGGCCAAGCGTGCAGGGACCTCAGTGATCTGATTCTGGCACACACCCAGGGCGGGCGACCGTGCAGCGAGATGCCCGCTTCCGGCCCGTGCGGGTTGCGGTGGCGGTGGCTGTGCAGGTAGTGCTGCATCCACACCGTGCGCATCCCCAGGCGGCGCGCGCTTTTCAGGTTGGCAACGGTGTCTTCGACCAGCACGCAGCGGTGCGCCGGCAAACGGTGGCGTGCCAGGATGGCCCGCAGGCTGCGCACATCGGGCTTGGGGCGCAACTCGCCGAACACGCGCATGTGCTCGATGGCGATGACGCCCTCGAAGCAAGAGGCCAGATCGAGCGCCGTGAGCACCCGCTTGGCGTACTCGGCCGGGGCGTTGGTGAGCAGGAATTTGCGGCCGGGCAGGCGCTTCAAGGCCTCGCGGTCGGCCGGGGGCATGCGCAGGTCGGCCTCCAGCCCGGGCAGGGTGTGGGTCTGCGCCAGGAAGTGGGCTGCGCGCACGCCGTGGTGGCGCTCCAGGCCCAGCAGCGTGGCGCCGTAGCGGCGCCAGTAGTGCAGGCGCAAGGCGTCGGCCTCGGGGCGCGGCAAGCCCAGGTGCTGTTCGATGTAGTCCGTCATCGAGCCATTGAGCCTGCCGAACACCGCATGGCTGGCGTCATGCAAGGTGTTGTCGAGGTCGAACAGCCAGATGGGCTGCATCTCAGTGCGACCGGATCATCGTGCCGTAAGCGGCCTCGGTCAGGATCTCCAGCAGCATCGCGTGCGGCACACGGCCGTCCACGATGTGCACGGCGTTCACGCCGCTCTTGGCTGCGTCCAGCGCACCCGCGATCTTGGGCAACATGCCGCCACTGATGGTGCCGTCGGCGATGAGCTCGTCGATGCGGCGGGCCGTCAGGTCGGTCAGCAGATTGCCTTCCTTGTCGAGCACGCCCTTGATGTTGGTCAGCAGCATGAGCTTCTCGGCCTTGAGGATCTCGGCCAGCTTGGACGCGACCAGATCGGCGTTGATGTTGTAGCTCTCGTTGTGCTCACCAAAACCGATGGGGCTGATGACGGGGATGAACTGGTCGTCCTGCAGCGCCTTGACCACGCTGGGGTCGATGGCCTCGATCTCACCGACCGAGCCCACGTCGTGCTCCTTGGCCGGGTCTTCCAAGTCCACCAGCTTGAGCTTGCGGGCACGGATCATGCCGCCATCGCGGCCGGTCAGGCCCACGGCCTTGCCGCCAGCGGCGTTGATCAGGCCGACGATGTCTTGCTGCACCTCGCCGGCCAGCACCCACTCCACCACTTCCATGGTTTCGTCGTCGGTGACGCGCATGCCCTGGATGAACTGGCCCTTCTTGCCGATCTTGTTGAGCGCGGCATCGATCTGCGGGCCACCGCCGTGCACCACCACCGGGTTCAGGCCGACCAGCTTGAGCAGCACCACGTCTTCGGCAAAGTCAGCCTGCAGTTCCGGGTCGGTCATGGCGTTGCCGCCGTACTTGATGACGATGGTCTTGCCGTGGAACTTGCGGATGTAGGGCAGCGCCTGCGCCAGGATTTCGGCCTTGTCGCGCGGGGCGATGTGGGCGACGAGGTCGGTGGCGGCCGCGGGGTCGGTGTGGGGCATGGCTGTCGGCAGGCAGGGGTGGTCGAAGCCAGCATTCTAAAAGCCTGCGCGGCGCTTGCCGATGTCATCGCGCCGCGCGCGTTTGTCGCCGCACGGTCATGCGGGTTTGGCTACACTGGGCCCATGCGTCATGCTGCGCCCGCCCGCCACACTGCGCCCACCCGACTGCTTGCCGGCTGGCGCGCAGCCTTGCTGTGCCTGCTGATTGCGCTGTTGCCAGTGCGCAGCTGGGCATGGACGTCCATGTCCGTGCAGACCGCGATGGCGGTGGTGACCGAGGCGGGTGCTGAAACGATGGCGCCGATGCAGGCTGTTCTGGCAGACGCCACACCGCCCTGCCATGCGCACGCCGAGGCGCCATCTGACGAGTCTCAGGCCACCCCGATGCCGCGCCACGACGGCGGGTCGTCATCCCACACGTCACACCAGGGCTGCAGCTTGTGCGACCTGTGCCACGCTGGCGTGCTGCCACCGCAGGTGTGGCTCTGGTCGGGTGCCGCTGCGCCTCAGCGCAATGCGCCAGGCTGGACCCCTGCCACCGACACCGGTCGCCAGGGCACTGACGGCCTGTTCAGGCCCCCTCGGCACTGAGGCCACACCGCGACGGCGCCAGGCACAAGCCTTGGCGCCACCGCCCCGCATGCGCGGTCCCCTCCTCCACGTGATGTCGCCGCCCCGCGCGGCCCACCCGCCATGACCCATCGCTCCTTCCCCCTCCTGTGGGGCGGCGTGCTGCTGGGGTTGAGCGCTTGCTCTGCCCTCACCCCGCCCGCCGACCACCCGGCCGAACAGGCCTTGCGCGAACGCCTGCCTGCGGCTGCCGCCTCGTCAAGCTCACAGGCATCGACCCCGGCCTCCGCCGCCATGCCAGGCCTGCAACTGCCCTGGCCCACGGCGACCCCGCCTGATCGGTCTGACACCGACCAGGCGCCACCGCCTCTGCCAGAAGGCCCGCTTTCGCAAGACCAGGCCGTGCGCCTGTCACTGCAGCGCAGCCCAAGCCTGCGCGCCCTGCTGGCGCAAAGCCAGGCCCAGGAGGCCCGCACCCGCGCCGCTGCGCGACCCGGCCTGTTCGGCCTGTCGCTGGAACGCCTGCGCCAGGGCGACGAGGTGGAGGTCAGCCGCACCGTCAGCCTCGGCCTGCTCGACCTGCTGACCTGGCCGCTGCGCGATGCCGCCGCCACCCGACGCATCGAAGCCGAGCAAAGGCAACTGGCCCGCCAGGTGCTGGCCCAGGTGCAAAGCGTGCGCGTGCAGTGGGTCAACGCGGTGGCCGCAGCGCAGCGCGTGCGCTACCTGGGCGACGTGGAAAGCGCCGCGGCCACCGCCGGCGAGCTGGCCCGCCGCATGCAGGCCGCCGGCCACTTCAGCCTGGCCCAGGCCAGCGTGCACCAAGCCGCGGAGGTGGAAGCCCGCCTCGCCCACACCCAGGCCCGCCGCCAGGCCCTGGCCCAGCGCGAGGCTCTGGTGCGGCTGCTGGGCCTGCAAGGCGATGAGGCTCGACGCCTGACGCTGCCCCCGCGGCTGCCCGAGGTGCCCGCCGAGGCCAGCGCCTGGACGGGTGACAGCGTCTCCGAGGCCGCCAGCCAGCGTCACCTGGACCTCCGCCTGGCCGAAGCCCGCTGGCAGGCCACGCGGCGCAACGCCACGGCCGTTGCCAGCCAGAGCGTCATCGACCTCGAGGCCGGCTGGCAGCGCCACGCCAGCACCGGCCAGCCCGTGCAGCGCGGGCCCGAACTCGGCATCCGCCTGGTGGCCATCGATTTCGGTGTGGCCCGCCGCCAGGCGGCTGCGCTCGACGAGCAGGCCGCCCTGGCCCAGTGGCAGCAAACCACGCTGGCGGCCGAATCCAGCCTGCGCGAACGGTTGGCCGACCAACACGCCACGCTGGACACCGCCCAGCAAGCCGCGCGTGTGCTCGGGCCCGTGCGCCAACGCCTGCTGGGCGAACGCCTCAAGCAGTACAACGGCATGCTGATCGGGCCCTTCGACGTGCTCAACGAAGCGCGCCTGCACACCGGTGCGGTGCTCACCGCGATCGACGCACAACGCGATTTCTGGCTGGCCGATGCGGCCCTGCAAGCCGCCATCGACGGCATCGACATGGCCCCTGCCGCCATGCCCACCGCCCCCACCGGCAACGTTGCCGCCACCCCGCAAGCGAGCCACTGACATGACCTCCCGCCGACACTTCCTCAGCGGCGCCTTCGGTGGCGCTGCCCTCACCGCGGCCACCGTGGCCACGGCCGCCAGCCCAGAGCGCGTGCGCCGCACCAGCCTGCTCGGCTTGCCCGAACCTGTCGAGCAGCGCCACGCCGACACGCAAGCGCCGCTGGCACCGCCCAACGGCCGCCCCTACCGTCCCGTGCTCACGCTCAATGGCTGGACCCTGCCCTGGCGCATGAAAGATGGCGTCAAGGAATTCCACCTGGTGGCCG
>Ga0209617_10001205_pt1 | contig 12059 bp, 10 predicted proteins | sample LakEriepJuly2011_2_FD_187459 | JGI IMG/M metagenome (GOLD analysis project Ga0209617, IMG submission 187459) | Freshwater microbial communities from dead zone in Lake Erie, Canada - CCB epilimnion July 2011 (SPAdes) (version 2) | ecosystem: Environmental > Aquatic > Freshwater > Lentic >... | reverse complement strand
TCACAGCGGGTGAAGATTTCTGCCTGGTACATAACGGCTCCCTGTCAAACCCGTACGGTTTGCGTCGCAAGCTCGAGGCGCACGGCATTCACTTCGATACCGACAACGACACCGAAGCAGCTTGTCGTTTTCTGGAGTGGCGCTTGCGGGAAGGCGATGATCTGGAGGCTGCGCTACACGCCGGCTTCGAAGAACTGGATGGTTTCTTTACCTTCTTGATGGGTACGCCCGACAAGCTGGCACTGATTCGCGATCCATTCGCTTGCAAGCCGGCAGTTGTCGCTGAGACTGATGACTACGTCGCAATCGCTAGTGAGTTCCGCTCGTTGGCGCATCTGCCTGATATAAAAAACGCCAAAGTATTCGAGCCTGCGCCAGAGGAGATGTACGTATGGAACGCGTGAGCTTTGACCTCGCCAAAACACCGCTGCGCGAAGTGAATCAATTTCTGCACAAGCAATTGCAAGCGGATGATCAACGTCATATCGAGGTGCTGAACCCGGATGGCGCACACAGCATTGCGGTCGGGCTGGATCAACCGGTCACGGTTGAGATTCACGGCCATGCGGGCTACTACGCCGCCGGGATGAACAAGAAAGCGACTGTCATCGTGCACGGCAGTGCGGGTACCGGTGTCGCTGAAAACATGATGAGCGGTCGTGTTCATGTTAAAGGCTTCGCCTCGAATGGAGCCGGTGCGACTGCACATGGTGGCCTGCTGGTGATTGATGGTGATGCGGGTCTGCGCTGCGGTATATCGCTCAAAGGTGGCGATATTGTGGTCGGCGGTTCGGTCGGCAGCTTCTCCGGCTTCATGGCCCAAGCCGGTCGCATGGTGATTTGCGGGAATGCTGGTGACGCACTTGGCGACTCGCTGTACGAAGCGGTGATCTATCTGCGCGGCGAAGCCAAGTCGCTCGGTGCCGATGCACGCTTTGAGCCCATGACCGACGAGGACCGTGCCGTAGTGGCCGGGTTGATGCGCGAAGCGGGCTTGCAACACGATCCGGCCTCATTCAAGCGTGTTGCGTCCGCGCGAAGTCTTTATCACTGGAACGCTGACGCTAATCAGGAATACTAAGCCGCAAACCGGCAGGAAGAACATCATGGATACAAAACACGTTCAATTCAAGCGTCACTCAACTGAGGAATCGGCCAGCTTCGACCGCAGCGTGATCGACTACATTCAAAATGCCGCGGCACATGGCTTGTATGAAATCCGTGGTCTCGGGGCCAAGCGCCGCGTGCCGCATTTTGATGATCTACTTTTTTTAGCGGGTTCACTATCGCGCTATCCATTGGAAGGCTATCGCGAAAAATGCTCCACCAAAACCGTACTCGGCACTCGCTTTGCGAAAAAACCAGTCGTACTTGAAATCCCGATCACCATTGCTGGCATGAGCTTCGGCGCATTGTCGGCGAATGTGAAAGAAGCTCTCGGTCGCGCCGCGACAGAGATGGGCACCAGCACCACCACCGGTGACGGTGGCATGACGCAAGAAGAGCGCGGCTCATCCAAAACGCTGATATATCAGTGTCTGCCCTCACGCTATGGCTTCAACCCGGATGATTTGCGCAGGGCAGATGCAATTGAAGTCGTGATTGGCCAAGGTGCGAAACCCGGCGGTGGCGGCATGCTGCTCGGGCAAAAAGTAAATCCGCGCGTGGCAAGCATGCGTACCCTGCCGCAAGGCGTCGATCAACGTTCGGCGTGTCGTCACCCCGACTGGACAGGTCCCGATGATCTCGCGATCAAGATTCTTGAGCTACGCGAGATGACCGACTGGGAAAAGCCGGTGTATGTGAAAGTGGGTGCTACCCGGACTTTCCATGACGTAAAGCTGGCAGTGCATTCTGGTGCTGACGTGGTGGTGGTCGACGGCATGCAAGGCGGTACCGCTGCCACCCAAACCTGCTTTATCGAGCACGTCGGCATCCCGACGCTGGCCGCAGTGCGGCAAGCGGTCGAGGCGCTGGAAGATCTGAATATGAAAGGCACGGTGCAACTGATTGTTTCAGGTGGTATTCGCACCGGAGCTGATGTTGCCAAAGCACTGGCAATGGGTGCTGACGCTGTCGCGATTGGTCAGGGTATGCTGTTTGCGCTCGGCTGCAACTCGGAAACTTATGTGCGCGACGGACAGCACCATTCTGCGCTGGATGCCTATGACGCCATCGGCACCTCACCCGGCTATTGCCATCATTGCCATACCGGCAAGTGCCCGGTAGGCGTGACCACACAAGACGCGGAGCTCGAGCGGCGACTGGAACCTGCCGTCGGCGCCAAGCGCGTTCGGAACTACCTGAAGACACTGAACATGGAGCTGACCACCATCGCGCGCGCCTGCGGTAAGCAAAACGTGCATCACCTCGAGCGCGAAGACCTGGTCGCACTTACCCTTGAGGCAGCTGCGATGGCGGGGATACCGCTGGCTGGAACCAACTGGGTGCCGGGCCGATAAATCGTTTCCCAACGCGAGTCGGCTAGTCTATTATTAACCAGGATGAATATTTACCGGACTGAGTACAGTCCACGAAAGGAGGTTGGCAGCGTCAACGGCAAACGCCTCTAAGAAGGCTGGCCGCATTCCATGGATGCCTTAAAAAACGCAAAAACGAACTGGAGGAGGACCAGATGAATAAACACAATCAATCGTCACTCAACCCCGAGATGCAGCATCGGGCGGAGGCCATGTACTCCCGCGACCGGTGGAGCGCACTGCTCATACTCGCTGTGCTGTGGGTAAGCCTTGTCTACACCTATATCGTCATACCGCATGGGTTTCTTAGCTCACCGATTGGAATAGTGCTTCTGATTGCCGGCGTATTGCTACTAGTATTCAACACCAGTTCTGTGTTGGCAATGCTGGCGCATTACCGCGAAGATAGTGATCACATCTACGGTCAAGATCTTCGCAACCTCGACCTAAACCGTCATCGCCTGCGCGAGCTTGCGCTGCGCCCGGCGTATATCGACAGTGATCCGGGAGCCCCATGATGAAAAAACCCTATGAACCGCCGGTGCAAAGTAGTGTCGGCCAGATGTTCGACAGCTTGGTGGTACTGGTACTGTTGTACGCCAGTCTGCTGGCCCCGCTACTGTTCAAAGCGGCTGCCGAACCTCCCAAGACCGACGGCAAAGCGGTACCGACTTGGGAATCACTGAATCAAACCCCGGCCATGGTCGAACAGTGGGAGAAGCTGGGTGTGAAGATTGAAGCTGCTGCGCCGATGATCACCAATCGCTTTGACTACGCCATCGAGCCGATCAGTCTGCTGCTGACCATTGCGGTGATCGTCGGGTACTTTATATTTTTGCTGCGTGTCTCCGAAAAAGAATATCGCGAGGTGATTCGCGAACGCTTCGACGCATCAGAGGGAGGTTGAGATGAATTTCTGGACAGCTTTGGAATATGCGGCGTGGATCATCTCAATCGTGCTGTTTGCATGGATGCTGACTGATGCGCGTTTTACCAGCTCGCAATACGGCGAAGACTTCCTGACGAGCTCACGCGAAGCCGAGGAAGAATAAGGAGACAAGGATGACAGCGCAAAGTATTGTGGCCCAGGTGCCGCAAAAAAATTCGCTACTGAAAGTACTCGGGCCTATTCATGTATGGGCCCTCGGTGTTGGCATCGTGTTGGTGGGCGAGTACATGGGATGGAATTTCTCAGTCGGTAAAGGCGGCGCCTATGGCTCGCTGATTGCCTGCTGGATCATCGGTCTGCTTTACACCTGCGTGGCGATGATCGATTCGGAGGTTACTTCCACCGTGGCAGCGGCTGGCGGTCAGTACACACAAGCCAAGCACATCGTCGGACCGCTGATGGCATTCAACGTGGGTCTGTATTTGGTGATGGCCTACACCATGCTGGAGGCATCCGACGCGATTGTGGTAGGTGATCTGATCAAGACTATCGCGCTGCAGTATGGCGCTGAGGTTGATACCAAGCCTTTCGTGGTTCTCACGATTGCCGTACTGGCCTGGCTCAACTATCGCGGCGTGTTCATGACGCTCACCGTGAATTTCGTGATCACCGCATTTGCCTTTGTCGCGATCATTGTGCTGTTCTTTGCGGTCGAGGGTGTTGGTACCGGCGGCTCGATTCTGCGTCATCGTGAGATGTTGACCGATCTACCCTATGGCTGGATAGGGGTGTTGGCGGCACTGCAATTCGGAATGTGGTACTACCTCGGCATTGAAGGTACATGTCAGGCCGCCGAAGAAGTACGCTCACCTGGTCGCTCAATACCGCTCGGCACCATGGGTGGCATGATCACGCTGCTGATTGCCGCTACGCTCACTTGGTATATCTGCGCCGGACTGATGCCATGGGAGTACCTCGGACAAGCGATCACACCGCTGTACGACGCAGCTCGCCTGACCGGCATTCTCGAGCTGGAAGTGATTCTGTTCGTCGGCACCATCTTCGCAGCAGTGGCCTCGGCTAATGGCTGCATTAACGATGCGTCGCGAGCCTGGTTCTCAATGTCGCGTGATCGTTACATGCCGCATTGGTTCGGCGCGGTGCATCCACGCTACCGCACGCCCTATCGAGCTATCCTGTTCCTGATCCCGATTGCGGTGTCTTTTGCCTTTACCGGACTGCTCGATCAGGTGATCACCTTCTCGATCTTGTCCGGCCTGCTGGGCTATACCTTCATGTCGTTCAACGTAGTCCGATTCCGTCGCATGTGGCCGCTGGGCACGATTGACCGCGGTTATGTCCATCCGTTCCATCCCATCCCCTGCATTTTGCTTGGGCTGTTGTGCGCGGCAACGTATTTCGCAACCTACCTCGGCTATGGCGCTTCGCTGTTGTCGATCATGGCGTTCTACATCCTGATCTCGATTTGGTTCGTGGCTCGGCGCTACAAGTTCGTGCGACGTGGTGACCAGTTCACCATGCCTTGGCCGCGGCCCAAAGGTTACTAGGGAAATCGGCTTGGGCGGAGCACTCACCGGCGGCAGTATCGCCGCCGGTATCTTTTTTCTAATTGCTTGCTTGCTGTGGCAGCAACGCGCCCAGCGTGGCTTTGCTGCGCGGCGGGCAGCGATTTTCAGTGACTGTCGCACTCTGTTTGAGCAGTCCGCTCAGGTTGATCCGGGTAGCGACTACCCACTACTTCAGGGCACATACAGTGACGCGAAAGTCCTGATGCAACCGCTGCTAGATCACGTGGGCTACCGCAAAGTACCCTCGCTTTGGTTAGTGCTGACCGTCGATTCGCCAATAGCGCTGGGCGGCAGTTTGGACGTGCTGTTCCGACCCGCAAATATCGAATTCTTCTCCAAGATAGAGCAGCTCGCGCAGCGTATTCACCTCGGTGATGAATGGCCATCTCACCATATGGCGCGCGTCAGTCCAACCGGCTGGCAAGCACCACTTTCGGCGATACACACATCGCTCGGTGATGCGATCGACAGTCCTGACTTAAAAGAAATTGTAGTAACACCCCGTGGCGTTCGGTTAGTGGTTCGCATATGTGGCGTAGAGCGTGGTCACTATCTGGTGCTGCGCTCGATGCTCACTGAGGTCGAGCGGATTCCAAGTGAATGGCTGGCTTACTGGCTTGATACCTTGCTGAGGGTCGCCGCAGCGGTGCGGGCAGATGTCGGGGAGACTGCATAAATGTTCTCGCGTCCAATGCACCCGTTACTGGTGCTGCTAGTCGCTATCCTGCTGCCAGGTATGGGTCAGGTGCTGAACGGGATGCTGGTCCGCGCCTGGATCATGATTTTTTTTACACTGAGTCTGGGCGTTGTCTCTTACCACCTCACCACGCCGGCGCACTCTTTCGTCGGCAGACATGCTGGCGGTTTCTTTATCTACGCGATCATGGTATTGGACGCCTACTTATGGGCGCGCTATCGCTATGGGCGCTGGCAACAAGCCTGAGCCTCGTACACGACCAAACGGGCAACATACCGCACCATGTGTTTTGAAGGATGTATTGATTCATGAAAAACGCCGCAAAACCAATCGCCATTTTTCGCCACTCGGCCGCTGATGGTCCAGCTTACTTCGCCACTTTTTTACAGAAGCTTGGCTTGCCTTACCGAGAAATTCGAGTGGACCTCGGCGAGCCCGTGCCCGAGCATGCGGATCAATTTGCCGGTATTGCGCTGATGGGGGGACCCATGAGCGTCAATGACCCATTACCCTGGATACCTGACTCACTGGCACTGATTCGCGATGCGATTGCGCGAGACATCCCTCTCATTGGTCATTGCTTGGGCGGACAACTGATTAGCAAAGCGCTCGGTGGAAAGGTAACTCGCAACCCAAAAGGCAAAGAGATCGGATGGCATCGGATCGAGGTCGCCGACCCTGCCCTCGGTCGGCAGTGGCTGGGTACTGACGATGGCTTGGTTTGCTTCCACTGGCACGGCGAGATTTTTACCCTGCCACCCGGTGCACAGTGGCTGGCACGCAGCGAGGCGTGTGCAAATCAGGCATACGTATTAGGTCCGCACATCGGGATGCAGTTTCATATCGAGATGGACGACACCACTATCTTGCGCTGGTGCGAAGAAGGCGAACCCGAGATCAGTGCATCCAAAAGCAAGCCCGATGTTCACCCGCATGTCATGACAACGCAGCAAATCACCAAGGCAACTGCCGAGAATCTCCCCGCCATGCGGGTGGTCGCCGATCATCTCTATCGGCGCTGGGTACACAATCTTCGCGACTAGAAGAACTTCAGGTAGCGGTTGTATTCCCAATCTGAGACATGGTTCAGATAAGAAAGCCACTCATCGCGCTTGAACTCTATACAAGTATCACGCATCTTCTCGCCAAAGACCTGCTCGGATAGCGGGTCGGCCTCGAACGTATCGACAGCTTCATCAAGCGTTTTCGGTAGGCTTTACAAATTTTGTATACGTAAAAACATAGTATGCGATTAAAAACGACATCATTATCACGCCCAAGACTGCATTGATGGTGTCATCGTCAGTCATATAATTTGGTAAAGTTGCATACCATGTTTGTAAAGCTGCAAAGATTACTATGTCATTTAGTATTATGGGGTCATCCAAGATTGAGTTGAAATTTTACCTTTGAGATGCCAACAATACAATTGGGGACGTTCTAAGTGTAATAACTGAAAGTACGATAAAAATAAGAAGTGTTTCTTTGTTCTCTTGGATCTTTTCCATTTTGTTCACCATGTAAAGATGGTTTATTTATTCAGTGCTCTTAAAGTCGAGGGTCAAGCTGCGAAGTACCGTGCGCTGGCTCAGACGCTAAGAGAAATGGCATTGCTAGAAGCCAACATGCAGAACATTGCTCAATCGGGTCAGCAGGTGCTGCATCGCTTGACGCACGTTGAGAAGTAAAAACAGCTTCACTGATGGCTGATTTGGTAAATCAAAACGCATGCCAATTAGAATGTAGATGCCAACGATGATGTTGCTGATCAGCCGAAGATTGCCTTACCTCAAATAATTATTTGCAGCGTCATATCAAAAGAAATGCAAGCAATGCGAGAATTTATGATGTAAATGCACTCTACGTGGGTAGGAATTAACTTTACATTTAATCAGCTGTTCGTCTCTTTACCTTTGCGGGGGATCACGATGGAAATGAAAACTGCCAAAAATGCGCCTTATCCTATCGATGTATTTAAAGATAAGATTTACTACTGGTGCACTTGCGGGCTTAGTACGAATCAACCTTTTTGTGATGCCTCGCACAAAAGAACTGATATGACGCCTCTAGAATTTATAGCCACGGAAAGTAAAACTGTATATTTTTGTGGCTGTAAGCAATCGACAAATGCACCACTATGTAACGGCACTCACTCTAGTTTATGAGTGTGAGCGTACTTAAATCTGCGGCATGAATTCGCATGAGTATTAAACATGCCAAAGCCGTTAACGCTAAGACTATTAGTGGGCAAGTAAAATTGAAGAAAAACAGCTAACTTCAGTTGTTAAATTTTCTACCATTGCGACACTAATGCGTGTCCATTAGGCGATTCAACTCCCTAGATTGGGTTGAATTGTAATTTTGTTGTTGCAGCAACAGGTTTGGGTTTTCCATTGACGAGGGTTTCGCAATAGCAGTGTTTGTCGTAATGCTGGTGCTATTGAAGAGATTAAGCTCATTCAGGCAAAATATTCGAAGGACAATATAATTAATCTAATGCTATAGCCTATGTTGAAGGGGGCTTTTAACCCAATGAGCCCTTTACGATCCCGACTCGCAAAAATTTTTGATCTGTCAAAAGTCTGGACACTACAGCTCAGCCAGAATACTTTGAGTCGTCCATATTCTGGACACCCCTAGACCGTCCAGACAAAATTCACACACGGGTATCGCTTTACACAGTTTGTTGCACAGCGAACTTAAGTTACTATAAGCCATTGTTTTTATTTGTAATTTATCAAACAACAACATCTTTTAATCTGTTGGTCGAAAGTTCGAATCTTGCACGACTTACCAATACAAACAAAAAGCCCCACTCATAAGGTGGGGCTTTTTGTTTTTGCTAGCCCTAGAAAATACCTACCTCGTCAAACACACTATCCTCAGCGAATACGGTTTTACTGATTTTTAATATTGAGCGTCATGTCTTCGTATTCACAACATCTGGCGTTATAGCTTCCACTGTGTTGATAACAGTCTTTCCAGGCAAGATAACCGTAGAAACTTTTTGATAAACCGCGAGGTTATTATTTGGGCAAATGCTTAATATCCAATTAGTGATCTTCCCATGGATTGTGTTTAATTTCAGCTGGCATCCAAATGGTTTCAAAAACCCTTTGCAATTCCTTTTCTCGAGCCAACTCTTCAGTAACTGACATATTTGAGTATTTGGCTGCTGTTTTACTTGAAAAATCCCGGCTGACTAAGCTTGGTGCAGAAATAACCTTTTTCAAGCCACCTTTACATTGAGGGCAGTCGTTTGGGCCGGATTCATGCATCCCGTGCCTGACCTTGTAGACAACAAGACACGGGGTGCATTCGTACTCGTAAAAAGGCAATTTATCTCCCTAGAAAAAAACAAATCACAAATAAATTGTTGCCCGTTTATGTTCGCGAAATACCAGTCAGGCCAGCGCCGCGGTACCGATGATTTCCGCCTTTGCTTGCATTGCTGATTTTTTGTCAATATTCCAGATGCGAGCAGCATTTTCACCAAGTACTTTGCGTCGAATTTCTGGGGTGATTTTTGGATAGCCATGACCTTCCACTAAGTGATCTGGGATTTGAAATTTTCTAAATGCTTCAATTTGCCATTGCGGGTTACCCCATAAAAGCGAATCAGTGCCCCACAAAACATAGTCTTCTCCCAAATCACGGAGAAGTGTTCCCAAAACATGGGCGCACTCAAGCGGGCGGCTAGTTACAGTGGCAGCAAATGTTGTACCAATTTCAGCATACAAATTTTTCCGTTGAGGCTTGAATCCTTTTAAGGCAGCGAGTTCGTTGTGGTAAGGCCAAGCTGCATGATAGGCGATAAAGTTCAGATCCAAAAAGTCATCACATGCTGAATCGAAGTCTTCACAGTGCGCGTAACGGGCATAAAACTGGCCAAACGGAACGCCTTTGTGGCAGCCTATGTTTTTGATTCCTAGTTTGCGACATTCCTCCCACATTGGGTAGGCTAGTTTTTCATCGTCGAACCACCATCCTTTTTTCTCTGTCGCATCAAATGTATAAAGCTTGAGGCCTGAAACTTTGTAGTCTTCAGCATACATGCGAAGCCGATCAAGGGTTACACCTAGGCCCTGGTTGGGTGTTAAACCGCCTGCAAGCATCATGCTATTTTTGGGCCAGCGCTTTTTAACCTGAGCTTGATATTCGATTGGCACCATGTCCTTGCCACCATAGTGCTCGGCAAACCCGAATGGATTAAAAATACCTACAGTGGTATCACTACCTTCAAGAATTAATTTGCCGTAGTGATCAATATCCATATCTTTGGTGCCATTCTTCATACCAAAGGCTTTACCCAAGTCGTCGAGTAACTGAACAAACCACATGCCACGTTCGTTGGTATTAACCCCTAGCTGATAGTGACCCGGGCGGGTACATACATGGGTATGAACATCAACGATAAAGTCAGAGCCAGCGCGTGCAACTTGAACAGACTCAGCCTTGGCTTCGAAGTCAACACCTTCGGCCTTAGAGACCTCAAAAAACTCCATTCCAGTGGCTGTGTTTGCAGCTAACATTGCAGCGGACAATCCAATCGTTGAGCGGAAAAAATTACGCCTTTCCATACCAGCTGCTTTGGCCTGTTTCTCCATGCTATCTCTAATTTTGGGGCCCATTCCACCATTAAGAAACAAAGAGGTACCGACTTCGTTGGGATTAAAAGGGTTGATGGGCTCTTTTTCAATGCCTTTGAATACACTAAGTACATTAAATTCCATGTCATTTCTCCCGTTAAGTATTTTATTCTGGTACAACGGACACCGAAAACACCTTCATAAAATCATCGATAATTAAAGAAGTCAATAAGTTTTAGCCCGATCACCTAAATATGGGTTGTTGATTCTGTAAAGGGAAAAGGTCTTGCTGTACTTGTGACATGGGTTGAGTCCGGATCTTTTACGAGTGTGAATGACCACTTCTATTTAGAGCGATTATCCGCAGTACATTGCTTAAACTATTGAGCTATGGTTTCATAAAATGTAATTGTTATTAATACGATAATTGGCGCTCCGATCGCAAAGAAATTCAAGATAAATGTCGCCTTATCTTTTCTGCGTGGGGGTTCATTAGCAGGTCTTCAACTAAAGATTTTTAAGTATTAACTAAGCGATATAGTGGATTATTTTGCATCTTGATCTATCGGTATAGGCGATATGTGTTGCCATTTTCCTGTTCGCATAAACTGACAGTTTGGTGACAGTACGCAAATCGCAAATTTTTTTTGTTTTGTTTGATCAACACTCTTAATTCAAGCAAGAATCACATGAAAATTCTTATGATTCCTCGGGCTTTGATAGCCATTCTGGCGTTAGCTGCATCATCCAGCCCCTGGGCGGTCGAGCCACATAACACTCAAGGCAATTGGCTTAGCTACCCAGAAGTCGTTACCTGGCTAAAAAAAGAAATGAGTGATGCGGAAATTGCTGCCCTCGAAAGGAATGATCTGCGCGTCAGCGGTGATATTTGCTCATGCTCTGACAACAGGCCACACTACCCTTACGCAATCGTAAAAATTTCTACAAAAAAAAGCTCCTTCCTTGCTCGGATCGAGGGAAATGAGACCGCTTTCCGTTTGAGACCTATCGCAATTCAGAAGGGAAAGAAATATTTTTTGAGCGACTCCGATGACACCTATTTCGGTGAGTTTGAATCTACCTGTGATTTTACCGACGCTCGGTATGGTCCGAGGCTTGCTCAATTTTTCCCAGACTGCAAAGCCGATAGCGCTGGTGGAATGAAGAATTGAACTGATGAGCCATTAACAAATTTAGCCAAGGAAATTAGAGTATTTCAATAAATCTTAGGACCGCATCACGCTCTTTCATCTTAAGCGACTTGAACATATCTACTGATTTTTCCGATTGACCACCGTGCCAAACAATCGCCTCCAGGATGTTTCTCGCTCGACCGTCATGTAAATAGTCCGCGTGGCCGCTGACATTATTTTGTAGACCGATACCCCAAAGAGGTGCGGCTCTCCAGTCTTGGCCACTCGCCAGAAAATCTGAACGATAATCTGCCAGACCCTCTCCATATCATGTGGCATCAGATCCGTGTAAGGGTATATGATTGCCTCCTGCGAGATGCTGGCGAAAAAAAATCAAAAATAAAATTTTGCCATGCGGCTGCAATTATCGAGTCAAGCCATATTCTTTACGATCCCGACTTTCAAAAGTGTTTGATCTGTCAAAAGTCTGGACACAGCCCGACCAAAAAGTTATCTAACCCTGTCCATATTCTGGACAACCCTAGACCGTCCAGACAAAATTCACACATGGGTGCTGCATTACACAGTTTGTTGCACAGTACAATTTTGTAATTCTAAGTCATTTATTTAATTTGTTTTTTATACGACAACCACATCTTTTAATCCGTTGGTCACAAGTTCG
>Ga0209617_10001204_pt1 | contig 12064 bp, 12 predicted proteins | sample LakEriepJuly2011_2_FD_187459 | JGI IMG/M metagenome (GOLD analysis project Ga0209617, IMG submission 187459) | Freshwater microbial communities from dead zone in Lake Erie, Canada - CCB epilimnion July 2011 (SPAdes) (version 2) | ecosystem: Environmental > Aquatic > Freshwater > Lentic >... | reverse complement strand
GCCCGCCGTAGCATCCTCCACCCACGATGCTACTCTTAATGCGCCGAAATAAACACCATAATTGTGTTTCTAACACATTTAGTTAACTACAATACATTATTCCATTAATATAAAATATTTTTATAATATAGATTATCTATGTTATTACAGACCATTTTTAATAATAAATTAAATAAAATACAAGCATTATTTTTAGTTCTTCTTTGCGTATGCCTTGTTATTAGTTTTTACATTATGGTGGCTACTCTATTCTTAAAAAATAATACACACAATCGCATATTTTCGGTTTGGCAATTTCCAATGTTACTTGCCATATTTATTGACACTATATACCATAATGGTAGATTCAAGAAATATATTTTTTAGATTATTATATAAAATATAGGTTTCCATTATATAAAATATAGGTTTTCATTATATAAAATATATTTTTTAAAAATATTATTTTATTATTATATAATGAAATTAAGCAGACGTGGTAAATCGGCAAGGCGTGGGAGACATACGAAACGTGCTAGAAAGAATTTAAGATATAAGGGCAAAAAAGTCCGCGGTTCAAAAAGATATCATCGTGGACATAAGCGAACCTATAAACGCGGAAAAAGGCTTCAAATGGGTGGGGAGAATTGTGAGACAATCGCAAAAGTGGAATTATGGGTTCGTGATGATAAAAATGTGAATACGTCTATGAATTCAAATTTTGCTCATATAAATAAAGTAACTCTTAAATATCAAAAAAACAAGTTTTTTAGTACTGTTGAAGATAGTGATTTTAGTGTAGTTTTAAAAATATTAGATAACGGAAATATTGATATAACATTTACAAGACTAGATGGCAAAGGTGTTAAACATTCTATTACAGATTTAGCAATGCTTTCAAGTCCCGGTTTATCAAACTGGACAAACACGGACGGTGAAAAATATAGTTTTGATTTCCCTGGAAATCAAGATGTATTTAATTGTATTAAAGAAGCTATTGAGAATAAATATAAAGCACTTTTTCCTGCCTCTACCGCTGCCCCTTATACTGCCCCTGCTCAACCTTTAGCTTCTGCTTCTATTGCTGCCCCTTATACCGCTCCTGCTCCACTTTTAGCTTCTGCATCTACTGCTGCTCCTTATACCGCTACTGCTACCAAATCTGCTAAAGTTTTAGCTGCTGCTCCTCCACCTGATCCTGAATTTGCGAATGATATTCGTGTATTTGATTTAAACCCTAATATATCCAAAAGACTACAAATATCTAACCCGGGTAATTATGTAGGACGATTTGTTCTCCAAGTGAATAGCGTAAATAAAATATTTGATGTATATACCCAAGGAACGTTCGGCCGTAGTGCTAGTATAATTTTATTTGGCATACCTAAAACAGGTGATAAATATGATACTGAATACAATATATCGGCTGGATATGTGTTGTCTAGTTTTTTACAAGAAAATAAAAAAGCATTATTATCACCTTCGATGATAAACATATATGATACCAAACCTGTCTCGTCAAATAAATCAGATACTTTCCCAGCAACACCCTATAATATAACAGAGTTTAGAAAAATATATACCAAGGCGGAAGGGATGGATTAGAAGGTTAACTGATATATTAAACACCCCATTGACCGACTCCCTCCCTAACACATTTAGCAACTAAGCTATTAATATTATTATTTCATTATATATAAAATATTTTTTTAAAAATATTATTTTACTATTATATAATGAAATTAAGCAGACGTGGTAAACGCACAAATCATGCAAGGCGTGGGAGACATACAAAATGCGGTGGAAAGAATTTAAGATATAAGGGCAAAAAAGTCCACGGTTCAAAAAGATATAGTCGCGGTCGTGGTGGGGGGCGAGTAAGAACATATAAGCGTGGAAGAAGATTTCAAAGGGGGGGGGGATCAGACGATTGATTGTAAGTTTACAGACACACCAAACACATCTGGTTATTATACGCTCACTTTAAAAGATATAGATCTTTTTTTTACAAAAAAAGGTGTTCTGATTCAAGGTGATCCTTCTCAAAAATTTGAAATTACTTTAAGGGTTTCTGATATTAAAAGTTTGTTTCAAAAAAATTTAAGTCGTTCATTATTTGAGGTAACATTTACAAGAAATAATAAAAATTCTAAAGGTCAACCAATCAAACATAGAATTACAATTTTGAGTTATTTTACTAATCCAGAAAACCAAGTAAATACAATAGCAATGATTATGAACCCTAAAGCTGAATACGTTACTACATATTATAATTTTTCTGACGATAAACAAAAACGAAATCAGACATTTTTTAAAGATATACAAACTTGTATCATAACAAAACTTATAGAAGAATTAAATAAATTGAAAGTTTTATTAGATGGTTGTAAAATTAGAATATTTAGTTTATCATTTGAAGACGCAAGAGAATATTTAAAAAAAGCGGTAGGTGATAAATGTCTGAACAATGGTAATACGAGCCTTTTAAAAATACTAAATCATAACGGTGGTTTGTTTAAAGAAGAAACATTTTTATCATTTTTTGATTGTATATATGTTAATAGTAGTCGCGACATTGATGAAGATAAAACGCACAAAGAAGTACCATTTATACCATTTAATCGTTTTGGAATATTTACTAGTTATGTTAACGAGAGGTTAACATATTCAAATGAGCTCATGAAATCATTGAGAACACTTTTACAACAAAGGATGACAGAGATAAGTAACACAATTGAACAGTTAAAAACTTATGATCAACATGGAGAGTATATCAATATGGATACTCTATTAGAAAACCTTGAATATTTAGTTCAAGATAATATGTGTATAGGCTTTGCTTATAAAATAAACAATTGTCCTAAAATAGATGAGAAACTTGCTAAATTTGTAATAGAAAAATCAAAAGATAAAGCAGATAACGCAGAATATCGTGATTATGACGGTGCGGTTAAATATATTCCTCCTGATTTATTATCTCCCTCTACTGCGTCGGTATAAACACCCAATTTAATTCCTCGCATATTTTCTTCCATATATCATCCTGTTCTATCCTCTTTTCTTTATCTTTCAACATTGGAAAATAGGATAAAAATTCATTTTTCTGAAGCAGTTCGCATAACTTATACACCGTATAATAATAATTCAAAAAATTCACACGATCTTCCGGGCAGAATTTCGCATACGGTCCCTGTATCTCCATAAATAAATTACAAAGCGTCTCCTCCAATTCCGGCGTCATTATAGGCGGTTTAATACCCAGCTTGTCCTTAATAAACGGAATATGTTCGTAATATTTATTGTATCCCAATTTCTTAAGCACCTCTTTCGCCTTTGAATTCGTAAACTTGGAAAGCGGAATTCGTTCTTTATTCATCTGATGTTTAATACTCTCTAATACTTCATCCGGAATTTGCGTCGTTTCTTTCGCCTGAAACTGTGCAAGAATTTCTTTGAAATGATTAATGCGTTTATATGCATAAAAGCACGCTTCTTTTGGCGGCTCTTTATACGACGGCTTCTCATTTTCAATAAGACACGTCACCTGTTTAGCACAAAAATTACAAACCATTATCCCCTCGTGTTCAACAGGAATCATTTCTCCCTTATTACAAGACTGGCATATATCTGTTGAAAAAATATAATCATTTACATTGATATACGTCTGGTCTAAATTAGAGAAAAACTTCTGGACATTATTTTCGTTAGCGCGATTCAGTTCGCTCTCATTCATAGAATCATTTAGACGATAAAATGAATTCAGAATCTTTGTGCGATTGGTGCCATTTGTGATCTCCTTTTTGTTTTCAAAATAGTCGAAAATAAATCGGCTATTATTTAGGTAATATTCTTTAATTCTTAATTTATATTTTGAGATATCAATTTTTATATCATACAGTCGATCCTTTAGCTCAATTTCTTTAGATATATCGAGTTTGTGTGCTTTGTCGTTACTGTGATCATCGTTATCACCGTTATCATCGTTATCGTCGTTATCATCATTGTCGCCATGTTCCATATGCTTACTACGATTTAAAATTTCCATTATTTTATTTTTTTCTTTAATAAGAGCAGGCAATACCTCTTCTTCAATCATTTTAAATTCGGTTTGTAGTTCACGATGCATACCGTCTAATGTCATCACTTTTTTCTTATCGACGACGATTTTTTTGTTTGTTTTATGTTTGAAAGATGGCATTGTATATGGATATTTATTGTATATAATTATATATAGTATAGCTATATTGTTATATACATCACTTTTTTAATATAATATATATGATAATTATTTAATATATACAATAGTTATTTAATATTTTGAAATACACGGTTATGTTTCGAGTTAATATTTGATTAATGTTTTCTCTATTAAGTAAAATAATGATTTTGCCTACTAATTTAGACATAAATAAAAATATAGAAAAACAATTAACCGCTACTACATCGATCTCAACAACATCTACAAATTCTGTAACGGCTGGTTTATCGACTAACGGGGCGAGAGCAGTATTTAATTTAGACATAGATATTTTAGATAAAAGTGCTATTAAGAAAGAGACATACTACAAGATGAAGTATATTATGAATTCATTGGATAAAAACTGGGCAATAAAGAAAAGAGAAAATGTTTTCTATCTGAAAAATTTAGACAATTCGACAAAGGATATTATAACCGAAGACTATTTGAACAAACGAGTGATTCAAAAGATATATAGCGAAGCTATTGTAAAAACGACATCTAGTGATGATATAAACAAAGAAATAAAAAAACATGCCACGCACTTGGCACCTGAATCGGTGACCAATATGGGAACAACTATGGGAACCAAAAAGAAAGAAGACATCATATCCTTAAAGGATGGAATTTTAGCATTAAAAGAATTGATGAATAAAGAAACAATGGATATGAATAAGGAATTAAGACAAGAGATATACATAATGATATTTTTAATGAACGCTCTTGAAAGCGGGTGGAGTATTCGAAAGAAAGACAATAAATTTGTTTTTAGGAAAAGACACAATCATAGAAAAGAAGTATACTCCGACAACTATTTAGTGAATTTTTTAAAGAACAACCTCAAAAATATTGTTTTTTAAGAGGTCGAATATTGTTTGATTGGTATATCCAACTATGTAGCCATTCTGTGTATAGATTACATATAGATTATGAAAACCATTTAAACATAATTTGTTATAGAATATAAACCCCGTAAGTAGAACTCTTTAGGACTCTCGATACTTTAGGAGTAAATGGTCGATACTATGGTAAAAACCGTTATAGATTTATTTGTAAGGATTTTTAATTATTTTTTAGATATTTAGTTATATATTTATAAAAAACAATTTAGGGTTTTTTATAAATTTTTTTTCTTTAGCAATATTATAATAATCGAAAATGGCAGGAGGTCTTATGCAACTTGTAGCTTACGGTGCCCAGGATGTTTATCTTACGGGCAACCCTCAGATTACCTTTTGGAAGGTGTCTTACAAACGTCACACTAACTTTGCTATGGAGTCTATCGAGCAAACTTTTAACGGTCAGGCCGATTTCGGTCGTCGTGTGACCTGCACCATCTCTCGTAATGGTGATTTGGCTTACCGCACCTACCTTCAGGTTACTCTCCCCGAGATCAACCAGTCTATGAAGGGCACTAACCAGGACGGTGTTTATGCCCGTTGGCTCGACTTCCCCGGTGAGCAGCTGATTTCTCAGGTTGAGGTTGAGATCGGTGGTCAGCGCATTGATCGCCAGTATGGTGACTGGATGCACATCTGGAACAACCTTACTCTTCCCGTTGACCAGCAGGCCGGTTACTATGCTATGGTCGGCAACACCACCGAGCTTACCTTCATCACCGATCCCTCGTTCAATGCGATCGACGGTCCTTGCCAGGCTAACGCTCCTCGTCAGGTTTGCGCCCCCCGCAATGCCCTCCCCGAGACCACTCTGTATGTCCCCTTTCAGTTCTGGTATTGCCGCAACCCCGGTCTTGCTCTTCCCCTCATCGCTCTTCAGTATCACGAGGTCAAGATCAACCTTGATATCCGCCCCATTGATGAGTGCTTGTGGGCCGTTGGTTCTCTTAACTGCGCCAACAACACTGCTAACTCCTCCGTCGGTGGCCGTGTCAACAACGCCTACAACCAGTCTCTGGTCGCTGCCTCTCTCTATGTCGACTACGTCTTCCTGGACACTGATGAGCGCAGACGTATGGCTCAGAACCCCCACGAGTATCTTATTGAGCAGCTTCAGTTCACTGGTGATGAGTCCGTTGGCTCTTCTTCCAACAAGATCAAGCTTAACTTTAACCACCCCGTTAAGGAGCTCATTTGGGTTGTCCAGCCCGATCAGAACGTTGACTACTGCTCTTCTCTGGAGTGCAACCAGCTTCTCTACCGCGTTCTTGGTGCTCAGCCCTTCAACTACACTGATGCTATCGATGCTCTTCCCAATGCTATCCACGCATTCGGTGGCCACGATGCTATCGCCGAAGGCACTGGTTCCTTCATTGATGGCTCTGGTCTCTTTACTGAGGCTGGTGCTGTTGATGTTACCAGCACTTACTGGTGGGGTCAGGGGGATGGCCAGCCTATGGACAATACTCACACTTACGGTCAGCCAAACTTTGGACCTTCAACTTTTGGAGGTCAGCCCAATCCCTTCGAGAACTCTGGTGTATCTGATGCCGGCACTTTCGTCCTCACTCAGACTTCTCTCCCCCTTCACTGCTGGGGTCAGAACCCTGTTGTCACTGCTAAGCTCCAGCTTAACGGTCAGGATCGTTTCTCTGAGCGTGAAGGCACTTACTTCGACCTTGTCCAGCCTTACCAGCACCACACTCGCACTCCTGACAGCGGCATCAACGTTTACTCCTTTGCCTTGAGGCCCGAGGAACATCAACCGAGCGGCAGCTGCAACTTCTCCCGCATTGACAATGCTACCCTTCAGCTTGTTCTCTCCAACGCTACCGTTGAGGGCACCAAGACTGCCAAGGTTCGTGTCTATGCTACAAATTACAACGTTCTCCGTATCATGAGTGGTATGGGAGGCCTTGAAGCTACATGCTTAGTTATGATGATGATCATACTAGCTGTGAACAAGGGCCGAAAAGCAGTATGCCATAGTAAAGTGAGCTCTTACTATGGAAAACCATTTATGTCCTCACCATCATCGTTATTGATGATTTGACTAACTGCTAGTGATTCCGACTTGTTGTCGTCGGAGTTGCAACACATCTTGTTGTTCGGGAAACCCCTTAGAGCTTTTTCTACCAAGCTTATCTCCGAAAGGAATAAGTGGCCAAGAGTAATGAACTTGGGTATGGTAATAATGAAAAAGATTGGGCAATCCGCATGCTTACTACCTAAAGACGATATTAATATGCTAGTCTATGGTAGGGCGTCAGAGACTGAACGGATGTGGGTCGTTAATGAAGGTTTAAGCAACCTGAAACGGCTTAAGATACAGTCCTCCCTCTAGGGAAACTTAGGGGAATAAGAGTGCTTACAGCAATTAAATTGCGTGTGCGCTTCACAATTGGAATTACAATTTTATTTTAATATTATTATGTATTTAATAATATGAAAAATTGATTATACATAAAGGGTGACCATACTATGGCTACAACCCCCCGATATAAGTTATACAAACACACAATGGATATGAATATTGGTAACACATTTTCATTAAAAGATGCATATATTCGTGATAAATATAAAACGGCAAAAATAGACTCTATAAGAGGCCATATTAAAACGATTGGTCGAACATCTAATCAAGAAAAAAACCCATTATGGAAAATCCAAAATGAAAATGGAACAACTATTATAGTTATGTATTGTGAAGTTGATACATTTTGTATATTATGTCCAATAAGTTACCAAAAAATATTAGATTATGAAAAAACGACTAATAAAGGAAATAAAATTACTTGGTATAAAATGTCAAATGGTTATATTTCGTGTCATTTAAATATTCATATTCACCAAGTAATAACAGGATGTATGGGTAATGGTAAAGGAACAAATACTATAAGTGTGGATCATCTTGACAGAAATCCGTTAAATAATTGTTTTGATAATTTAAGAATCGCTACAAGAGAAGAACAGCAAAAAAATAGCAAAGGAACTGCCGACGATGGAACAAAAAGAGAACGGAAATATAACGCAAAAAAATTACCCGATGAAATAACACACGATATGATGAGAAAATATGTTGTATATTACCACGAATGGTTGAATAAAGAACATACAAAACAGAGAGAGTTTTTTAAAGTGGAGAAACATCCGAAACTACAAAAACCTTGGATTTCTAGCAAGTCATCAAACATATCATTAATAGATAAACTACTTTCGGCAAATAAGATTGTTACAGACTTAGAGAGTGATATATATCCATAATATTGAACGCGGTTAATTAACTTTTGCTTGTTGATTATTAAAACAAAAAACAAAAAACAAAAAACAATATAAAATTGAAACGTTTTATATTGTTTAATCTTAACAGTAAACTCAAAATATCACACCAATGCGCCCTCTCAAACTCGTGAAACCGGTCGACCTTATACCTGGAAGGACATACCTGATTCAAGAAAAACGATCCGAATATTCGCATCAAAAATTCAAAGGCACATTTGTAAGAAATGATTATCCATGGTCTCCTATTTATTGTACTATAACCCACTTTACAAATGTGATTTGTATAGGTAATCATAGCGGATCGGATCTAGGACTTCAAGACATATATTGGAACTATTATGAAGCAGATGCTATCACACAAGCATATACTACCCACGTTCTTCGTGAGATTACCGGCGACCCATCGTTTATGAGTTAACAACCTCATAATCTTCAAACACAAGCGGTGTCATCGTTTGCCTAGTGCTTATATCAAAATCTACATTAAATCCGCGTTCTTTAAACCATTCTTTAAATTCATTAAAAGCTGCCCAATATTTTACATACCCACCAAGCACCATCATTTTCAAAACATTTTTAATATATTTTTCATCAATCACACAGCATTCGCCACATTCACCAGCATCGCTACTCACCAGTGTCCCCATCATAAGCAAATATTCAATATCAATCTTATCATCATATCTTTCTTGATATGTAGCAATGATTCGGTCAAAAGAAAATCCTTCACAATGTCCCCCAAATCCAAAAAAATCTTCATACTCATATCGATGAATCTGTTTTATAGGACGATATAAATATACAGCAAATGGTTGCTCAAAAATAATCACATTAATTTTAGCCATCAGAACATAAGCCTCAGCATACGCATTATATGTCTCTTCCCATAATAAATTAGTATGTTTCCCCAGGAATTCTTTAGCGAAATCGTCATCAACTGTTGAAATCATACACCCGCGATCAGTATAATATTTTCTCTTCAAATCCTTGAATTTTGTAATAACGTCGGTATATGTAGTTGTAATTGTAGTTGTAGTAGCAGTAGCAGCAGTGGCTTCTTCCATTTTGTATAATCGTGTTTGCTACATAATATCACGTTAATCTTTTTATATAGGTTTAATATATTGATTAGACATTTAAAAATAATATAATATATTTATACTATATATTATACTATGAATAAAACAGCAAAACGGTGTCGTCTTGTAAGGGGCAGAAAAGAAACGTGTTGTATTAATCCCAAACGCGGATACTGGTGTTGGAGTAAAAAAACGAAGAAGCGCGTATGGCGTAAAATGAAGCGCGCTTGTTGTAAAAAATAATTAAAAATAATTAAAAATAGCCAAAATAATAAAGACTTAAGAAAACAATTATTTCAATCAATGGCGTCATCATACCATCGTCATCAGGCGTCACTCTTTCACCACCCATTAACTTATTTACAACTTTAATATTTGTTATTGTATGTAACGATGTTTCGACAAAATTAAATAATGCATGAAGTCCAATACACCAATATAATCCATAATGAATGTAACCATATCCTAAAACAATACCAGTAATAAAAGCAACCATACCATATTTAAGTGAACATTTTACGTGAACATATCCAAAAACTAAGGCCGATAAAAATACACAAATATTCGTATTTAAAAATTGTTTTGTTACGCCGATCAATAAGCCACGATATATTAATTCTTCTGAAACGCTCGTCATCGCCATTCCTGTAAAAATAGTTACAAGATTCTTGGTTGTATCGACTACTGAGTTATGTTTAAAACCGTTAAATGATGAAAATCCGAGAATAATATTAAAAATATATGAAAGCGCTGATATTCCACCCCCAATCAAAGATCCAAACCCAAAAAAGGAAGGTTTATCATTTGTAATTGCGTTTATAACCTTCGGAGCGTCTTCTGGCAATGTTAGGTTAATAAACTTAATAGTTAGCAAATATAATACAATAGCCATTACAAAATACGAAATGCGAATACAAAATGTGTTATTCATTTTTTCACATAATGAAAAGTTAGTTTGTGTGATATAATGAAATGGTAAATCCTTTATGTGATTATATATACTATACGCAACAATCACAATTACATAAATATATAAATTTACAAGCATCTAGTATAATACTATACTACTATTTTATATTAACATTTTATTAATATTTAATAATAAATATTAATAACAAACATTTAATAACAAATCATAAATCATAAATATTGGTAAGTATATTTCACAGATGTTACTATGGTTTAAACTCTAATTTATAAATATTCAAAAAATAATATATTGAATACACTGTAAATAATATTGATACTATAAAAGAACTTTTAAACATGTTTGTAGGCATGCTTTTTATTAAAAACATTAAAGCTATAATGATTAATATATTTGCTACATAATTAATTAAACTATGTACAATAAATGTATAATATCCATTTAATCCACGAGTTTTATATATCATATACATAACAACCAAGTAGATTGTTGGAGCACAATATAAATAAGCGGTTAATGCCGGTCCATTCTTATATTTTTCTAATAAATAATTGGTACCTACCATTATTGAGCCACCTAAAATAAAATATTTAATATTTGAATACAAATCCATAATCCTATATTTATAAAAATCTATACTCTTATATTTATAGAATATTTTATTAAATTTGATATTATATATTATTACTAAAAAAGTAATAATATATTCTATGATTTTATCTATTCGCATCAAGTAGTCTCCCGTGATATGTGTTCAAATCAGTCCCCGGATGAACAAACTGATGAGTTCCGGTGTCGATGTATCAAATCCAGCCAAGTTCAATGTATTCTTATCCTTCGGGTCGGCGATTGTCAACTGATTTGCCACCATTCCAACCACGATCAGTTTTGCGTCCACGCCAGTTGCTTTGCGGTATTGCTCCAGTGCCACTTGGGGGTGTATATTTGGCGCGTATGTTTCATTGTCCGTATATACGCAAAATACATCAAATACAATTCCACTGTGCGTATACATTTTAAGCGCCTCCGTCATCGGCAAAGCACAATCTGTAGCTCCAAACGGCACATCGGTGGCTTTAATTGCGTCCTGGATTGTCATCTCGGGGCGAATCTTTCCATTGAAATTGTGGAATATATGACTGAACCCGTAGACGTGAACATTTTGTGCACCCTCGGCGTGTAGCGTCATCATTGCCATCGCAACCGACCCCTCACGAGGTGTAATATTTTTTGCCCCAGCGCACATACACATAGACATACTACCAGATACATCCAATCCGATCATAAACCGTTTCCCCGTCGGCGTAATATTTCCAAACGCCTGCCTAAATGTAGTAGAGAGCGCCGTTGTGATGTAGGAATTTACAGGCCACGTCATTGAACCGAGATCGCCCTTTCCCTGAGAATACGTCTTCATTCCAACCAGAACTTGAAGTGGGTGAATCTTTGACTCCTTGACATTTTTAGGATCGCCCAGCATCTTAATAATATCTTGTGACCTTGATGATGCGACTCCGACCTGCGACAGTTTTCCAAGATTTCGGACCAGTGCTGTCATTCCCATTCCGCTCAAAAGTGTATCCCAGATTTGCGGCGTATTTAGAAGCTCTGTTGGCAAATGTTCACGCTGAATCTTTTTATTCCTTTCCATAATTCCGAC
>Ga0209617_10001203_pt1 | contig 12073 bp, 9 predicted proteins | sample LakEriepJuly2011_2_FD_187459 | JGI IMG/M metagenome (GOLD analysis project Ga0209617, IMG submission 187459) | Freshwater microbial communities from dead zone in Lake Erie, Canada - CCB epilimnion July 2011 (SPAdes) (version 2) | ecosystem: Environmental > Aquatic > Freshwater > Lentic >... | reverse complement strand
CATGCGGGGAGCGCACCTGATGAGCAGCAATTGTCGGTCTCTGAAACGGGAGATACCTTATTTCTTGAAAATGGAGGTTTTGTAGTAATTCCTGGTATAAGTGCAGCCAACAGCACCGGCAGCGGCAGTGGTGGCACCACGACCGGCACAAACTTGCACACCTGTGATGCATGCGCAGCTTGTGGAACGTATACCTACTGTTACGATGTTTTTGAATTCTATCAACAAACGTTTTGTCCTGATAATGCGGGCGACGGTTTTGTATCGATGACTTTCCTTTCGGGAACAGTTGCAGTGAATGATAGTCTTATTGTGTACAATGGTCCAAACACATGGCCTTCCCCCCAAATTGGTAGGTTCAACGGTGATTTGACCGGCCAAACCTGGACATCTACCGATCCATCAGGTTGTCTGACGTTTATCATTACTGAATGGGATGGAGTGGGCAATTGCACGGATGGTGGTGCGGAAGAATGGACTTATTCAGTGACTACGGGAAGTACTGTCAACGTTCACAATCCTGATCTCACCTACGGCAGCATGATCGACCAGGAAGGTAACGTTTACAAAACGATTGTGATTGGAACGCAAGAGTGGATGGCGGAGAACTTGAATACGAGTGTTTATCGGAATGGAGATGCGATTCCAACCAACTTGGATGACGCAACATGGGCTGCAACAACCTCGGGCGCATGGGCTTATTACAACAACGACGCGAGCTATGCGTGCCCTTACGGCAAATTGTACAACTGGTTTACTTGCGTTGATGCACGTGGACTTTGCCCAGTGGGGTGGCATGTGCCGAGCGATGCGGAGTGGACTGTGCTAACAGATTTTTTGGGAGGGGAAAGTGAGGCGGGTGGAAAAATGAAGTCGACGGGTACGATTGAGGCCGCGACAGGTTTGTGGAACGGTCCTAATACAGGTGCCACGAATAGTGATGGTTTTTCTGGGGTTCCTACAGGACTTCGTCATAACACTTTTGGATATTACGAACAGGGCGGCCAATATGGTTATTGGTGGAGTCTTTTAGAGTTTGATGAGCTCAGTGCATGGTATCGTCGTCTAGACTATGTAAATGACAATGCTTTCCAAGACATGGGAAGCAATAAACGAAACGGCTTCTCCGTCCGCTGCCTTCGCGACTAACACTTACTGAGACCAATCCAACCTGATAACTTACAGTCTAGCTTTACAGGAGATAGGAGACCCTTCTCGTGAAGGGTTCTTGTGCCAAAGCAATGGGGCTGTGTGATATAACAACCCATCCCCCGGCCCCTTCCCAAAGGGAAGGGGAGCTCCTTCTCGCTTATGGCATGCTTAGAAAAAAATGCAATTCCTGACCTTCGCTTTTGAAATGTATAACACCCACGCGAAGGGAATTCCCCTTCCCTTTGGGAAGGGGCTAGGGGATGGGTTCTTAGCCCAACACCTCACATCAACCTCGGCACCACTGCCCTTGGCGAAAAGCAGCGCCGCAACCACATCCGTAATCTGTCATCTGTCATCTGTTATCCGTCATCCATCATCACTTCCCGCTCTTCGGGCACTTCTTACACCGTTTCCCGTGCTTGTACTTCTTGCAGCAGTCCTTCTTCTTGGCGCAAGAATGAGCCATGAGTTGCATGACGATGCAGGGGCTCTTAGAGGAATTGGTTGCGCACGGATTCACGATTCAAAAGTCTTTTGTTTCATGGGCGGGGGCAATACCGCTTTTCGGGTAGAAATTGGGAGGAATACGGATTAAAGATTACAGATGACGGATTACGGATGACGGATTGTGCTGCAGCCCATCCGTCATCCGTCATCCCTCATCCGCTCGGCTCCGTCACCGCGTGCGCCCACCGAGCGAAGCCGTGGGGCCTTTTTCCACCGGAGATTCACACATTTCGCCCCTACGGGGCTGATGTAAAAAAAAACGCTTTCTTCTAGTGAATGTTTCGCCCCTACGGGGCTGGCTAGTCATCGGTCCCCAAAACCTAGCACTCAGTCCCCAGTCCCCATCTGTCATCCCTCATCCTTAATCCCCTCATCCCATTGTTAGCACTTTGCGTTGTTTATGACCAAACACCCGCCCATTCGCCGTTTCTTTGCATCCTCGGGACATCAAGCTCCCGAAGCATTGCTAGTGGAAAAATTGCAAATTCATCCGGGTACAATTCAGACATTACCGGTATTTGAGGTGGTTGAAAAGGGCTACCTGTTGGGCAGCGAAGAGGATAATGTATTCATCGGCCGTCGCGAACTCAAGCCCAAAACAGAACCGGGAACTGAGGTGGAGGTCTTCACCTATTACAACGAAGAACGCAACCTCGAGGCGACCACGCAATTGGCATCGCTGCAAGTAGGCGAAGTGGGCTGCTACCGGGTGCTCAGTTCCAACAGCCTGGGCTCATTCATCAGCATCGGTTCGCGCCGCGATATTCTCATTCCGCACGCAGAGCAGGTGGAGAGCTTGGAGGATGGACGCATGGCATTGGTGATTCTCCTCGACGATCCTGAAAACCGCCGTCTTTATGCAACAACCAAACTCAATCGCCACCTGCGCGGACGCGAAATCCCATACCAACGCGGCGATGAAGTTATGATGACCATCGCGGAGAAAATTGAAATCGGACGTCGCGTCATCATCGATGGCAAATATGTAGGAGCCTTGTTCCGCCAGGAAATGACCGATACCGTTCGTCTCGGAGAGAAAATCAAAGGCTATGTGCGTAAGGTCGAAGGCAAAGACATCGTCGTGAGCATGCAGCGCGAAGGCATGGAACTGCTCGATGACGCCAAGGTCAAAATCATGAAATATCTAGAAGGCAATAGCGGTTACGTGCGCCTCAACGACGATACTGATCCCGAAGAAATCAAACTCCGCCTGCACATGTCGAAAAAGACATACAAGAAGGCGGCCGGCATGCTGTTCAAAGAAGGGAAAATCCTGCTCACCAAGTTCGGTATCAAAATCAATAAGACGGGAGAAATCCCCGAAGAGTGGTCGCAGCATAAGATGTTGGCCGCGGAAGAGGATGACAGTCCAACTCCAATGGACCGCAAACCAAAGCCTGCACCCAAACCTAAAGAAGATGAGAACTGGGTCGACAAGCCGTTCGTTCCCAAGGGCCGTCCTGCCAAGTCGGATGCGCCCGCTCGTGCACCGCGACGTGAGTCTTCAGGAAATGATGATGCTCCTCGACGCGAGGCAGCCCCTCGACGTGAGTCACCGAGAAGAGACGATGCGCCAAGGCATGAAGATGCACAGCGCAGAGATGACTCAGCGCCGTCGTCGGATGACAAGAAGCCACGCAAAACCTTAACCTTTAAAGGCAAGCAGTAAGCTGTATGGGGTGGTCAGACATCACATCCTTTTTTGCGTTTGACCCCAAGGCGCCTTTCATTTTCACGGCGCTTAACTTTTGGATATTCTTAGGGATAGTCCTGCTCGTCGATGGTTTTATCCATCGCCGGCGTGCAATGCGCCACACTTTTTTGTTTGTCGCCAGCATCTTCTTTTATTACAAAACGACAGGGCTGTTTTTTATCCTGCTGCTCTTCACCGCTATCTGGGATTTTCTAGTCGGAAAGAAAATCTACGTCACGCGCAACGCTGCCGCAAAAAAGCGTTGGCTGGCAGTAAGTATTCTGATGAATCTGGGCGTGCTCTTCTATTTCAAATACGCCTATTTCTTCACCGATATCTACAACAGCATGACGGGCAGTCAGGGCACGGTGTTCAATGCCCTCGCTTACTGGAGCAACGGTTTTTTTGGAACGCACTTCGAGGTCGATAAGATCATTCTGCCCATCGGTATTTCGTTCTTCACCTTCCAAAGTATCAGCTACACCGTCGAGGTGTATCGCGGCACGCTGAAACCGGTGAAGCAGTTTTCGGATTTTGCTTTCTTCGTGACCTTCTTCCCACAGCTGGTAGCCGGTCCGATTGTGCGCTCCACGGATTTTATCCCCCAACTCTACAAGCCTTATCAACTCACCAAACACGAGTGGGGATTGGCAGTCTTCTGGATTCTCAATGGGTTGATGAAGAAAATTTTATTGGCCGATTACCTCGCCGTCAACTTCATTGATCGTGTTTTCGCCAAACCCGATTCCTACACAGGTTTCGAAAACCTCATGGCGATCTACGGTTACAGTTTGCAGGTGTATGCCGATTTCTCGGGCTATACCGACATGGCTATCGGCGTGGCATTGCTCATGGGCTTTCACCTCACCAAGAATTTTAACTCGCCTTACAAAGCCGTCAACGTCGCTGATTTTTGGCGACGGTGGCACATGTCGCTCTCCAATTGGCTGCGCGATTACCTCTACATTCCGCTGGGCGGAAACAAGGCCGGTTCGGTAGGCACCTATTTCGCCATAACGATCATTGTGTTGATCATTGCAGGACTGGCTTCTTCGTGGATGGTTGTGGCGGTTGCTGCGGTGCTGATGGCTGTCGCGCTGCTTATCGCGCAATGGGTGAAGTCATTTGCTTCCTGGCTCACGACGAATCTCAACCTGATGATCACCATGGTGGTGGGAGGCCTGTGGCACGGTGCGAGCTGGAACTTCATCATTTGGGGCGCGCTCAACGGCTTCGCACTGGTGTTCTATAAACTCTGGAAAAAAGTGAGTCCGTGGGAAAATCACAAGGATAAATGGTGGGTGAGGGGCTGGGCGATTTTTCTAACCTTCTCATTCATCACACTCACACGCGTCTGGTTCAGAGCGGGAAGCAATACGTCGTGGACAGGCCTCAACGAAGAACATAACATCTGGACCGAGTTCATGTCGGCCACCAGTATGCTCGAACAAATCTTCTTGCACATGGATTGGTCGGTGGCTCCCGATGTGCTCTGGGCCTACGCCAATGTGTTCCTCGTGTTCGCATTGGGCATGCTGATTCACTGGTTGCCTGCGGCATGGAAGGAGAATTACCGCGCGCGTTTTGCTTCACTACCCATGCCGGCCATCGCACTCATTTCGTTGGGTGTGATTTTCTTCGCCTATCAGGTCATGTCGGCAGATATGCATCCTTTTATTTATTTCCAGTTTTAAGGGTCAATTTTCCGCGTCCCCTATAGCTTTTGATTCTATTTTTGCTCTCCGCTTGCCACAGCAATTGGTCTGCGGAACAACCATTACACTATGCAGCAAACGCAGACGAAAACGGGCAATGTATCCCAACTATTAAGTCAGCTGAATGAATCAGCCACGCTAGCCATGGCGCGATTGAGTCGCGAACTTGCGCAGCAGGGTCAACCCATTGTGAGCCTCTCGCTGGGCGAACCTGATTTTAATACACCGGAGTTTATTAAAGACGCCGCCAAGAAGGCGTTGGATGATAACATCACGCATTATCCTCCCGTTAACGGGATTGCTGAAGTGCGCAAGGCGATTGCCGAGAAGTTTCAACGCGATAATGGTCTTTCCTATACAGCCGATCAAATTGTGATTTCCACAGGCGCCAAGCAGGCCATCGCCAACACAATTTATGCGCTGGTGAATCCCGGCGATGAGGTGGTTATGCCAAGTCCGTTTTGGGTAAGCTACGCCGAAATGGTGCGCCTCGTTGGCGGTATTCCCGTCATGTTGCCGGCAACAGTGGAACATGATTTTAAAATTACAGCCGCTCAATTGGAGCAGGCCATCAATAGCAAAACGAAGCTGATCATTTATTCTTCGCCGTGTAATCCTACCGGGTCGGTGTATAGCCGCGAAGAGCTGGAAGCGTTCGCGGAAGTCATCCTGCGCAAGGAGGAGCTTTATGTGATCAGCGATGAGATTTACGAGCACATCAATTTCAGCGGAAAGACAGCCAGCATCGCGGCGATTCCGGGAATGATGGACCGCACCATCACGGTGAATGGCGTTTCGAAAGCATTCGCCATGACGGGCTGGCGTATCGGATTCATCGGCGCTCCAAAATGGATCGCCGATGCTTGCAATAAAATGCAGGGACAAATCACCAGCGGTGCCAACAGCATCGCGCAGATGGCCACCAAGGCGGCGATGGAAGCCGATCCTAAGGTCATCGCTCCGATGATTGAAACTTTCCGTAAGCGCCGGGATTTGGTCTATACGCTGTTGAGTGAAATTCCGGGTTTGAAACTCAATAAGCCGGAAGGAGCGTTTTATTTCTTCCCTGATGTTTCTTCTTATTTCGGAAAACGCAACGGCGATGATGTGATTCACAATGCAACAGATTTATCAATGTATCTGCTCAAAACAGAACACGTGGCCGTTGTTACGGGCGATGCTTTTGGCGATGCCGATTGTATTCGCATCAGTTACGCAACAGCAGAAGAAACGTTAAAGGAAGCCCTCAAGCGCATTGCCCGCGGTTTGGCAACTTTGAAATAGAACGGTGTAAATGACAGCAAACGAAATCAACGCACTCTTTGAAAAATTCAATTCGCTCACCGCATTGATTGTCGGTGATGTGATGATTGATGCCTATTACTGGGGAAAAGTAGAACGCATTTCGCCCGAAGCACCGGTACCGATCGTACAAGTGCAACAGCGCGAAAATCGCTTGGGAGGCGCAGCCAACGTGGCACTCAACGTAAAGATGCTCGGAGCAAAAGCCATCATTGCTTCTGTAGTTGGCGATGGTAGCAAGGGTGATATTTTTCGTTCAACCCTCAAGGATAATGGATTCACCACAGAAGGCATCATTGATTCGCCGGAGCGCATGACCACGGTGAAAACCCGCGTCATCAGTCAGGGGCATCATCTGTTGCGCATCGATGAAGAACATACCAATCCGCTGTCTTCGACCGATGAACGTCATCTGCTCGATTGCATTCGTGCGATTTTAGAACGTCAGAAAATCGACGTCATCATTTTTGAAGATTACAACAAGGGTGTTCTCACCGAGAAGGTGATTACGCAAGTGCTCGCTTGGGCAGCTGAACGTTCCATTCCAACGGCCGTAGATCCAAAGAAGGATAATTTTTTCGTATACAAAGGAGCGTCACTATTCAAACCGAATTTGAAAGAATTGCGCGAAGGTGTCAAGATGGAGTTTGATAAAAATGATTTCAAACAGCTGCAGCACGCTATTCTCAAGTTGGAAGAGTCGCTCAAGAATAAGGTGACGATGGTCACGCTTTCTGAGTTGGGTGTAGCTACAAAATCGTTGGACGGATTTCACCATGAAAAGGCACACCCGCGAGAAATACTGGACGTCAGCGGTGCAGGCGATACCGTTATCAGCGTGGCTGCGTTGGCCATGGCCGCTGGTGCACAACCGGAAACATACGCGGCGCTGTCAAACATCGCCGGTGGTTTGGTTTGCGAGAAGGTTGGCGTAGTGCCGATTGACAAGGAATTGCTTCGACATGAAGCGTTGATAAAAATGATTGACGAACAAATAGTGCTCTAATTCTGTTTACACCGAGTGCAAGAAGTAAAACCGTATTCCTCGCAGGGAGAGAAGAAGCAGCAGGTTGCTGAGATGTTCAACAACATTTCGCATTCCTACGATTTCCTGAATCACTTTTTTTCATTGGGTATTGATGTGTTGTGGCGTAAAAAAGCCATTCGCATCTTAAAGAAAAAGCATCCGAAACTTATTCTGGATGTAGCCACCGGTACGGCTGATTTTGCCATAGAAGCCATTCGCATGAAAATCCCGGATGCCAAGGTAATCGGGGTGGATATCAGTGCAGGCATGCTCGACGTCGGTCGTAAGAAGATCAGCAAGCGCGGTATGGACAACCAAATCGTGTTGCAGCTCGCCGATTCAGAGCAGTTGCCATTTGCCGATGGTCATTTCGATGCCTTCACGGTCGCATTCGGCGTGCGTAATTTTCAAAACCTCAGTCGTGGCATGAGTGAAATGCTGCGCGTTTTGAAACCGGGTGGAACGGGTATAATCATTGAGTTTTCTCGTCCGACAACATTTCCGATCAAGCAACTCTTCACGTTTTATTTCAAATACATCATGCCGGGCATTGGTAAGCTGGTGTCCAAAGACAGCCGGGCTTATACGTACTTGCCGGAGTCGGTGGACGCATTTCCGGCTGGAAAAAAATTCACGGATTTGATGGAAAGCCTTGGTTACAAAGAATGCCGCTGCATTCCCTTAAGCGGTGGTATAGCCAGTATCTATATCGGCGTAAAATGAGGGTTGAAGTCTTGCCATCGGTCCTTTCGGGCAGGGTAGCGGCACCAGGTAGTAAGAGCGACGCGCAGCGCATCGTAGCTTGTGCCTTGTTGGCTAGAGGAAAGACCGTTATCAGAGCTTTTCCGGATAATGATGATTGCAACGCGGCGTTGCAGGTTGCACAGGATCTCGGTGCTGTTGTTACGCGAACGGGCGATGTAGTGACGGTGAAAGGGGGATTTCCTCAGGCGTTTGCTTCAGGCATTCGCAATCCGAAGAATACGATTGATTGCGGAGAATCGGGACTTGCCTCGCGTATGTTCATTGCTATCGCGTCTCTATTTGATGAGCCGATTACCATCAAGGGGCACTCAACGCTGCTGGATCGGCCGTTCGATGATTTGCTGGAGGCCTTGAGCGGCAATGGTGTTCGTGTTGAGAGTGTGGATGGTTGTCTACCCATTACAGTGTGTGGCCCTTTGCGCGGAGGTACAATTACATTGAATGCCTCGGTTTCGTCGCAGTATTTAACCGGCCTTTTGATTGCAGCATCACGCGCTGCAGAACCTACTACCATAACGGTTGCGGATTTGAAGAGTAAGCCCTACGTCGGACTTACGGTTCAAATACTGCGTCGATTCGGTGTAGATATCACGCACAATGACGGCTTCAGTGAATTTCACGTACAGCCCAAGGCTATCACAGGAGTTGATATTACGGTCCCCGGCGATTGGAGCGGCGCTGCGTTCTTGCTCGTGGCGGGTGCGCTGTGTGCTGAACGTGGTATTACCGTCGATAATCTCGATAGTGAATCAGCTCAGGCTGATCGCGTCATTCTTGACGTCTTGAAACTGGCCGGTGTACGCTTAGATATTGCTGAATCTTCCGTTTCAGTGTGGGAGTCGGAGATTCAAGCCTTCGAGTTTGACGCAACCGATTGCCCTGACTTGTTTCCACCACTTGCGGTATTGGCGGCTTTTGCCAATGGCGTTTGTGTTATCAAAGGCGCCAGTCGATTGATGCACAAGGAGAGCAATCGTGCCAAGGTGATTCAGCAGGAATTTGCCAAAGCGAGTGTGCGTATTGTGGTTCGCGATGATGAAATGAAAATCTATCCTTCGTCCATACGAAGAGCGGAGATGTTGTCGCACCGCGATCATCGCATTGCCATGGCCGCTGCAGTGATGGGCTTGGCCGGCGATCACGTGACCGTTAAACAGGCTGAGTCAGTTTCTAAGTCTTTCCCAGGGTTTTTTGCTAGTCTCACTGCTCTCCAAGCGCGTATTCAAATAGTGAATTGATTTCGGGTGATTCATGTTTCAACGGTATATTCGCCAAGCGTTTATTAGCCCGCGAATCAACGAAACATGCAATTTTCCGCATCACAAATCGCCGGAATGTTAAGTGGTGAAGTTGTCGGTAATCCCGAAGTCACCGTGTCATCGCTCGCCAAAATCGAGGAAGGCAAACCCGGAACATTGACTTTTTTATCCAATCCGAAATACACGGAATACATTTATTCTACCGGTGCATCTGTGGCCATTGTTGCTGCGGATTTTTCACCCGAAAAAATGTTACCCGCGCAGTTGACGCTCATTAAAGTTGCGGATCCTTACGCTTGCTTTGCGAAGTTGCTCGAGGCCTATAATCAATTGAAACAGCCACAAACAGGAATTAGCAAATTGGCTCATGTGAGCGCTAGTGCCGTTGTTGCCGATGAAGTGTATATGGGTGAGTTTGTGAGTGTCGGCGAGCGAGTTTCGATCGGCAAGGGCTGTAAAATTTATCCTCAGGTGTACATCGGTGACGGTGTTCAAATCGGCGACGGCACAGCGGTGTATCCGGGTGTAAGAATCTATGCCGATTGTGTTGTGGGTAATCATTGTACACTGCACAGCGGCGTTATTATCGGTGCCGACGGTTTTGGCTTTGCGCCCAATGCGGAGAACAACTACGCTAAAGTGCCGCAAATCGGAAATGTCATCATCGAGGATCATGTCGAAATCGGAGCGAATACTGCAATAGACCGTGCTACACTGGGCTCCACCATCATTAGACGGGGAGTAAAGCTCGATAACCTTATTCAGGTTGCACACAACGTCGAGATCGGTGAGAACACCGTGATTGCGGCACAAACCGGAATCGCGGGATCAACCAAGATTGGTCGCGATTGTATGATTGGCGGTCAAGTGGGAATCGTGGGCCATATCACGATTGCCGACGGAACTAAAATTGCAGCTCAGAGCGGAATTGCACACAGCATAAAGGATCCCGGAACCATCGTTCAAGGGTCACCCGCATTTGCCATCATGGATTACAAGAAGTCTTATATCGGTTTCATGAAATTGCCTGAGCTCATGAAACAACTCGACGCCATCAATAAAAAGCTCGAGCTATAACCGTTCGCTGAAACATGTTCGCTGATAGTTGGTTCGAATCCTTGGCGTGGGGAAAGCATACCTTCTCAGCCGTGGGTCCGCATGGAGTTCATTCACCTTTTGTTTATAGGCTCATCACCCACGATTTGCGCAAGCGGAATTTGTTTCCGGTTCAACAGCAGATAGAAGCGTGTCGAAAACGCCTTAAGCAATCTACGGATGTAGTTGAGGTAAATGATCTGGGTGCCGGTAGCAGAGTGAACAAGCATGCACGCCGCAGTGTTGCTTCTATCGCCAAGAGCGCTCTTCAGCCTGCAATTCATGCACAGGTTATGGCCACCTTAGCGCGCCATAGTCAATCGCGCTACATACTTGAATTGGGCACATCCCTAGGATTGACTTCAGCCTATTTGGCGCTGTCGTCAAGTGATGTGCACGTTGTCACCATCGAAGGAGCTCCGACTATAGCGCAGCTGGCAGCGGAATCATGGCAAGCAATCGATTTGAACAACGTCGAACTTGTCACGGCCTCTTTCGATGAAGCGCTGCCTGATGTGCTCGCGAAAATGAAGCGTGTCGATTTTGTGCTCATCGATGGTAATCATCGCTATGAGCCTACCATGCGTTACATCAACCAATTGTTGAGCGTTGTGCATGAGGAAACGCTTATCGTTCTGGACGACATTCACTGGTCCGAAGAAATGGAACGAGCCTGGAACGAATGCGCCGCGCTGCCTGAGGTAACGCTGAGCCTCGATTTCTTTGATTTTGGTGTGCTTTACTTTAAGAAGGGAAGGCGGAAGGAGCATTTTAGGCTATACAGGCCCTGGCATTAACGCATTTTAATGAAACCCCGAACCGTAAGTTTTGAGCAGCCGTGGCTTGCGGTTATTTTTGCTCCCTAATTAATCTAAAGATCCATGATGAAAAAATTGTTTATCGTTGCGCTTTTGGCCATGCCTGTATTGGCTTCTGCGCAAGACAAGGGTACAGCTGTTGCACCTGCTTCCAAAACTCCTGAAAATAAGTTCGCCATTGCCAATCCGGAGGTTTTGTTTCTGGAATTGATTGTGGCTACTAATCCAGCCGGTGCTCAAACCATCCGCGCTGATTTTGGTCGTGAAATCCTCGCAGGTCTCACGGACAAGGAGATGATTAAGCAATTGTCTGAAATGCGTTCTTTGGTTTTCCCAAGCGTGCCTGATGCTATGAATTATTTGTCTTCACAAGGGTATAAGTTTCAGCAGAACTACGTAACCTATGATAAAGAAAATAAGCCTGATGCTACGCACATGGTATTCGAAAAGCGCATGCCACGTCGTCAACCGGAAGGTGCACCGCGCCCACGTCCAGAGGGAGTGAAGGGCGAGCCCGCTAAGGATGGCGATGTTCCAACGAAAGAAGGTGCAAAGCCAACCATTGCTCCGAAGGAACAAAAGAAGAAATAATCATGAAAGCCCCGACAAGGGGCTTTTTTTTGAACCACCTTTGCCTGAGTTCCATTCATAATTCGATTCATGAAGAAAGAGAAAATAGCCTTGCGTGTGCTGTATGTGTTGGCCGTATACGTGCTGCTCCAGCTGGTGTGGTGGGGCTA
>Ga0209617_10001200_pt1 | contig 12085 bp, 7 predicted proteins | sample LakEriepJuly2011_2_FD_187459 | JGI IMG/M metagenome (GOLD analysis project Ga0209617, IMG submission 187459) | Freshwater microbial communities from dead zone in Lake Erie, Canada - CCB epilimnion July 2011 (SPAdes) (version 2) | ecosystem: Environmental > Aquatic > Freshwater > Lentic >... | reverse complement strand
CTTACCTTGAATAAAGTCACTGAGCGCGGGGAAGGCGGTAGCGATAATGCCAAAGTCGAATTGGTTTAAACTGACTTTGCTATTTAAAATATAAGGTCCGCCGACCGTGGAAGGCTGGAAGACAAGTTTGCCACCCCCCGCTAACGTTCCGCCCGCAAATTTTCCACCTATCTTCGAAAGAGTAATCTGATTGTCGGTAGCGTCTAGTTTCAGAGCGAGATTTTCGATTTGAATGCCCTGTAGCGTCGCCTGTTTGACTGATAACTGGGCGTTCCCAGTGTGATTAAACCACAATGGTACGCGGTCCGCTTGAGGATTCTTTTTGGCGGGCTTCGCATTTTCGTCCGTGCTCTTCGCTAAGAGTTGTAGCAGGTCGTCACCCTGAACGGATTCGAAATTAGCATTCACTTTCCAGTCGGACTTCGCTCCTTTTACTTTTTGAGTAATCGAGATTTTACCTTCAGAAATTTTATCGACCTGCATTTTTACCATGCCCTCAGCGGTTAAACCATCGGAGCTCGGCGTACACTGGCCCACGAACGCGACATTTTTAATTTTTGCTGGGCGATCTTTGAAACTTAAATCAGTCACTCTGGCGGTGGTTGATATTTCTCCGCCGTTAACGAGGTTCGCTCTTACTTGGTAATTTCCGGTGGCGACATTTGAGATGGCTTCACCAAAAGGCTGTTCGGCGATGGCTCCCAAGTTACCGGTAAGATTTAACGACGTGCTGACTTGGCCGAATCCAATCGTACAATCGCCTTCCGCTAAAGTCCTCGTCCGATTTTTCAAAGTAGCGCGGGTGAAATTCATGGTACTACTTTTCTCTCCGAAGAATAAATCAACCGACGCCGCTAAATCGCACCGCTTCACCCAGATTTTGTTTTTCCAGCCGACGGTCGTATCAACAAACGAAACAGGCGATCCCTCGGTGCGGATAAATAACCCATCGGCTTTGAAGCCCGCTACGAGTTCAGCTTTATCGAGGCTGCCCGAAATACTTAAGCCAGGGACGAGAGCGCCTAACGATTCGAGTGGTAACTTAGTCGCGGTAAGTTCTAAAAGTACGCCTGTTGGCTTGGGTCCACTCAAGGCGTAGGACTGACGAAGTTTAACCTGCAGTAATTCTAAGTTCTGACGAATGATTCGTGATTCAAGTTTTTTAACGGTAATATTTTGTTTCGCATCGAGGCCCACTTGGAACTGCGTCACCGCACGTATCCCTTTTAATTTATCGGCCGGTAAATCTTCCCAGCCGGGTTGGGTGGCTAGTTCAGCAATCCCAATATCCAGATTTCCGTTCGCCGATCCACTGCCGTCGGAGCTGTAATTAATTGAGGTTTCGCCTGAGGCGATGACGCCGCTTGGACAGCTCACTTTGAGTGGCGAGAAAAAGAGGGTGGTACCCTCGGCGCGTAGGGGAAGGTCGACGGTGATTCCTTGCACCAGAACTTTTCCGCTGCGCTCGACGGTTAGATTTTCAAAGCGGTGAGGCAGAATCGTTTTAATCTGTGGCTCGCCTTTAACTAAACTTACCTCGGCTTCGCCCGACCACTGTCCATCAATCACCGCTAAATCCATTGATGCCAACAGGGGATTCAAGGAAATCAATGGGACCTGTCGAGCGACGCAGTTTAATTGGGTGTCCTTAATTTCTTGGCCGGGTTTCCAAGATAATGGCTTAACTAAACTTAAGCTAATCCCATTTCCTTCGATGGCTAAATTCTGAATCGTGAGACCCTCTTCGCTCTTTTTCGCTTCCGCTTTAATATTCCATTCCGATTTTGTATTATTTTTAATCGCTTTCGAATAACGAGAAAGATTGGACCAAGCTAAATTGCTGTCGGTTTTTACATACCACTGGCCAGTGAGTGCGTCCATTTCGGCCTCGAGTTTTCCGGTGATGGCACAAGCCGGTAAACTGTCGCTCAGTACGCCTAATTTTTTCGGATCGAGGCTGAACTGCGCGGTGCCGTTGATTTTACCGCCGAGTTCGGTGAGATTTAATTGGGCGGCGGCTTGATTAAAAGTATCGCGCAGTGTGCCGTTGAGAATGAGTTTGCTTTCATTATTCCGAGCCCCCGCTAAATCGAGCGTCATGCTTCCTGCATTAAGTGGGCTGTCATCTTTGGCGACGCAGTGTAAATCGACGTTTCGAAAATCCTTCAGCAAACTATCGATGCGGGTACCGTCTCCGCCGAGTGGTCTTTGGAGGTCGGCCTTTAAAGTAATTTCGGCACGGGGGGATGTTTTATTTGTTCCGATGGTAAATCCGGGCCAGGCGATACCCGCGCGTAAATCAATGCGGCCATGGGAATCAAACGAATCACCACGCACACTGAATCGGATTAAATAATCATCAGCGAGTGTGGCACGACCAGTGATAGCATACGCCCCAATAGTAAATTTTGGTAGTTTAGAGGTTGAGTTACTTTCCGGAACTTTGGGTCCGGCGACTTGAACCGGGTGGGAGAGGTCGACCTCGATATTTTTAATCTCAATTTTATCTAAACTCAGTGTGCCCAGGACGGTAGATAAAATATTTATTTTTCCATCGAGGGCGACGACTTTGATTTGGGTGCCGTTTTCCAGGGTGAGATCGACGCCTTCTGCGCTGAATGTTCCGTCGAGGGCGGCTTGGACTTTGGTGACGCCTCCTTTAATTTTTGCTTCAGCGAGTAAAACCGCCACACGTTTGCCGAGAGGTTCGGGTTTTAGTTCTGAATCAATATACAGTACGACTAAGCCGAGTAGTAAAACGATACCTCCAAGGGCGATTAAACTGAGACGAAGGGCGCGGGACATGGGGAGCTCCCCGTCAGATTGAGGGTCGATTTAATTCGGGCAACAAAAAGCCCGATGAATTTTGAATCCATCGGGCTTTATCCTGAATTCTACTTAGAACCGCTTAGGCCTGTCCGTTATTAGCGTCGGGCGTGGCAGGAGGAGGGGTGGTGGGATTTTGGCGTTGAGCGCTGCGTCCTGAGACAATCTTACGGCGAATCACCAATGGCTCTAAATTCATCGTGCACTCATTCACTGACTCGGCCATTTCCTTAGCGGCTCTAGCACGTGCTGAGCGCACCATGTCAGATCGACCATAGCGTATTTCCTTCATCGCCATGACTGCATCTTGATCAAGCATGTCTTTGAGGTATGCGATTTTCTGTTTTGCCCAGCTGGTGAGATCTGTGAGGTTTTCGATTTCGGCAAACAACTCTTTAGCTTCTTTGAGTTTGTGACGACGGAGGAGGTCTTCGACCTTCTCAAGTTTCTCGGAAACACTCGCCTCGCTTACGCCTGCGGACACGTTGACATCCGCAATCAGCGACGCGTAGGTGGTGAGATCCACTTCGGGTAAACTGAAGACCTGAGGACCAAACTTTACCGTTTCGCCTTCTTTCGTTTGTGCGGTGAAGTTCACCGCAAATAACTCATCGGCTTTCGCATTCTGTCCGATTTTAATTTCAACCACGGCGACCAGTGCAGTATTCCAGGATAAGTTACCGAGCTTACGTGTGCTGCTGATGGCATCTTCTAAGATTTCACCAACCAGGCGGGCTTTTACATCGCTGCCGCCTTGAATCTTGATTTCGACTTGGCGCAGGAAGGTGTTCGAGAGAATCGCGAATTGTTGTTCGAAGGCTTCATCGAGATCTTCCGGTTTTTGACCGAAATTAGCGACACCTTCTCCACTCTTCGCCATACCAGCGAGAAGCGACTCATTAAAACCGTGTCCGAGGCCAATCGTCGAGGTGGTAATACCCGTACCGGCTAATTTTGAGACGTGTGTAAAAATTTCGCCTTCATTGATTAGGCCCTGGTTTGCTTGTCCATCACTCAGAAGAATGACACGTGCAATACGATCCTTCTTTATGAAGGGTGCTAACTGTTTCGCGCCTTCTTCCCAGCCTCCGAATAAATTCGTCGAGCCTCCCGATTGAATGGAACGAACGCGTGCTTCGATGTCTTTGGCATCTCCCACGGCGGTGAGCGCTTGTACGATATCGATCTCATCATCGAATGTAACGATGGAGATGCGGTCATCGGGACGCAGACCTTTCACGATGCGTACGGCGCACTCTTTGGCAGTCCCGAGAGGTTGGCCGCTCATGGAACCGGAGCGATCAATCACGAGGGCGATGTCGAGCGGAGTGCGGACGACGGATTCAGTAGCAGCGGGAGCTTCAGGAGCGACAATGCGAACGAGCGCATAAGTCGCGTCAGCAGCGGCACGGAGAAAACCCTTTTTCAAGGGCAGTATTTCGATAGTAGGTTGTATCATGGAGTTTGGGAAGGACCCGAAACATAACACGCAACCTTTTAAATGTCAACACCTGCAGAGTAACTATTTTATAATTAACACTAATTTGTAACTGTCGGTATTATATAAAGCATTTTAAATCAAGGAGTTACGGAATTTTTCGACCAATTGATTTATTTCAGATTCTTTTAATGAGGGCTTACCATCGATGTTTAGATGGATTTCACACCAATGGTTAAGGCGTAAGCGGCTCCAGCGTTCGCGCTTTGGTTCATCGCCTCGGACGGTGGGATTGAAGGCTAATAACTGTAAGAAAAGTTCTTTAGCTTGAGGGCTCAAGTCGTCGCGCATGAGTTCCTTTTTAACGAAAATTTTCAGGGCATCGGCTGGGCTTCTGGCCTCCGAGACATCGCGTATTTTTTGTGCTTCGCGTGAGGGGCTGAATTTTCGGGGGCTGTAATCAGATTCAATACTGGAATCAGATCCAATTGAATAGTCCACATGGGTTTCTCCAATCATACTACTTCGACTAGGTTTCAGCGATCTGTTTGGTGCCAGTTTGAATTCCTTGAACTTATCGAACGAACTACTTTTGGTTTTGAAGAGGAGCTTTTCTGCCTCGGTGGGCGTGGCTAAACTATCGATGAGGCTATTTAATTTATGGGCAGAACTATTGTCGATGAGGAGGGATTTAATCCGGTCGAGATCCCAGCCGCGTTCGGAGAGCAGTCGGGCCAAAAGAAGTTGGCGAACTTGGGTGGGGCCGAAGTTGGCCTTGCGTCGATCGTCGAGGGCGCGGTCGGCCTTGCTGATGATCCCCTGGTAGACGTAGAAGCGGACGAGGCGCTCGCTCGTGTTGTGTTGGGCGCCGAAGCCCAGTTCGACCAGTTTATTGGAGACGAAGTCGGCCAGCTCTTCGGCTGTGCCCATAAACTCGTCGTCATTAAGAATGGCTGATGGTTTTAACATGGCTTGGGTTAATTAAAGACAGTCTACTGTCAGCATCTCCAAAATGGCAATATCATTATGACATTGAGGGGTTTCTGATTCTCAACCGTGCGAGAGGGGAGTGGGGGAGTGGGCCAATAAAAAGGCCGCTCATTGCTGAGCGGCCTCTGTGAGTTAAAATCCTAAGAGTAAATTAGGAGTTATAATTGTAACCTTCTTCACCGTGATCGGTGATGTCCAAGCCTCGTGCTTCTTCTTCTTCAGTGGGGCGGAGACCGACGAGAGCCTTCACCACGTAAGCGAGAACTACGGTAGCAACAATCGAGAGGGCGAGGGTTACACCGATTGCTTTGAACTGTTCGGTGAGCAGCGTGTTACCTACGATATCTTTTAGGTTGAGATTAAGGTTACCGTTAACGTCGGCAGTTGCGAGAACGCCGGTCAAGATTGCACCTAAGGTACCACCGACTGCGTGAACGCCGAAGGTATCGAGCGCGTCATCGTAACCGAGTTTAGATTTGAGATAAACTACGGCGAGGAAGGGAACAACACCGGCGAGAACACCGATCAGCATCGCACCGTTAGCGGTGACGAAACCAGCAGCAGGAGTGACTACAACGAGACCTGCAACAGCACCCGAGCAGAAGCCGAGTACGGAAGCGTGACCGCGGAGAATCCATTCAAGTGCAGCCCAAGTGAACGCAGCCACTGCAGCAGCGAGTGTGGTGGTCATGAAAGCTTGAGCGGCAACACCGTCAGCAGCGAGCGCTGATCCAGCGTTGAAACCGTACCAACCTACCCAGAGCATTCCGGTACCGATTGCACAGAGAACCATGCTGTGTGGAGTCAGGGCTTTCTTGCCGAAACCAATCCGAGGTCCGAGAATAATACACAAGAGGAGTGCGGACCAACCTGAAGTCATGTGAACGACAGTACCACCAGCGAAGTCGATTGCTTTAATCGATGCAGCAGCATTCCAAACTCCGTTCATTTCGCCAGTGATACCCCAGATAGCGTGAGCCATAGGGAAGTAGACGAGGAACATCCAACCAGTCATGAAGAGCATGAGAGCGGAGAACTTCATGCGTTCAGCAATCGCACCGACAATCAGGGCAGGGGTGATGATCGCGAACATCAATTGATACATCGCAAAAACGTTTTGGGAGGTCCAATAAGCGTAGTCTGTATTAGGCAGAGCGTTTACTCCGTTTAAGAAGAAGAATTCGCTACCACCGAAGATGACACCTAAGGGAGTTCCGGCAAAGCTCTTGCCGAAGACAAAAGAATAACCGACTGCCCACCAGAGAATGGCGACGAGTCCAGCTAAGCCAAAGCACTGAGCAATGACCGAGAGAACATTTTTGCTACGCACTAAACCGCCGTAGAAAAGGAAGAGACCAGGCAAGGTCATGAATAAAACCAGCGCGGCACAGATCATCATGAATCCGTTGTGACCAGGACCGGCGGTGCTGGCGGCTGGAGTTAAAGCAACCGTGACGGTTCCCTTAGCATCTTTTAAAGGTGCAGAAGGATCGCCGTTGCCGAGGTAGGCTTCGAGACCAGCGACACGCTGTTCTAAGGACGGCGCGGGTGGCGGCGTTGCAGGTTCAGCTGCGTGGGCCCAGTAAGGTAGGGCCGCAAGAGCGATAATGGTTAGGGTTCTTAATAATGTTTTCATGGCATGTCCCTAATCGCAATGGTTGTGCCAAGTGGCCGGGATGATGCCGAACCGCTCATTTTGACTAAAATTAAACTTAAAGCTCAAAAAAGCCTGTCACTTTTCAAGCAAATCGTGGGTTTATAACCCGCCAGACTGGGCTGCCGTCATTTACCGTTTAATCTTTAACCGTGATTATAGCCTTCTTCGCCGTGGTCCGCGATATCAAGTCCTTGCGCTTCTTCTTCTTCGGTTGGTCTCAGGCCAATCGTTTTTTGAACGAGTTTAGCAATGAGCGCCGTGGCTACTATAGAAAGAAGAATACACGTGCCCATGGCGACTAACTGACCTTGGATCACGGATGATACGATTCCTTCCGTCGCTGGATTTATTTGTGGGGAAACGAGTAGAGCCGTAGCCATTGCGCCGATGGTGCCTCCGACTCCATGCACGCCGAAGGTGTCTAACGCGTCATCATATTTCAATTTATTTTTTAGGTACGAGCAAGCCGCGTAAGAAAGTGCACCCGCGATTATTCCGATAACTACGGCGGAACCTGTGCTGACGAATCCGGCAGCGTTGGTGATCGTGGCCAGTCCGGCAATCGCGCCCGAGCATAATCCGAGGACCGATGGTTTACCGCGATGAAAAATTTCTACGACGGCCCATGAGAGTGTCGCGGCCGCTGCGCCGAGTGTGGTGGTTAAAAATGATTGTACAGCGATGCCGTCAGCGGCGAGGGCGGAACCTGCATTAAACCCATACCAGCCTGCCCAAAGTAAGCCGGTGCCGAGTACACATAAGACCATGCTGTGCGGAGGCATTGCACGTTTACCAAAGCCTTCGCGCGGACCGACGATGAGACAGAGAATGAGTGCCGACCAACCCGAAGTCATGTGCACAACGATTCCGCCCGCGAAGTCGATGGCTTTGAAAGCGGATTGCGCGTTAGCGATTCCAGAAAAATCTCCCGACTGACCCCACACAGCGTGAGCCATCGGATAATAAACGAGCAACGTCCAGAGTGCGGAAAATAACATGACCGCAGAAAATTTCATACGCTCAGCGACAGCACCGATGATTAACGCAGGAGTGATGGCTGCGAACATCGCTTGAAAGATAGCAAAAGCACCCGACGATATTCTTCCGTCGTAATTACTCGCACCTGCACCGATACCCGCGAAACCAAAATGTTCAGTGCCACCAAAAATGTGACCGAGGCTTGATCCCGCGAGCGATTTACCAAAGACCAAGCTGTAACCGAAGCCCCACCACATCAGTATCCCCATCGCGGTGAGCGCCAGGCATTGTGCGGCAATCGACAAAACGTTTTTGCTCCGAACGAGTCCGCCGTAAAACAGGAAGAGTCCAGGAATGCACATGACTAAAACAAGCGCGGCACTGACGAGTACCCAAGCGTTGTCTCCGGCGTTTACGGTCGAGGTGGTAGCAAAAATAATCATGATGCTTTTTATTAAGCAAACATTGTGCCAAATTTTAAGCACACCCACTAACCCACTTGCTTTCGAATGAATTTAAGATAAACCCATAAACATTAATCCTAATGCTGACTAAAATACGACAACTTGCTATAATTTGTACAATGAGTTCGTCCTTAGTTGCTGCCGAAGTGGCCCCACCTAAGCCCTGGATTGTGATGTTGGATTGGCAGGATCAGTCGAAACAAGAGGTTTCCCATTCAACCATGGCAGGTAGCTATGGTCGGAGTCGCTCAGGCATCGAAGTGATTTATAAAACCGAAGACAGTGCTATCGATTTAGAATACTACAATTACACGCACGATTTTTCCGGAGCCCTCGCTTCCTCCGATCGTCAGTTTGGTAAGACCAGCGATTTAATGATCACGGGCTTCAAGCAGTGGAACTGGAATGAAAAATATGCGGTGCAATTAATTTACGCTTTGGAATCAGCGAAAGAGGATTCGCTGAGTATGTCCGATGGATTTCGCTGGGGCTTGGGTGGTGCGGCTCGCTGGAGACCTGACGCGGAAACTGATTTGTCTATCGGCTTATTACTCGAAGATCGTTTTGAAAACAGCGTCCTGCTTATTCCTTATATTAAACTCATTTGGGCACCCTGCCATTATGCTGAAGTCGAACTGCGCGTGAATGGCTTACAAAATGGTTTAATTGTTCGGAGCTTTTTAACGGAAGATAAATCAACGACTCTGGATTTCACCTTCGCCTATGAAACTTTAAGTTTCCAATTAGCGGATGCAGCTTACGGCAGTCGCGCCGTCGCCATCGGTGAAGCCGTGGCACGCGTGGGCATTACCCAGTTTCTAGAAAGTTCGGGTACTTGGTTTGTCCGTGGAGCGGTGGAGTGGACGCCTTTCAGTCGCTACACTTATAGTCACGATGGCGAAAAGCAGGGGGTCTTTCAAACCAGTAAGCGACTCGGCTTAGCTGCCCGCGTGGGCGCACGTTTCTAAATTTCCCGATGACGCCTTATCTTCAATGGGTAGAGGCCGAGGTTTCTTTTGGAGACCAAAAAATTTTAGAATCACTTTCGCTGTCCGTGCAAGCGGGCGAATTTATTTCGATCCTCGGTCCGTCGGGCTGTGGTAAGTCGACCCTCCTAAAAGTCGCTGCTCAACTCCAACCTTTATCCGCCGGACAATATCACTGCGCGGCACAGGAGCAGGGTTTTGTCTTTCAAGAACACACGTTGTTGCCCTGGCTGAACGCTCGAGAAAATGTCGAATTGCCGATGATCCTGCGTGGGGAGATTGCCGAAAAAATTTCTGAACAAAGTCAGCGTCTTTTGGCGATGGTCGGATTAGAGGGCAAAGAAAAATCTTATCCCGATCAACTGTCGGGCGGTATGCGGATGCGTGTTTCGCTCGCCCGAGCCCTCGCCCTATCTCCCGCCTTACTTTTATTGGATGAGCCCAGTGGGGCCTTGGATGAAATGACGCGTAATCAACTAAACGATACTTTGGTAAATTTGCATCAGACGCTTAATTTTACCGCACTGCATGTGACGCATAGCGTGCATGAGGCTGCTTATTTGGCGGACCGCATCTTTATTTTAGGCGGACAGCCGGCGAGAATCATCAAGGAATTACGCAATCCCTTACCGCGACCCCGCCGCGCCGACATGCGAGATTCTTTGGAGTATCACCACTTTACGGTAGAATGCGGACGCGCTTTAAGATTAAGTCTGCCTCAACTAACTTAAAGGGGTTTATCTGGTCACTAAGATGTCTCTCAACTCCCCATCCATTTTCTGTGTCCTGTTCTTCGCCACCACTTTGTCGGCTCGTGATATTGTGGTTAAAAATGCCATCGAATTTAAGGCTGCGTTGAGTGCGGCCGCGAGTGGCGATGTGGTTTTAGTGGAGAGCGGTACTTATTCGGATATTAAAATTAAATTTACCCGAGGCGGGACAGCAACGCGACCGCTTACTGTGAGAGCGAAAGTTCCAGGCGAAGTTATTCTAAATGGGAAATCAGATTGTAATTTTAACTTCCCGCACGTTGTGGTGGATGGTTTATTCTTCTACAAAGGCACGATTAATCCAGGCGAGGGTGAAGATAATTCAGTCATTAGATTTTCCTCGCAGCACGGCGTTTTGAAAAATACAGCGATCGTGGATTATAATCCATCAGACTTTAAAACTTCTTACTATTGGGTCTTTTTAGACGGAAGTAATAATACGGTGGAGCGCTGCTACTTTAAGGGGAAAAATAATAAGCAACCCTTGATCGGTAATGCGATTGAGGGGAGTCGCTACAATGCGGTAAAGTTTTCGCACTTTAAAAATATCCCCTACATCGTACTTAACGGGCGAGAGATTATTCGTGTGTGGGGCTCGGGTAAATTTGATGAGAAAGGTAAGGACGGAGCTTACTTTACCGTGGAAGGAAATCTTTTTGATCACGCGGACGGTGAGGGTGCAGAAATCGTTTCACTTAAGTCCAACTATAATCAGGTCTTAAATAATACGGTGATTGCTACGGCTGGGTGTATTAATATCCGACGAGGATCTAATAACCTTATTAAAGGTAATGTCATCTTGGGCCAGGGCGCTAAACAAGCTCAAGGCCTTCGGATGTCGGGTGCGAATAACACCGTGATTCAAAACTATGTTTCGGGTACAGAATATGGAATTCGTGTCTCGACTGGGGAATTCATTGGTAGTGCCCTGACTCCTGCTTACGAGCCCCACGTTAAAGATCGGGCGGCGAATGCAAAAAATTCCGATGGAACGGTGACCTCGTATCCCCAAGTTAAAAAACTCATGCTCACCCAAAACGTCGTCGCTAATGTGAAGAGTAGTTGTTTAGAAATCGGGACCAATTATAAAGATAATTGGCCGGCTTCACAAATGATTCTTCTGCCGGAAGATTCGGACATCATGAATAACCGTTTTATTAATACCACCCCCGGTACAGTCGTCGAAGGCTCCTTGCCCGATGGCAAAACTCCTATGGGCGGTATCACGGCGAAACCCAATCGTTATAAAGGTAATGTTATTCTGGGAGAGGGAAAAATAAAATATCCCCCCGCCGAGAAAGGATTTAAAATTGAGGCACTCCCTTCTAATTGGTCAGAGAAAAAAGAGTTAAGTAATTTTACGGTGCTGACTCCGCAAGACGTGGGCCCCCCGTGGGTGGTTACGTTGCGTGACGCGAAAAAGTTTCCGATGGAAGATGATCGTTCCTGTTATCCGGCCGACGAGGGAACCAAGGATAAAGGTTCAAAAGATAAGTCCGAAAAAGATAAGTCCGAGAAAGATAAGAAGAAGAAATAATTTAACGGCTGTTGAGCTGAGCTAAAGAAGCCTCGATGATTGCGTCGCGCTGACGGATGGCCTCTTCGAGTTCGGACGTTTTGAGTGAGCGTCGAATTCGCTGCGCCGTATAATCGGCGAAGTGTAGGGTGTAGTGAATCCACCACGTACCATTGTTATTCCAGAGATGGTGACGGCGGTTCGCTTCGTTCACGCGCAAGGAAAGACGTGACGGTGTGGCGGCTGGGAGGGAGGATGAGTCTGTGTTGATCATAGCGTGTTTGGATAAAGCGACGCATCACGATCGACCCAGAAGTGGGAAGGATTTGTGACCTTTCGGTCCTCATCTTAGAAACTTTCGGTTTCTAAAAACCACCGCGGCCGGTGAAGGCTCGGTTGGTGCAAAGGGGGCGGTTTGATGGCCAGCCCTTGCTCGTGATGTGTTATTAAAGAACAATAG
>Ga0209617_10001198_pt1 | contig 12095 bp, 8 predicted proteins | sample LakEriepJuly2011_2_FD_187459 | JGI IMG/M metagenome (GOLD analysis project Ga0209617, IMG submission 187459) | Freshwater microbial communities from dead zone in Lake Erie, Canada - CCB epilimnion July 2011 (SPAdes) (version 2) | ecosystem: Environmental > Aquatic > Freshwater > Lentic >... | reverse complement strand
TGCCCTGCGGGCGGCGCCGCCGCGGCAACCAACGCGACCGCGCAGCACAGTGCGGCGGTTGCGAGGCTGGCGGCCGAGGGTGCCATGGTTCAGTCGCCGTGGATCTGCCGCAGGCGCGGCGAGACGCGGAGCATCAGCTGGACGCGCTCGAACTCGTCGATCCAGCCTTGCATGGTGGCGGCGGCTTCGTCTGCTTCCACCTTGGCCCAGGGCAGGGGGCAGGAGGCGCCGAGCTGCTTGGCGGCGATCGAGCGGTAGCGGGCCAGCGTGCGGTCGCCGAGCATCGAGCAGAAGTGGTGGTCCTCGGCGCACCAGATGACGGTGGGAACGCGCGTGCCGCCGTTGATGCGCATGCGCTCGGCGAGCTGCATGTGGTCGGCCTGCTCCAGGAAGCGGACGTCGGCCACCGGGCACGCGGCAGCGATCGCGCCAAGCATCGGGCACTGGACCGCGCAGTCGCCGCACCAGGCGCCGGTGATGACGATGACGTTCATGCGCCGCACGAACGAGGAGAGGAGCGCGTGCTGCGCGGGCGTGATCTTCGCCGCGGCGATGTGTGCCGTCCAGCCGGCGGTGCGGCCGGCGTGGGCGGCCAGGTACTCGTTCCAGTGCACGCCGGCGGAGTGCGCGGCCTGCCAGGTGGCGGGGTCAGTCATGGGGCGGTTCCTTGGACTCGTGATTGAGCTTGCGGAGCAGGTCGAACGCCTGCATCGGGGTGAGGTTGTCGAGGTCGGCGTTGCGCAGCGCTTCGAGCGCCGGGTGCGGCGGTGCGGGCTCGGCCGGCGCGGCGAAGAGCGGCATGGCGTCGACCGGCGCGGTGCGTCCGCGGCCGCCGCGCGGGGACTTGGGCTGGGTCTGGACCTCGAGCGTGCCGAGGACTTCCTTCGCCCGCGCGACCACGGCCTTGGGGATGCCCGCGATCTGCGCCACGTGGATGCCGTAGCTGCGGTCGGTCGCGCCGGCCACGATCCGGTGCAGGAACACCACGTCGCCCTTCCACTCGCGGACGCTGACGTGCAGGTTGCGCACGCCGGCGATGCGCGTCGAGAGGTCGGTGAGCTCGTGGTAGTGGGTGGCGAACAGGGTCCGCGCGCCCGCGGCGGCGAGGTGCTCGGTGATGGCCCATGCCAGGCTCAGGCCGTCGAGCGTGCTGGTGCCGCGACCGATCTCGTCGAGGACCACCAGCGAACGGCGCGTGGAGTGGTTGAGGATGCGGGCGGTCTCGGTCATCTCCACCATGAAGGTGGACTGGCCCGAGTGCAGCTCGTCGCTTGCGCCGATGCGCGTGAAGATGCGGTCGGTGACGCCCACGGTGGCGCGCTCTGCGGGGACGAAGCTTCCCATGTGGGCAAGGAGCACGATGAGCGCGGTCTGCCGGATGTACGTGCTCTTGCCGGCCATGTTGGGGCCGGTGATCAGGGCGAGCGTTGCGGGCTGTGCGGGCGTGCCGAGCTCGGTGTCGTTTGGCACGAAGCGGTCGCGCAGCAGGTCGTCGAGCACGGGGTGGCGGCCGGCGGTGATCTCGAGGACCGACTCCTCCACCACGTCGGGGCGGACCCAGCGGTGCCGCGCGGCCACTTCGGCGAGGCTGGCGACGGAATCCAGGCTGGCCACGGCGTCGGCGAAGCGAACGAGGTCGGCCAGGTGGCCGGCGGCCTCCGTGCACAGTTCGTCGAAGAGGGCGCGCTCGCGGGCGATGGCGCGCGACTCCGCGGAGAGGACCTTGTCCTCGAACGTCTTCAGTTCCGGCGTGATGTACCGCTCGGCGTTTCGCAGGGTCTGGCGTCGCGTGAATTCCGCCGGCGCCTTCGCGGCGTGCGCGTGGGTGATCTCGATGAAGTAGCCGAAGACCCGGTTGTAGCCGATCTTGAGGCTCGGAATGCCGCTCTTCTCCGCAAGCTCCGCCTGGTAGCGCGCCATCCACGCGGTGGCATCGCGCTGCAGGCTGCGGCATTCGTCCACCTCGGCGTCGGCGCCGTCCTTGAAGAGGCCGCCCTCGCGCAGGTGGGCGGGCGGCTGCTCGACGCAGGAAGTGCCGATGCGGACGGTCAGCGTGCCCACGCGCGCTGCCGCTTCCTCCAGCGCGCTGCGTGCGCCGGCGAAGGCGGGTGCGTCGCCGAGCGCGGTGCCGATGCGCGCGGCGAGCGCCATGGACTTCCCGAGCGCCACCAGGTCGCGCGGCGTGGCACGGCCCATCGACATGCGGCTGGCGATGCGGGCCACGTCCTGCACGCCGTCACACGCGCTTCGCAGTTCCTCGCGCATGCGCTCGTCGGCCACGAGCGTGGCCACGGCGTCCTGGCGTGCATGGATGGCGGCGCGGTCGCCGAGCGGGGCGCAGGTCCATTCGCGGAGCAGGCGGCGGCCCATCGGCGTGCGCGCGCGCTGCAGCACCGAGAGCAGGGTGCCTTCGGTGCCGCCCGAGCGGAGCGTTCGCTCCACTTCGAGGCTGCGGAGCGTGGTTCCGTCAAGGACCAGGTGCGCAGCGCGGCCGGCGCGGCGCGGCGGACGCAGGTGGGCGAGCGGGCGAACCGAGCGGCTGGTGGCGGCGGGGTCAGTGCCGAGCCCGCGCTGCGTGTCGAGCAGGTGGCGCAGGAGGGCGCCGGCAGCGGTAGCTGCAGGGGCGTCGTCGGAGAGGTCGAAGCTCTCGAGCGTGCGCACGCCGAAGTGTTCCTTCAGGAGCGCGACCGCGTCGGCCGGACGGAACATCCAGCCGGGGGCCTCGAGCGTCGGGCAGTTGAGGGCGCGCGCGGCACGGGCAGCGGGTCGGCCTGCGTCCTCATGGTCACCCTCCGGAAGGAGGAGTTCGCTTGGTCCGATGCGAGCGAGGGCGTCCTCGAGGAGAGAGGCATCGCACTCTTCCACGGAGAACTCGCCGGTGGAGAGCTCGACCGCGGCGATGGCGGCGCAGGCGCCGACGCCGGTCCCGGTGATCCACGCCGCGGCGATCCGGTTGGCGCGGGAGTCGTCGAGCAGGGTCTCGTCGACCAGGGTGCCCGGCGAGAGCACGCGTGTCACGCCGCGCTCCACCACGCCCTTGGCCTCGGACGGGTCCTGAAGCTGCTCGCAGACGGCCACGCGGAATCCGTGTTCCACCAGCCGGCGCAGGTAGCCCTCGACCGCGTGGAAGGGCACCCCGGCCATCGGTTGCCCCTTGGTGCGTTCGGTGAGCGTGATGCCGAGCGTCCGGTGCGCGGTGACCGCGTCGTCGTCGAAGAGTTCGTAGAAGTCGCCCATCCGGAAGAGGAGGAGGCAGCCCGGGTACTCCCGCTTGAAACGGTCGTACTGGCGCATCGCCGGGGTATCCCGGTTGTAGGCGCGGGGGGCGGTCTCGGCGGTGTGTTCGCCAGCGGACATCAGGGACGCGATGGTACGGCGAGCCGGCAGGGAATCGGGCCAAAAACGACGCAACCCGCGGTTGCGGGTTGCGGGTTGGGCCGGGGCCCGTCAGTGGAGTGGAAGAGGATCGAACTCTCAACCTCCTCGATGCGACCGAGGCGCTCTTCCAATTGAGCTACCACCCCAATGGTGAACGGCGAATTCTAGCCGCATCGGGGGGTACCCGCAAGGCCGCAAACCCCTTGCGGGCAGGGGAAAGGAGCTGCGGGACGTGCAGTATCGTGCGCCCTCCACCTGCGCTTGAGCGGGTTTCTCCCTGCCGCGCCGGAAGCTCCCATGGGCCCCGATACCGTCCTCATCGTCTACTGCGCCTGCATCGTGGCGGCATCGCTCGCCGGCGGATTGGTGCCGGTGCTTCTGCGCCTGACGCATCGGCGGCTCCAGTTCGGCCTGAGCTTCGTCTCCGGCGTGATGCTTGGCGTGGCGCTCTTCCACATGGTGCCGCACGCGCTGATGGCGCGGATGGAGACGGCAGGCACGGAGGTCGATTCCCACGGGCTCTTCGATCCGCTGATGCTGGCGCTCGCCCTTGGCTTCGTGGCCATGTTCTTCCTGGAGCGCTTTGCGCACTTCCACCAGCACGAAGCGCCCGAGCCCGCGTGCGACGATCCGATGCACGGCCACGAAGGCCACCACCACCACGGCCATGACCACGCACACGCGCCCGTTGGCCGCCTCACGTGGGCCGGCGCCGCGGTCGGCATGGGCCTCCATTCGCTGCTCGAGGGCGTGGCGCTTGCCGCGAGCATCGAGGCGGCGCGGACTGCGGACGCGTCGGTCGCGCCGGCGCTCGCGGGCCTCGGCACGTTCCTGGTGATCCTTCTGCACAAGCCCTTCGATGCCATGACGGTGGCCACGCTGTTCCACGCAGGTGGCGGCAGCCGGGGCAAGGTGCTCCTGGTGAATTTCCTCTTTGCACTGCTTGTCCCTGCCGGCGTGGGGCTCTTCATGGTGGGCGCTTCCGCCGCCGGCGGCACCGCCGTGGCCGTGCCGTACGCGCTGGCCTTCTCGGCCGGCACGTTCCTCTGCATTGCCGCGGCCGACCTGCTGCCCGAGGTGCAGTTCCACCGCCACGATCGCGTGGGGCTGTCGCTCGCGCTTCTCCTGGGCATCGTGCTTGCGTTTGCGGTCGGGCGCATGGAGGCTGCTGCGCACGCCTCGCATGACCATGGTGCGCACGACCACGCCGAGCATGCCGGCCACGACCACTGACCTACACTCTGTCCCACGAATTCACCCCACGGAACACCGCCCCACGGAACAACGCCATGAGAGCCGAACGCGTGCTTGCCGAACTGAACCGCCTGCGACAGGACCTCGACAAGGATCCCACGGATCCGGAGTGGTTCACGCTGCACCACGTCTTCTGCTTCGTCTCGTACAAGATGGGCGATTTCCAGAAGTACATCGACGAGAACGTCAAGCCGGGCGACGAGCCGGACTTCGACTGAACCCTTCCCGCGGCACCGCCGCTGGCCGACCACATGCCCGACTACAAGAGCACGCTGAACCTCCCGAAGACCGACTTCGCCATGAAGGCGAACCTGGCGCAGGCCGAGCCGCAGACCGTCAAGCGCTGGCAGGACGAGGGCCTCTACGAGGCCGTGCAGTCCGCGCGCGCCTCGGCGCCGCTCTACACCTTCCATGACGGCCCGCCGTACGCCAACGGATCGATCCACCTTGGCCACCTCCTCAACAAGGTGCTGAAGGACATCGTGGTCCGCTCGCGCCTGATGGAGGGGATGCGGGTTCCGTACGTGCCCGGCTGGGATTGCCACGGCCTGCCCATCGAGCACAAGGTGGTCACGGACATGAACGAGAAGGGCAAGCTCCAGAAGGTCATGGAGCTTCCCGACGACCAGCGCCGCATGGTGATCCGCCGCGAGTGCCAGGGCTATGCCGAGAAGTTCGTCAAGCTCCAGGCCGGGCAGATGCAGCGGCTGCTGACGCTCGCGGACTATGCCAACCCGTACCTCACCATGAAGCCCGCCTTCGAGGGTGCGGTGATCGAGGACTTCGCGGAGCTGGTGGAGCAGGGGCTGGTCTACCGCGCGCTCAAGCCGGTGCACTGGTCCATCGCGAATCGCACGGCGCTCGCCGAGGCGGAGCTCGAGTACGAGGACCGGCAGGATCTCTCCGTCTACGTGGACTTCGAGGCCGCCGACCGCGAGGCCGTGGAGAAGGCCTTCGGCGCCGAGCTCGACTGCACGCCGAGCTTCACCATCTGGACCACCACGCCGTGGACGCTTCCGGCGAACCTGGCCATCGCCGTGCACCCCGACTACCGCTACGCGGTGGTGGAGGTTGACGGGAACCTGGCCATCATGGCAAGCGACCTGGTGGCCAAGGTCACCAAGCTCGCGGGCAGCGAGAAGGTGCGCATCGTGGCAGAGGCCGATGGTGCGAAGCTCCTGGGCCTGAAGTACCGCCACCCGTTCTGCGAGCGCGAGGGGCGCGTGGTGGCCGCGGACTACGTGACGCTCGAGGACGGCACCGGACTCGTGCACACGGCCCCGGGCCACGGCACCGAGGACTATCGCACGGGTCTCAAGGAAGGCCTCGAGACCTACTGCCCGGTGCGCGACGACGGCACCTACGACGACACCGTGCCGGCGTGGCTGCGCGGCAAGAGCGTCTGGGACGCCAACAAGGAGGTCACCGAGCACCTCCGCCAGAGCGGCCACCTGTACCACGACCACGTCTTCACGCACTCGTACCCGCACGACTGGCGTTCCAAGACGCCGGTGATCTTCCGCGCCACCGAGCAGTGGTTCATCGGCGTCGACCGCGCCACCAAGCGCGACGGCAAGAGCCTGCGCGCGCTGGCGCTCGACGCCACCGGCAAGGACGCGGCGCAGGGCGGCGTGGACTTCGTGCCCGCGTGGGGCCGCAACCGCATGCGCGGCATGCTGGAGAGCCGCCCCGACTGGTGCATCAGCCGCCAGCGCGCCTGGGGCCTGCCGATCCCGGCGTTCCGCACGGAATCCGGCGAGGTGCTCCTGACGCCCGCCACCGTGCGCGCCATCGCCAAGCGCTTCCGCGAGAAGGGCAGCGACGCGTGGTTCACCGAGGGTCCGGCGGAGCTCCTTTCGCACTGGAACGCCGCGACCGATCCGGACGCGCCGAAGGGCGTGGACGTGGCGAAGCTTGCCAAGCTCTACGACATCTTCGACGTGTGGTTCGAGTCCGGCTCGAGCTGGAACGCCGTGCTGCGTGAGCGTGGCCTGGGCTGCCCGGCCGACCTCTACCTGGAAGGTTCCGACCAGCACCGTGGCTGGTTCCAGCTGAGCCTGCTGCCGGCGCTCGGCGCCACCGGCAAGCCGCCCTTCAAGGCGCTCGTCACCCACGGCTTCATCGTGGACAAGGACGGCAAGAAGATGTCGAAGTCGATCGGCAACACGATCGAGGTCGAGGATCTCCTGAAGCAGGTGGGTGCGGAGGTCTGCCGCTGGTGGGTGTCGAGCGTTCCCTACGAGGGCGACATCAAGGTCGACATGTCGTTCTTCACGACCGCCGGCGAGGGCTATCGCAAGATCCGCAACACGCTGCGGTACCTCCTGAGCAACCTGTACGACTACTCACCGGCCGCCGATGAGGCTGCGCAGCTCTCGAAGACCGATCCGAACTCGATCGACGGCTGGGCGCTCGGCGAGTTCTCCAAGGTGCAGGCCACGGTGCTCGCCGCGTACCGCGCGTCCGACTTCCGCGCCGCGCACGTGGCGCTCTTCGACTTCTGCAACGCCACGCTGAGCGCCGAGTGGTTTGCTGCCACCAAGGATCGCCTGTACTGCGACACCGCCGACAGCCCGCGCCGGCGTGCCACGCAGCGCGCCATGTACGCCGTGGCCGAGGGCCTGATCCGCATGCTCGCCCCCGTGCTGCCGCACACCGCCGACGAGGCGTGGCGCGCGCTGAAGGGTGCCGAGTCCACGAACGTGGTGTTCAGCCATCACGAAGTGGTGAAGTTCACGGCCGCCGCCGGATGGTCCGCGGTCTTCGCGGCGCGCGAGTCGGCGCAGAAGGTCCTCGAGGATGCCAAGGCCACGGGCATCGAGAACCCGCTGGACGCTGGCCTGGTGCTGCCGGACTCCGATGGCGTGTTGCGACCGTTCGCTGCCGACCTGGCCGACCTCATGGGCGTCAGCCGCGTGTCGCTCGACCCGGCGGCGAAGGCCGTCGCGGTCACCGATCTCCGCGAGGAGCCCCGGTGCGAACGCAGCCGCAAGCGCGATGGCACGGTCAAGCAGCGCGCCGACGGCGGGCTGCTGAGCGATCGGGATGCGATGGCGGTGGGTACGTCCTGACGGGCGAGGCCTGGACCGTGGAATGCCTGAAGTGGAACTGGGTGCCGCATGCACCCGGCACCGATTTCAGCTGACCTTGGTTCAGCTGATCTTGGTTCAGCTGACCTTGGTTCAGCTGACCTTGGTTCAGCTGACCTTGGACCCGGCCTTGACCGGCTTCGCGATCGTCAGCACCACCACGTCGCGCTCGTCGGCGCCGGGCTTGGCGTCGCCCGCGGGGGCGGCCCCTTCCTTCAGGTCGCTGGCTGCCAACACCATGCCCTGGCTGATTTCCCCGCGCAGCATGCGGGGCTCGAGGTTGGCGACGATGATCACCTGCTTGCCGACGAGCTGCTCTGGCGCGTACCAGGCCTTGATGCCGGCGCAGACCTGGCGGCCGCTGGGCGTGCCGTCATCGAGCGTGAGCTTCAGCAGCTTGTCGGCGTTCGGATGAGGCTCGGCCTTCATCACGGTGGCCACGCGGAGGTCGAGCTTGGCGAACAGGTCGTAGGCGATGTTCGGCAGGGCGTCGGTGGCGGCCGCTGCAGCGGGGGCGGCGGCGGGCGTGGGGGTCGGCGTGGGAGCGGGAGTGTTCATCGGAGGTCCTTGACTGGCTGGGAGTTCGTTGCCTGCCGCTGCGGCGGCGGGCGCATGCCCGGTCACAGCGGCGGTGCGTCGGAACCCATCGGCCGATCGGGGCCCTGCGGGTTCTTCACCACGTACCCATTGCGCTTCACGATCGCGTCCTTGCCGAAGACCTGCTTCCACTCCAGGCGCGGCTCGTCCTGCGTCATGGCGCCGCGCAGTGCGCCGGCCGACTCCATGGCGCGGAAGTCCTCGAGCGTGAGCGGCTTGACCTCGTTGATCCGGACCACGAGCACGGCAAGCTTGGTGGGCACTGCAACGGCGATGATGCGGTCGGCGTCGGGCAGGGTGGTGACGGGGTTCTCGGTGGGCAGCGAGACGGCCTTGGCCATCACGGCCTTCAGCGCATCCACGTCCTGGCCGGACTTGGGCATGGTTCCGGGGAACCGCATGCCGTACTGCCGGAGCACGGCAGGGTCGGCCAGGTGAATGCTCGGGGCCTTCTCGACGGCAACGCCGTACTCCTTGGCCACGGAATCCAGCCCGTCCTTCTTGGCCTTCTCGGCGATCTCGTTCGCCTTGGCGGCGAGCACGTCGTAGCGGGCCTGCGCGGTCGCGTCACGGACGACCGCCTCGCGGACCTCGTCCATCGAAGCGGGATCGTGCGCGGCCTGCGCCTCGGTGACGCGCCAGACGATCAGGTCGTCCGAAGGCGTCGACATCAGCGGGCCCACGACCCCGGCCTGGACCGGCAGGCGGCCGTCGGCCTTGAAGTCGCGGAGGTCCTTGATGATCTGACCGATGCGCATCGGCTGGCCGAATTCCTGCGTGGCGGCCTTGCCGAGGAAGGCGTTGTTGTCGACGTCGGCCGAGGTGAACCACGTGTCCCCGGAGTTCGACACGGCAGGAGCCGTGATGGAGAACTTCTGCGCAAGGTCCGCGGAGAGGGCCGACAGCGGAGGCATCTTCGACTTCCAGTCGACCGGCAGCTTCGCCAGCCCGTTCTCCATCGGGATGTCCTTCATGACCGCGCGCGTCCAGTCGCGCACCGCGGCGCCCACGCGCTCCATGCGATCCTTGAGCAGGCGGCGCTCGACCGCCTCGCGCACCTTGGGTGCGTAGGCGTCGAAGCTCGGGGCCGGCTTGTCAGGCGCGAGGTCGGCGGTCGGCACGCCGAAAGCGCCCGGATTCTTGCGGAATTCCTTGCGGAGCTCCACGGCGCCCAGGGCAGGGTCCTGTGCCATGCTGCGGATCACGTCACCGGCGGGGACCGTCAGCCACTCGATGCGGACGCGGTCGGGGTACTTGTAGCCGATGCCGGCAGGGCCGGCGCCGAGCAGGCTCGACTTGCCCTTCTCGAACGTGGCAACGAGGCTGTCCGGCGTGGGCGATGCTGCAATGACCGTGCTCCCCACCGTGTTGGCGTCGATCGGCACCACGTCCGCGGAGACATCGGTGAGCAGTTCGCGGGCGGAGATGCGGGCGCGCGCCTCGGAGATGCGTCCGGCGCTGAGGTTCAGGCTGATGAGGCGCTGCACGCCGCGGAGGTTGGCAAGCGTCTTGAGCACCACCTGCGGCTGCTGGCGGGCGCTGGCGCAGAGGCGGCCGAGCAGTTCGTCGGGCGTCACCTTCGCCTGCATGGCGGCGGACTCGAGGTATGCGCGGCCGTCGGCCACGCCGCCCACCATGCCGGCATCCGTGGCTTCCTTGACGAGGAGCCACCAATGGTCGGCGTTCTTCGCCACATCAAGCTGGGTCAGCATCTGGTCCCGGAGCATTTCCAGGACCGCCAGCTCGCCGCGCACCTCTTCCAGCTCGCCGAGCGTGAGCTTGCCGCCGTCGGTGGTGGTTGCCCAGACGGTGGACGGATTGGCGTTCATCCGGCTGCACTGCGTGACCGCGGTGGGGGCGAGGAAGACCACCAGGAGCAGCATGCTCACGACGGCGAGGATCTGCTTGTTGTAGTTCTGCAGGTGCTTGATCATGGATGAGCGGGGGAGTCTACGGGAAACGGCCAAAAAGGGCCGAAGCGCACCAGTGACGGCGCGCTTCGGTGATGAGGGCTCTTGGAGTCCTCGAACGTCGTGTGTCTCGTCCGGAGACCGGGCGGGACCCCACCGCGATTAGCGGTAGAACTCGACGATGAGGTTGGTGTTGACGTCGAACGGGATCTGGTCCGAGGTCGGCATGGCGAGGACCTTGGCGCGGAGCTCGGCGGGATTCACTTCGATCCAGCCGGGCACCTGGTGGCCCTGGAGGCTCTCCATCTGCTCGCGGCAGACCTTGTGGAGCTTCTCCTTGACGGTGATCACGTCGCCCACCCTGAGCTGGTAGCTCGGGCGGTCGACCTTGGCGCCGTTGACGCGGATGCTGCCGTGGGCGACGAGCTGGCGCGCGGCCCAGATGGAGCGCACGAAGCCCGCGCGGCGGACGACGTTGTCGAGGCGACGCTCGAGGAGCTGCAGGAGCACCTCACCGGTGTTGCCCTTGGTGGCGCCGGCGGTCTCCATGTAGCCGCGGAACTGGCGCTCCATCACGTTGTAGTGGTAGCGAAGCTTCTGCTTCTCGTCCTTGCGGATGCCGTAGGGCTTGGCGCGCTTGCCGCGCAGGCCGTGCGGCCCGGGGGGCGTCAGCGCGCGCTTGGAGGTGTGCTTCGGGAGATCGGCGATCGGAACGCCGACCTTCCGGGAGAGCTTGACCTTGGGGCCGAGATAGCGAGCCATTCGTAGTCCTGAATTCCTTCGGGTGTGTGCCGGACGGCATGTCCGGCCGACCCTTCCGCGCCAGCGGAGGGGAACGGGGAAGTAGACCACAACGGGTCGATTTACGCAACGGTCCGGGCGTTTCCCGAGTGCCGGGATTCTCGGACGCTTCAGTACGACCGGCGCTCGTCGCCGCGGCGCCAGTTGAGGAAGGCGTTGTTGAGCACCTGGAGGCCGCCCGGGGTGGGGTAGTCACCCGTGAAGTACCAGTCTCCCGTGAAACGCGGCATGGCCGCGCGCAGCCCCTCCACCGACTGGTAGATCACGTCGAGGCGCCCGCGCCAGGCAAGGCCCGGGGTGCGGATCAGTTCCGACACCTTGGCGCTGAGCTCGTCCAGCGTGAACGGCTCGTACAGGGCACGCACTTCGTTGCGCATCCGGTCCGCGGGCTGGTCGGCCTGTGCCAGGCATCGCTCCTCGACGCGCTCGACGACCGAGGTCATTCCGCGCTCGGCGAGGAGGGCGATGGCCGCCTCGAAGGCGATGAATCGCCCGAGCTGGCTCATGTCGATGCCGTAGCAGTCGGGGTACAGGATCGGCGGTGCGCTGCTGGCGACGATGATCCGTGCCGGCTCGAGCCGCGCAAGCATGGTGACGATCGATTCGCGGAGCGTGGTGCCGCGGACGATGGAGTCGTCGATCACCACGAGCGTGTCGCCCGGGTTCACGGTGCCGCGCGTGATGTCGTAGACGTGGCTGACCAGGTCCTTGCGTGCGGCGTCCGAGGTGATGAACGTCCGCAGCTTCTGGTCCTTGGTGGCCACCTTCTCGGCACGGATGCGGGGGTGCACGAGTCGCTTGACGTCTTCTTCCGTGGCCTTGCCGGCGCGCACCAGGTCCCACAGCTGCCCGGCGGCGCGCTCGGCCACCAGGCGCTCCAGTTCCTGCAGCAGTCCCAGGTACGCGGTTTCGCTGGTGTTCGGGATGAAGCCGAAGACGGTGTGGTCGACCTTCCAGTCCACGGCATCGAGGACGCGCCGGGCGAGGTTTCGGCCGAGCGCCTTGCGTTCCTCGTAGATGTCCGGGTCGTTGCCGCGGCTGAAGTAGATGCGCTCGAAGGTGCACT
>Ga0209617_10001197_pt1 | contig 12100 bp, 10 predicted proteins | sample LakEriepJuly2011_2_FD_187459 | JGI IMG/M metagenome (GOLD analysis project Ga0209617, IMG submission 187459) | Freshwater microbial communities from dead zone in Lake Erie, Canada - CCB epilimnion July 2011 (SPAdes) (version 2) | ecosystem: Environmental > Aquatic > Freshwater > Lentic >... | reverse complement strand
ACAAGGACAGCGACCCCACCCAGCCGCTGACCTACTACCACCGCGGCTACAAGAATGCCAAGGCGCTGGGCGACTGGATGGCGGCCAATCTGCCCAGGCCAGAGCACCTGCTGGTGTCGGGCTCGTCGGCAGGCGGTGTGGGCGCGACGGCCAACTACGGCGTGCTGCGCCTGGCCACCAACCCGGTGAAGTCCGCCATGGCCGCGGACTCTGGCCCTTTGTTCCCGGCACCGCAGGGCGGTACGGCCGAGCAGTACCCTTCGCTGCCACTGCAAAACAAGGTGCGATCCCTGTGGGGCGTGGACCGTCCGGACGGTGTCGCCACCGAGCTGATTTCACGCTTCCCGCAAGCGGGTGACGTGTCCGACCTGTCCACCTTGAACACAGGCTTGTCCAAGGTTTTCCCTCAGGACCGCTTCGGCTTCATGACCTTCCAGGAAGACGGCATTTTCTCTGCGTTCTCCTACACGACTTTCTATCCTGAGATCGCCGCCCTGAGCGGCAGCGCCAAGGACGCAGCGCTGAACAACCTGTGGCGCCGTGACCTGAACAACTGGGTCGGCCAATTGCGCACGGCCAGCAGCAACACCGGCTACTACCTGCCCACCTGGCGGCCGTTCCTGAAGTCGCACACGATGGCGATCATGGACTTCACCGGCACAGGCATCGAAGAGCAGGGCATCAAGTCGGTGGTGGACTTCTACAACAACCTGATAGACGACAGCCGGCCGGTCATGCGCGCGATCGAGTACGACCAGGCCGGGGACCACAACCGGGTTCTGTCGGTCAACCCGATCCAGTGGCTGGTGGCGCTGTTCGAAGGTCTCTTCCTCTGAAGTCTGGCTGAAACGAGAACGCCCCGGGCCGACAGGCCGCGGGGCGTTTTGCCCTTTGGTTGCGTGCGCGCGTTGACGCCTCCAGGCTCAAGCCGCAGCGGCCCGGCGTGGTTGCGCCAGCGCGGCTTCTTGCTCGCGGGCGTATGCAATCGAGGCTCTGAACAGCACCAGCACATTGCGCAGCACGTCTTCCAGCGGTGTCTTGCAGCGCTCTGCCACCCACTGGGTCGCGATGCGGGTGTTGGCGCCCACCAGGCCGTTGCCCAGGATGTGGAAGTCCAGGCCGAGCTCCTCGAGGTGTGGGAACATCTGTTGCATGAACCCAGCGATGAGGTGGGCGAAGTCCTGTGACGCCTTGTCGGTCAGCACATTCATGGTTTCACCGACGTTGAAGGCGTCGATCAGGGCGACGCGGGCGCGGTGGGGGTCTTCGCGGATGAACTCCAAGAAGGTGCGCAGGGCGGCCTCGGCGAGCTTCTCAGGGTCCGGTTGGCAGGCCGCCAACGACATGATGGTGGCCTGCATCAGGCGCCGGTTGGTGTCTTGGTACACCGCACGGAAAAGTGCTTCCATGCTGTCAAAGGACTCATAAAAGTAGCGCGAGGTCAGTTGCGCCTGTTTGCACACGTCGCGCACGGTGGACTGGTGGAAGCCTTTTTCTCCGAACACGGCCAGACCCGCCCCGATCAGGCGGACATGGCGTTGGCGTTGGCGCTCGTCGGAGTCGACCCCGCCATAGCGCCTCCCGGGGCTCCCCGGGTTGGATGGGAGATCAGGGTTAACCCGGTTTTTGGAAACGGTCATTGTCAAATACCATTTTGAAATTGACCGTTGTCAAATTCTGCGTGCATTGTGTGCGTGCAGCCATGCGACGGTCCGTGGAACGGTGTGGTGGATCGGCACTCGGTGTGTCCAGCCCGAGATTTTCGCATCCCCGCGGCCTTTTGGGGCCCAGCCGCTTTGGCGACCTTGTGAGTGCGTACCGAGGAATGACATGAAAGATTTCAAGAACAAAGTCGCGGCCATCACCGGTGCCGCATCCGGCATGGGCCGCACCCTCGCGCTGGAGCTGGCGCGCCGCGGCTGCCACCTGTCGCTGAGCGATGTCAACGAGAAGGGCCTGGCCGAGACCGCTGCCCTGGTCGGCAAGCTGGGCGTGAAAGTGACCACTGCCAAAGTCAATGTGGCCGATCGCGATGCCATGGTGGCCTGGGCCGACCAGACCGCTCGCGACCACGGCAAGGTCAACCTGATCTTCAACAACGCCGGTGTGGCCCTCGGTGCCTTCGTGGAAACCGTCAAGCCCTCGGATTTCGAGTGGATCATGGGCATCAACTTCTGGGGCGTTGTCTGGGGCACGCAAGCTTTCCTGCCGCACCTGAAGAAGGCGGGCGAGGGCCACGTCATCAACACCTCCAGCCTGTTCGGTCTGCTGTCTGTGCCCACACAAGGCACCTACAACGCCAGCAAGTTCGCCGTGCGTGGCTTCACCGAAGCGCTGCGCCAGGAGCTCGACATGGCGAAGTGCGGCGTCAGTGCGACCTGCGTGCACCCGGGCGGCATCCGCACCAACATCGCCAAAGAGGCGAAGATGGACGAGAGCATGCACCGGGCGACCGGTGGCAAGACCGAAGAAGCCCGCGCCAAATTCGACAAGCTGCTCAACGCCACCTCGGCCGAGAGCGCTGCGCGGCAGATTCTGGCCGCGGTCGAGGGCAACCAGCGCCGCGTGCTGGTCGGCCTGGACGCCAAGTTCCTTGACAAGCTCGTGCGCGTGCTCGGCTCCTGGTACCAGCCCCTGATCACGCTGTTCGCCAAGAAGGGCATGCTGGGCTGAGGTCCGGCCTGGCTTGCCTCCACGCTCCGCTTTGATGTCCCTGAGGAGATGCCCATGTCTGCCGTTCCAAAGACGCCTGCCACTGTCACGGCGCAGCCCGTGATCCGCCGCTACCAGCCGCCCGCTGGGCTGCAGGAGTCCATCGTGGCGGCCATCATGCGCACGGCGCTGAAGGTCACGCTCAAGCCCTTCCTGGGCCCGCCCTGGCCGTTCGCGGTGCAGCGCATGTCGCTGGCCTTGGGTTCGTCCTTGATGCCACAAGATGGTCGCGCCAGCGTGCGCGTGGATCGCGTCGGCACCATCGAGGTGGACCGCGTCGTGCCCAAGGCTGTGACCGGCCAGCCGCGCCACGCCATCCTGTATTTGCACGGTGGCGCCTTCGTGGCCGGCAGCCCGCGCACCCACCGCAGCATCACCCGCGCCTTGTCGGCCTTGACCGGTGCCCAGGTGCTGGTGCCGCACTACCGCCTCGCGCCCGAGTCGCCCTTCCCGGCGCAGCTCGACGACTGTGTGCAGTGCTACAGGCAATTGCTGCAAGAGGGTTACACGGCCGACCGCATCAGCATCGCCGGGGATTCGGCCGGTGGCAACCTCACCTTCATGACGGCGATTGCCGCGATGAAGCAAGGCCTGCCGGGCCCGGCCTCCCTGGTGATGATGTCGCCCGCCTTGAGCCTGCACCCGCTGCCCAACACGACGGCTTATGAGCGCGTGGCGCGCGATCCGATGATCCGCCTGGCCTGGGCTGACGACGTCGAGCGCGCCATGAAGGTGCCCACCGACCACCCGCTGGCGAACCCGATGGCTCAGGACCTGTCCCAGCTGCCGCCCTCGCTCACGCAGGTGGGTGACGACGAGGTGCTGTTCGACAACGCCATGTGGGTGGTCGAGCACGCCACCGCTGCGGGCCGGGTCGCCGAGCTGGAGATCTACATGAAACGCTGGCACGTCTTCCAGGCGCACGCCAGCCTGCTGCCCAGTTCGGTGCAGGCGCTGACACGCCAGGCCGAGTTCATGAAGCGCCATTGGGCGACTTGATGTGCGCTGTGCGCTGGCCGCGCTGCATGCCGGCCATCGCTGGCTGGCACAAAAAAGGCTCCCCTCGGGGAGCCTTTTGCTTGGGCGGTCTAGGGCAACCCCGACCAGCGCCGCATCAGCTGAAGCTGAAGTGGTCGTTGTCCATCTGCATGATGGAGCTCGTGGGCGACAGCATCGACTTCTTGTGGCCGTCGGCGCGGGGCAGCAGGCGCTCGAAGTAGAACTCGGCGGTCTGCACCTTGGCGGTGTAGAACTCCTTGGATTCGCTGCCCTTGCCCGATGCCAGCGCCTTGTGGGCGACGATGGCTTGCTTGAGCCAGAAGTGGCTCATCATCACGTAGCCGGAGTACATCAGGAAGTCGAAGCAAGCAGCGCTGACGACGTCGCGGTCCTTGTTGGCGCGCAGCATCAGGCGCAGCGTCAGCACCTTCCACTGGATGGCGCGCTTGAAGGCGGTGCGGGCCAGGGTGCCGATCGGGCCGCCGTCCAGCAGGTGCGGCTTGGCCTGGTCGATCATCTCGCTGGTGAAGCCGAAGACGACCTTGCCACGCGACTGCAACAGCACCTTGCGGCCCAGCAGGTCGAGCGCCTGGATGCCGGTGGTGCCTTCGTACAGGGTCGAGATGCGCGCGTCGCGGGCGATCTGTTCCATGCCGTAGTCCTTGACGTAGCCGTGGCCACCGAAGACCTGCATGCCCAGGTTGGCGCACTCCAGGCCCAGCTCGGTCAGGAAGCCCTTGAGGATGGGGGTGTAGAAGCCCAGGCGGTCGTCGTACTCTTCGTACTTGGCCTTGTTGCCTTCGGCCACACCGGCGACCATGTGGTCGGCCAGCTTGGCGGCGTGGTAGATCATGGCGCGGCCGCCTTCGGCCACGGCGCGCTGGGTCAACAGCATGCGGCGCACGTCGGCGTGCCAGATCAGGGCGTCGTTCGGGTGATCGGCGTCCTTCTTGCCGGTCAGGGCGCGCATGGAGCGGCGGTCCTTGGCGTAGGGCACGGCGCCCTGGTAGGACAGCTCGGCGTGGGCCACGCCTTGCAGCGCGGTGCCGATGCGGGCGGTGTTCATGAAGGTGAACATGGCTTCCAGGCCCTTGTTCTTCTCGCTGATCATGAAGCCGGTGGCGCCGTCGAAGTTCATCACGCAGGTGGCCGAGGCGCGGATGCCCATCTTGTGCTCGAGTGCACCGGCCTTGACGCTGTTGCGATCGCCCAGGCTGCGGTCGGCGTTGACCATGAACTTGGGCACGATGAACAGCGAGATGCCACGGGTGCCCTTGGGGGCGTCGGGCAGGCGGGCCAGCACGATGTGGATGATGTTCTCGGCCAGGTCGTGTTCGCCCGACGAGATGTAGATCTTGGTGCCGTAGAGCTTGTAGGTGCCGTCGGGCTGGGGTTCGGCTTTGGTTCGGATCTGCGCCAGGTCGGTGCCGCACTGGGGCTCGGTCAGGCACATCGTGCCCGTCCACTCGCCACTGACCAGCGGGGGCATGTACAGCGCTTTTTGTTCGGTGCTGCCGAACTGGAAGACGGTGTTCATGCAGCCCAGGCTCAGGCCGGGGTACATGGTGAAGGGCCAGTTGGCCGTGCCCATCATTTCCGACTTCAGCAGGTTCAGGGACATCGGCAGGCCCTGGCCGCCGTATTCCTGAGGGTGCGACAGGCCTTGCCAGCCACCGGCCACGTATTCGGCGTAGGCCTCCTTGTAGCCCTTGGGCGTGGTCACGACGCCGTCGGTGATCGCGCAGCCTTCGCTGTCGCCGGTGGCGTACAGGGGGGCCAGCACCTCTTCGCAGAAGGTGGCACAGCCTTCGAGGATGGCGTCGACCATGTCGGGCGTGGCATCGCCACCGTTGGACAGGCTGGCGTAGTGCGCAGCGTAGTCAAACACTTCGTTCAGTTGGAAGCGCATGTCGCGCAACGGGGCTTTGTACTGCGGCATAGGTCACCTCGGTCCGTGTGTGTGGCCCGCCATCTGTGGGGCGGTGGGGCAAATCGGGATGTCGAACGATCGTTCATTTCAAACGGTCGTTTGAGTTCAGGCGCGTTTATACCCCAGAGTCCGCGGCTTGTGTCGAGGGTCTCCGACAGGGCGTGTGGGTTTTGGCCTTTCGCCCCCCCAAACTCCCCCGGAACAAGGGGGCTGATGCCCAGAGTCGAAAGAAATGTGACCCGGGCTGTAAGGAAGTCCCACGTGGGCCGACCACTGCATGGTGCAGGCGTGCAAACAAAACATCTGCCACCTGCCTCCCCCAAGCCACTTCCATCTTCACTGGAGAATTGCCATGACCCAACGTACCGCCTCCCTTGCCGCTGCTGCCGCCCTGATGGCCTTGAGCAGCGCCGCCTTCGCCGCCGACGCCCCCATGGGCAGCATGGGTGGTGCCATCGCAGCCAGCGACAAGGTGCACTGCTACGGCGTGCACAGCTGCAAGGGCAACAGCGACTGCAAGACCAGCGAAAACAGCTGCAAGGGCCAAAACGCCTGCAAGGGCCACGGCTTCAAGGCCATGGACGCCAAGTCCTGCCTGGGCAAGGGTGGCACCATCGGCGACATCAACGCCAAGTGATGCCCACCATGGTCACGTCTGACGTCGCTGCCGGCGTGCGTGGCCTGGCGCAGCCCTCACCCGGTTTCGGCCTGGGGCTGCGCACAGCCCATTACAACGATTTCCTGAACGCACCCCAGCCGGTGGACTGGCTGGAGGTCATCTCCGACAACCACATGGTGCCCGGCGGCAAACCCATGCACGTGCTCGACGCCATCCGCACGGCCTACCCGATCGCGCTGCACGGTGTGGCGCTGTCGATCGGTTCGGTCGCGGGGCCCGATGTCGCCTACCTCGCGCAGCTGCGCGCGCTGGCCGAACGCATCGAGCCGCTGTGGGTCTCTGACCACCTGTGCTGGACGGGCGTGCACGGCCGCCATCTGCACGACCTGCTGCCCTTGCCCTACACAGAAGAGGCGCTCGACGTGGTCGTGCGCAACATCGGCCAGGTGCAGGACGCGCTGGGCCGCCGCCTGGTGCTGGAGAACGTCTCCAGCTATGTGCAGTTCGCCGAGTCTCAATTGACCGAGTGGGACTTCCTGCGCGAGGTCGCCGAGCGCGCCGATTGCCTGCTGCTGGTCGATGTCAACAACGTCCACGTCAGCAGCGTCAACCATGGCTTCGATGCCTTGGCCTACCTGCGCGCCATGCCCGCGCGCCGCGTGCAGCAGATCCACCTGGCCGGCCACACCGACCATGGCGACGTGCTCATCGACACCCACGACCAGCCCGTGCCGGAACCGGTCTGGGCCCTGTACGCCGAGGCTTGCCGCTTGTTTGCCGCTGCTGCACCGAAGGGCCAGGTGGCCACCATGATCGAGCGCGACGACCGCATACCACCGCTGGCCGAACTGCTGGCCGAACTGGACGTGGCCCGGCGCACGGCCGAGATGGCCCTGAAGACCGACGTCTGGACTTTGTCAGACAAGGCGGCTGCATGAACACCCCGCCCAGCAGACTGCCGAACGACCCCAACGTGCCCACAGTCCATGATTTGCTCGCCTTGCAGACGCGCATGAGCGAGTACCTGTTGCAGCCCGATGCAGACGCAAGGACCGCTGTGAGCGACGTGGCAGTCAACGGGGGCTGTGATGTCCCCCCTTCACTGGCCCTGCGCCGCCTGGGGGTGTACCACAGCGCCTACCGTGCGCGCCTGCTGGACACCCTGCGTGACACCTACGGGCACACCCTGCGCTTGCTGGGCGATGAAGCTTTCGACGCGCTGGCATTGGCCTACATCGCGCAGTCACCGTCCGCATGCCGCAACCTGCGCTGGTATGGCGACACGTGGCCGGAGTTCCTGGTGGACACCGCTGCAGACACCCACAGTGCGATCGGTGATGGCGATGCCGATCTGACCTCGGCGCATTGCCTGGACGTTGCCGAACTGGCCTGCCTGGACTGGGCCTTGCGCGAGGCCTTCGATGGCCCGGATGACACGGTGTTGGGCCTGCGTGATTTGCAACAGCTGGCGCCCGAGGCCTGGTCCTCGGTGCGCTTGCGTCCACACGCCACCGCGCGCTGCCTGAGCATGTGCCACAACACACTCCAGCGCTGGCACGCACTGGACGACGAGCGCCCGGTGCCCGCTGCCGAACTGTTGCCGGAGCCCGGCTGGGTGCTGGTGTGGCGGCGAGACGACCGCCCCCACTTCCGCAGCATGACCGTGCACGAGGCCTGGGCCGTCCAGCAACTGTTGGCTGGGCTGCCCTGGGCGGCGTTGTGCGATGGCCTGGCCCAAGCCTGGCCTGACCAGGATGCGACCACCCTGGCCGCGCACTGCCTGCGCCGGTGGGTGGACGAGGGCGTGCTGGCCGAGGCGGTGCTCACCGCCTGACAGTCAAGCCCCGGGAGGTGCTCAGGCGAGGCTGCGGCGGCGCGATGCCACCCAACCTGCCACCATCAGGCCAGCCAGTGCCAGCGCGAAGCCGTCGGCCTCCGGCACGGCGGCGATGTTGACGTTGCCACCATAGCTGGCGGTGGGGCCGAAGACGAGGCCACGGATCTCCAGCGCGTACTGCACGCCAGCCGTCAGCGGGAGCGGGTTGCTGAAGGTTGTGACGCCGACCGACGCGCCGTTCAGGTCGGTGACCGAGGTCCAGGCGTACGACACCGTCGTGTTGGGCGTGCCCGTCGTCAGCGCGTCGGTGACGGCGTAGAAGCGTGCTTGCAGGTTGTTGATGCCCAGGAAGGAGCCGAAGCTCACGCTCACGGCCGAGGCGGTCAGCTGGCCAGCCTCGCCCGGCATCGTGAAGACGTAGTCGTCGTAAAAATTGAAGTTGGCGGTGGCGCCAGGAAACTGCGGGCCCAGGTTGCGGGTGATCACGCTGCCGTCAATGCTGCCGGTGTTGGTGATCGTCGAGCCGTCGCGGCTGGACGATGCCGACGTGGTGTAGCCCGCGGTGCCAACGATGCCGGTGAAAGTGTCGCCAAACGAGCGCGAGTAGGGCAGCGGCGAGATGACGCCGAAGTCGGCCTGAACCACGTTGACCACGTTGGCAGAGGCCTGAGAACTGAGGGTGGCGGACAGGATGGCCCAAGTGGCCAAAGCGATGCGTGTGCGGGTCATGAGGGAGCTCCCAAAAGGCAATAGCGTTGTCGATGTGTTCGGCGGGTACTGCTTTGAGCGTCGTCTCATGAACGAATCGTGGCGCATGCCGCGGGTCGGTCAGCCGAAGGGCCAGAAACTGCCAGGACGCTGACCAGATCGGTGCCGAGGCACACGGCCACGGTCCTTCACTGGAATGCGTCTAGCTTAGGTTGCTTGCGTGTCACCGTTGCGGTGATGGGGCGCGTGGACCGTGAGGCGTTCGGTCCATGGTTTGCGATCAGAAGCGTGGCAGCGTGGCCAGTGCTTCGCGCAGCGCAGGTGTCTGTCCCATCGCCTGGGCCGGGGGGGTGCGCAACTCGCCGCAGCGCGCCAGCATGGGAATGGCCTTGCCCGGGTTGAGGCGGCCTTGGGGGTCGAACGCCGCTTTGAAGGCCAGCATCTGGGCGCGCTCGGTGTCGGTGAACTGCACGCACATTGCGTCGAGCTTTTCCACGCCGACGCCGTGCTCACCGGTGATGCTGCCGCCCAGGCCGACGGCCGCCGTCAGGATGGCGTTGCCGAAGGCTTCCGCGCGGTGCAGCTCGTCGGGGTCGTTGGCATCGAAGAGGATGAGCGGGTGCATGTTGCCGTCGCCTGCGTGGAAGACGTTGCAGCAGCGCAGGCCGAACTCGAATTCCATCCGGGCGATGGCGGTGAGCATGGTGGCCAGGGCCTTGCGCGGGATGGACGCGTCCATGCAGAGGTAGTCCGGGCTGATGCGGCCTGTGGCGGGGAAGGCATTTTTGCGCCCGCTCCAGAAGCGCAGGCGCTGGGCCTCGTCCTGGCTCAGCTCGATGCGCGTGGCGCCCGCCGTTTGCAGCACGGCCGTCAGGCGTTCGATTTCTTCTTCCACTTCTTCCGGTGTGCCGTCGCTCTCGACCAGCAGGATGGCTGCGGCGCTCAGGTCGTAGCCGGCGTGCACGAAGTCCTCGACGGCGCGGGTCATGGGCTGGTCCATCATCTCCAGCCCCGCGGGGATGAGGCCCGCAGCGATGATGGCGGCCACGGCATCGCCAGCCAGGCCGACGTTGTCGAAGCTCGCCAGCAGGCAGCGCGCCACCTGAGGTTTGGGCAGCAGGCGCACCGTGACCTCTGTGACCACGCCCAGCAGGCCCTCGCTGCCAATGAAGGCGGACAGCAGGTCCAGACCGGCGGCGTCCAGGGCCTCACTGCCCAGCGCGAAGGCTTCGCCCTCGACGGTGAAGCCGCGCACGCGCAGCACGTTGTGCACCGTCAGGCCGTATTTCAGGCAGTGCACGCCCCCGGCGTTCTCTGCGACATTGCCGCCGATGGTGCAGGCGATCTGGCTGCTCGGATCGGGCGCGTAGTACAGCCCATGGGCCGCAGCGGCTTCGCTGATGGCCAGGTTGCGCACGCCGCAATCGACCACGGCCGTGCGCGCCAGCGGGTCGATGTGCTGGATGCGGTTGAGGCGGGCCAGCGACAGCGTCACGCCAGCGGCATCGGGCAGGGCACCGCCTGAAAGGCCGGTGCCTCCTCCGCGCGCCACCACCGGCACGCCGAGCGCATGGCAGGCGGCGAGCACCTGGCCGACCTGGGCAGGTGTTTCGGGCAGGGCCACGGCAAGGGGCCGCTGGCGGTAGGCGCTGAGGCCATCGCACTCGAAGGGCGCGACGGCTTCGGTGTGCCACAGCAACGCGTTTGGGGGCAATACGCGCAGCAGGGCAGCGACCACGGCCTGTTGGCGGTCTGCCAAGGCCGCGGGCGTCATGACCGGCGTCGCTGGCATCGCCGCTGTTGCGCTGCCCATGTCCGGGAGAGGCGACGGGGTGGGGTCGGTCACTGCGTGCATGGCACGACTGTAGCGTCTTCAGCCCACGTGCACGTCGGAAAGGCGCCCCAGCAGCAGGGCGTCTCGCGGGTCGATGGTGAGGCAGGCGCCATGCCCGTCGAAACGGTAGAGCGCACCGGTGGCCGAGGAGCGCACGCTCAGCACGCCGTGGCCGTGGAAGGTGGCCCGCATGTCACGGTCACGGCGTGGCGGCAGGCCGCTTTGTTGGGCGGGGCGCACCGTGCTGGGTGCTGCCTGGGTGACTTTGCCCTTGCCGGCGCCGCTGCTGCGATCACTCCCGTGGCTGTGTGATGCCATCCACGCTTGCAAGGCGGCATCGGCAAAGGGGATGGGGCCTGGTCGGCGAATGGGGCGGGCGATCATGGCGGACTCCTGCTGTGCGTCGCGATCTCGGGCGATCGGATGCTTGGCAGTGTGGCGCTGAGTTCGCAGCGTGAAAATCCCCTTCGAGAGGGCCCTCTTTTGGGGGTGTTTGGCCTGTGCGAGGCGTCATGACCCGAACACGGTCAGCACCCCGGTGTAGCCATACAGATGGTGGCGGGCGATTTCACCGCCCGCGAAGAAACCGACGACGGGGATGTCGCCCAGCGCATGGGCCAGGATCTCCATTTCGGCGTTGGGTGCGCCAAAGTGTTCCCCGCCGCGCCCGGCGCAGCTGATGTAGATGGCACCGGCGGCTTGGCTGTCGGGGCGCTCTTGCGGGTCGAACTCCTCTCGGATTTCGGCGCAGATGCGCACGAGGTCCTGGCGCGCCGCTTGGGCGTTGCGCTGGCAGAACGCCATCTGCATGCCCACTTCGACTTCTTCAGCCAAAGCCACGCCTTGGCGGCCAGGGTCCAGCCCGATGATGTGGCGCACGCGGGTGTCGGCACCAAAGTGGCGGCCGTGGCTGAGCAGATCGCTGCTGGCATCGGTCAGCCCGGCCAGGGTGGCGCGCACCTTGGGCAAGGCCTCGCGCTGCCAGCCCGAGCCGCTGACGGTGGCAGTCACGCCCAGGTCGCGCAGCAGGCAGGCCAGGGCCGGTTCGCCGTCGAGTTCATAGACGATGTTGCGCTCTGCCAAGGTGATTTCCCGGCGGGGACCCACGGGCGAGCAGCCTTGGCTGACGCGCGACACCAGCCGCACGCCTTCGCCAAAAGCCACGCCCGACAGGCCGCCATGCCAAACGCCCGCGGCGGGCTGCGGTGCGGCGGGCGCGTCGTTCGGGGGCGAGGTGGCATCTTCCGGCGCCAGGGCCAGGTGCAGCGGGTGGCGCTGGCTGGCGCTCAGGCCGCCGAAGAGGTAGCCGGTGTCGGTGCGCGATGCCAGCTCGGCGATCAGCTCGGGCAGGTCGGGGGTGCGGGCATCGGCGTGCACCAGCGCGGTGTGGGCGCGCCAGCCGGGCTGGCCGGTGAGGCTGGCATCTGCCGGGTGGCGGCGTCCGCGAGGCAAGGCGGGCAG
>Ga0209617_10001196_pt1 | contig 12101 bp, 7 predicted proteins | sample LakEriepJuly2011_2_FD_187459 | JGI IMG/M metagenome (GOLD analysis project Ga0209617, IMG submission 187459) | Freshwater microbial communities from dead zone in Lake Erie, Canada - CCB epilimnion July 2011 (SPAdes) (version 2) | ecosystem: Environmental > Aquatic > Freshwater > Lentic >... | reverse complement strand
CCTTCTCCCCAGCAGAGGGCGGTGCCACTGCTGTGGCGATTGCCCGGCCGCACCTCAAAGGGAAATATCAGTGCTACTACCGTTATGTCGATAACACGCCGCCCTCGCGAACAAATGACGGGCAGCCGGTCGCATCCAATCTCTCCCCGGTGAACGAGGTGGATGCCGGCGACGGGGCCGAGTCGATCTCGTGGGCTGACTTCTTTCCAATCAAGAAGGCCGCTGAAGAACGCGGAGCAACGCTTGAGAGATGGCGTACCACGGGCAATCAGGCATTCACGATCTACCGCGTGAACGGCGACAGCATGGAGGACACCCTTACGGACGAGGAGCTTCGCGACCCTGATCGCGAAGGGTATCTCGCCATGGGCATCCTGCTCCCGAACGGTGAACTGAATGCCAATCGATTCGGCACCCCCCCATCCGACTTTGCGGTGGCGGTGATGTTTCAAGACAGGCTGTGGTGTGCGGTAGATCCTTCCGGGCAGCGTCCGAACACGCTTCAGTACTCCGAGGTGGGTGAGCCGGAGTCGATTCCCGACATCAACGAACTGATACTTCAGACGAACGTCAAGGGTGCCGACCAGATCACAGCCCTGATCCCGGTCGGTGGTGCCCTGCTCGCCATGCAGAACCGTCACCACTACCGATTGACCTACGTCTCGCAGCCGCTCATCGACTGTAACGTGGCGGTCGGCGGCTATCGAGGCTGCCTGAACCAACGCTGCTGGGACGAGAACGACGGTGTCATCTACTGCATGGATACGCTGGGCGTGTACTCGCTCGATGCCGGCGGTCGCATTAAGTCGGTCACCGACGGGCTGTGCAACCTGTTCTCCGACCGGATCGACTTCTCTAAGTCGAAATGGTTCAGCTTGGTGGCCGACAGCACTTCGTACATCCTGCGGTGCTCTGTCCGGTTTAAGGAAGACGGCACCGGCCAGTACCCCACCCGGATGCTGTGCTACTCCTACAAGACCGACTCGTGGTGGGAGGAACGCTACCCTGCCCCGCTCGTAGGCGGTACTGCCGTCACGACCCCAAGCGGCCAGAGGGATGTCGTCTACGGATCTTCTAAGGGGAAGGCGTACCGACTGAACCGCGGCAAGACTGACATCGCGGATGGTGGCATCGCATCCATCACCATCACCAATCCGGGCAGCGGGTACGTCCAGCCTCCGAAGGTGCGAACCACTGGTGGGCAGGGTGCGGTGATTGAGAGCGCCATCACCGCAGAGGGCCAGCTGCTCGGACTCTACATTCGCCTCCCGGGCTACGGCTACGAGGATGGCGAGCTACTGATCGATCCCCCGGAGGACGGCACTCCCGCCACGGCAGAGTACTCCGTCACGAGCGGAACAGTGCTGATTCCGTACTCGTTCAAGACGGGAAACATGGAGTATCAGAACGACTCGCTCGCTACTCAGGGACTGCCTGACGGCGGTGCCCGGAACATCGCAGTCCTGTTCACGCCGACTGGTGGCCCGAGCAATCTCAAGCTGAGGATGTACTACAACAACAAGAGCTACCCGCGGATCAACGTGGTCGAGCGTGACCGTGGGACGGGGTTCGTGGCGGATGCCGCAGAGCCGGTGACCCGCATCGACATGGACGCTGGCAAGCTGCCGGAGAACATCTCGTCAGGCGTGTGCCGTGCGCTCTTCACTGGGAAGACCATTGATGACGTTCGCGGCAATGACCGGCACGTTGCCCTTGAGTTCTCAGGTGATGTCGGGGTGGAAGGGCCGGTGGTGATCCACCAGCTGGATGCGTTTGGTGTACCTAGCCCACAGCCGGGGGCATGATGGCAGCTAACCCTCCTGATCTTCGTGGCGGCGTATTCCAGCAAGCGCTGATCGACGGCGGGGTCAACCCGATGGCTGTCACTGCCGCCACGAGTGCGGCCTTCCATTGCGCCACGCCCCGCAGATGGCGTGGCCCGGTGTCCTATGACTACACCTCGCCGCAGCTGCGTCTCGTGACGCCCGAGCTACGGAAGTACATGTTCCCGAACTTCGACTTTCACACCACGCAGGGTGAGCGTCGTGGGCGAATCGATCCGCAGAACCAGCCGCCCGAGACGGTGCCCGAGCCGGTGCCTTATGAGGAGCCGTATTCTCCGCGGCCCGACTCGCAGCCGCAGCAGCCGGTTCTAGGGCTTGGAGACGGGCAATACTACGCCGGCCCGTTTATCGATATTCGCGATAGACGGATCTCTCTCAACGCCTCCCGGTATGGGATCGCCATGCTGATGGGCGATGAGATCAAGGGCGGGAACCTCAAGCTCAAGTCAGAGTGGGAGTACGGCAAGTTCCGATTCAACGACGACTTCGTTGACCGGGAGTGGACGCTGACTGTCACGAAGACCAAGCCGGTCGAGGTGATCACGGGCATCACGGTTAACGAGGCGGGGCAGTGCCTGACGCTCACGAAGCGGACGGTCAACGTCTGGACAGAAGGCGAAGAGACAGAGGACAACACCCTCGTCTTTGAGAAGATGGAAGCCGTAAACAACGGGAAGCTGGAGGCCGGGCAGCTGACGTTTGAGGGCTCGACCTTCTACTACCTTGGCAGTTCGCCTGTTCCCCCGGGGCCGCTGTTCAATATCCCCGTAGCGGACTGCACACCCTAATGCCACTTCTTAGCAAGGATGGGAAGCTCGCGTCGATCGGCGGGGCGCTCAAGCGTTTCGTGGCCGGCTGCATCGATAAGTGCTGCGGCAAATGGTACTGCCATACTGGGTACTACTGCGATCAAGACGAGGCTGGGCACATCTCCGAGCACTCATCTGAGAAGGAGTGCTACGAGGCTTGCAGGGAGCCTGATGTTGAGCACTACTGCCACGAGTACTCTGCGAGCGGCGGAGGTGGTTGCGATACCGACCCGACCGACGCCCTTGCCACATACCCATCGCTGCAAGCCTGCGAGGAGGCTTGCGACAAGTGGTACTGCTGCTACCTGAGCTATGACTTCAGCAAGGGATCAACGTGCCAGAAGGGCCTTTGCCCGGATGCTGGCCTGACACGCGGCGGGCCGTATGAAGACAAGGAAGAGTGCGAGCCCGAGTGCGAATCGAAGTATTACTGCGTGATCGTCACGGGGCCGGACGCGGAGGAGTACACCTGCGTGACCGACGCCTCTGCCGGACTTGAGCTATCTGGCCCCTACAACTCCTATGACTCGTGCGCGGATCTGTGCGACAAGGAGAATCAGAAGCCATACGTTTGGTGCGTCAACAACATGAAGTGCGTCGAGAGCATCGGGGGCCCGCCGGAAGAGTGCGGGGTCGGTGTGTTCTGCGAGCAATACGATGACTTCATCCAGTGCGGACTTGGCTGTCTGGACGAGCAGTGGTACTGCGTCCTGCCCGGCGAATGCCTCCAGCTGCAAACCCCTCCCGCTAACAACCCGCAGCCATATGACTCTGAGGACTCGTGCCTAGACCAATGCCAGCAGTACTACTGCTGCTGGCTATCAGGCGATTACTCTAAGGGTTCTGAGTGCCAGATCGGTGAGTGCAGCAAAGACCTCTACCGCAGCGGGCCGTATGACTACGAGGGGATCTGCGACACGGCGTGCGAGAGGATTTTCTGCTGGAGCTATAAAGATGTCCTTCAAGACAAGACAATTAAGGTCTGCCAAGAAGAAGCACCGCTGTGTCCTGATCCTCCGGGCGACTGCGAGTTTGAGGATGTGACCAAGGTCTCCGGGCCATACGGCCTGCTGGGCGACTGTATGGCTGTCTGCTACACACCTACATACGCCTATCTTTGCACCCCTGAGTACACCTGCGAAAAGTGCTGCCTAGAAGGCGACTGCCCGCCGGAAGTCGAACCGTGCCCGGAAGACGGTGCGGGTGTTTACGATCTAGAGGAGGACTGCGAGAAGGAATGCAAGGCGCTCTTCTGGGCCTGCGACGTAAACTCCAAGTCATGCGTCGAGAAGTTTGAAGGAGACGGGGATTTCACGACGTTCGAAGAGTGCTTCCCTTTGTGCTGCGATGACGACTGCGTTGTGCCATCGGGCACCTGCCCTGCGGGGGATACAGAGGGATGGGCTACTCTGACCCGGCCCGACTGTCTGGCCGAGGATGAACTCAGCAACTGCATGAAGGGTGGTGACGGCAAGAGGTTGGGCGAGGCCCTTTCCGACGCCGGGTGGAATGTCGTTGTGGATAACGGAGATTCGCAGGGAACCCCCGACAGGACGAAGGGATGCTGCGACTGCGACGGGAAGAACCACACCTCTGTCTATGCATGCTGCGACGGGGAGGTCGGCCCGATCGAGTTCTATCTCAGGCGAAACACGACCGACGCCCCGTGCGACGGGGAGTGGGAGTTCGACGCGAACAGTGTGATCTCTCTCGCACAGGACGAAGAGGGCGAACCGGCCTTCAAACTCTACCCCTGCATCAAGCCGCCCCCATGCCCGCCTGAGACATGCACGGTGACGCTGTACGCCGCGATTACAGAGCCAAACGGGGCACCGTACTGGACGCTAGAGAACCTCGACAAAGCTTTGAAGATCACCGTCGAGTGCAAGCACGACGGGTTTTTCTCTTACTCAGGTTCAGTCGTTCCTCCGGGGGCATCGCATCCAGTGACTGCCAACGTCAGCGTGTGGAACAACGCTTGGCAAGCCACGGCCTCTATATCCGGTGGCGGGTTTACGTCCGCAACCCAGCTGAACCTTCCAATCCCCGGAGCACAACAGATCGTTCCTGACGGTGGAATTCCAAACATAGCTTTCCTCAGCTTCGACGGACGACCGGAGCAGATAGGCAACACCCCAGACGACACGCTTCCTGACCCGGCAATGACGATTGACAACGTCTGCAAGGGCATCACCACATACAAGCTGCCCGCATTTAGATACCCGGAATTAGGGCCGGTCGGGCAGATTTGGGCGGGGTACAAGTGGCTTGGTTCGAACGAGTACTTCCCCTACTTCGCGGCGTCGGACGGATATGACGGTGCGCCTCTGACGTACATAGAAGTCGAATTCAAGCCGCAGAACAAATCTGCTCTCCCTGCCCCTCCGAGCGTCCTTGCCCTCGCCCCGTAGGAGATAGCCATGCTGACAGTACCTATGCTGTTGATCAACCAAGCCGCCCCGAACAAGCCAGCTGGATACAAGGAAGAGTTGCTCGCAGCTGGCGAGCCAGTCGAGAAGGACGGCCGATTGGTAGCACTCCGTTTCGAGGACGGGGTCTACCACAACCTCCGGGCGAAGTACTCTCCCGGGGCCAGCGAGTACTTGGTCGGGGCCCGGCCACCGGAGCCCCCTAAGCCCACTCAGAAAGCGCCGCCACCAGCTGGCGCAGGAGCGGCCCTCAAAGCTCTTCTAAAGCTCATTGGGATCACGAGCAGCCCAACGTGCCGGTGTAACACAAGGGCCCGGATAATGGACGAGCAGGGCCTCCAGTGGTGCAGGGACAACGAGGAGTTGATTGCAGGTGCATCTGGCTGGCTATCCGAGGAAGCTGCCAAGCGTCACCTCCCGTACTCTGCGTTTGCTGGGAAGAAACTGCTGAAACTCGCGATCTACCGGGGATCAAAAACCCCGGGTGCCAGACCCTGATTTTCTTGTGACATGCCTCCATCCGGGCCAAAAACCCGATGGAGGCACACATGGCAGCCGGCAACGATACGAGACTCAGCTATCAATCCGGCGTACAAGTCGGCGGCGCTACCAATGCGACCGCACTGAACGGCCTTCTCGCCCCAGTTCAGGGTGGCGATCAGCGGGCGAACGACTTCGCCAAGATGACCAGCTTCAACGATCAGGCCCAGACGGGTCTGGCCGCACAGCAGGCCAACGCCCAGCAGATGGCGAACGCTCAGGCCAAACGCTCCGAAGCGAGCATCTCCGGCCTGAACAATCAGCAGCAAATCGTTGCTGACAGGAATGCCCGCACTTCTCAGCAGATTGACCTCGCCGCTCAGGTGCAGGCGTCCAACATCGGATTCGCATCTGGCATGACCGCGGCCAACATCAGGCGAATGATGAACATCCGAAGGAACAACGCCTAATGCTTGCCTCCGACATAGCCTTCTCGGTGTCCAAGAAGTCCAGCGGTGCGGCTGCTCAGAAGACTGCTTCTAGCCCAGCGTTTAAGCCTGAATCGAGCCCTGCGACTAATCCGCCCGCCTCACCGAACATCGCGGCACAGTCCACATGGCGACCTCCGGTGGCGATCGACCCACGCGCGTCGATAGCGAACCAGCTGGCTGCTGGTGACGCAGCTGCACAGACGAACGCCAACATCAAGCAACTCGATAAGGCCGGCGTGAGTCGCAGCAAGGCGAACTACTCCGCCGCCAATCTTGCTGGCGCTCAGGCTCGTGGCGAAGCACAGAACCAAGCTGCACAGACCCAGCTGAACGCTGACAAGACCAACGCTGCCCAGATGTTGGACTACCAGTACGGATCAGAGATGGAAGGCCAAAAGCTGGCGATGATCCAGCAAGCCCTCGGCCAGAGCGACTGGTCTGTGGAGATGGCACGGCAGATGGCTGCGGCAAAGATCGACGCCGCTAACAAGTCCGGTCAATTGGAAATCCGAAACGCTTGGGTGTGAGGTAACTATGTCCCACGAATCTCTCGACTTCCGCGATCTCACCCGCGCCGCCTTGGAGCGGATGCTGAAGAACGCACTCCTCAAGAAAGGCGACCACGCCGACGCCAAGAAGAAGGCGGCGCAGGACGACGAGGACAAGGAGCGAGACGACCTCGCTGATCTCCACGAGACCAACACTAAGAGCAACGCCCCGAAGGTAGAGGAAGACGACTTCGACCCGGCCGACCTCGCAGCTGCTCGCGATAGCGACGACGACTCCGATGACGGCGACGACAAGAAGAAGTCCTCCGGCAAGGCACCTCCCTTCACGAAGAGCAAGGGTAAGGACGACGGCAAGGGCAACCCGTTCAAGAAGAAGAAGAAGAAGGGCGGATTTCCACCGAAGAAGGGCGTCAACCCTTTCGCGAAGAAGGGTGAGTAATGGGACGTTTCGAGGAGATCCTCAAGTCGATTGCCCCGGGTGGTGCTACGCGGTATGTCGTGCCCCCTCGCACGAAGTCGCCCGTTCGTAAGAAGAAGGGCGACCAGCCTAAGCAGGCTAAGAAGCCGAAGGAGGGAGAGAACGTAGACGCCCTCGACAAGCTGGTCGAGGGTGCCTCCCGCAGTCGGCGCACCGACGATGTGATGGACAGCGTCCTTGAGCGTGCTGACGCCGAGGACAACAAGCCGACCGAAGGTAAGGGCTCCCGCACTCCGATCCGCAAAGAGATGCCGATCGAGGAGATCCGCTCGATGATCGCCACGCCCGAGGGGCTGGCTGAGGTGAAGCGGCACATCGGCAATGACCCGGGCAACCGGAAGCAGAAGGCCATCAGGGCCGCGATGTACGCACGCAACAAGGCGTGGGCCGACGAGTTCGATCTCGCCCTCGCAGGGGACGCTCCCGCCAAGCCGCTCGACTCAGGCTTCGAAGGCGTCGGGGCTGGTGAAGGTGCGAGGGAAATCGCTGAGGAAGGTGACGGTCAGTACGTCTCCCGGCCTGATGATCCGCCCAAGCGTGTGGCTGCCGAGAAGGATCGCGGCAAGAAGGTCGAGGTCGATGTCGAGATCAAGAAGGGTAAGAATAAGGGGAAGATCGGAAAGAACAGCGTGAATGTCACTCAAGAGGGTGACGTTACGCTGGTACGCAAGCGGCTGCCGGAAGATCGTGACCGGGAAGCTCGCCTCTATAAGGACGACAAGGGCAATATCCGGGCCGGCGGAAAGACGCTCGCCGCCAACCTCAAGAACGCTTACGCAGTTCTCCGCAAGGAGTACAACAAGTTCAAGAAGGCTGGCCTCGCCACCAACGCCGACGGTTCTCCGTACACGTTTGAGCAGTTCAAGGAAGACAACGCCCACACGGTCACCAAGGCGAAGATCGCAGACGAGCCGAAGACTAGGGCGAAGGCTGTCGATGGGAACGGCGAGAAGCGACGGGGCTACCCAGCGCAGTCCATATCGAGCCAGTCTCAGGCCGCTAGCCAGCGTGGCACAGCGACACGAGCAGCTGGGTTCGACCCGGCCGCTCCCGAGGGATTCAGCCCCGGCGCCGCCCCCGAAGATGTCGTGCCCGTCAGTGAGTACGGCACTCTGCGGCAGCGATCCACGCAGCCCGCGGGCGATAGGCAGGATGCTGCACGCCGGCTGATGGACGCCACGTTCGTTCGCGTCAAGGGTCAAGGCACTGGCTCTGATCAGGTGCTCAATTACCTACGTCAGGTGGACGACGACACAGCACTGAAGCTGGCGTACAAGGTTTCGCACGACGCACTGATCGACCGCATCCCCACCGCGGAACGTGCTACCGCCGTTGCCGATCACGACGCTGTCCATGGCGTGGTGCAGGGCCTGTTCGAAGCATCTGGTCGGAAGATGCCGAGCACGATGCCCGAGTGGTACAACGACATCGAGACGACTGCACAGCAGAAGACGGAGAAGCTCTTCCCGTCGCGGGGTACACGAACTGGTGCCCAGCCATCACGCACTCCTCCTGCGTCTGCACCTCTTCCGCTTCGTAATAAGAAGTTCGACCCGACGATCGACAGTCGCCCGGGGCCCGAGCCGACCCTGCCTGTTGAGCAGCGTCCGCAGGGTTCTGTTCCTAAGAACATCGAAGAGGAACTGGCCGACTACCGGGCGGGCAAGGTCACCGACCCGGAGCAGAAGGCGTACCTAGAAGAGATCATCGAGACTCGCCGGATCGCAGCTGACAACACGCTGGACGAGAACGGCAAGCCGATCAAGGGCATCGACCGAAAGACTCCGGTCAAGCGGAAGCCGAAGAACGAAGTACTGAACGAGGCGTCGGACGTTACCGTCGCGGACGCACCAACAACTCCGGGCGAGGAACTCATCGTGGCTAAGGGCAAAGCAGTCGAGGCTATCACTGGAGCAGCTGGGAAGCCCGCCAAGAAGGGCAAGGCCGGGCCGGCTATTAAGGACGACTTGGCTGGCAAAGCTGCCGACATCGACAGCGGTGCTGTTGTTGCCAAGGGCAAGGGCGACAGTGGGATCGCTCAGGTGGGAGGATTCAGCACTCCGCTCGCTGACCGTTATTCAGCACTCGCTGAGGATGCCCGCAATGCCGACGCCGGCCGGGCCCAAGAGATGAAGGATCGTCTCGCTGCCCTCGATGCCGAACTGGCTGCCACGCCCGAGGCCAAGCGTGCCTCTTCGTTCGACGCCGCCGGCAGCGCCGAGGAAGCTGTCCTTGGAATGGGAACAAGCATCGTTGCCAAGCCACGGGCTAAGGGGCGCGGCAAGCCGCCGGCCGAGGTTCCGCCGCCAGTCGCCACGCCTCCCGCCGCCAAGGGGAAGGCCGGCGCGAAGCCACCTATCGCTGAACCTCCGGTAGCGGGTGGTGGTGGCAGCGGAAAGAAGCCGCCAGCTGCTCCTCCATCGGCCGGAGATGCGCCCCCTCCTCCAGCACAGAAGGGCACTCAAGTCGGTGTCTCCGACGATGCCACCGGAGTGGACGGCGACGGCAACGTCGATGTGACAGCCAAGCCGCGTCGTGTCCGAACCAAGCCGCAGCCTGACACCTCCGAGATGGAGTCGTCCCGCATGGCTGACGAAGGCGGCATGATGCCGGTCGGCCCTAACCCAATGACCCCGGAGCGACGGTGGCTTGAGACTGAGGCCCGCCTTGAAGAAGAGACGTACCAGAACGATCTGGCTCGCCGGCAGCAGGCAGTTGTTGACCAGAAGAACCGAGCGGCCGCTGCGGAGCGTGCTCGGCAGCAGGCACAACGAGATCAGTGGAGCCAGACCGAGGCCGACGTAAACGAGGTGGGTCGCCGCCGGGATGCGAACAGCCGGTCGCTTGCCGAGAACGACGACATGATGGGCCAGCTGGCTCAGGATGGCATCGCTCGCCGCAGGGCCACCGATGCCCGCATGACCGACGAGAACGGTGCGATGCTCGATGAAATGGCTGGGCAGGCCAGCTTGCAGTCGCGAGTTCGCCGTGGCCGCGACGAGATGATGACCCAACAGAACGGTGCCCTCCTCGATGACATGGCTCACCGTGGCAGCTATGCAGAAGGTGTTCGTCGTGCCCGGGAAGGAATGTTCACCCAGCAGAACGGTGACATGCTTGGTGAGATGGCCGGTCAGGGTAGCTTGCAGTCGAGGGTTCGCCGTGGCCGCGAAGCCATGATGGCGCAGCAGAACGAAGACATGATGGGTTCGATGGCTCGTCGCGTCACTGACGACCGGCTCACCCGAGAGAACGGTGACGCTTTGTTTGCGGCTGCCCAGCAGATGCGAGACCGCAACGTCGATCGAGCTAGGACTCGTAATGCCACCACGATCGCTGCCGCCGGTGCAATCGGTGGCGGGATCTACGGTCAGATGGAATCAGAGCGGCCAGCACCCGAGCAGCCGCCGCAGCAGGTACCAGATACCCACACCAACGTCGGCATACCTGACGAGGAAGTACTCGATCTCGGTGATCCCGAGGACGTATCGGCACCCATCACTCGTCGCCTACCCCCGGGCTTCGATCCCCTGCGTCGGCCGGGCGAAATGATCCTGCCCAACCCGGGCCCCGAGGAGGAAGCGGCACCCAGCCGCCTCCCGCCGGGCTTCGACCCGCTTCGCCGGCCGAGTGAACTAACCCTGACTAACCCCAACCGCGACGACCTCCAACTGCCTGACCCTCACGCCAGCGAATACATGAGCCTGCCCGATCCGAATGCCGGCCGCGAGATGCTGGCTGGCCGGGCCACAAACCCTGATGACCCCCGAGCGAAACTCGCCCGCCTGATGAAAGCGCTGAACCGATGAGCATTACAGATCGCATCCGCCAGCTTCAGAGCAACGTAGTCGGGCCGCGTCTCAACGCCCAGAGACAGCGTGATGAGGAGCAGTCTGCCCTCGCCGCCAACATGACTGAGGATCAGTTCACCGACGCCTTCAAGCGTCAGGTGGTGGCTCGCGATGCTGGGCTGGTGGCCGAGGCTAACAAGCCCGCCCCGCAGGCAGCGGCACCGATGAGCATGGAGGACAACATCCGTCGCCTCCAGAGCAACGTCGTCAAGCCCGGCATGAACGCCCCGGCAGCTGCTCCTCCTCAGCAGCAGGCTGCCCGCCCCGCGGCGAATCCGCAAGTCGCCGCTCCTGCTCGCGATACGCATGCCGAGCGCGTTGCCCAGCTGACAGAAGCCGGCATGTCCCCGGATCAGGCGCAGAGGACTGCTGCCCTTGAACGCCAGATGACGGGGCCGATTACCCCCGGCCTGTCAGACGCGAACAACACTCCCGAGATGCGTGAGGATCGTCGCCGCCGTGTCACGGCCCAGAATCAGCGGAGTGCCGCACAGGACAACTACGCCCGCTCGCAGCTGGACGGTCACCTCACGGCAGCTGAGGCTGTCGATGCTCGTGCCCGGCAGGAAGGACTGCGGCCCGGCGGGCCTGACAACCCCAGTGCTCGTGAGATCGAGAGCGACCGCATCCTCGCAGAGAAGGATCGTCTTGCTCGTGCCGGCGTCGGCGTGGATCACCGCAACGAGATCGGATCGCATGCCGGTCTCGACACCGCAGCGGCACTGGCAGAGGACGACCGGAAGGCAAAGGAGTGGGATCAGTACACCCGCTCCACGCCCGCTCTCATGCAACGCTATCACCCAGAGGAGGCTCAGGCCGCACTCGACGGGACATGGCGTAAGCAGGCTCAGGCAGACAAAGCTAAGTACGGCGATGGCTCTGCCACCGGCAAGCTCACGCCGGAGCAGTACGAAGCCCGCATCGAGCGACGTAACGCAGAGCGTGCCGCCACCAACCCAGACGCAGCCCGCACTCGCATGGTCGAGAAGATGGCGAGGGACACCGGCAAGACCGTCGAGGAGGTCGAGAAGGACATGTTCCCGAACGGCCGACCGCAGGCCAGCCCCGAGTACCTCGCTCGTCAGGACGCACGCAAGCAGCAACGCAACCGGGCGAACGAAGCTATCTGGGAGCGGAACGGTTACACGGGACACCTCGATGCGAAGACCTCCAGCGGTGACGCTGCGGTCGCACGCGAGGGCCTGACCCG
>Ga0209617_10001194_pt1 | contig 12117 bp, 5 predicted proteins | sample LakEriepJuly2011_2_FD_187459 | JGI IMG/M metagenome (GOLD analysis project Ga0209617, IMG submission 187459) | Freshwater microbial communities from dead zone in Lake Erie, Canada - CCB epilimnion July 2011 (SPAdes) (version 2) | ecosystem: Environmental > Aquatic > Freshwater > Lentic >... | reverse complement strand
TCCGATCGTGGGCGATCGCATGTACCGCGCCGACGCACCGCCCAACACATCGCGCCTGCCGCCTGGCCGGACGCCGGAGCCCATGCTTCTGCATGCATGGAAGCTGGGGTTTCCATCGATCGGCTCGGAAGTGCTGACCTGGGTCACCTGCCCGCTGCCGCCGGCGATGGCGGCGGCTTGCCCGGGAATGGCATGATTCAAACTCGCCTGCCGCGATACCCTTTCCGATCCATGCGCCGCGCGCTCGTTGCCGCCTGTCTGCTGCTTGCCTCGTGCTCCAACATCGAGAAGGCCACGCCGCGTCCAACCACCGCAAACTCGACGGTGGTGTCGAACCCGAACGACGTGGACCCCATCATGCGCGGCACCGTGGCGAGTGAAGCGGTGCTGATCGGATTCGAGGACGTGATCGTGCGCGGATACGGCCTGGTGGTTGGCCTGAGCGGCACGGGAAGTCGAGCGATGCCTGCCGAAGTGCGCGCCCTGCTGCTGCAGGAGATCGCGCGCCGTGATGTGGCGGACACCACCACCGGCATGGGCATCTCGCCGGAGCGACTGCTGGACAGCGACGACATCGCCGCGGTGGTGATCGAGGGCGTGATCCCCGCCGCCGCCACGGGCAACTCGAAATTCGATGTGCGCGTGTATGCGGTTCCGGGCTCGGGCACCACCAGTCTGGAAGGCGGTCGGTTGTGGACGGCGGATCTGCGACCCGGCCCGCTGGTTGCCGGCAGCAAGCAGTCTTCGGCGCTCGCCGATGCGCGCGGACCGATCGTGATCAATCCCTTCGTGACGCCCGGCAACGTGAAGCGCGACAACATCGACCGCCTGAGTGGCCGCATCCTGAACGGCGGACGGGTGGCGAAGGACATGCCATTGAAGCTGCGCCTGGCCACGCCCAGCCACACGCGCGCGGCCACGCTGGCGAACGCCATCAACTCCCGCTTCCCGCGCGAGATCGGTCAGCGCTACGACACCGCGCATGGCAAGAACGGGGATTCGATCGAGATCACCGTGCCGCCCACCTATCAGGACCGCACGTCGGAATTCGCGCAGCTGGTGCGCCACACCACGCTGGACGTGCAGAACTCCGAGGCCACCGCGTCCGCCGTTCGGCGCAGCCTGCTGGCCATGCCCGGCGCCGCTTCGGCGGCAAGTTGGCGGTGGCAGGCGATCGGCAAGAAGAGCCTGCCGATGCTGCAGGACCTGTACACCTATCCCGAAGACCAGCCACGCATGGCGGCGCTGGAAGCCGGTTCGCGTCTGGATGATCCGCTGTGCGTGAACCCCATGCTGGAGATGGCCAAGAACGGCGAGACGTCGATCCGTCTGGCGGCCATTCGCTTGATGGGCAAGATGGGACCGAACCCCGCGATCGACATCGGGCTTCGCCCCCTGCTCGACGATGGCGACCTCGACATTCGCCTGACCACCTACGAGGCGCTGCGTCGTCGCAACGACCCGCTGATCCGGAAGTTGCGCGTGAACGGCAAGTTCGATCTGGACCTGGTTCCCTCGGACAAGCCGCTGGTGTACGCGTCGCAGACGGGCGCGCCTCGCCTGGCGGTGTTCGGCGAGGAACTGAACCTGAAGAGTCCGATGGCGGCGTCCATCTGGAACGGTCGCCTGATCGTGAAATGGGAACCCGAGGACGCGAAGGCGCTGGTGTTCTACCGAGCCGCCAATGCCACCCGCGCCAAGGTGGAACAGGTGAATCCGTCGGTGGCGGAATTCATCGCCTATCTCGCCCGAAAGCCCGATCCCACAGGACTTACGAGCGGCCTGGACCTGCGTTACGGCGAAACCCTGAGCGTGCTGCATGAGCTCTCCCGCACCGGCGATCTGAACGCCGACTTCCGCGCGGAACAGGACCGCATCCTTGCCGAGATCCTTCGCAAGGAGAAGGAAGAGAAGGTCGAGGAGCGACCGGAGTTCCCGCCCGACACCAAGGCGGTGTCACCGAAGAGTCTGTCGCCCGGCCGCGAAAATTCGGATGATGCCGGCGGCGCAGGTCTTGAAGGAAAGCCGAAGGCCGCGGATACTGTCCCTCGCTGAATGTGAAGGCCGTTCCGGCCTGAACCCGTCCAGGAGGGACGGGCACTCGAGCGACAGGAGGTCCGATGCGACTCAGCAGTCTGGTGCTTGCCGGTTTCAAGAGCTTCGCCGATCCGACGGAGTTCCGTTTCGACGCCCCCATCACCGGCATCGTGGGCCCCAACGGCTGCGGCAAGAGCAACGTGGTGGACGCCATCAAGTGGGTGCTCGGCGAGCGCAGCGCGAAGAGCCTTCGCGGCGGCGCCATGCTGGATGTCATCTTCGCCGGCAGCGCCTCGCGCAAGCCGGGCGGACACGCCAGCGTGATCCTGAAGTTCGACAATCCGCGGCTTGCCGCCACGATCGATCGCGACGTGCCCGAGATCTCGGCGGAGATCGAACCACCCGAGGCGCTTGAAGGTCTGGATGGAGAGGAACCCGCCGGCGACGGTCCCGTGCGCCGCCACCTGGTGCAGGATCGTCTGCTGCCGGTGGACGCGGATGAAGTGCAGGTGGAGCGCCGCCTGTGGGCCGATGGTCGCAGCGAGTACCTGGTGAACAACCGCAAGGTGCGCCTGCGCGACGTGCGCGAGCTGTTCCTGGACACGGGCATCGGCAACGATGCCTACTGCATCATCGAACAGGGCAAGGTGGATGCGATGCTGCGTGCGCAGCCCATCGAGCGCCGATCGATCATCGAGGAAGCTGCCGGCGTGGCGCGTTTCCGCGCTCGCAAGCACGAGGCCGCGCGCAAGCTGGATCACGCCGAGCGCCACCTGGTGGCGGTGCGCGAACAGCTGAGCGGCGTGGAGCGCCGACTCCGCATCGTGCGCGGACAGGCGGAGAAGGCGCGCAAGTTCCAGGCACTGGAGGCGCAGCGACGCACGCTGCGCACCGCGCTGGCCTTCGAGCAGTATCACGAGTTGCGCGAGCGTCTGGATGGCCTCACCAGCCAGGTGACGGCGCTTGAAGATCGTCGTCGCGAAGTGGCTGCCGCGCTCGAGGCAGCCGAGGCCGCGCGCCACGAGGCGGATGCCAAGCGCGCCGCCACGCTGGATCGTCGGCATCAGCTGGAACAGGCCCGACTCGAAGCCGCCGGCGTGCAGCGTCAGGCCGAACAACGCCTTGAATTCGTGGAGCGTGCACGCGCCGAGAATCGCGCCGCGGTGGAGAGCGAGGCGGCGCGTCTCGATGCCCTGCGCGTGCAGCGTCAGGAGCATGCATCGCGTCTCGAGGATGCGGTGAACGAGGCGACGCAGGCCGAGGAGGCGATGACGGGCGTGGACCGCGAGGTGACCGCCTTCACGCGCGAACGCAACGACTTCTCCGAGCAGATGGAAGCCGCCGAACACGCCATGCGACGCCGCACGGAAGCCGTGGCCGGCGTCGAGCGTGAGCGTGCGCGCGCACTCGGTCGCCTGACCGCCGTGCAGGAGCGCGGGCCGTCGCTGGAAGCGGAGCTGGGTCGCGCCGATGTTCGCCGCGAACGCCTGCGTCTGGAGCTTGACCAGATCCTGAGCGCGCGCCTGACCGCGCAGACGCAGCGACTGGTGGCCGAGGACGCGCTCGAGCGCATTCACCGCGACATCGCCGCGCACAGCGAGCAGGTGGCGTCGCTTGGAGACCAGCAGTCCGAAGCGTTGAAGCGCCTGGCAACGCTGCGCGAAGATCGCAGCAGTCTCGACAGCCGCCTGCGCCTGCTGGACGAGATGGCGCAGCTTGGCGAAGGTCTGGACGAAGCCGTGAAGCGCGTGCTGGCCGATCGCGAGCGCCACCCCTGGCTGGTGGGCATGCTCGGCGACATGCTGGAGACCGATGCGGCCAACGCTGCGGCGATCGAGGCGGCGCTTGGCGAGGAACTGCAGACGCTGGTGGTGCGACGAACGGAGGATCTGGCGTCGGCAACCGACGCGGTTCGCGCACTCGAGGGTCGCGTGCGTCTGGCGGCACCTTCGGATGTGTCCACGGCCCCGCTTGCGGACACCGACGAGGCAACCTGTCTGCTGCATGCGGTGAAGTGCCCCGCCGACATCCTGCCGGTTGCCACGGCACTGCTTGCCCGCTGCTACCGCGTTCCGGATCTGGCCACGGGCCTGCGCCTGGCGCAGGCCGATGCGTACCGCGGCTGCACGCTGGTGAGCGCCTGCGGTGCGGTGATCGATGGCCCCGGCCGCGTGCGCGTGACCGGCGCGCGCACAGCCCGCGCGGGCGTGCTGACCCGCCGCGTTGAGCGTGGCGAACTGGAAGCCGCGGTGAGCGCGCTGAGCGTGGAGATTTCCATGGCTGAGGGCGAGCTGAGCGGCCTGAACGAGGCCGCAGCGTCCGCGTCGCGATCCCAGCAGGAACTCGACGGCCAGATGCAGGTCTCGATGCGCCAGCGTCTGGAGAGCCAGTACCAGATCGAGCGTCAGGAGCAGCTGGCTGCTCGCGTGCGCCACGACCTGGACGCCTGCGCCGCCGAGCGCACGGAATCCGAGCGACGCCTGCTTGAACTGCACACCGAGCGCGAAGCGTGCGAGACCAAGGTGCACTCGCTCGACGGACTGCTGAAGGAAGAGCGTCGCTCGATGGAGACGGCGCAGACTGTGATCGATGCCGCCAAGGCCAAGTTGCAGCAGGCCACCGAACAGCTCGCCGCCGCACGCACACGCGCCAGCGAGGCCACCGCCACGCTGGACGGACGCCGTCGCGAGCGACGCCTGATCGAGACCGCGCTCGAGACCATCGATCGTCAGCACAACGAGCTGAACACCGATCACGATCGACGCGCCGCACGCAGCGAGGAACTGGCTCGCCAGGCCGCCGATGCGGCGCAGCAGCGCGATCTGGCCATCGCCGCCGAGGCACAGGCACTCGCCGACACGCAGGCCATCGCCGGCGAACTGGAGGCGGTGATCGAGGCCGCCACCAGGACCAACGAGCACCTGCGCGCGATCCGCGAGGAAGCCACCCGCGTGGAGCGCGACCACTCCGCCGTTGAGATCAGCCGTCGAGAGGCGGAAGTGCGCCGCGAGGGCCTTGAGGAGAGCACCTTCGAGGAGCTTGGTCTGGATCTGCCTGCCGGCTACGCCGAGCATCTTGCGGCGCGATCGGACGGCGGCTTCGCTTCGCCGGATCGCGAGTCGGCCAGTGCCGAAGCGGAGCGCCTGCGACTGGAGATTCGTTCGCTTGGCAACGTGAACATGGAGGCCATCGACGAGCTCTCGCAGCTCGAGGGCCGCAACGAGACGCTGGCGCGCGAGGTTGCCGACATCGACGCCGCACGCGTGAGCCTGACCGAACTCGTGGAGCGCCTCGACGACGTGAGCCGTCGCCGCTTCAAGGCCACCTTCGAGGCCGTGCGCGATCAGTTCGCCGGACAGGAAGGCATGTTCCGCCGACTCTTCGGCGGCGGCAGCGCGGACCTGTTCCTGGTGCCCATGGAGAACGGCGAGATCGACTGGCTTGAGAGTGGCGTGGAGATCCGCGCCAAGCCGCCCGGCAAGGAGCCGCGCGTGATCAGCCAGCTCTCGGGTGGCGAGAAGACCATGACGGCGGTCGCGCTGCTGATGGCGATCTTCCGCAGCAAGCCCAGCCCCTTCTGCATCCTGGACGAGGTGGACGCCGCCCTGGACGAGGCCAACGTGGAGCGCTTCACGCGCGCCATCGGCCCCTTCCTGGATCGCAGCCACTTCATCGTGATCACCCACCACAAGCGCACCATGCAGGCCTGCCACGAGCTGCATGGCGTCACCATGGCCGAGCGCGGCGTCAGCCGACGGGTCACCGTGCGCGTGGATCAGGTGGGCGCCGATGGGCGCATCCGCGAAGACGCCGCAGGAACGGCCTCCAAGGCCTGAGCCGCGGACTGTTCCGTTTGGATGGCGCGAAAGTTGCCGTCTTTTTCTTGTGCCTCTTCGGCCAAGAGCTATGTTGCCGTGCCGCCCGGATGGCGGAGCTCCCCATGGGTCTCGGGGATGCGCGGAGGTCCATCGTGGGGGTCTCCGCGCGTCGCTCCTCTCCGGGCGGTTCTGTTTTTGCCTCAGCAGGTGCGAGGGCTTGGTTCGCTAGCATCGGCCCGAAGCAATGAGCGAGACCCTTTCGATCGACACGTTGGTGGTGGGTGGCGGCGTTGCCGGTCTGTTCACGCTGGATGCGCTTGTGCGCGCCGGACATGCGGCGCTGCTCGTGGAACGCGAGGCGCTTGGCCTTGGTCAGACCACCAGCAGCCAGGGCATCCTGCATGCGGGCGTGAAGTATGCGCTGGGTGGCGTGGCAGGTGACGACGCACAGGAAGCCGGCGCCGCAGCCGAGATGTGGCGCGGGATGATGTGCGGCGAAGGCGCGCCCGACCTGCGGAAGGTTCGCGTGCTGGCCCGCGAAGAGTTCATGTGGCGCACCGCCGGTCTGATGGGCGCTGCGGGCATGCTGGGCGCGCGCATGGCCCTGCGCACGCGTCCGGAAGTTGTCGGGGCAGCCGATCGCCCTGCGTGGCTGGAGGGCGTGCGTGGCGATGTGCTTCGCCTTGGCGAGACCGTGATCGATCCGCGCGACCTGCTGGCTCGGCTGGCCGACCTGCACGGCGGGCGTCTGGCGCGTGCCGAGGTGCAGTCGATCGCCGATGGCGAGGTGCTGGTTCGAACGCCCAGTGGCGTGCTTTCCATCCGCTGCCGTCAGGTGGTGCTGACCGCAGGCGAAGGCAATGAGGCGCTGCTGGCGATGGCTGGTCTGGCGACAACCGAACCCATGCAGCGCCGGCCGCTGCGCCAGGCGATGGTGCGCGGCGCCCTGCCGATGGTGTTTGGCCACTGCATCGATGGTGCCAAGACACGCGTGACGATCACCAGTGACACCTGCCCCGAGGGCGCGGTGTGGCACGTGGGCGGCGAGCTGGCCGAGCAGGGAGCGCGACAGGACGAGGCGGCATTCCTGCAGCGTGCCCGAACCGAACTGGCGGCATGTCTGCCCGGCGCCGATCTTCGAAATGCGGAGTGGTCGAGTTACCCGGTGCAGCGCGCCGAGCCGCGAACGGCGGGTGGCCGTCGACCCCCTTCCACGCATGTGCGTCGACATGGCGCGTGCGTGGCGGTGTGGCCGGTGAAGCTGGTGATGGCGCCACGCGCTGCCGCACAGGTGGTGCAGGCGTGCGGTGCTGGATCTGGCCGCGAGGTGATCTGGCCTGCCCATGTGCCCGCTCCGCCGCTGGCGCCGCGGCCGTGGGAGACGGCTGCATGGAGCCGTTTCGAGTGAGCGCGCGACTGGCGATACCAAGCCGAAGCGCTACCCGCCTGGGTCGCGAGGTGACCGTGATCGGATGGGGTGCGTTCAAGATCGGCCGCAACGAGGGGGTGAAGTACCCCACCGCCTACGACCTGCCGAGCGATGAAGAGGCTGAACGTCTGATCCATGCGGTGATCGACATGGGCATCGGTGTGATCGACACGGCCCCCGCCTACGGCCTGAGCGAGGCACGCCTTGGCGCCGCGCTTGGATCACGGCGCGCGGAGATCTTCCTGAGCAGCAAGGTGGGTGAGGTGTTCGATCGCGGTGCCAGCACCTACGACTTCAGCGAACGTGCCTGCGCGGAGGGCCTTGCGCGCAGTCTGGAGCGCCTGCGCACCGCACGGCTGGACCTGGTGTGGGTGCACTCAAACGGTGACGACGAGGCCATCCTGCGCGAGGGCGGCGCGGTGCGCGCACTTGCGCACGCCAAGGCCGATGGTCGCGTCGGCGCGATCGGGTTCTCGCCGAAGTCGCAGGCCGGCGCGTTGGCCGCGATCGAGCAATCCGATGTGGATGCGCTGATGCTGGAGTATCACCCGCGCGACGCGAGCATGGCACCGGCCATCGCGGCGGCGGGCGCGGCGGGCAAGGCCGTGTTCGTGAAGAAGCCGCTGGCAAGCGGCCATCTGCCGCCACACGAGGCGATTCCGTGGATCCTCGCGAATCCGGATGTGACCTGCATCGTGCTCGGCGGATTGAACGCCGAGCGCCTGCGCGTCAACGCGGCGCTGACGGTGTCGACGCGCCCGTCGTAGCGCTGGACTTCGACGGCTCCTTCGCCTCGGTCTTGCCCGGCGCGCCGGATTTGGCCGGGATCTGCAGCTTCATGCCCACCTTCAGTGCCGCGGGATCGGAACCGATGGTGGACTTGTTGGCCTCGTAGATCTGGTTCCACAGCTTGCTGTCGCCGTACACCTTGTTGGCGATGCGGTGCAGCGTGTCGCCGCCCTCCACCGTGTAGGTGGTGGCGCCGGAAGCCTTCGTGGTGCTGGCGGTCGAGGAGGTCTGGGTCGCGCCGCTGGTGCCCGTGGGCGCGAAGTCAGGCACCTTGAGGACCTGCCCGATCTTCAGGCGCGACGCGTCGACGCCCGGGTTGGCGGCCAGAAGCTTTTCCCAGCCGCGCTCGTTGCCGGTGATGGATCGCCAGATGCTGGCGATGGTGTCGCCGTCCTTCACCGTGTAGGTGTCGGCCTTGGTGGACTTTGGCGCCGGAGCGGGCGTGGTGGCCGGCACAGCGGAAGGCTTGCTGCTGGGAGCAGGCAACGCGGGCAAGGCGGCAGGAGCGCTCGGGTACACGCCTGAGGGCGCCGCCGAGGGCTTGACCGCCGGTGTGCCGCCCATGCCCGTCGGTGCCGGCGAGGCTGCCGGCGTTGCCGCTGGCGCGGTGGTGGCGGGCGCGGCAGGCGCGGGCACTGCCGGCGTGGTCGCTGCGGGAGCCGATGCGCCACCGGTGGTGATCACCGCCGAGGTGGTGGTCGGTTCGGGCGTGAAGCCGGGCACGCCGCTCGTTGGCAGCGGCTTGATCGGTTCACTCGCCGGGACGAAGCCAGGCACGGAGCTCGCGGGCTTGGGATCGGCGAAGGCGCTGGCAGGAACGCCCGCAGGCGCGGTGGACGCCGACGTGGTCGGCACGGGCGTTGGCATGGCGGACGCCGGCATGGTGGGCGATTCACGAAGGTCGCGTCCCGCGGTTTCGGCCGGCACTGCGGGGCCTTCCTGATCCTGACGGGTCAGCTTCACCGTGGGCGTGGTGCTCGCCTTCTTGGCGGGCGCCAGCCATGCGTAGTACAGACCCGCTGCGGCGAAGGCGAGAACGGCGACGGCGACGAGGAGCTTGGCTGGCTTGTTCATGTCGATCTCCGATTGCGATCAGGCAGTGACGATGGCGGTACCCGCGGCGGCGCCTTCGCGCTGCGCGGTTGGATCCTCGCGCTGTGCATACACCAGCGTGGCAGCGATGGCGATGCTCGAGAAGGTGCTCACAAGCACGCCCACGAAGTACACGTAGCCGAAGGGCTTCAGGCCGCTTCCACCGAGCTCGTACAGGATCAGCGCCGTGGCGATGGAGTTGCCGCCGGTGAGCACCGTTCGGCCGAAGCTCTGATTGATGCTGCTGTTCACCACGTTGCGCGTGGCGTAGGTGGCCTTGCCACGGTTCTCGCGCACGCGGTCCAGGATGACCACGGTGTCGTTCAGGCCGTAGCCCAGCACCGTGAGCAGACCCGCCACCACGTTGAGGTCGATGCGGAAGTCGCTCATGTGCAGCGCCGCGCCGAGGCCGGTGTGCGACAGCATGCCGCTGTACGCCAGTGCGCCGAGGCACACGATCATGTTGAACACCAGGGCCAGCACGGTGCAGAACGAGAAGCGGAAGCTTCCGAACCGCACCCAGATGTAGCCGAGCATCAGCAGCAAGCTGATGGCGACTGCCACGGTGGCGTTGGCCACCAGGCTGCGCGCAACGGTCGGGCTGAAGCTGCTCACCTGATCGAGCGTGGTGCCCTGCGCCAGCGCGGTGCTGACCAGCTTCCACTCCGCCGAAGCGAGCGTGGTGTCCCAGGTTTCGAATGGGCTCTTCAGCGAGTTGATGGAGGGGTCGGACACCATCACCACCACCGAGCGGAATGCGCGCTGGCCATCTGGCAGCGACACCGGATCCAGACCCACCACCTCGCTGTCGCGACCGGCCTGCGCCGAGAAGTCAGGCTGGTTGCGCAGGCGCGTGATGCGCTGCTTCAGGTCATCGGCGGTCACCGGCGGCTCGATGCCGTCGATCACCACCGCCACGCCACCGCGGAAGTTGCCCACCGCGCGCTCGAGTCCAGGGCGATTCACGCTTGCGCCGATCGTGTCCTTCTCGAGCGGGAAGGTGTGCTTGGCATGCGCCGCATCACCCGAACCCGTGAACTTGGACGGCAGCCGCGCATCCATCTCGCTGGCGAACGCCTTCACCACCGCGTTGGTGACCGTCGGGGTGATCTTGGTCTCGTCGTCGATCGACGAGGGGTTCGGAATCTTGATCTGGAAGGTGGAGGCGCGGAAGTCCGCGGTCTGTTCACCGACGGTCAACGCGGTTGCGGCGCGCAGCTCGCTGAGGATCGGATCCTCGGGATTCTGCTCACCGATCTCCTGCACGCGCTTCTCCACCTCGGCGCGCGACAGCAGCAGGTGGCCGGCCGTGTCGGCCTGCTCCCCCGCCTTCGCGTTGCGCGTGGTCATGGTGATCGACACGCCGCCACGGAATTCCGTCTCGAAGATGTCCGCGCCGCGGTGCACGATGCCGTAGAGGCAGATCGCCGTGAGCACCAGCGAGCCACCAACGAGCAGGCCGCGCACGCGGATCCAGTCGATGGATGGCTGCAGCGCGCGCGCCACGCCCGGGAACACGATCGCCAGCATCGGCAGCTTCTTCTGACCCAGCCACTCGGTCCAGATGGCGAGGAACACGCGGGTGACCCAGAGTCCCGTGATGAAGGTGGCGAACACGCCGATGGCCATGGTGACGCCGAAGCCCTTCACTTCGGTGCCCGCGAACAGCACCAGCACGGTGCAGATGATCAGGTTGGCGATGTTGCCGTCGAAGATGGCGGCGAAGGCGCGCTGGAAGCCCAGTCGGATGGCGTTTCGCAGCGGCTCCTTGTTGTTCACCAGTTCTTCGCGGATGCGCTCGTAGATGAGCACGTTCGCATCCACGGCGATCGCCATGCTGAGCGCCACGCCGGCAAGGCCGGGCAGCGTGAAGGTGGCGTCCATGAACGCCATCACGCCGAAGATCACGAGCGCGTTCACGATCAGCGAGAGGTCGGCGATGGCGCCGGCCACCAGGTAGTACAGGATCTTCACCAGCGCCAGCACGATCACCGACAGACCGACGGCCGTGAGGCCCTTCTGCAGGTTGTCCGAGCCGAGCGACGGGCCGAGCACGCTCACCGAGACGGGCTCGGGGCTCAGCTGGCCTTCCAGTGCGCCTGCGCTGAGCACGCGGATCAGGTAGCGGATCTCCTCTTCACCGAAGCTGCCGGTGATCTGGCCGCTGCCGCCGATGCGGCTCTGCAGCGTGGGAGCGGTGTACACCTGGCCGTCCAGCACGATGGCCATCGGCTTCTGCACGTTGGGGCCTGTGAGGCGGCTCATCTCCTGGCCACCCGACTGGTCAAGCTTGAAGCTGACGCTGGTGCGGCCGAGTTCGTCCACGCCGCGCGAGGCACGCTCGATGGACCAGGGCTTGCCGCCCGAGTGCGTCAGGCTGCGATCGGGCGTGGTGTACAGGAGCATGTACACGCGTCCGTCGTAGGAGCCGCCGACCAGATCGCGGCCCGCCAGGAACGCGGCGGGATCCTGCTCAAGCGCGGCTCGCTGCGCGGGCGAATCCGCCCACTGCTTCACGTCGTTGATGGGGAACCATGCAGCGTTCGGGCTCTGGCCCGTGACAGGGCCGCGGGCCTTCAGTTCATCGCGCATCTGCTGCGGGTTCACGCCTTCAGGCGCGCGCTCGCTGACGGCGATGCGGAATTCCAGCACGCCGGCGCCGCGGAACAGGCGCTTCAGATCCTCGGGGTCATCGAGACTGGTGCGCATGCGCTCGTAGTCGGCCCATGCGGCCACCACGCGATCGATCTCGGGACCGGCGATGGGGTTCTCGGTGCGCAGCGTGGTGATGGCCTTTTCGCGGATGCTCGGGCCTGTCTCGTTCTGGCCGTCGGTGCCCTTCTTGGGCGCGCCGGTGGCCGGATCACGCACCAGCTGCGGCGTCTTGTCCAGGTTCAGGATGCCGGTCACGCGCGCCTCGCTCAGGCCTCGACCCGCGATGCCCTCGCGGCT
>Ga0209617_10001192_pt1 | contig 12120 bp, 7 predicted proteins | sample LakEriepJuly2011_2_FD_187459 | JGI IMG/M metagenome (GOLD analysis project Ga0209617, IMG submission 187459) | Freshwater microbial communities from dead zone in Lake Erie, Canada - CCB epilimnion July 2011 (SPAdes) (version 2) | ecosystem: Environmental > Aquatic > Freshwater > Lentic >... | reverse complement strand
ACTGTCTCGCCATCCAAGACCTCGTGCTCCGGCAGACCCTGTTGCTCCTGCATCCGGTGATTCCGTTCATCACCGAAGAATTGTGGGCGCTGCTCGGTTACGGTGCGCCCGGCACCTTTTTGATGCGCGATGCCAGAATCGAAGACGCACCGCACGGCAGGTTGAGCATCGACCAACGTCAGGCTTCGACGGTGGCGAGTGTGAAGATGTTTGTCTCCCAAGCCCGGGCGCTCAAGGCGGAGCACAACCTCGCCAGCCGCCGCGACGTGCGTTTCCTGGTGAAGACCGGTGACGCCGCGTGGGCGGTCCTCGAGGGGAATCTCGCCAAGCTGATGCGGATGGCCGGGGCGACGGAGTTTGTCCGGCAAGAAGTGGTGGAGGGCGCGCCCGCGGTGGTGACGACGCTCGGCACGCTCTACCTCGATCTAGCCAGCACGGTGGATGCCGCCGCCGAGAAGGTGCGCCTCACGAAGGAACTCGAGGCGATGGCCAAGCATATTGCCGGCACGGAGGCGCGGCTGGGTAACGAAGCGTTCGTCAGCAAAGCGCCTCCGGCAGTTTTGGAGGGCGCGCGCAAGCAACTCGCTGACCAGAAAGCCAAGCAAGCCGAGCTGGAGCGCCTGCGCGCGGCGCTAGGCTAAGACTTACCGCCGCCAAAATCGTTTCCGCCCTTGACCGAGCGGAAGTGAGGAGCAGTGTTTTCTTTCCACTGATTTGATGCCTGATGGTGTAAAGGTAGCACAGGTGACTTTGACTCACCTAGTCATGGTTCGAATCCATGTCGGGCAGCCAGTGGTGGATACGAACTCCGCGCGAGATAAGTCAAAGTTTGTAGATCGCTCTAATCCAGTGTTTAAAGGCGAGCTGAAGTTTGACCGGTCGTCGGGAAAGTTCGTCATTTCATCCACGGCGGTAGACCGTCATGGATGGAATGACGAACTTCCTTGAGGCGAGTCAAAGTGACCGGCGGGCATCTACCGGCCACTGATTTCAAGGCGCTTTGAAGCACAGGCGATGCGCGGGCGCTTCTGGCGATGGCATCGATGGCGCCGAAGTGTCTTGAAATCGGCATCTGCTCCGCCATTTTGCGACTCAGAATGGCATTCATCCCGCGAATCTTTATGCCGGGCCGCGATCACTTTTTCCTGCTTGGGCCGCGTGGCACGGGCAAGACGCTTTGGTCCACCCATCACTATCCCAAGGCGCTGCGGATTGACCTGCTCGACCCGGAGACACTGCGGCTTTTGTCCGCCCGGCCGGAGCGGTTGACCGAATTGGTGGAGGGCAACCGGGACAAGCCCCAGGTCATCATTGATGAAGTGCAAAAACTGCCGGCCTTGCTGGAGGTCGTGCATCTGTTGATCGAGCGCAAGACCGATCAGCAATTCATTCTGACAGGATCGAGCGCCCGCAAGCTGCGCCGGCAGGGTGTCAATCTGCTGGGCGGACGGGCGGCGCAGAAGCACTTGCATCCCTACTTGGCGGCGGAATTGGGCAAACGGTTCTCGCTGTCCGCGGCCTTGCGTCAAGGGATGCTGCCACTGGTATGGGCCGCCGACAACCCCGCCGATATTTTGAAGGCCTACAACGGGCTCTATCTGCGAGAGGAAGTGCAGATGGAGGGACTCGTGCGCAATGTCGGCTCGTTCGCGCGGTTTCTTGAGGCGATGAGTTTTTCGCACGCCAGCGTGCTCAATCTCAGCAATGTCTCCCGCGACTGCCAAGTGAGCCGGAAGACGGTCGAGGGCTATCTGGAGATTCTGGAGGACTTGCTGCTGGGGTTCCGTCTGCCCGTTTTTGCGAAACGCGCGCAGCGGGAACTGGCGACGCACCCGAAATTTTACTATTTCGACGCCGGTGTGTTCCGGGCCAACCGGCCCAGCGGTCCCTTGGACGCGCCGCAGGAAATTGACGGTTTGGCGTTGGAGGGACTCGTCGCCCAGCACCTGCGTGCATGGTGCGACTATTCGGCGGGGAATCACCAACTGCACTACTGGCAGACCCGCTCGCAGGTGGAGGTCGATTTCGTGGTTTACGGCGACTCGGGAATTTATGCGGTGGAGGTGAAGAACTCTACGCAGGTGCGCTCCGATGACTTGCGAGCGCTTAAGAATTTTGCCGAAGACTATCCTCAAAGCCAGCGCTACCTAGTTTACAGAGGAAAAGAGCGCTTCAAACGCGACGATGTCCTCTGCGTGCCGGCTGAAGAGTTTCTGTTGGGGCTGCGACCTGGAGAGTTTCAGCCGTAAGGCGCATGCGGGTGGTCTCAGTGTGGTCTCCGACCTTTGGTTGCTTCCAGCGTTTGATTCGCTCCAGAAGTTCGCATCCATGGCGGTTGAAGCGAATGAAGCGAATTGAGGATGGGTTTCAGCGTTGTCCCTGCCATCACGACGACCGGACTTCGACTCGTTACATCGCTCTCCGAGGAAAACTTCCTCTGAAAACGCCCGATTCGCTTCGAAAGTTCGTGGTTTGATCCATGTCGGGCAGCCAGTGCGGATACGAACTCCGCGCGAGATAAGTCAAAGTTTGCAGGTCGCTCTAAACCAAAATGCGAGGTGAGTCCGCCTCCAAGTGCCCGAGTTCGGCAACGAGCAGGCCGTGAAGACAGGGACACGACCCGGCCAAATCAGAACTGCCGACCTTGCGCTATCCAGTAGTGCCAGTCCGCGATGGCTTCAGCCGTCTCGTTGTTGACTCCGACGCCTCTGAGCTGCGCCAAAGGCACGCCGAGGGTGCAGCCCTGCCATTCGATCTCCACCTGCATTTCGCCCAGCGAATCCGCCGCTTCATCGTCGTCGAGCATGCCGGTGACGGTCACACGTTCGCCGATTTTCAACGGCGACCCTCGTCGTTCGCGTATACACTCCGCTACAAATGGACACGAGAGCTTGCCTTCAAGATAGCACCACCAACCCGACCATGCTTCGTGTTCGTTGTAACAATCGACCACGATCTCCATAGTGATGCGTTCTTCGCGCTCGTCGTCTCGTTTCGGTGTGGGCATGGCCGTTTTATGAATCTATTTCGTGCGCCCGGACTCAGCTGGTCTGTCTCCGAACCACGGTGCAGCTTCGCTCTGCGGCATCTCGACCTCATACCCAAGTTCCTTGTAGCCGGCGAGTCGTCGTCGAAACATCGCACTTGTGATTGCGTGGTTGCGGTCGAGATAGTCGAAGATAACAGCAGCGCCTTTGGCCTCATGCCGCCGGTGAAGTCGGCCGGCGTATTGCACCAGCCGCCCTTTGAACGAAAGCGGCATCGCCAACACCAGAGTGTCCAAACGCGGAAGGTCGAATCCCTCGCCGATCAGCGATGCCGTCGCGAATAGGACGAATGGCCTTCCTCCATCGTAGTGTTCGTCGATCTGCCGTAGCACTTCGCTCCTGGCCTTCTTTCCCATTTGGCCGTCCATTCGAAGGCACATCACGTCCGTCGCCTTCGACGCCAACTCATGCTGCAAGCGATCAAGATAGACTTTGCGGTCGGCCAGCACGAGCGGGGATCGCCCTCCCGCAGCGCACGACAGTAGGTCGGCGACGATCACCTTGATCCGACTTTCATCCTGCACCAACGCTTTCCACACGACATGGATCGGCGGTCGTGGCCCGGCATCGGGCGACAGTGCCACGGTGGTGTGGCGAACTTTCACCGTCCGCACTTCATCGGTCGTCGCATCGACCAGCCTGTGACGGATCGGTCCGCATTGGGCGAAGAGCAATTTCTCCAAACGATCCTTCCGTTTTGGGGTCGCCGTGAGCCCGTAGACCCGCCGGCTGGGGCACGCCTTTAGCACCATCTCGAACGAAGTAGCGGGGACATGGTGGCATTCGTCGACGATGACCACTCCATACCCTCCCAGTGCCGCCGCCAGATTTTCCACGCGAACCAGCGACGGCAGCATTGCAATGTCGAATCGTCCGGTAAGCCGCGGGGAAGACCCGCGCCAGAGACCGATCTCCTTTCGCTTCAATCCGAGAAATCGCATGGCAGTCTCCCGCCACTGCTCCACCAGCACCGCGCGGTGCACGAGCACGAGAGCCGAGGTGCGGGCTCGCGCGATCACCGCGCAGCCCATGACTGTCTTTCCTGAGCCCGGCGGGGCGCATAGCACTCCGTTGTCTTCAGCGAGCATTTTGCCCACCGCATTCTCCTGGCCATCCCGCAACTCACCCTGAAATTTCCACGCCACGCGGGTGCCGGTATTCCGCGCATCCTGCGTGACTACGGTGGCACCGGCTGACTCCAGCAGTGCGAGGCTTTGATCTAACACGCCGCGCGGAAGAACGAGCCGGTCGGCTTGCCATTCGCCAGCGAACAGAAACCGCGGCGTATCAAACGTCGCGAACCGCAGCCTTAGCTTCTCGTGAAAGACCGGATTGGGAAACGTCGCGAGCCGCCGCAACGCTGCCAGCACCGGTATCGGCAGTGAGCGGGACACATGAATTTGCGCATCGAGCCGTACGGTCACTTCCCCCGAGATCATGCCACGGCGAATTCGTGGATGGGACAGGTCCAACACAGCTGCGTCGCTTTGCAGCGCGAAGTCGTGCCGTTGCTCGGATTCGGCACCGCTTGGGAGGGACGGCGCCAGCGGTCCGACGGGAGAAATTCTGGCGAGTATTCGGTCTAAGCCTTCCCGGCCTAGCCGGGGAAGCCCTGCGAGATATGACCACTGGTCCTCGAAGGCCACGATGCTAGCGTCCACGAAGAGGGTGTTTCCGCTCTGTCGCGGGGCCTTTGCCAATGGCAATGCGATCAGATTTCCAAACCCGCCGATGGGAAGGGTATCTTGATTCGGAAACAGTCGATCATACGCGCCCAGTCCCAACGTCGGGCGCAGCGCCGAGGCTTTCGCCACCAGAATCATCCCCAACCTCCGCGCCGTCACAGCCGGCACGGGCTCGGCGAAGAAAATCCAGCCGTGCGCCCCGTTGCCCGACCGAGACCGTTCGATTGCCACTGTGAGTCCGACCCTCTCGGCCGCTTCGCGGTAGGCCAGCACGTCATCGCGCCAACCTTCCCCATCAAAGTCAGCCGCGAGAAACCGGCAGGTGTCGTCAGTGCCGATGGCATACACGCCGAGTGTCTGTTCACCTCGCAGGTGGGATTCTACGGCTCGCTCGTCGAGCGGAGGAAACCGTTGATGAGGACACTCCGAGCATTTCACCTTCGGCTTCCGGCAGATTCCACTTTGGCGATTCGAAAAACTGTCGTTGTTACATGCCGGCGAATAGCCGCTCTTTCCCGCTTTGTTGTTTTCCCATCGCTGCGGATAGACCGAACGCCGGGTGCCAAACAGATCCAGAAACAGGGAGACCTTTTCTGCCGGTGTGCGAGGGAATTGAACCGCAGCTGCAGGTGGCGCGCCGAGGTTGAGTTGTCCGTCGGCCTCCAAAGTTGTGAGTTCCTCCTCGGTCTTCACGAGCTCGGCGGTGAGCGCCGCCAGTTTTTGGCGGAGGGCGGCCAAGCGTTGTTGTCGCGGAAAAGGGTCCATTATCCACGGCTTTTCCGATGATGCGTCGACGGAGGTTCCGGCACCAAGCGAGCCGGCTCATCCAGAATGTCGAGAATCGCGCGGGCGCAGAAAACGCGGTCCCGCTTGCCGTCACCGACTTTGGCCAAAACGCCGCCAGCCTCCAACGTGACGATGGCGCGCATCACGGTGTTGTAGGCAACGCCCAGCCGACGCTCGGTCTCGCGCGGAGTCAGGAAGGGATTTCCTCCGATAAGGTCGATGAGTTGCAGCGGGACTTTCGAGCCGCCTCCGGCGAAGTCGTCCCGCCAATTGGCAAGCTGTCGGTTGATTCTTTCCGCGCGGCTAAGGGCGTCTTCCGATTGTCGAGCCACGCCGTTAAGGAAGTATTCGATCCACCCGGTCCAATCGCCACGCTCCGTGATCCCACGCAGGCCGTCGTAGTAGTCATTTTTCGTCGCCTCGAAAAATGCCGACAAATAGAGAAGTGGCTCGGGCAGCACGCCGCGCGCACAAAGGCCCAGGGTGATGAGTAATCGGCCGACACGTCCGTTGCCATCTATGAACGGGTGGATGGCCTCGAACTGGTAGTGCATCATGGCGGCATGCACCAGCGGCGGGATGGTCTCGTCTTGGAGGAAATCCTCCCAGCGCCCGAGGTGCTCCATCAGATCGTCCGGCGGCGGTGGCACGTAGGATGCATCAATCAGGGTGCAACCCGGACGGCCGATCCAATTCTGGGTTCGGCGAAATTCACCGGGGGTCGCATGGGCACCCCGGACTCCGGTCATCAGCTTCTCGTGCAGCTCACGGACTAGGCGAAGCGAAAGCGGAAGTTGCTTCAGCCGTTTCATGCCGTGTTCCAGCGCGGCGACATAGTTGCCGACTTCGCGCAAGTCTTCCGGACTGCGCTCGGGAGTCGCACCGGCCTCCGCGGCGAGCAATTCGCCCAACGTGGCTTGCGTGCCCTCGATGCGGCTGGAATAAACCGCTTCGCGACGGACAAACGGCCGAATCAGGACATGGGGATTGGGCAGCCGTCTTCCTTCGCCGGCGAGGCGCCCCAGCAGACGATCCGCCTGTGAAAGGACGCGGACCAACTGCGGCGTCCACGCAATCACCGGGGGCAATGGGAAAGGCTGGAAAGCGCGGTAGCCGGCCAAGGTTTTGATCCAGCGTCCTGCCGGCGAGGGCGTGGGGCTTGTTTTCATGCATAGAAACAAGCAGGCAGCTTATTTCCATCAACACTAAACGATGGAAACAAGGAACAGACTTGTTTCCGCCGCACCATGGTGGGATGGGTGGCGAACTTGGTTGTTTCCTGCGGTATTCCAGCCCTGAACCAGCTGTCATCGCCGCTCAAAAATTCGGCTGCGGCTCCTCGGTTCTGGCTGTCACCGTTTGATTCGCTTCAAAAGTTCGTGGTTTCATCCATGGCGGTTGAAGCGAATGGAGCGAATTGATGACGATATACCCGGTCTCCGCCCCAGCATGGGACCCGCTGATCAGAGAGACGCCCGTTTTTCGTCCAAAGAACGGCTTTCTGTATCAAGTACTGCTCGGAATCAAACGCTGCCTTTACCGGCGTCCGCCCCGTGCCGACCGGGCCAAGTGCAGGGACGATCCCAGAAGGGGCGGCTGCGGTCGCCGTAATACGCGGTCAGGGCGGTGTCCATAACCAGGGATGTCCGGCGCGCGGAGATTCCTGTACTTGGGCAGTGGTCGCGGCCCAATAAGTCATCGACCACCTGTTGGATTAACGGCTGCTGAACGTGGGTTGGATGGGCGATTTCAACGGATTCCGTGCCTTTTTCTGTGGTGAGTCGGAGGGGGACGTTATCGAAGGTGGAGTACTCAATGCAGCCCTCGGTCCCGGTGATCCGGCAGATATCACGGGCCACGCCGGAAGCAAAATTCCACGTGGCGGCACCGAGCACGCCGCCGGCGGAGAAATGCAGGGCGACCGAGTCCTCCGCATCTTGGGGCGTGGCGCGGTTGACAGCGCGGCCTTGGACGTGCTCCAGCGGGCCAAGAAAAAAGTCGAGCAGATCGAGCGCGTGCGAACCAAGATCGAGAAACAGTCCGGCGCCAGCGGACGGCACACTCGTTCGCCAACCGGCGTCACTTCGGTGGGCGGAAGACGCAAAGTGATAGTCCACCCCGGTGATTCGGCCGATCGTCCCGGCAGTGATCCATTCCTTGACTTGGCAAAAGCGAGGTAGGCCACTTTCTTGCTTCTTTGTCATGGTTGAGTCCTTTCTTTGGGCTCAACTCGTGTCCGTCAAATCAGGGTAACCTCAGGATAGGTTGCGAAAATCGACTTAGGGAAGCGAAGCCTTTACGGCACAAAAAAGCCGGCGGGCAGAAAGCGCGCCGGCCTGTTCCGATGGCGAGGTGACGCGTCGGTTTACTTAGCCAAGGAGGCGCGGAGGCTGTCGAGTTGGCCGGCGCTGCCGAGGAGGACGTTGCGGCTGGCGATGAACTTCGCGTATTCCTCGATGAAGATTTTGCCGGGTGGGCGGAAATCGAAATCACCGGGCTTGTCGCGGAAATATTCGCGGTGGACGCGGGTCCAGACGAGGCGGCCGTCGGTGTCGATATTGACCTTCGTGACCCCACGTTTGGCGGCGGGAAGGTATTCGTTTACATCGACGCCCATGGAGCCGGCGATTTGACCACCGGCAGCGTTGATGCGGGCGACTTCATCCTGCGGAACCGAGGACGAACCATGCATGACGAGCGGGTAACCGGGGAGGCGCGCCTTGATCTTTTCTAAAACGTCGAAGTGGAGGGACTGTTTGCCCTTGAATTTAAAAGCGCCGTGCGAGGTGCCGATGGCGCAGGCCAAGGAATCGCAGCCGGTCTTTTTGACGAAATCTTCGGCTTCGACGGGGTCGGTGAGGCAGGCATTACCTTCCTCAACTTTGATGTCTTCTTCGACGCCGCCGAGCATACCGAGTTCGGCTTCGACCGAGATGCCTTTGGCGTGCGCCCGATCGACGACGCGTTTGGTGATCGCGACGTTCTCGTCGAACGGATCGTGCGAGGCGTCGATCATGACGGAACTGAAAAAGCCGGAATCGATGCATTCGTAGCAGGTCTGCTCGTCGCCGTGATCAAGATGGACGGCAAAAATAGCTTCGGGAAAGATTTCTGCGGCCGAGCGGATAATCGCTTCGAGCATGCGCTTGTCGGTGTATTTCCGGGCACCTTTGGAAATCTGGATGATGAACGGAGCCTTGGAATCAATGGCGCCCTTGAAGAGGCCCATCGCCTGCTCGGCGTTATTGATATTGTAGGCGCCGACGGCGTATTGACCGTAAGCGTGTTTAAAGAGCTGTGCAGTAGTGACGATCATGGGCGTGTTGGGTGATGAGAATCGCAGGGACCGTGCCGACCGGAAAATTATGCGACAAGAGAAATTTCGAGAATGACGCGGGCCGGGCCCCGGGGGACGCCGGAAAAGAAAAAAGCCCGACCAGCGGTCGGGCCTACAGGGCCGGAAAGGCGAGTCCGATCAACCCGGACTTCAGCCGCCCTTTTTCTTGCCGCCGGCGTTCGCCGGGGGCGTGCCGCCACCGGCGCCGGTGTCGCCGCCCATCGTCTCACGAAAGGTTTGGCTGATTTTTTGTTGAGCCGCCTGCTCTTGTTGGAGCTGTTTTAAGGCATCGACCTGCGGTCCGCTGAGCACGCCTTGGGCAAGATTGACCGCAGCATCGGTGATCGGGGTGCCGGTGGCACCAATGCCAGCGAATCCGCCGGGTAAACCGCCTCCAAAATTGCCGGCGATCATAACGGCCGGACTACCGCGCCCGCTGCCGGCGGACTCGGAGACGCCGGCCGGCCGGCCCGAGACCTTTCCGGTGGTCGCGGCGGCGCGCTGGGGGGCGGTCTGGCTGAGGATCTGAATCATCGAGGCAGATTGCGCGGCGGTGAGCGGAGTCGCGGTGTAGCTCAGACGTTGGCTGAGCTGGTCGGCCGTGGCGCGCTGAGGCATGGTCTGTTCAAAACTCTTATACTGTTTGAACCCTTCTTCACCGATCGAGGCTTTGATACTGGCGTCGATATCAGCTTGGGTGCTGGCGAGGAGGCTGCGGAAGCCATCGGGGTCGCGACGCGGGTCGATGCCTTGCTCGCGGGCGGCAGTGAACACGTCCATCGCGGAGGTTTGGCGTTCGACGAGGAGATTTTTTAATTTATCGAGCTGCGCGGGCGACAGGTTTAGATTCTTGAAAAGCGCGGCGTAGCGGGCGTCGAGTTGACCCTTTTGCTGCAAGGCCAGAGCGCGTTGGACCTCGGGCTTTTGGAGGGTTGAAAGGGCGTTGGTCAAACCGCCGGGTCCGCCGGGACCGCGAGTACGGCGGTCCCCGCGAGGGCCGCGTTCGCCGGGAGCGGCGCCGTCTTCGACCTCGGCCATGGCCTCTTCACTCCCGGCAGAGTCGCGCTTGGCGGCGAGTTGGTCGGCGAGATCTTTGGCCCGTTTTTCCGAGGCCCAAAGCCGCTTCTGAAGATCCGCTCGTTCGTCGCCACTGAGCGCTGCGGCGCGAAGCGCGATGAGTTCCTGGTACTGCTTCCATGCGTAGGCGGCACCTCCGACCGTGGTGCAGGCGAGGATGACAACGAGGTAGGATTTTGGGGATTTCACGGGTGGAAGATTGACGGAAGACGCGAGAGCGGGCGTGAAGTTACCTTCCGCTAGAAATTGGTGCGGCGGTGAACTCCGCGACGGGGGCGTCGCGCCTGCCGGTGACCGAACTAGCGTGGGGGAAATTCGAACTCGGCTTTCTTTTTGTCCTTGGAAAGGACGAGGTAGGCGGAAAAGTGCGAGCCACGTTTGGAGACCAGTTCCTCGATGAGGCCTGTGCGGCCGTCGGTGACGAGGCGCTCGATTTCCTCGACGGGGAGTTCTTTGCCGCAGAGCACGCGCTTTACCTCAAAAACGCTGCGCAGGGTGCCATCGGCCTGAGGTTTGGTGACGTAGAACGCCTCGGGCGTGAGCATGAGCGTGCCCTCGTCGTGAAACTTGCTCGTGATGAGGGTCTGGGCCTTGGAAAAATCGACGGGGACCCTGGCCTTGCGTTCGATGGTCTTGCCATCCTTGCCGACGCGGGGTTTGCGGGGCGGAAATTCCCAGGAGAACTTCGGGCCGACGCGGGTAAGGAAGGCGTCGAAGGGGCGGCCTTTCTTCGAGATGAAGCCGACAATGAGGTCGGTCTTGGGCTGGGAGACCAGTTGGATCGCAATCTCGCGGGTGATGGGCTTCTGGCACATCAATCGGCCGACTGAGAATTTCTGCTCGAACGCGTCGCCGTTTTTTTCGCGCAGGACGTAGCTCGTGGGGGCTTCGCAAAGCTCGGCGCCGGTGGCGGGGTCGGTCCAAAAAGGGGGCAGATCGGCGAGCTCGAACTTGTTGCCAAAATCGAGATCGACGCGGCGCTTGCCCTCATGTTTCGGGTCGTCGGCGAGGACGAGTTTGGAAGGGAAGCGGTTGCCGGTGCGCGGGGAGACGAAGCCGTCGAGCGGGCCGATCTCACCTTTGGTCACGAGTTCTTTGACTTCGTGCTCTTCGAGCTTTCGGCCGGTGATGACTTTATAGACCATCAAAATTCCGTCCTGCGATTTGTAGCCCCGGAGGGTCTCAAGCATCGGTTTGCCGTCGGTGGGGGAGATGATGTCGGTGGTGCGGGCGGCGGAGTCGTCTTCCTCGAAGTTTTTGGTGCGGTCGACCACGCCCTTCACGACCTCGACGATCTCGGCCATGAATTTGTCGCGGGGGTATTTCCCGTGCTCCATCTGGCGGAGTTTGTGTTCCCACTCGCCGGTCATGTCGGGGCGGGTGAGGGCGTCGGCTTTCACGGCCGTGAGGAACTGGAGCAGCGATTCGGCCTTCGGGGTCGGGACGAGTTCGCGCTGGGCGCGCTCCATGTATTTTTGGTTGATGAGGCCCTCGACGGTATCGGCGCGGGTGGCGGGAGTGCCGAGGCCGCGTTCTTTCATGGCTTCGGCCATGTCTTCGTCGTCGACGAGTTTACCGGCGCCTTCCATGGCGGAGAGGAGCGTGGCTTCCGTGTAGCGCGGCGGCGGCCGGGTGGCCTCGGCGTGGAGCTTTGCGTCGCTCGTGCGGGCTTGGGCGTTGTCCGCGGGCGAAAGGGCCGGGAGGGCCTTGGAGTCGGGCGAGTCGTCGTCGACGGTGTTCTTGCCGTAAACGGCGAGCCAGCCCGGAGCGGTGAGGACCTTGCCCTCGGTTTTGAAATCGTGGCCCGGCGCGACGGTGCTGATGCGCGTGGTGACGTCGAACTCGGCGGACGGGTAGAACGCGGCGACGAAGCGGCGCGCGATCATGTCGTAGACCTTTGCCTCCATCTCATCGAGGTTCTTGGGCTCGGTGGTGGTGGGGATGATGGCGAAGTGGTCGGAGATTTGGGCGTTGTTAAAGATGCGCTTGTTGGGGCGCAGCCAGCCGGACGCGAGCAGGTGAGCGGCGTGTTTGCCGAGGTCGCCCTGAAGGTTGTTGAGCGTCTCGCGGCAGGTGGGAATGTAATCTTCGGGCAACGCGCGCGAGTCGGTGCGGGGGTAGGTGATGACCTTGTGGCGTTCGTAGAGGGCTTGGGCGATCTGGAGGGTGCGACGGGCGGGGAGGCCGA
>Ga0209617_10001186_pt1 | contig 12133 bp, 12 predicted proteins | sample LakEriepJuly2011_2_FD_187459 | JGI IMG/M metagenome (GOLD analysis project Ga0209617, IMG submission 187459) | Freshwater microbial communities from dead zone in Lake Erie, Canada - CCB epilimnion July 2011 (SPAdes) (version 2) | ecosystem: Environmental > Aquatic > Freshwater > Lentic >... | reverse complement strand
CATTGATGTTTACTGGCAACGAACCTGTTCCAAACATCTTAAATCCCAAGGCTCTAGTGCGGACGAGATCGCGAGAAGGCCCATCGCCCAGAAATCCAGCAACTTCTTTGAAATTACAAGCCGTTGACAGCAACTCTCCCCAAAGGGCGGCTTTACCGGTGCGCCCAGTCGGTGCTACATAAACCTGATCTTTTTGAACTGCATCAATGGTCTTGAGCAATCCAACATATGGAACTTCTGGAAATGAATTCACTTCTTCTAACTGCACCGGAAAGGCATAACCAAGCATGACTCCTTCACCTGAGAGCATATGAATATCTTCACCAAGAACTTGCTTTGTATATCCCAACTCGTCAAGACAGTCCGCAGCTAGCGCAGAGGTGAAAATAGTTCTCAGATGTGCAAGATCATGTGACATCAAAATTCCTTACATAGTCAATAAGTGGCTTTCGAATGAGCCTACATTATTGGTGGCTGTAGGGGAATGCCCTACTCCGCTAGGAAATTTCTGATCCTGCGTAGAGTTTCTTCTTGATAATCCGGGATCATTGATCGATGTTCTAGGTTTGAAGTCTCGTATAGATAATTCAGAAGAACTATTCGGCGTTGCAAGAAGAGCATCTTCATCTCCTTCTCTGAACACTCAGGGACGGGTGCTATAGATTCATAGCCCCGCCTAAATGCAGCATCCTGTTCAGGTGTATCTAGATAGTAGAGCGCGGTAGCAAGATCCTGCAGAGGAAAACCAAAACCGCAATCATCAAAATCAATGACCGAGAGGCTGTCTTGGTACCAAAGCACATTTCCGCCATGCATATCGGCATGTATCAGCATTGGAGTCCCATTAGCGAAGTACTTAGCGACTCCAGACTTGATTGCAGAAAGTGCTCGCGAGACTAAATCTTTAGCTTCTGCATCCAAAACGCTTTTCTCACTCACAAGAAAATCTTCCGTCCACCAGAGCGGATCATCAAATGTAGGAAGGGATGATCCTTCGGGTAGTTCAAAACCTTGTGCAGCAACGTGCATAGTCGCCATGGCAACACCCAGAGCACTTAGCTGCTCATCAGTAGGTTCATCCTCAAGCTCTTCACCGAGAATCCATGAGTACAGAACACAGTGAAACATTCGACCAGATGCCTCATGAAGAATTGAGGTATAGAAATTTCCTTCGCGATTTTCGATCGGATGAGGAACCTTTACCCGACCATCCTCTGCCAAGAAGCGAACAAAGGCGATCTCGGCCCTTAAGTTTTCAGGAGTTCGGGGTGAATTTGTATTGATGCGGAGTGCAAATAACTGCCCGTCAGCTGTCTCTACTTTAAGTGTTGCGTTGTACTCATAATTAATCGAGACTGCTGACTTCACATCAATCGGATAAAGGCTAAGAATGTGAAGTGAAAAAGCCTCTAAATGATTAATTACTACATCTTCAGGCTGGTCAAAGAAGACGGTGTTCATCTACTTCTACTTTCCTGGTCGTGGCGAGATTACTGCCGTTCCCTTTTCATGCGAGAGAATGGTCAAGACATGATTTGGTAACGCTTTAGCAATTGCATCGGCGAGTTTTCGTTCTTCATCACGATAAACATCATCCAAGATCACAGTTGCTTTCGGGGATAGAAGCGGAACTAGGTGCTCGAGAGCTGGGTAACGGGCATCTGGATTGGTCGAGCTAGGCGGACCATCAATAACCAAGAGATCGATCTTTGCTAAACCTTTGAGAGTTGACTTGGCATACCACTGGTATTTGCCTCTGTACGACTCTAATTCGTGAATTCTAATATCAACACCGCGCACTTTGTGGGCTGCCAGCATTTCACGAGTTTGAGCCCCGAACTCTGGTGAATGGTCCAAGCTAATGATCTTCTTAGCCCCCGACTTTGCGAGAACTAAAGTTGAAGTTCCGGAACCGAGTTCAACGGTTAAACGTGGACGAATACTCTTTGTCACATGCGCCAGGGTTAGAAGAAAATCGGGTGAAGCCGCCCAACCGCGCGAAGGAGGCAGTGGTGCCGACAATTTGAGCATCGGTAGCAGCTGTTCGATCGCTTCAAATTGATGATAAACATCAGCTAATTCACTTTTAATTCGTCCTGTTTGACCTGAAAGTTCTTTACTCACGCGATCGGCGTTGCGATTAACTTTACGATGGAGCGCACGAATACTGCGCACAAGATAGGCGAGGGCCGCAATCACTAGAAACAGGCTGGCAAAGAGCACGGTGTCTTTATTCACGTCGAAAGTCTAAAGCAGATTAGGCTAAGGACATGGCTTCTCTCAACGTGGCGATGGTCTGTCTTGGAAATATCTGTCGCTCTCCAATGGCCGCTGCTGTCTTGAGCAACAAGGGTGCAACGGTTAATGGTCTTGAGATTCGAGTCAGCAGCTCAGGTACCAGCGGATGGCACGTGGGGCAAGGCCCTCACCCCACTTCACAACTAGTGTGGGAAAAAGCTGGCTATCAACATCACCATGTTGCATCTCAATTTAAGGCTAACGATTACTTTGTCAACGATTACATCCTTGTGATGGATTCGAGCAATTACGAGAATGTTCTTGCATTAGCGCCAAGTAATGAGGATGCCATAAAGGTTTTCTACCTACGTAGCTTTGATCCAGCGTTGTCTCACATCAATCCGCTATCCAGTGAATTTTTCAAGCTTGAGGTGCCAGATCCATATAACCAATCGGAGGATGCATATCACGAAGTTCTTTCGATGATTGAGTCAGCCGTTGATGGGTTTATTAATAGCCTTACTCAAGACCGCGACGCTTAAGTAGCGGTGTTATTGAAGCTTCGCGTCCACGGAAATTTTTGAACATCTGCATTGAATCTATAGAGCCACCTCTGCTCAATAGCTCAGCTCTAAAGTGGTCACCATTCTTACGCGTGAGGCCACCGTTCTCTTTAAACCAATCGACAGATTCGGCATCAAGAACTTCACTCCATATATATCCGTAATATCCAGCTGAGTAGCCGCCACCGAAGATGTGTGAGAAATAAGTGCTGCGATATCTGGTTGGAACTGCGTGATAATCCAAGCCGTAATCTTTAATCGCATCAGCCTCAAAAGCAACAACATCGGAGACGGTATCTCCTGCCTCAAGAGAGTGCCATGCAAGATCCAAAATTGCTGCAGCCAGGTAGCTACTTGTTGCATGACCTTCGTTGAATGTGGAAGCGCCAGTAAGGCGATCAATGAGTTCTTGTGGAAGTTGCTCGCCAGTCTCGTGATGTTTTGCATAGTTGGCAACAACTTCTGGCCAAAGAATCCACATCTCATTAACTTGAGAAGGAAATTCTACGAAGTCACGTTGAACGCTCGTGCCCGAAACACGCGGATATTGAACGCTGGATAGAAGTCCATGTAGTGCATGACCAAATTCGTGAAATAGAGTCACGATCTCGTCGTAGGTGAGCAGAGTTGGTTCTCCCGCTGCAGGCTTAGGGATGTTGAGGTTGTTGCAGACCACTGGAAGCTGTCCAAGAAGAAAACTCTGATCGACCAAATTATTCATCCATGCTCCACCACGCTTAGAATCGCGAGTGTAGAAATCACCGATAAAGAGTCCGAGCTTGCTTCCATCTTCGTTGAATACTTCAAATGCCCGTGCTTCTGGATGGTAGGTAACCAAATCAGGGCGTGCCTTAAAGGTGATTCCAAAAAGCTTGGTTGCGGCAAAAAAGACGCCGTCATGTAAGACGCGTTCAAGTTCAAAGTAAGGCCTCATGGCAGTTGAATCAATATTATGTTTCGCCTTACGCACTTTCTCGGTGTAGAGATCCCAATCCCAACTCGCTAACTCAAAATTATCACCAGAGTCCTCAATCATCGCCTGAATATCAGAACCTTCAGCCCGAGCATTACGTGCTGCAGCAGGTGCAATCTTGCGCAGCATCGCGTGGACGTTATCAACACTGCCTGCGGTCTGTTCGGCGATGATGTACTCGGCGTGAGTCTTCTTACCGAAGAGCTTTGCACGCACTGCACGTAGTTGAGCCATCTCTACGATGATCGCCTTAGTATCGAATTCATTATCGCGATTTCCTCGCAAGAGCGAAGCCTTCATGATCCGTTCGCGAGTGCTGCGGATATCTAAGCTATCCAACATGGGATTACCGGTGAAGTTGACCATGGCAAGAAGATATTTGCCTTCTAATCCTCGGGCAGAGGCGGCATCGGCTGCTGCTTGAATCTCGCCGTCGGAAAGACCTGCAAGTTCTTCTTTTGAATCAACAACGAGAGCGCTGGCATTGGTATCTGCCAAAAGATTTTTCGAAAATTGGGTTTCTAGGTAGGAAAGTCGCTCGTTGAGCTTGGTTAGCTCCTGGCGTTGTTCCTGAGTTAAGTGCGCTCCGGCATAGACAAAATCTCTGTAGTACTTGCCCAATAACCATGCATCCTCGGAGTTGAGAGAGAGCGAATCCTTTTTTTCGTGCAAAGTCTTGATCCGTGAAAAAAGCGCTGGGTTCAGCGTGATTGCATCTTGATGAGCTGAAAGCTTCGGTGCAATCTCCTCTTCAATTGCATCCAACGCGTCATTGGTATCGCTTGAGGATTTGTTGTAAAACACTAGAAGCATTCGAGTAAGTGTGCGACCACTTTTTTCAAGTGCAACTATTGTGTTCGCAAAGGTTGGCTCCCCCGATGCGATGATCGCATCGACTTCCGCCAGCTGTTCTTTGGTGCCTTGGTAGAAAGCTTCGAGATAATGTGACTCCTTAAGGGATGCAAAATCAGGAAGCTCATATTCCAGGGTGCTCTGAGAGAAGAATGGATTAAGAGACATGTGTGGAAACTTTCTATGCGCGAGGGTTAGGGCTGATGTTCTGCTTTGGGTCACGCTCTGGAAGTGCTCCTAGTGCGCTATCAATAGCTGCCATCACTGATGCATCAAGCTTTACTCCGGATGCTTTTACATTTTCCTTCACCTGAGATGGCTTGGTAGCTCCCATGATCGCTGATGAAACATTGTCATTCTGCAGAACCCAAGCAATAGCAAGTTGTGACATGGTCAGACCGACAGATTCTGCGACAGGTTGAAGTTTCTGAACCGCTTCGAGAACTTCATCGCGCATCCATCGAGAAATCATCCCCGCACCGCTCTTCTTATCGGTGGCACGTGAACCTGCTGGAGGCTTCGCTCCTGGCTTGTACTTTCCGGTGAGAACACCTTGAGCTATTGGCGACCAGACAATCTGTCCAATTCCCTCTTTGCGTGAGAGTGGAACTACTTCGGCTTCGATAACGCGCCATAGCGCTGAATACTGTGGTTGGCTCGATACAAAGCGTGAATAACCACGTGCATCTTGAATCTTGAGCGCTGATGAGATTTGTTCAGCGGTCCACTCTGAAAATCCGATGTAATTTACTTTGCCTTGGCGAATCAGATCCTCAAAGGCTTGAAGTGACTCTTCAAGTGGAGTTTCAAAATCAAACCGGTGCATCTGGTAGAGATCAATATGATCAACATTTAAACGCTTGAGGGACGCATGGCACGATTCCATGATGTGCTTACGTGAAAGACCTCGATCGTTCTTGCCAGTTCCGGTTGGCCAATACACCTTTGTAAAGAGCTCATACGATTCTCTGCGAATGCCTTTGAGTGCTTTGCCCAGAACTGTCTCTGCACGGGTGCCTGCATAAACATCTGCTGTATCAAAAGTAGTGACACCTAGATTGAAAGCGGTCTTCACGCATTTGATTGCCGCTTCCTGCTCAACCTGGGAACCGTGGGTGATCCAGTTTCCATAGGAGATTTCCGATACATACATTCCAGTTCTGCCGAGGCGTCTATATTCCATGGCCAACACATTACGCTATATTCTTGACTCCACAAATAGGAAAAAATTAAGGATGCCCAACACAATGGCTCAGAATTTGAGACGTAAGTTCAGCAATGTCTGGCGTGCACTTCCCCACCCTTTCCGATGGGTCATAGTGGCAACGGTCGGATCAACTCTCGTCCTCCTTGGGATCGTTTTCGTATTTATTCCAGGCCCTGGCCTTCCCCTGATAGTTCTCGGTGTAGCCATCTTGGCAACTGAGTTCGCGTGGGCTCAAGTTGTCTACATCCGAATAAAAAATGAGACAGATAAAATGACTGCACGAGCAAAGAAAGCTTTTAAGCGCACATAGATCGTTTGTGATGTCGGCGAGGTCATCTAGGCTGACCTGATGAAGAGAAAAGTTGTCGATGAAGATCTATCTCAGACAACCTTTGTCGTTCTTGATTTAGAGACTTCTGGCGCTTCACCCAAGAGCGGTAGCGCAATAACTGAAATTGGCGCAGTTAAAGTCTGCGGAGGGCAAGTACTTGGCACCTTTAAAACTTTCGTAAATCCAGGTACATCACTTCCTCCATTTATTACAGAGTTAACCGGGATAACCGATGAGATGCTCGTGGATGCACCAAGGATTGAGTCAGTATTACCTACCCTCCTCGAATTTTTAGGCAGCGATAAATCAACAGTTTTTGTAGCCCACAACGCACCTTTTGATCTCTCTTTTCTCAAGGCATCAGCAGCTCTGCATGGGTATGCGTGGCCGAACTTTAGAGTCATTGATACCGTCAAGGCGGCACGGTTTGTTTTAACGAAAGATGATGTTGCAAACTACCAATTAGGCACTCTGGCGGTCTACTTTCGTACCGAGATTGCACCCAATCACAGAGCGCTCGATGATGCCCTCGCCACGGTCGATGTTCTCCATGGCATTATCGAGAGAATGGGAACCTTCGGCATCACCACAATCAACCAGATGCTCAACGCTGGAGCTAAGAAGGTGCGACCAAAGATTGCGTCAAATCAATCCACTTCTGTAGAAGAGCAGTAGTTGCTCCGCTATCAACGGCCTTTTCTGCCTTCTTGAGGCCTCGAGAAATTCGTTCACGGACATCAAGGTCTTGTTCTCCCTCAAAGGCAGCGATAGCAGCTGCTGCATTTAACAGCACCGCATCTCGTGGAGCGCCTTTCTCACCTGCGAAAATTGCCAATGTAATCCGAGCATTTTCGGCGGCATCTCCCCCGACGAGATCACTTACCGGTGCACGAGAAATTCCAAAGTCAGAAGGCTCAATCACATCACTTCGAATTTCGCCATTACCAATACTTAATATTGAGGTAGTTGATGAAAGCGTTATTTCATCAAGTCCGTCATCTCCTCGAAAAACAAATCCGTCGACACCGCGGGTAGCCAGAACTTCAGCCATTACTAAGTGCATTCGATCATCGGCTACACCGATTGCGGCAGCCTGAGGTTTTGCCGGATTTGCCAACGGCCCCAAGATGTTAAAAACAGTTGGAACACCTAGCTCCTTTCTGGCTGGAGCAGCAAAGCGCATTGCTGGATGAAAAATTGGGGCGAAGCAGAAACCGATTCCCAGCTCTCTCACCGTTCTCGCAACACCCTTGCCATCGAGAGTAATGGCAACACCTAAGGCCTCAAGTAGATCGCCAGAGCCAGATTTACTTGATGCTGCTCGATTACCGTGCTTTACAACTCGCGCACCGGCAGAGGCAGCGATGATTGCGGCAGTTGTGGAGATATTGATTGTGTGGGCTCCATCGCCACCTGTGCCCACCGTGTCGACAGCTCGTTCTGTAATGGAAATCGGAGCGCTATGAGCGAACATTTGATTAACAAGTGCTGAGACTTCTTCCGCCGTTTCACCCTTATTTTTCAACGCAACTAAAAATGACTTGATCTCTGAGATATCTGCTTTACCAAGAAGAATCGTCTCCATCACCGAAGAGATTTCATGGGCTTCAAGATCAAGACCGCTGACCAAGCGCTCTATATAGGAGCTCCACATTGTGGCTTCACCAACTCTCGACGGCAGAAGTGGATAGAGAAATTATGCCTTGACGCGCGCGATTGAGGAGCGCAATAAATCAGCGACAGTATGTGCCAAGGTAAATGGGTCGATGGGATGAAGAACATTTGCTTCTGCTCGCGACCATGTCGCTAGCCACGCATCTTCCTTGCGGGCTGTCATCACCAAAACTGGCGGACAGTTAAAGAGCTCATCTTTGAGTTGGCGCGCAACTCCCAAGCCGCCTTCAGGGGCTGACTCACCATCAAGGATAAAGAGATCAATTCCGTGATCGCCACTTCGAGCTTTGCCATCGACATAGAGTCGAAGAGCGGGCCCGGTAGCAAATTCGATAATTGAATGAGGCGCAAGATCTGAGGCGACGCGGGTACCTAAGGCAGCTGCTACATGGGCGCGGACCGTCACATCATCTGAATAGAGAACGATAGTGAGACGGCGAGAGGATTCTTGCGACATAGGCGCACTCTACCGCGACAGTTGGCCGAAGTGATGGTGACCCGTTTCACCTCAAAGATGGGCAAATAAGGGTGAGGTAGAGCCAGATAAAGAGGTGAAAGGCTGCGATATCGGGAATAATCTCCTGTATGACAAGCACAGTCTCAAGCCCGGCATCAGAGCCCGTCTCGATGCATCGGATCACCAAGCCCAATGTTGTTGCGGTGGGCACGATCGTGTGGCTCTCGAGCGAGTTGATGTTCTTCGCAGCGCTCTTTGCAATGTACTTCACTACTCGCGCCGTGCAAGGTCCGGCGATCTGGCTCGAATCAACTGAATTTCTTAATATTCCTTTTGCGGCAATTAACACCACCGTTCTTGTTCTCTCATCTGTGACGTGCCAATTCGGAGTCTTTGCGGCGGAGCGTTTCCAGAACAAACGCGAAGGTTCGCTCTTGCAATTCAACCGGTGGGGAATGCGCGAATGGTTCTCACTCACATTCCTTATGGGAGCTTTCTTTATCGCCGGTCAAATTTATGAGTATGCCGCCCTTGTCTCTGAGGGATTGTCGCTCTCATCTAGCGCTTACGGTTCTGTTTTCTATCTTGCTACAGGTTTCCACGGACTACACGTAACGGGTGGTTTGATTGCCTTCCTTATTGTTTTGATCCGTGTTGCTAAAGCTCGTCGCTTCACACATCAACAGGCGACGACAACAATTGTTGTTTCTTATTACTGGCACTTCGTCGACGTTGTATGGATTGCGCTTTTTTCTGCGATCTATCTGATTAAGTAGATAGGGATATAATTGAAGAATCTTTCGCGTTACCGTCGGCACAGAGCAGTTGCACCGCTGCTATTAATCTTTGCCCTTCTGGGAATCGGAACTACATTTCAGGTAGCTGGCGCGGCAACGACTTCTCCGATGACCGCTGAAGAGAGAACTGCCGCAATTGCAGAAGGTAAAGAAATCTTCTTGAGAGGTTGCTCTTCGTGTCATGGATTAAATGCTGAGGGTGGCTCAATCGCACCTTCACTGATTGGCGTTGGCGCTGCCTCCGTCGACTTCCAGGTTGCTACCGGACGTATGCCGATGGCCGATATGAGCCAACAGGCGATGCGTAAAGATCCTGTTTACAACGACGAGGAAGTGGCAGCACTTGCTGCCTATGTTTCCTCGCTTGCACCAGGCCCTGAAATTCCAACAGAAGGCATGCTCAACTACGAACGTGATGGTGAAGTTGCAGAAGGTGGCGAACTCTTTCGTACCAACTGCGCGATGTGTCATAACTTTGCTGGACAGGGTGGAGCACTCTCACAAGGTAAATATGCGCCATCTGTCATGGGTGTAAAGCCTGTACACATCTATGAAGCGATGATTACTGGACCGCAGTCAATGCCAGTTTTTTCTGATAAAACACTTACTCCAAAAGAGAAGCTCTCTATCATCAAGTGGATCAAGGCGGCAGAGAAAGAGCCACAACTTGGTGGAGTAGCACTCGGTCGCGTTGGACCGGTAACTGAAGGACTTCTTGTATGGACACTCGGACTTGGGCTGCTGATCGGTATTGCAGTCTGGCTAGCAGCGAAGGCGAAATAGGAAACTATGAGTAAAGAAATCGAAGTTATTCAGGATCCAGGTTTACCTGCACACAAGTTGCGCCAAACTGATATCGATCCAAAGGCTGCAGATCGCGCCGAGCGCCAAGTTGCAATTCTCTTCTTGCTCTCAGCGCTGAGCACCATTCTCTTTATCTATGCGTACTTCTTCATCTCAACTGAGACTTTTATTTTCATCCCGCTCATGGGTGATCAAAATATTCATCAGCTATTACTAGGTGTGGGTTTAGCTTTCTCACTTCTCTTCATCGGACTCGGCGCCGTGCACTGGGCGAAGACGCTGATGCCAGATCAGGAAGTCATCGCCCACCGTCATGAATTCCGATCACCCGATTCAGATCGCGAAGATTTCATTAAGACAGCTAAGGATGGCGCAGCGGCGGCAGGTTTAGGACGTCGCTCACTTATTAAGCGCAGCATGGGTTTAGCGCTAGGCCTTGTTGGTATTTCCCCTATCTTTCTTCTCCGTGATTTAGGTCCAACTCCAGGAGAAGAACTCAAAACGACCAGTTGGAAAGCTGGAACTCGTTTGGTGACAGATCCTGGTGACCGTCCTATTCGTCCTGAAGATCTTGAGGTTGGCGCAGTTGCGCAGACTCTTCCTGCATTAGCGCCCGGAAAAGATCACAGATCCCTCAACGACATTGCTAAAGATGCCGTTCTTTTGATTCGTCTTCGCCCCGAAGAATTCAACCTCGATGCAGAGCGTCTTTCCTGGACATACCAAGGCATTATCGCCTTTTCAAAAATCTGTTCACATATGGGATGCGCCGTTGCGCTCTACGAACAGCAGACAAAGCACCTACTCTGCCCATGTCATCAATCAACTTTCGATGTAACTCGTGCTGCAAAGGTGATCTTTGGACCTTCCGCACGGCCACTTCCCCAATTAGCAATTACAATTGATGAAGAGGGTTATCTCGTTGCACAAGCACCGTTTAATGAACCAGTCGGACCTAGTTTCTGGGGGAGATCTAAGTGAGCGCACGCGAAAGAATCGCAGGCAATGTTGCTAACTATGTAGATGAGCGCACGGGTGCTGCTGCATGGATGAAGAAGAATCTGAATAAGGTCTTCCCTGATCACTGGTCTTTCATGCTCGGTGAGATTGCCCTCTACTCATTCGTTATCTTGCTGCTATCTGGAACTTTCTTAACGTTTTGGTTCGATCCTTCAATGCGCGAAGTCGTCTACGAGGGCTCTTATGAACCACTCAAGGGGCTAGAGATGTCCGCCGCTTATGCATCCGCGCTCGATATCTCTTTTGAAGTTCGTGGCGGATTGCTCATGCGACAGATTCACCACTGGTCAGCTTTGATCTTTATGGCGGCAATTGTTGTCCACTTGCTTCGCGTCTTCTTTACAGGTGCATTCCGTAAGCCTCGTGAGTTTAACTGGATCCTCGGAATTGGACTTCTTACACTTGGAATCGTTGAAGGTTTCTTGGGTTACTCACTTCCTGATGACCTTCTCTCGGGCACAGGTATCCGAATCGCCGAAGCTATTTTGCAGGCAATCCCACTTGTAGGTTCATACCTTTCATACTTCCTCTTCGGCGGAGTATTTCCGGGCGAAGCTTTCATTCCACGTATTTATACGATTCATATTCTCCTGCTTCCAGGAATCTTCCTGGCACTCATCACTGTGCACTTAATGTTGGTCTGGTACCAGAAGCACACTCAGTATCCAGGTCCAGGTCGCACAGAGAAGAACGTTGTTGGATACCCACTCATGCCTGTCTACATGGCTAAAGCTGGCGGATTCTTCTTCATCGTCTTTGGTGTCACAGCGCTGCTTGGCGCGGTTGCATCCATTAACCCGATCTGGCTCTACGGCCCGTACACACCGGGACAAATTTCAGCTGGATCACAACCTGACTGGTACATGGGTTGGCTTGATGGCCTTGTTCGCATGGCTCCACCGATTGAATTGATGATCTTCGGTTATACGCTCTCACTCAACATTTTGATTCCTGGTCTAATTATTCCTGGAATTCTCTTTACTGGAATGGCTCTCTATCCATTTATCGAACAGTGGATTACTGGCGATAAGCGCGAGCATCATCTCCTTGATCGTCCACGAAATGCGCCAAACCGCACTGCTCTCGGTGCGATGGCACTTACCTTCATGATGATTGCTTTGATCAATGGTGGCAATGACATCATCGCTACCAACTTTGATCTCTCCATTAACCAGATCATGTGGTTTAGCCGTATCGGAATCATTGTTCTGCCACCA
>Ga0209617_10001183_pt1 | contig 12143 bp, 7 predicted proteins | sample LakEriepJuly2011_2_FD_187459 | JGI IMG/M metagenome (GOLD analysis project Ga0209617, IMG submission 187459) | Freshwater microbial communities from dead zone in Lake Erie, Canada - CCB epilimnion July 2011 (SPAdes) (version 2) | ecosystem: Environmental > Aquatic > Freshwater > Lentic >... | reverse complement strand
CTCCGCCTCCATCGCGACCGTGGTGTCGCCGCCGGCACGCCGCTGCTCCAGCCCGCTTCGCTTCGCGCCCTTTACGTGCGGCAGCCCGCCACAAATCGCGAGGGCTACGGCCTCGGTTTCAATCTCCTCCACGCCGGTCCTGACGGCGTCGCCGACCGCGTGCAGCACACCGGCGCCTCGGGCGCTCTCGCGCTCATCGATTTCCCACGCGACCTCCTCGTCGTCGTGCTCACCCAGGTGCCGACGAAACAACGCCAGCCATTCGGCAACCGCCTCAACCAGGCCGTCGCCGCGATTTTCCCGCCACCATGATTCTCCGCTCCTGCCTCCACCTCGCGTGCGTGACCCTCGTCTCGGTCGGATCCACCCGCGCGCCGGACCTCGTCGCGGTGACGCGTCCCAACATCCTCCTCATCGTCTCCGAGGACAACGGCCCCGAGATTGGCGCCTACGGGGATCGCCATGCGCGCACGCCGCACCTCGACCGGCTCGCGACCGAGGGAGTGCTTTTTAATCGCGCCTATGTTACGCAGGCCGGCTGCAGCCAGTCCCGCTCCAGCATCATGACCGGGCTCTACCCGCACCAGAACGGCCAGCTCGGCCTCGCGACGTGGGGCTTCCGCCTCTACCGCGCCGACACGCCCAACCTCCCGCGCAATCTCAAGGCCGCCGGCTACCGCACCGGCCTCATCGGCAAGCTGCACATCAATCCCGAGTCGGCGTTTCCCTTCGATTTCGCCGAGATTCCCCAGGGCAACTTCGCCCGCCGCAACCTCGCCGACTACACGAAGCACGCCGAGGCATTCATGCGCGCCGGCGACGCTCCGTTTTTCCTCAGCGTCAACTTCCCCGATGCCCATCGGCCGTGGACCCGCCAGGTGGACGGGTTGCCGCGCGAGCCGTTCGGCCCCGGCGCGGTGCCGCCGATGGCCTACATGGGCGTCGATGCTCCCGACCTCCGCGCGTTGGTCGCCGACTACTACAGCTGCATGAGCCGGCTCGATACGCTCGTGGGCGACGTCCTCGCCGCCCTCGAGCGCACCGGCAAGGCCCGCGACACGCTCGTGATCTATCTCGGCGATCACGGCGCCGACATGCTGCGGGGCAAACGCACGTCCTACGAGGGCGGCGTGCGCATCCCGCTAATCGCCCGCTTCCCCGCGGGAGCGAAGCCCGGCCAAGTGCGGGACGAACTCGTCTCCACGGTCGATCTCTTCCCGACCGCGCTCGCGCTCGCCGGCGCCGCGCCGGTGCCGGGACTCGCCGGCCGTTCGCTCGAGCCGCTGTTGCGCGGCGAGCGCCCCGCGTGGCGGCCGCATCTCTTCACCGAATTCCATACCCACGCCGCTCGGACCAATTTCTGGCCGCAACGCACCGTGCGCGACGATCGTTTCAAACTCATCGAGAACCTGCTGCCCGGCGAAACCAATCCCGGTTACGCGTTCACCATGGACGGCCACATCGAGGCCGACGTGCGCGCCGCCGTCCGCGCCGCGTCACCCGAGGTTCGCGCCGCCTACGCGCGCATGGAGCAGCCGCCGCAGTGGGAGCTCTACGACCTCTCGGCCGATCCGTTCGAGTTTCGCGACCTCGCCGCCGATTTCGCGCATGCCGCCACGCTCGCCCGCCTCCAGCGCACGCTCGCCGACTGGCGCCGCGACACCGCCGACCCGCTGCTCAAGCCGGAGAACCTCGCCCGGCTAAAGCAGGAGATCACCGCCGTCTCGAAGAACGATGCTCGCGAAAATTCGTGGCACTATCCCTACTACTTCTTCGGCCAGGAGCCGCCGCCCGCCGGGACGACCGAACCCCAAGGCCGGAAGAAACGAAAGACCCCATGAGCTTCACCTCGCTCTCCCGCTTCCTTCGCGCGATCACCGGCGCGCTCGTCTTCGCGGTCGTGCCGTTCGTGGCATCGGCCGCACCGGCCGCCCGGCCCAACGTCCTGATGATCGCCGTCGACGATCTCAACGACTGGGTCGGCTACCTCGGAGGCCATCCCGACGTGAAGACACCCCACCTCGACCGCTTGGCGCAACGCGGTCTCATGTTTGCCAACGCCCATTGTGCGGCGCCGGTTTGCAACCCCTCCCGCGCGGCGCTGATGACCGGTCGCCTGCCGGCCCACACCGGCATCTACGGCAACGACGTGCGCTGGCACGAGGCCCTGCCCGGTGTGCCCTCGATTCCGCAGCACTTCAAAGCGCAGGGCTATCACGTCGCCGGCGGCGGCAAGGTGAATCATCACACGCCGGGCTTCAACCGCGCGAGTGATTGGCACGCGTATTTCGACCAAGTGTTCGACAGCCACTATCAAGTCAGTCTCGCCCGCGGCGACGACATGGCGAAGTTCGCTTGGCCGCCGAGTTTTCCGCTGAGCCAAATCCCGGCGGTGAAGGCGTTCGCGCGCCCACCGGCAAATCCAAGCGAATTCGACTGGGGCCCGTGGGACGCAACTGACGAGGCGATGGGCGATGGCCAGCTCGTCGAGTGGGCGGTGAAATTTCTCGCAGTACCGCCGGCACAGCCGTTCTTCCTCGCGCCGGGCATCTACCGGCCGCATCTGCCGTTTTACGCGCCGCGTAAATATTTTGAAATGTATCCGCTGGATCGCATCAATTTGCCGGTGGTGAAGGCCGATGACCTCGATGATGTGCCCGCCGCCGGTCAGCGCATGGCTGCGGACCGGCGCGGCGACCTCGAACTTGTGATGAGGGAAGGCAAGTATCGCGAGCTGTTGCAGGCGTATCTCGCAAACATCACCTACTGCGACGCGCTTGTCGGCCGCCTGCTCGACGCGCTCGCGGCCGGCCCGGCGGCGAACAACACCATTATCGTCCTTTGGTCCGACCACGGCTGGCATTTCGGCGAAAAGAATCACCTGCATAAATTTACCCTTTGGGAGCGATCCACCCGCGTGCCGTTTCTCATCGTCGCGCCCGGCGTGACGCGGGCGCAAACCCGCACCGCGCGGCCCGTGGGGTTGGTCGACCTGTTTCCCACGCTCAACGAACTTTGCGCACTACCGGCGGTGGCGAACCTCGACGGCCAGAGCCTCGTGCCGTTGCTCCGCGACCCGCAGCACGCATGGGACCGCCCGGCGCTCACCACGCACGGCCGGGGCAACCACGCCCTCCGCAGCGAGCGTTGGCGCTACATCCGCTACGAAGATGGCGGCGAGGAACTCTACGATCACGCGAACGACCCGCACGAATGGACCAATCTCGCGGGCAAGCCCGAGTTCGCCGCCGTGAAAGCCGACCTCGCCAAATCGCTCCCGAAGACCGACGCCGCCCCGGCGGGCGCGAAGAAGAACCGCAAGCGCGATCAGAAAGCCCCATGAATTCCCCCCTGTTTTTTCTCCTTGCCGCCGCTCTCGCGTTGTCCGCCGCCCCGGCCTTCGCACGGAAGAAAAAAGTCGCCAAATCCGCTGACGCCCCCGCGCCGGTCGCTACCGTGTTTCAGGGCGACGTCACCGCCGTCAGCGTTGTCGGCCGCGTCGAGCAGCACCCGACCGCGTGGCGCGTGTGGCAGCCATTCATCATCCGCGGCGAGCGCCCGCGCCATCTGCTCGTCGCCTACGCCGCGATGGCCAGCGGCAAGAAGGACATGGGCGACATCGTCGCCACGCTCTCCACCGACGATGGCGCGACGTGGGGTGCGACGGTTCATATCTTCAACCACCAGATCCGGCAGGGCAACGTGCAGTTCGCCTACGCCAACCCCGTGCTCTACCGCGCACCCGATACCGACATTATTTGGTGTTTCGCCATGCGCTGCCCTATCGCGCAGGAAAATAGCGAGGAGTCGCAACTCACCGCCGCGTTTACCGCCGACGGCGGCCGCTCGTGGACTCCCGTCGAACTCGCGATGCACTACAGCGGCCCGCTGATTACCAACGGCGGTATCGTTGAAACCGTGATCGACGGGAAGCGCCGCTTTCTCCTGCCCGCGCACCGCAACACTCTCGCCTCCGATCCCCGCGGCTCGCGCGATCACTTCGTACTCAGCAGTTCCAGTTTGTTGGAATGGAAACTCGAGGCCTTCATCCCGCAGCCCGCCGCGCCGCGTGTTTTCCTTCACGAGGGCAACCTCGCCGCAGGCGAAGCGCCCGGCGAACTCAAGATTGTGATGCGCACGGCGGACTACGACGACCCGGAGAAGACCACCAACCCGCCGCGAGCCTACTCGAGCGTGAGCCGCGACGGCGGCCGCACGTGGACCACTGCCTCCGCCGAGCCCGACCTGCACAACGCCAAGTCGAAGGGCTTTTTCGCCCGAGCTGCCGATGGCACGCACCTCTACGTCTACAACGACGGCCCGACGCAGCGCGACCGTAGCCGGCCCGGTTTCCCCCACGGCGGCCGCGCCTCGCTCCGCTACAAGACCAAGCCCGCCGGCGGCGCGTGGAGCGCTGAGCAGACCTTCTACGACGCCGGCACGAAAAATTCCTACCCGACGCTCGTCGAAGTCGCCCCCGGCGAGTTCCGAGGCGTTTGGGACAGCGGCGACGCCACCACACCGCGCACGCACATCCTCTTCGGAAGATTCAGCCTGAAACCATGAACCCACGCCTCCGCCTCCTCGTTCTACTCGCCTGGTCGTTAGCTTCGCTCGCCGCGCTCCGCGCCGCTGCGCCGCCGGCGCCCGCGGGCAAACTCAACATCGTCCTCTTCCTCATCGACGATCTCGGCTGGCGCGACATCGGTGCCAACGGCAGCACTTACTACCAGACGCCCCACATCGACCGGCTCGCGCGCGATGGCGCGCGCTTCACCGATGCCTACTCCGCCAGCGCCCTGTGCACGCCGACGCGCGCCGCCATCCTCACCGGCAAATATCCCGCGCGCCTGCTGCTAACCGATTGGTTGCCCTCCGGTCGGTGGGATCCGAAAGCCAAACTCCGCTCTGGCCGTTTTTTGCGCAGTCTGCCATCCGAGGAGTTCACGCTCGCGGAGGCGCTGCGTGAGGCCGGTTACCGCACCGCCAATATCGGCAAGTGGCACCTCGGCTCCGAGCCGTTCTCGCTGCCGGAACACCACGGCTTCGACGTCAACATCGCCGGGAACGCCCACGGCGCGCCCGGCAGTTTTTTCCCGCCCTATGCCGGTGACTGGTTGATTCCGTCCACGGGCCAGCGCGCGAAATGGAACGTCCTGCCCGACAGCCAGCCTGGCGAATATCTCACCGACCGCCTCACCGACGAGGCTGTGAAGTTCATCCGCGCCAATCGCGAGCGCCCGTTCTTCCTTTATTTCCCGCACTACGGCGTCCACACGCCGCTGCAGGGCAAACCGGAAGTGGTCGCGAAATACGAAAAAATTCCCGCGGCGCAGCAGCAGGGTAAACCCGTCTACGCCGCGATGGTTGAGAGCATTGACGACAGCGTTGGCCGTGTCGTCGCCACGCTCCGCGAACTCGGCCTCGAGCAGAATACCGTGATCGTATTCACCAGCGACAACGGCGGTTTCTGGAACGCCACCAGCAATGCCCCGCTCCGCGCCAACAAGGGCGCCTCCTACGAGGGCGGCATCCGCGTGCCGCTCATCGTGAAGTGGCCCGGCGTCGCGCGACCCGGCCTAGTCAGCTCCGAGCCGGTCACGAGCCCCGATCTCTATCCCACGTTGCTCGCCGCCGCTGGCCAGCCGCCCCGGCCGAGCCAGCACCGTGACGGCCTTGACCTGCGTCCCATCCTCACCGACTCCGGCGCGCTCGGCCGGTCCTCGCTCTTCTGGCACTTCCCGCACTACAACGAGCATCCGTCGAGCGTGCCGTCCTCCGTGATCCGCAGGGGCCCATGGAAACTCATCGAGACCTTCGATCCCGAGGGCGTGGAGCTCTTCAATCTCGCCGACGACCTGTCGGAGAAAACCAACCTCGCCTCCGCCCAGCCGACCGTGACCGCCGATCTTCGCCGCGAACTCGCCGCGTGGCGCACCGCCGTCGGTGCCCAGATGATGGAGCCGAATCCGGACTACGATCCCGCCTTCCAACGGCGTGAAAAGGGAGCAAATAAAAAGAAGGGCTCTAAAAATGAAGATTAATCCCATCATCTTCGCGGTCCTCGCCGCGCTCGCCGCCGCGGCCAACCTTAGCGGTGCCGCCGCCAAGCCCAACGTCCTCTTCATCGCCGTCGACGACCTCCGCACCTCGCTCGGCGCCTACGGTGATCCACTCGCGCTTACGCCGAACCTCGACCGGCTCGCGGGCGAGTCGCGGCGGTTCGAGCGCGCCTACACCATGCAAGCCGTCTGCGGGCCCGCGCGCATCGCCATCCTCACCGGCCGCCTGCCCGACCACAACCGCTCCTGGCACAACCGGAATCTCTTCCGCGCAACCAACCCCGATACCGTCACGCTGCCGCAGCTCTTCAAACAACACGGCTACCACACGCAGGCGATGGGCAAGATATTCAGCGGCGACGAGCGCGAACTCGATCCCGCGTCTTGGTCCATCCCCGAGATCCTCAAGCAGGACGGCTGGAAAAACTACGCTCTCCCGCGCGGCGATGCCCCCGGCAAGCAGGCGCCCTACGAGGCCGCCGACGTGCCCGACGACGGCTACTCCGATGGCAAACTCGCGCAGCTCGCGGTCGACACCCTCGGCCGTCTCAAGCAGCAGACGCAGCCGTTCTTCCTCGCGGTCGGTTTCTTCAAACCGCACCTGCCGTTCAACGCCCCGAAGAAATACTGGGACCTCCACGACCCGAAAAAATTCGACCTGCCAGGTGAGCCCGAGCGAGTGCAGGGCGCGCCTGCGGACGCCTACCACACGCACCGCGAGTTGGGCGGCTACACTGGCATGCCGAAGGACGAGCATCTCGACGCTGCGCAGACCCGCGTGCTGCGCCACGGCTACTACGCGTGCGTGAGCTACGTCGACGCCCAGATCGGCCGGGTGCTCGACGCCCTCCGCCGCCTCGAGCTCGATCGCAACACCATCGTCGTCCTCTGGGGCGACCACGGCTTCGCGCTCGGCGACGCCGGCCGCTGGTGCAAGGGCACCAACTGGGATCTCGATACCTGTGTTCCCCTCATGATCCGCACGCCGGGTCTCACCCAGCCCGGCCGGGCCGCGTCCGGCATTGTCGAGTACGTAGACGTTTACCCGACGCTCGCTGATCTCGCCGGCCTGCCTGCGCCCGCCTACCTCTCCGGCCGCAGCCTCGTGCCGCTGCTCCAAGATGCCGCCCGCCCCGGCCGCGACTTTGCGCTCAGCCAATTCTCCCGCCCGTTTAGCGCCGGCCCGCCCGAGACGATGGGCTACTCGATCCGCACGGAAACGCAGCGCTACACCCGCTGGGTTAAGTGGCCCTCGCGCGAGATGTTGGCCGAGGAACTCTACGACTACACGCAACCAGCCAGCGCGGAACCCCGTTGGACCGCCTTCGTTGAACACCGCAACCTGATCGACGATTCCGCCACCGCCGCCGCCCGCGACCGCCTGCGCGGCGTGATGGACCAGGTGTTGCGCGACCGCTCCGTCGTTACCCCGGAGCGCCCGTCGAGCGACGACGACGCGGCAAAAACCAAGCGGAAGAAGAAACGCCCATGAAGACCGCCCTCCGCGTCCTGTTCCTCGCGCTGCCGTGGGTCGGCGCACTTGCCTCGCCGCTGCTCGAAAAAGTGCATCTCTTCGAGGAAAATACCGACGGTTTTGTTTCCTATCGGATCCCGGGGATCGTCGTCACCGCGAAGGGCACGGTGTTGGTTTTCTGCGAGGCGCGGAAATACTCCGGGTTGGACTGGGGCGAGATCGAGATTCATCAACGTCGCAGCGTTGATGGCGGACGCTCTTTCAGTCCGGCCCGACAAGTCGCGCACCTTGGCCCGCGCCTCCCGCGCAATCCAGCCAACGCCGATCAGCCCGCCGGCAAAGTGATCGGCGAGCCTGGGCAACAGACGGTGAACAATCCTGTGGCGATCGCCGATCGCGACGGCACGGTGCATTTCATTTACTGCGTGGAATACATGCGCACCTTCTACGTGCGTAGCTCCGACGACGGCCTCACGTGGAGCCGGCCCGTCGATATCACGGGCACGATGGATCGTTTTCGATCGGATTGGTCATGGCGCGTGGTTGCGACTGGCCCGTGCCACGGCATCCAGTTGCGGAACGGTCGGTTGGTCGTTCCGGTGTGGCTGGCCAAAGCGGAAGGCGGCGCCCACGGTAAGGCCGTCGTGGCGACGATTTACAGCGATGACAAAGGGGCTACTTGGCAGCGCGGAGACATCGCGGTTCCTAACACCGCCACCACGCCCGGCATGAGCGAGTCCACTGTCGCGCAGCTCAGCGACGGCCGCGTGATGCTCGTCGCGCGCAATCACGCCCCGGCCCACCGGAAGGTCGCGGTGTTCAGTCGCGACGGCGCGACTGGCTGGAGTCGCCCGGAGTTTGCCGAGGCGCTACCCGAGCCTATCTGCCAAGCGAGCCTGCTCAGCTATGACGATCCCGCCGCTCCGGAGAAGTCGCGCCTGCTGTTTTCCGGGCCGGAATCACTGGAGCGCGCTGACGGCAAGGCTGCGCCCGGCGTTCGCCGCGATCGCCAGAAGCTCGCCGTCAAACTCAGCCACGACGACGGGCGCTCGTGGGTGGCGACCCGCACGCTTGAGCCGGGACCGAGCGCCTACAGCGATCTCGCGGTGCTGCCCGACGGGACGATCCTCTGCTTCTACGAGAGCGGCCGGCCCGGCGCGACTCGCCCTAACTCCAAACGGATCGACTGGCCCTACGCCCGCCTGACGCTCGCACGCTTTAACCTCGCTTGGCTGGAGGCCGGGCGCTGAGGCGCGATCGTTCAACTGCGTAGAACCTCCGATAACCAACACCCTTCATGAACACTCCAAACCCGTTCCGCTCCGCCTTGCGCATTTCCCTCTCCGGCTGGCTTGGGCTCATCATCAACGTCGCGTTGATTCTCACCTGCGCCCACTCCGAAGTGCGGGCGCAGGGTGTGACTGGCGCCGTAGCCGGCCGGGTGTTCAACGCCTCGGGCGGCGTGGCGCTGCGCAATGCGGTCGTGACCGTTGAACCCACCGGGCAGCAGACGGTGACGGATGATGACGGCGTCTTCCGGATCGCCAACCTTCCCGCGGGTTCCGCGCGTCTCCGCGTCAGCTATCTTGGCTTTACCCCGCAAACCGTCACGCTCAGGGTGCCTGCCGGCAGTACGGTGACGCGTGACCTCGAGCTCAGCCTGCGGGCGGAAAACGAGCCCGTGAAACTCTCCGATTTTACCGTCGTGGCCGATCGGGAGATGAGTGCGCAGGCAATTTCCCTCAATGAGCGCCGCCTCGCGCCCAACATCAAGAACGTCGTCGCGTATGATGAGTTTGGGGACCGGAGCGCCGAGAACATCGGCGACTTCCTGCGGTTCCTGCCTGGCGTCGGCATCGACGAGCCGGCGCAGATCGCCCAAGGCGTGACCCTCCGCGGTCTCCCGGCCAACACCACGGGGATCCAGATCGACGGCGCCGAGGTCGCCAGTGCGCGGGGCAACAGCCGCGAGCAGTCGCTGCTCGACATCCCTGTGGGCAATGTCTCCCGCGTCGAGGTGACGAAGGTGCCCACGCCGGATCAGCCGGCCAACAGCCTTGGCGGTTCGCTGAACATCATCCGCAAGTCCGGTTTCGAATCCAAACGGCGGATTCTCAACTTCCAGTCCTACTTCATCCTCGACGAGCGTCAGCTCTCCCTGAGCGGCGGCCCGCGCGGGCCCACCGGCGATTTGAGTCCGCGCTACCAGGAGCCGTCGATTGAGATCAGTGCGCTCCTCCCGCTCACCCCGCGCGTGGCGGTCACCGCCTCCGCTTCGCGCACCTGGCGCCTCAAGCCGATGGAGCGCGACGACTACCTCGACACCCAGGGCGACTGGCACTTCGTCAACGGCTACCAGCGCCTCAGCACTTGGCAGAGCCTCGCAAACATCCTGCGTACCTGGTCCGTGCAACTCGGGACGGACATCAAGCTCACCGAGCGCGACTCGCTCGGCGTCAATGTGCAGTACCGGAACATCTCGAACAACATCATGCGCCTGGACTTTGTCGCCAACTACGGCGCGGGCGCGACGGGCGATCGTACCTTCACCCAAGGCAGTGCAGCCGCCAACGGAAGCGTCACCCAGATGGCCGGTTCCAATCAGGAGACCGGGGCCGACACGGTGCACACCACAATCAAATATCTCCACCGCGGCCATGATTGGCGGATCGACGCCTTCGGTTCCTATTCCAACTCCCAGTCGTTTCTCGACGACCTCGATAACGGCCACTTCAACAACGTCAGCACCGCGCTCACCGGCATCATTTTGCGCGGCGAGGGCATCGGCGAGACCAATGACCCAATCCCCGTGCGCTACAGCGCGACGCGCGCCGGGGCGCCGGTCGATGTCTATCGCGGCGCCAATTTTGTGCTCGGAAATCCCACCTCGAACCAGAATGCGGCCCGCACCGATAAGTACACCGTCCGCCTCGACCTCACGCGCGAGTTTGGTGGTACCGTGCCTGTCACCCTGAAAACGGGCGTCTTCGCCGACCGGATGCAGCGCGACCGGCGGGGCTTCAACCGGACGTGGACGTTTACGCCCAACGGGTCCACGAGCACGGCGGCCCGTTCCGCTGGCAACTTCGACGTGTTCGACACCGCCTTCAATGCCGAGGCACCGAAGATCTTCGATCGCGCCATGGAGTGGGTGAGCGTGGCCAAGGTCTACGAACTCTACCGGCAGCGCCCGGAGTGGTTTGTGCGCAACCTCGCCAACGAGCACCAGAGCCGCGTCACGAGTTCCAGCCGGCTCATCGAGACCGTGTCGGCGGGTTATGTCCGGGGCGACGTCCGCCTGCTCGAGCGCCGGCTCTGGCTAACTGGGGGCGTGCGGTTCGAACGGACCGAGGATGACGGTGCCGGCTCCCTCAACGATCCCTCGCGCCAGTACGTCCGCGACGCACGCAACAATATTGTGCTCGGCGCCAACGGCCAGCCGGTGTTGATCACGACGGATGCACTGGAGCGCGCCCAATTGCGTTACGTCGAGCGCGGCGCGCAGGCGGTTCGCAGCTACGGCGATTGGTTCCCGAGCTTCAACGCCAGCTACCACTTCACGGAAAACCTGGTGCTGCGCGCCGCCTATGCCCGCACCCTCGGGCGGCCGAATTACAACTTCATCGTGCCGGGCACCACGTTCAGTGAGCCGACCGCCGCCCAGCCGACCATTACGGTTAACAATACTGGGCTGAAGCCCTGGATGAGCGACAATTTCGATCTTTCGCTCGAGACCTACCAGATCAAGGGCGGCTCGGGGTCGATCGGGGCCTTCCGGAAGAAGATCAAGGACTTCTTCGGGGGCTCGGTCACGGATGCCACGCCTGAACTGCTCGCGCGTTACGGCCTGCCCGATGACCCGCTGTATCTGAACTACGACATCTCCACGCAGATGAACGCCGGTGACGCCACCATCACCGGCTACGAATTCGCCTACAGCCAGTCGCTCTTCTTCCTGCCGTCCTGGGCGCGCGGCCTCCAGGTGTTTGGCAGCGTCACGCGCCTCGAGCTCTCCGGCACCACCCTGGCGGACTTCACCGGGTATTCGCCCCGTAATTACGCCGGCGGGATCAACCTCGTCCGCCCGCGCTTTTATGTGAAGTTCACCGTGACACACCAGGGCGTCACGCGTGGACCTTTCATCACGCCCAACGTGAACAACGGCATCCCGGCCAACACCTACACCTACCAGGGCCAGCGCCTGCGCTACGGGATCAACGCGGAGTACAGTTTCTCCAAGGCCTTCAGCCTTTACGGCTCGATCGCCAACCTCGGTGGTTTCATCGGCGGCAACCTGCGCTATTCGCCCACCACGCCGGACTTCATGAAGGAGCGCCGCCGCCAGGAATTTCCCTCGACCGTGCAGGTCGGGATCAAGGGCCGGTACTAGCCCGCCTATCTTCCAGTTTTTCCCATGACCATCCAAGAAATCGTCGGCCTCGTCGCCGGGCTGAAGTTCTGAGCGGGTTTGACGCACGCGCCCCGGCAATTCCGCTTCATTTCCGCCCTTCGGTTCCTCTCCTCACCATGTCACCTTTCCGCCCTCCATCTCCCATCTGCTTTTCGATGCCTCACGTTTGTTTCTTGCGATGCAAACCGGTCGCCGC
>Ga0209617_10001181_pt1 | contig 12159 bp, 9 predicted proteins | sample LakEriepJuly2011_2_FD_187459 | JGI IMG/M metagenome (GOLD analysis project Ga0209617, IMG submission 187459) | Freshwater microbial communities from dead zone in Lake Erie, Canada - CCB epilimnion July 2011 (SPAdes) (version 2) | ecosystem: Environmental > Aquatic > Freshwater > Lentic >... | reverse complement strand
GAGCGGGACAAAGAAGCGAAGATCACCAAGGAAGCCTTCGATAAGGCCAATAAGGCCAAAGCCAAAGAGGCGGCGAACGCCAAAGGCAGTCCGGCAAAAGTGGCCAAGATCGACGCTGAAGGCATCGCGGCGGGAGTCATCGGAGGGTCGACGAAGAACAAGACCGGCGGGGGAGGGGGCAAGGCCTTGGTCGCCGAAGACGGCAAGCCGATGGAGCGCTACTTCTCGTTGCTTAAACTTCGACTGAAGGAAAACCACGAGAAGCCCTCGGGGCTGAGCGATACGCTGGTGGCGCGAGTCGAGTTCTTCGTGGGCGCGGACGGATCAATCAGCCGCGTTCGGATCAGCCGTTCATCGGGAAGCGCTGAATTTGACCGCTCGGTCTTGGAGGCGTTTTCGCGCACACGGACCATCGGCGCGCGGCCCGACAAGAAAGGCGAAGCCGTCGAACTCGAGTTTAAGATGCGGGAAGAAGACTCCGGCTGAGCCGGGGCCGGCGGAGTCCGCCACCCGCCCACAAAAAACCGGTCAAACCACTTGGGTTTGACCGGCTTAAATGGTGGACCCTAGCGGTCTCGAACCGCTGACCTCCTCAATGCCATTGAGGCGCTCTACCAACTGAGCTAAGAGCCCGATCGCCCGTGCGAGAGGCAAAAAATCGAAAATCCCGCGACGAACGCAAGGAGTTTTTTGCGAAAGCGCCCAATGCCTTCGCGGCTCAGCGTGGCGTGTCCAGCAATGGCGGCGGTTCCGGCGGGCGCTCGGATTGGAAAAGGGCCATCACTTCCCGCCAGTGTTCTTCCTCCCGCTCGCGGCGCAGGACGGCACGGTATTCCGTCTCACCAGCGAAAAAGATGAAGCCGAATAGAAAAGCGGTGAGGTAGGCCTCAAACCCAAATGCGGCGATCAGCGCGGCGGCGATAGCGCAAATTTTACCCACCATGGCCGCCCAAAATGTGGCCCGGACATAGGGTAGTTTCGTGGCAAGCAGCGCCCGCAGAATACGTCCACCGTCCATGGGGAAGACGGGAGAGAGGTTGAAACACCCCATGAGTAGATTCCAATGCAGCAAAAGATGGGCAAACCCGGTAACGCTGGCCTCGTAATTTGAAAGGGACCAAAATGAGAACGTCTTCGGAAGTCCGAAGCTCGCCCAAAGCAGACCGGTGATGGCGAAGTTAACTGCTGGGCCCGCGAGCGTCATGAGCAGTTCCTTCGCCGGCTCCCGCGGGATCGACTCAAATTCCGCCATGCCGCCGATGGGCATAAGCAAGATCCGCCGCACGCCGATGCCGTAATGCATCCCGGCGAAGCAATGCCCCAGCTCGTGCAGCACGATACAGGTGAAAAAGGCCGCCAAGATCGCCACGCTCCAAGCCGCCCCGAGGAGACCATCATTCTGCCAACCGGCCCAAGCGATGTAGGCCAGCAGCAGCAGAAAACTCCCGTGTAACGCGAGTTGGATACCCCGGATGCGGAACAAGTTTATTGACCAGCCAAGCATGGGAAGCAATCAAAGCGGGCCGACGGAATTCGCCAGCACCATCGACGGTGTTCGCTCCGCCGGTCCGTAAGTTATTATGAGTGACCCTGCCGCCAAACCACCGACCATCCTTGTCATCGATGACGACGCTGAGATCCGTTACTCGCTCACGCGAGTTTTGGGTTCGCGGCGTTATCAGGTAACCGAAGCAGCGAGCGGCGAGCAGGGGATCGCGATGGTCAAAAAAGGTCCGTTGCCGGACCTTGTGTTTCTCGATGTGCGCATGAGCGGCATGAGCGGCATCGAAGCGCTGCAACATATTCGCTCGGCCAATCCCAAGCAACTGGTCGTGCTCATGACGGCGTTTGGCACGGCCCAAACGGCGATCGAGGCGATGAAATACGGCGCGTTCGACTATGTGATGAAGCCGTTCGATCCGGCCAAGGTACTGTCCCTCGCCGAGAACGCACTCAAGGCTCACGCCGATCTGCGCGCGGTCGGCGATTACAAGCCCACCATCAACGCCGACGACTACCGCGAAGGGATCGTCGGATCGTCTCCGGTGATGCAGGATGTCTTTAAGGTGATCGGGCAAGTCACCGCCAGTGATGTGACCGTGATGATCACCGGTGAGAGCGGCACGGGCAAAGAACTCGTCGCGCGTTCGATTTGGAAACACAGCCATCGGGCCGGCAAGCCGTTCATCGCCGTCAACTGCGCGGCGATTCCAGACAATTTAATCGAGAGCGAGCTCTTCGGTCACGAAAAAGGTTCCTTCACGGGTGCGACCGGTCAACGGCTGGGCAAATTCGAGCTCTGCGATGGCGGCACTATCTTCCTCGACGAGATCGGCGACATGGCGCTCGCGACTCAGACGAAGATCCTGCGCGTGCTCCAGCAAGGCGACATCCAGCGCGTCGGCGGCACCGAGACGATCAAGGTCGACGTGCGCATCCTCGCCGCGACGAACAAGGACCTCGAGGAAATGGTGCGGGCGAAAACGTTCCGCGAGGATCTTTACTACCGCCTGAACGTAGTCCGCATCCGGATGCCCGCGCTGCGCGAGCGGGGCGACGACGTGCCGCAGATTGTCGATTTCTGCCTGCAAAATTTGTTTAAGCAGCGGAAGGCGCGCGCGAGCAAAGTCTCGCCCGAGGCGATGGCGATTTTGGTGCGCCACCGTTGGCCGGGAAATGTGCGCGAACTCGAAAACGTCATTTACCGCAGTGCGGTGATTGCCCAAGGCGAGACGATTTTGGTCAAAAACTTGCCGAGCGAAATTCTCGAAACAGCCGGGGAGGGCGATGGCCTGGCTGGAGAACTCCCCGCGACGGCTCCGGTTCCTGCCGGCGCAGCTTCCCCGGAGAGCGCTCGGCCGACCCTGACCTTGGTCCAAGCGTTGGATTTTGTTTTCGACGAACTGGTGCAAAGGGGCGGACCGCTCATGCCTCCGCTGACCGCAGCGATGCGGGAACGAGCGCTCAAGGCGGCGGCCGGCGACCAAGCCAAAGCGAACGCCCAGCTCGGCTTGATTGAATCAAAGCCCGAGGAATTGCCGAAAAAGAAGTCTGCGCCCACCAAGCGTAAAACGTAACCCGCGGCCGTGCGTCTTGCCGCGCACAACCCACCTTTATGCTAAATTGCCCCACACTCATGCGAGGCGCCTTCGGGCTCCTCTTATCGTTTACTTGCGCTTCGTTTGCCGGAGCTGCGGCTCCGACCGCGAAGAAGGTGCTCTTCTTCACCAAATCGTCCGGATTTGAGCACTCACCGGTCAAACGCATCGCCGGAAACCCCTCGTTTGCCCTGCAGGTGCTCAAGGAACTCGGCGCCAAACATCGCATCGAATTCACCGAGTCAAAGGACGGCAGTCTCTTCACGCCGGAGTATCTGGCGCAGTTCGACGCCTTCCTGTTCTACACCAGCGGCGATCTCACGCTCGCGAAGAACGACGAGAAACAGGGCGACGGCAATCCGCCTATGACTGCTGCCGGCAAGGCGGCCTTCCTTCAGGCGATCCGCGACGGCAAAGGTTTTGTCGGCACGCATAGCGCCAGCGATACGTTTCACCCGCCGGGTAACAAAGGTCACGGTCCAGCCCGCAACCAGGACGACGGCGACAAGCTCGATGACTACACCCGGATGATCGGGGCTTCGTTTATCAAACATGATGCCCAGCAAAAGGCGCGGCAGATCATCGGGAGTCCGAAGTTTCCGGGCATCGCTGCGCTGCCGGCCGGTTTCGGCCCCCTTGAAGAGTGGTATTCGCTCAAAAACTTCGCGTCCGATCTGCATGTGATCCTCGCGCAAGACACTTCCACCATGGATGGTCCTTCCTATAAGCGGCCGCCGTATCCTTCGACGTGGGCGCGGATGCATGGCAAGGGGCGCGTGTTTTACACGAGCATGGGCCATCGCGAAGACGTTTGGACGAGCCCTGAGTTTCAAGCCGTACTCATGGGCGGTCTCGACTGGGCTCTTCGCCGGGTCGATGCCGAAATCACCCCAAATCTCACTCAGGTGACGCCTCAAGCCCGCGTGCTGCCGGTTTATGTCGAGCCGCCGCCGCCCAAGCAGAAAGCGGCGCCGGGCGCCAAGGCTGAATTGAAAAAGTAAGTCCGCTCCTGCTCTTTTGTCGGCCCGCCCCAGGCGGGCTGTTTGCTTTCACCCATGAACCCCACCGCCTCGCTCCGGGTCCGCTTTGCTCTGCTCGGTTTGCTCCTTGCTCCGCTCGTTTCCCGCTCGGCCGAAGAATTCCCGCTCGGACCCGACTCCAAGGTTCAGCCCGGCGTGCCACAGGGTGAACTGATCAAGTTTGAATTCAGTGATTCGAAGCTGTTTCCGGGCACCACCCGCGAGGTGACGATTTACGTGCCCAAGCAATATGATGGGACGAAGCCCGCCTGCGTTTACGTGAATCAAGACGGGGTGCAGTGGAGCGCGCCCACGGTGTTCGACAACCTCATCGCACGCGGCGAGCTGCCGGTAATAATCGGGGTGTTTGTCCGGCCCGGAATTCTGAAGAGTCCCGATGCGAAGACGGCGCTCGACCGTTTTAACCGGAGCTTCGAATACGACGGTCTCGGCGACGCCTACGCGCGATTCTTGCTGGAAGAACTGTTGCCCGCCGTTGAGACCAAAACGGCGGCCGGCGGACGCGCGATTAAGCTGTCGCGCTCTGGCAATGACCGCGCCATCGGCGGATCAAGCAGCGGAGCGATTGCGGCGTTTACGGCTGCGTGGGAGCGGCCCGGCGAGTTCAGCCGGGTGTTTAGCGCCATCGGCACGTATGTCGGACTGCGCGGGGGCGACCGCTATCCGACGCTGATCCGCAAGACGGAGCCCAAAGCGCTGCGCGTGTTTTTGCAGGACGGCTCCAATGACAACAATATCTACGGCGGTGACTGGTGGATGGCCAACCAGACGATGGAACGCGCCCTGACTTTTGCCGGCTACGACGTGAAACACGTGTGGGGCGAAGGCGCGCACAACGGTCGGCACGGGGCAATGCTCTTTCCCGAAGCGATCCGCTGGCTTTGGCGGGACTGGCCGAAACCCGTGGCGATGGCGGCACCGACGAAGAACGGGGTGCTAACCTCGGTCTTGATCCCGGGCGAAGACTGGAAACTTGTGGGCGAGGGCTACCGCCTGAGCGAGGGCGCGGCGGTGAACGCGAAAGGCGAGGTCTTCTTCACCGATATCCCCAACAGTAAAACCTACAAGATCGGCTCCGATGGAAGGCCCGCGGTCTTCATGGCTGATAGCAAGCGCGCTAATGGTCAGGCCTTCGGACCTGACGGTCGGCTCTACGCCGTGGCCACCGGCACGAAGCAAATTTTGGCTTACGCGGCCGACGGCACGGCGACCACGATCGCCAGCGACATCGCCGGCAACGACCTCGTCGTCGGGCACGCCGGCAACGTTTACGTGACTGAGCCTCTCGCAGTGAAGAACGAAGTGAGCCAGATTTGGCTGATCCGGCCGGATGGAGCGAAGCAGGTCGTCGACACCGGTGTGAGGTTTGCCAATGGCCTCGCGCTTTCGCCGGATCAAATTCTGCTCTACGTGGCGGACTATCGGTCGCACTGGATTTACAGCTATCAAGTGCAGCCCGATGGCACGCTCGCGCACAAGCAGCGCTATTTTCATCTCCATGAATCCGACGTGGAGGATCAGAGCTTTGCCGACGGTTTGAAGGTGGACCGTGAGGGTCGGCTCTACGTCGCAACCCGGCTCGGGATTCAGGTCTGCGACCAGGCAGGCCGCGTCAATGCGATCATTCCTACGCCGAATGGGCGCATCACCAATCTCGTGTTCGGCGGTGCCGCCTTCGACACGCTCTACGCAACGTGCAATGACCGCGTCTATCAACGCCGGGTAGGGGTCGTTGGGGCCAATGCGTGGGCTACGCCAGTGTTGCCGAAACCCCCGCGGCTTTAATCTAGAATCTTGGGCCGCGTCGGCCCGCTCGACTAACGGTCAGGGAACCCAGACGGGTGGGCTCGATGCCATTTCCAGGCCGTCTCAACAATGGCGTCAATGTGGTTGAACTTTATCGCCCAACCCAACTCTCTGACCGCCTTGGCTGAGTCGGCGTAAAGTGCCGGCGGGTCGCCGGCGCGCCGGGGCGCGAGGAGGTAGGGTACTTTGAGACCGGTGACTTTTTCCACCGCCCGAATGACTTCGAGCACCGAGGTGGGTCTGCCGGTGCCAAGATTGTAAAAGAGCGCCGTGCCCGGTTGTCCGAGTTTGGCGAAGACGGCGATATGCGCTCGGCTCAGATCGTCGACGTGGACGTAATCTCTCAAACAGGTGCCGTCGGGCGTCGGGTAGTCGGTGCCAAAAACCTGCAAGGCGGGCCGACGGCCAACCGCGGACTCAATCGCCAGCGGGATCAAATGCGATTCCGGCACGTGATCTTCCCCGATGGACCCATCCTCCGCGGCGCCCGCGGCGTTGAAGTATCGGAACGCGGCAAAGCTCAAGCCATGCGCGTGGGCCAAGGCCTTGAGGGCGTTTTCGATATCGAGCTTGCTCTGGCCGTAAGGGTTGATCGGGGCCTGCGGCATGGTTTCAACAATGGGCATCGCGGTCGGCACGCCATAGGTGGCACAGGTTGATGAGAAAACGAATTTTTTAACTCCGTGTTTTAACATCACCCGAAGCAGGCCAAGCGTCGCGACCACGTTGTTAAAATAGTATTTGAGCGGATCGTTAACCGACTCGCCCACATAAGCGAACGCGGCGAAATGCATCACGGCCTCGATCTTCTCTCGGTTCAGAATCTCACCCACGGCCGCTTCATCGCCCAAATCCTCCGTATAAAGCGGAACGCCCGCTGCGACCGCCCCCCTGTGCCCAAACACCAAGTTATCGAGCACCACCGGGCGATGGCCGGCGGCAAGGAGTTGGCGAACACAGTGACTGCCGATGTACCCGGCTCCTCCAACGACGAGAACGTTCATAGAAATGAGAGGTTTTATTGCTTTCACTAGCAGGATGGCTAGCGATTTCCGTTTATCACGTAATGAAGCACGCGCGCATCGTCATCACCGGAGTAGGTCTCACCGCTCCCAACGGCAATTCACTGCCCGAATTCCGAAAGAATTTGCTCAACGGCGTCGCCGGAATCGAGCGCATCGAAGTCCGGTACATGGGCTCCCAGCTTGCCGGCGTGTGCCACTACGATGCGCTCAAGTATCAAAAGAAAAAAGAAATCCGCGTCGGCACCCGGGCCGGTTCGATTTCAATCTATTGTGCAAGAGAAGCCCTGCATGACAGCGGCGTAAATTTTGAAGTCATGGCGAAAGATCGGGTCGGTATTTATATCGGCTGCACCGAGCACGGGAACGTCGAGACCGAGAATGAAATCTACAACATCTCGAAGTTTAACTACGACACGAAGTTTTGGTCGCATTACCACAATCCGAGAACAGTCGCCAACAACCCTGCCGGAGAGACGTCGCTCAATCTTGGCATCACCGGGCCCGCCTATACGATCGGCGCAGCCTGTGCGGCCGGCAACATGGGGCTGATCCATGCGACGCAGATGTTGCGCTTGGGTGAAGTCGATTTTGCGCTGTGCGGCGGCGTGAGCGAAAGCATTCATACGTTCGGGATCTTCGCCGGATTCAAATCTCAGAATGCCTTGGCCACCCACGACGATCCGCACAAGGCCTCACGACCGTTCGATAAAGCGCGTAACGGCATCGTGATCTCCGAAGGGGGCTGCCTCTACACGTTGGAGCGGCTGGATGACGCCGTGGCGCGCGGCGCGAAAATTTACGGCGAGATCGCCGGTTATCACGTAAACTCCGACGCCTCGGACTACGTGCTGCCCAATCCTGTGCGCCAAGCCGAGTGCGTTCGCGCCTCCATCACCCGAGCGGGGCTCAGCGCGAGCGACATCCACATCGTCAATACTCACGCTACCGCGACGCTTTTGGGTGACATTCAAGAGTGCGAAGCCATCCGCGCGGTTTTCGGTGAAGGCTGTCCCGATACTTACATCAACAACACCAAAAGCTATATCGGTCACTGCATGGGAGCTGCCGGCGCCCTAGAATTAGCCGGAAATCTTCCTTCATTCGACGACTTCACGGTCCATCCCAGCATCAATGTCGATGACCTCGATTCCCTCTGCGCGATCCCAGGACTGGTCCTGAATCAGCCCCGCCGGGTTGCGAAAGTGGATACTATTCTTAATAATTCTTTCGGGATGCTCGGGATAAATTCCGCGTTGATTGTTAAACGTTTTCACCCGTAATCCCGCTTTTAACCGCCACTATGACCAAAGAAGAATGCAAGAAAATCGTGCTCGATATCATCGCCGATATCGCACCCGATGAGGATCTCTTGAACGTGAAGCCAGAAGTACGCCTCCGGGACCAGCTGCAGCTCGATAGCATGGATTTCCTGGATATCGTGATGGAGCTTCGGAAGCGCCACAGCATCGAAGTGCCGGAAGCCGATTACCAGCAACTGGCATCGCTGGACAGTTGCGCTGAGTATTTGACTCCAAAGTTCCTCGCCCTCGCCGCCAAAGGCTAAAGCGCACCCCCGTTTTCAAATTCGGGCCGGGATTCATTTCCCGGCCCTTTTCTTTGCCTGTTACCTCGGATGAACACCAGCAATCACTACGATGTTGCGATCATCGGCGCGGGCATGTCCGGCCTCGCTGCCGGCATCCGCTTGGCGCACTTCGGAAAAAAAGTATGCATTTTCGAGCGTCACAACGCCGTCGGCGGGCTCAATAGTTTCTACAGCTTGGGTGGACGCAAATTCGACGTGGGGCTGCATGCGCTAACGAACTTTGTGCGGCCGGGGGTCAAGGGCACGCCGCTGACCAAGCTGCTGCGCCAATTACGCATCGATCGCGCCGAGTTTGCGCTCTGCGAACAGAAGCAGTCCCGGGTTGCCTTCGGTCCCGGGGGCGAAACCTCCCTGCGCTTTACCAACGACTTCTCCGTCTTCGAAAGCGAGATTGCGGCGCGGTTTCCGATGCAAATCGACGGTTTTCGCCGGTTGGTAACCAAAATTCGCGCCTTTGATGATGTCTCGCTCGACGCCGCCCCGGTCTCAGCGCGAGCCGTGGTGCGGGAGCATATCACAGATCCCCTGCTGGAGGACATGCTGTTTTGCCCGGTGATGTATTACGGCAGCGCGCAAGAGCACGACATGGAATTCGGCCAGTTCGTGATCATGTTTAAGGCCCTTTTTTTAGAGGGGTTTGCCCGCCCGTTGGACGGGGTGAGGGTGATCCTGCGCGTGCTGCTGGACAAATACCGTCAGGCGGGCGGGGAACGCAGAATGAAATGCGGTGTAACTAAGATCGTCGCTCATGCCAGCCGGGCCAGCGCTTTGGTCTTGGACTCGGGTGAAGAGATTACGGCGACGCACGTCATCTCGTCGATCGGCGCGCCGGAGACTGAACGCCTGATAGGCTCAGCTACCGGCAAACTTCCACTGTCATCGGGTCGTTTATCGTTTGTTGAAACGATCACGATCCTCAATCGGCAACCGGCGGAGCTGGGCTGGGGCAGAGACACCATCGTCTTCTTCAACGATTCCCCGCGATTCGACTACGTGTGCCCTGACGAACCGGTCGATGTTCGGAGCGGCGTGATCTGCATCCCAAACAATTTCGATTATGGCCCAGATCTGAATCTAGCCGAAGGCATCTTCCGGGTCACCTGTCTCGCGCGCTACGACCGCTGGGCGCCGCTGCCCGAAGCTGACTACCAAGCCGCGAAACGCGCGTGGTTTGCGACCGTTCAACGCAGCGCGCGGCGCTTCGTGCCGACCATTGCTGACGACGCTCTGGCCGAAGCCACACTCACAACCGATATGTTCACGCCGCGCACGATTACCAAGTTTACCGGACACATTGGCGGGGCGATTTACGGGGCTCCCGTGAAGCACCGGCAGGGAAGGACTGAGTTGGAAAATGTTTATCTTTGCGGCACCGATCAGGGATTCCTTGGAATTATCGGCGCGATGCTCAGCGGCATTTCGATGGCCAATTATCATATTCTGCAAAAAGGCTGAACGTTGCCTTGAGGGCGCGGGCGCTCAGGCGGGAAAGAGCGGCGGAGTAATAAGCAAACCAGCCCACGTCGGCCTGCTCGGGATATTCTCGGAATCGCTTTGGGCCGGATAAGAGAGCCAAAGGTTGAGCCTCGCCAACTCGCCGGCGTAAGTTTCCGGCTCCCCCTGAATCGTTGCAGAACCGTAAACTCGGGGTTGCGCTTTGCCCGACCGGCCTCTCAGTTCTGACCTTCCATGGCTTACGACTGGCTCAAAGGTGTCGCAGACGAGTATGATGTGATTGTGATTGGCAGCGGCCTAGGCGGCCTGACCGGAGCCAACGTGCTGGCGAAGGCCGGTCACCGGGTCCTGCTCGTAGAGCACCACTATCAATTCGGCGGGCTCGCTACTTGGTTCACCCGAAAGGGCGGGCACATTTTCGACATTTCCCTGCATGGGTTTCCCAGCGGCATGATAAAGTCCTGTCGGCGCTATTGGACCAAAGAGATTTCCGACGCCATCGTGCTGCTGAAAGACATTCGTTTTGTGAATCCACAAATGGACGTTTGGACCACCTTTACCCGGGAGGATTATACCCGGGTTCTAGTCGATCAGTTCAAGCTCCCGCGAGCCGAAGTCGAGGCGTTCTACGACTACCTTCGGGCCATGAACTACTACGATAATAATCCAGAGACCACCGGAGAGATGTTTGAGCGATTCTTCCCCGGTCGGGCAGATGTGCATCGTCTCTTGATGGAACCAATCTCCTACGCCAACGGATCGAATTTCAACGACCCGGCCATTACCTTCGGGATTGTGTTCTCCAATTTCATGGGAGCTGGCGTCTACACTTACCGAGGCGGATCGGATGACATGATCGAGAAGATGGTAGCTGAACTTAAAAGAAACGGCGTTGAACTTAGAAAAAAGGTCTTGGTGGAGAAGATTCTGGTTGAAGAGCGGGCCGGTCAGAAGATCGCCTGCGGAATCGTCGCCGGAAACGGGCGGGTGATTCGGGCCAAGGCCGTGCTCTCAAACGCGAACATCAAAAACACAATTTTTCGTCTGGCCGGCGCCGAAAATTTCCCGGCGGATTTCGCCGCGCAGGCCGAGGCCGTCCGCATCAATACGAGTTCATGCCAAGTTTATTTCGGCATCCGCAAGGGTGAGAGCATCCCGCATATCGGCGACCTCGTCTTCACGTCATCGGCGCCCACCTACAGCAATGAGGAGCTCACCGATTTCCATACGACCAGCCGCACTTTTTCGCTCTATTATCCGGAGATTCGGCCGGGTTCCGACCGCTATACGGTGGTCGCGTCACTCAACGGGCGTTATCCGGATTGGAATACTCTGTCCGAAGCGGATTACGAAGCGCACAAATTGCGCATGATCGAGGAGTCTTTGGTGGCGCTCGAAAAATTCATTCCGGATGTGCGGGGCAAAATCGATTGGCAGGAGGCGGCCACTCCCCGGACGATTGAACGCTACACGACGCACCTTAACGGCACGTCGTTCGGCACGAAGTTTGAGGGCCTGCCCGTTTCGATGAATCTCTCCGAGAAGCTTCCCGGCCTTTTCCATGCCGGCAGCGTCGGCATCATCATGTCGGGCTGGCTCGGGACGATAAACTATGGCGTGATCACGGCCAACAAAGTGGACAAGTATCTGTTCGCCATGAAACAAAACCAGCCAGCCTCGCCCGCAATGGCCTGACGCTATGAGCCAAATCACCGAACTCATTCCGCATCGCCCACCGTTTCTCTTCGTCGACGCCATCGTCTCCGAGTCACCCGACGGCATGGTTGCGACCCGCACGTTTCGCGCCGACGAGGATTTCTACAAGGGGCATTATCCGGGGGCTCCGATCACACCGGGGGTGTTGTTGTGCGAGGCTGTTTTCCAGACCGGGGCTTTGTTCTTGGCGCGCTCATCGGCGGGGCAGGGGACATCTGTCGGAGTTCCGCTCATGGCCAAAATCAGCGATGTTCGTTTTCGCAACCCGGTTTACCCGGGCGAAACCGTCACGATTACGGTTAAGAAGAAAGAGTCGCTTGGCGGTTTTACGATGATGAGCGGCAACATCACAAGCGGGACGAAGCGCGTGCTGAACGTCGACTTCACGGTGGCCTGGACGACGCCGGCGGGGG
>Ga0209617_10001179_pt1 | contig 12163 bp, 8 predicted proteins | sample LakEriepJuly2011_2_FD_187459 | JGI IMG/M metagenome (GOLD analysis project Ga0209617, IMG submission 187459) | Freshwater microbial communities from dead zone in Lake Erie, Canada - CCB epilimnion July 2011 (SPAdes) (version 2) | ecosystem: Environmental > Aquatic > Freshwater > Lentic >... | reverse complement strand
AGGTCTACGGTACCAGTGGCAATGGCTTCGTTGTTTTTACTATCTTTTAATCGTAAATCGTTTACATCAATAACCGTATTTTTTACTGCTAATTTCTGATTAATCCGATACCGGGTTTTTAAGTAATTGACGGTAAGCTCTGCATTGTTCAAGCTTACCGTTCCGTTTACTTGTGGCTTACTAGGTTTGCCAGTTATTTTAAGTCGACTTGATATAGTTCCTGTTAGATTGGATACCAAGTTGCGTATAAATGGCTCTAGGATAATTAACTGGGTATCATCCATATTAAGGTCTAAGTCTAAATTATCTTGATCCGGATTGGCATCATAGGTACCCCGAATATCCAAACTTTTCAACCCTTTACTAGCAATATCCATGTTTAAGATAGCAAGCTTGGTATCATTATCGTAGTCGGCATTTAAACTTAAATCGCCAATATAATGGTTGTTAAAATCAAGTGAATCTATGCGCAAGCCAGAGTTTAACCTCGTTTTACCAAGTAGGGCTTTGAGGCCGCTTCGGCCATTAAGTATGCCCTTTAACCGAACACCGGCTGTTTTAGTGAGCGGGTTTAACGATTGCAAATCAAAGTTTTTAAACCCTATGCTCAGTTCGTCGTTTGGATCTGTAGAGATTATACCATCAGCCGAAATGAATTGATTGTTTCTGCTTAAGCCAAAATTTTTGACCATGGTTTTTCCTTTATCAAAGCGGAACAATACCTTATCTTGTATTTTCCATACTTCGCGGTTAATTATCAAATCAGATGGCAGAATACTCAATTTGGCCAAACTATCGGCACTGAACTCTACCAATCCGTTTAAATCGAGCTGGTTGGTCGCATCTTTATCGGATAGTTTTACGTTTAAACTCAAGCTATCTGAACGCAAAATGGTAGCAATGTTCACATTTTTTACAAATAAACTATCAGCAAAATCAATGCGATCGGAGGTAAGGAAAATATTCATTTGTTTATTTTCGGTAGTCTCATCCACAATCAGATTGTTCGCTTTTATGCCGTCGTATTGCAGTGTTTTTGCGTAGCCATTGATGGTGGAAATGCTGCTATCGGAGTCGAATTTTCCAATAAGAATAGCCCCATCCGGAATACCCAATTTAGGTACAAAAATTCCAATGGGTTCAAATTTTTTCAACTGAATGTTTACATCGAAATGTTGTGATTTAAAGGGAACAATGCTGGTTTGGAGAGATGGAACATACTTTTTTAGTACCGATTTAAAGTATGATGGCAATGTGAGTAGATCGTATTTTCCCTTTATGCTTGCTTCGGCTAAATCGGAGTGTAATTCAATAGACCGGTTGTTATCCAATCCGTTTGCAACCAATTCAATAGAATCAATGTAGTGGGTTTTACTCGGAGTTTTTAAAACAATAGACCTGGCCGAAATACTGCCCTGAATATTTTCTAGAGTATTGCCATTAAAATTTGTTTGTAAATCGGCACTTAGCGTAAGTGTATCTTTGGTAAAGTGCAAGGCTAATAGGTTAGTATTTCTGATGCTCGATTGAAAATTGAACACCGGCAAATCGGGGTTAAAATCTATTTTGCCTAAAAATCCGAGTTGTACCTGTGTATCGTTAATGTCAATGCTGCCATTAAAAATGCGTTGATCTACTTGTCCGTTTACCTTTACCTGTTTATAGCGGTAGCGGTTGTAATCTATGTAACCTATGTTTAGTTTGAGTTGGGTACTTAGTTGATCCAATCTAAAGCCTTTCCCATTTACATCTCCATCAAAATTTATGCTACCTAGTTCGCTTTTGTTTAGCAATTTTCCGAGGTTAAATTGATCTGTTTGTACCGAAGCTTCGTATACTGGTTCACGCTGGGCATTTCGCTTAAAAGTCAAATTTCTGATGCTTAACTTACCCAATTCGGTTTCTAAGGTGCCTTGCATTTTAAAATTGTTGCTAAAACCTTTGAAACTACCTCTGTAGCTAAAATTGCCAAGTTTTGCAATTTCTTCAGGTAAATCGTTTCGTGTATTACCGGTAATGTTTCGCAACAATTGGTCGTATTCTTTTTTACTTGTTTTTAACTCCTTAAGGTTAAGTGTAAAGACCGTGTTTTTTATCAGGGGCAATCCTTTTATATCAAAATCGCCTTTTAGAGCTGTTCCCTTGGTGGGTTCAATGGTTAAGCTTTTTGCTTGCAAGTGGCTAACCGTACCTTTTATGGTGCCTTGTAATTTTACATCGAGTTTTAAAGTGGATAGTTCGGGTGAAAAATAGGCTAAATCGCTAGCTAACACCCTCGATTTGTTAAACCTACCGAGCATGTACACCTTATTGTTAAATTGATCGAAATCATCGAAACTCTTAAATTTCATGATGAAATACGGGCCTAAATTGGTTTTAGCAGTTTGGAGTTTTAGTTTATTAAACTCCATTTTAGTACTATCTATAGTAACCAAAGTGCTTAAGTTTTTAAGCCAAAAACCCGATTTTTCACGAAAACGTAGGTTTTTAATTTCTGCTTTCGCCAGGTGATTACGGGTATCGACCTGTAAAATTTCTCCATTTAGGTCGCTAAGAGCTAGGTCGCTAAAATTTATGCTTTTAGTTTTTTTATTAACCCCGTAATTGCGGTATTTGAACGCCATTTCGCTCAACTTGATGTTACTCAGTCGGACGTCAAAAGGTCTACTTTTTGTGGTATCGGTACTGCTAAAGTAACGAATTAAGAAACTCAGATTGTTTTGTTTGTTTTTATATTTTTTTAAAAAAATTTGCCCTTTTTTTATTCCCAATTCGCCAATAAAAAGCTGTCTTTTTTTAAGTGAAAATGAGCTGATTTTTATAGAAACACGTTGCGTATACAAGAGGGTATCGTGTTGTAAATCTTCTAGTAAAAATCCTTCTAATTCAATAGATCTGAAGGGTTTAACATGCAAGCCTGCAATTGAAACCTTGGTGTGTAATTCGCTAGATAGGTAGCCCGCAATGCGTTGTGCAAAATAGGTTTGCACGGGCTTAAATTGGAGTGAAAACAACAAGGAAGCCAGCATCAAAAGAAGAGATACCAGAACCCATAACGTTATTTTTACTGCTTTTTTGATAATTTTGTACGTTTTAACTTTAATAAGCTCCCTTGACCACTATACTCGGAATAGAATCTTCATGCGATGAAACCTCGGTTGCCGTTTGTGTTAACGGTGAAATACGTTCCAACATCATTGCGACTCAAGCCGTTCACCAACACTATGGTGGCGTGGTTCCCGAGTTGGCTTCTAGGGCGCATCAGCAAAATATAGTACCTGCCGTCCAGGAAGCGCTTTCAACTGCTAAAATAAGCAAAAATGAGCTATCTGCGATAGCTTTTACACGTGGCCCTGGTCTTTTAGGTTCCTTATTAGTTGGAACTTCTTTTGCAAAGGGATTCGCCTTAGCTAAAAACTTGCCTTTAATTGACGTGAATCATATGCAAGCGCATATATTGGCGCATTTTATTGATAACCCTAAACCAAGTTTCCCCTTTTTATGTTTAACGGTTTCGGGTGGGCATACGCAAATTGTATTGGTAAAAAATTACTTTGATATGGAAGTGCTTGGTTCTACCATTGACGATGCAGCTGGTGAAGCCTTTGATAAAACGGCTAAAATTTTAGGATTGCCCTACCCGGGCGGCCCCTTAGTTGATAAATATGCACAGGCCGGAAACCCTCATGCATTTACTTTTCCCGAGCCTCAAATTCCTGACCTTAACTTTAGTTTTAGTGGCTTAAAAACTTCCATTTTGTATTTTATAAACAAGGGTGTACAACAAAATCCCAATTTTATTCAAGAAAACTTGGAAGACATTTGTGCTAGTGTACAACAGCGTATTGTTACTATTTTGCTGGCCAAGCTTACCAAAGCCGCTAAGTCATATGGTATTAGTCAAGTGGCCATTGCTGGAGGAGTTTCTGCCAACTCGGGTTTGCGTAAAGCCCTGCAAGAACTTGCCGAAGTGCAAGATTGGCAAGTATTTATCCCTAAGTTCGAATATTGCACAGACAATGCGGCTATGATTGCCATAGCCGGGTTTTATAAATTTTTAGCCGCCGATTTTGTAGGGCAAGACGTTTCCCCATTGGCCCGAATGCCTATGTAACAAAAAAAGCCTCCAGCTAATCCGGAGGCTTTTAAAAATTATCGAACTAAATTTATTCAGGTTTAAACTCTAGCTTTTCGCCAGTTACTACCTCTTTAATTTTTGCCTCTAGTTCTTCCATCAATTCTGGATTTTCTAATAAAAGTTGTTTTACAGCATCGCGGCCCTGACCTAGTTTGGTGTCGCCATAGCTAAACCACGAACCTGCTTTTTTAATAATTTCAAATTCAACACCTAAATCCACAACCTCTCCGGCTTTCGAAATCCCTTCGCCAAACATGATATCGAATTCTGCAATTCTAAACGGAGGTGCAACTTTATTTTTTACAATTTTAACCTTTACTCGGTTTCCAGTTACTTCATCGGTTTCTTTAATTTGAGAAATCCGACGTATATCTAAACGCACAGAGGCATAAAATTTAAGTGCATTTCCTCCAGTTGTTGTTTCTGGGTTACCAAACATAATCCCAATTTTTTCACGCAATTGGTTGATGAATATACAGCAGCATCCGGTTTTGGCTATGGTGCCCGTTAGTTTACGCAATGCTTGCGACATTAAACGTGCTTGTAAACCCATTTTAGAGTCACCCATTTCCCCTTCAATTTCCGCTTTGGGTACCAAGGCGGCTACCGAATCAATAACAATAATATCTATAGCGCCTGAACGTATTAAATTGTCGGCAATTTCTAGGGCTTGTTCGCCATTATCAGGTTGGGCAATGAGTAAATTTTCTACATCAACACCCAATTTTTGTGCGTAATATTTATCAAAAGCATGCTCTGCATCAATAAATGCTGCAATACCACCTTTTTTCTGTGCTTCAGCAATAACATGGGTAGCTAGGGTAGTTTTACCAGATGATTCTGGTCCGTATATTTCAATGACACGTCCTTTAGGTAAACCACCAATACCCAAGGCAATATCTAATCCTAATGAACCTGTAGAAATAGATTCTAGTGGTTCCACGGCTTCGTCGCCTAATTTCATTACCGCACCCTTACCATACGATTTTTCTAATTTATCTAAGGTTAGTTGTAAGGCTTTCAATTTGTCTGTATTGCTCATAATTTTAGTTTATTGTTTTCAAATGTAAATAAAATTTATAAAATGCTAAAAATTTTATCAAAATTATTTTTCTTATCTGCTCATTTTTGCACGCTATGTGGTGTTTTACTTATTTTTTTCTTTTTAGCGATCATTTTTTTTCGTTCTGCAGCCTTTTCTGCTTTCAATAAAGCAGTTTCGGTATGTTGTTGTGCATAATATTTGCACATCCAATTTAGCGGGCATTGCTCACATTTGGGCGATCGGGCCAGACAGGTGTATCGGCCATGTAAAATTAGCCAATGATGCGCAAGGTGAATTTTATCGATGGGAAGGTTTTTTGTCAATTGTTTTTCTACCGCCAGCGGAGTTGTTGCCTTGCTGCTTAGGCCCATACGATTAGCCACCCTAAATACATGTGTATCTACGGCCATAGTAGGTGCATGAAAAATTACCGATGCAATGACATTGGCAGTTTTGCGACCAACGCCGGGCATTTTTTGCAAATCAGTTACGCTCGAGGGTACTTCGCCCTTAAATTCGTTTACCAATATAGTGGCCATGCCAACTAAATGTTTGGCTTTATTGTTTGGATAGCTTACGCTCCGTATATACGAAAATACTTCATCACTTGTACTTGCGGCTAATGCTTCTGGACTTGGGTAGCGCTCAAATAATTTGGGCGTAACTTGGTTTATACGTTTATCGGTGCATTGGGCAGAAAGAATAACAGCTATAAGTAATTCAAAGGGATTACTATAGTGCAACTCCGTTTCTGCATGGGGTTGGTGGGTAGAAAAATAGTCAACAAAAACCCGATAGCGTTCCTTTTTAAGCATGCTCAAATATAAGAACCCAAGCGCTATTTTATAATAGTTCTGCGTAGGTTAATATCGACCAAAGAACATCCTCCGATGGTTCTCGAACTAATTGATCTAAGCGGGGCCTTAAAGATCTTAAGAATAACTGATCTTCAGCTGTTAGTATATCTAGATCTACTATTTCGATACCATTAGTACAAAATGTGTGTTTGGTTTGGTGTGTTTGAAACTTGTTCATGAATATATGTTTCCACACCAAACGCAGACTAGTATATGTTTAGTATACCAAGCGTTTTTTTATTTATTTGCTAAAACAGGAGTAATCATCATTTTTCGCAAATTGTTTAGTGCATAGCGCATCCTTCCTAAAGCCGTATTAATACTCACGCCGGTTATATCGGCTATTTCCTTGAAACTTAAATCACCATAATGGCGCATAATTAATACTTCTTTTTGCTCGGTAGGTAATAGTTGTATCATGCGTTTTAAATCCTGATGACTTTGTTCACGAATCATCATGTTTTCTAGTGGTTCATCGTAAAATTGTATCACATCAAAAATATCAAACCCATCTACATTGGTAATTACGGGGTTTCGTTTTTGCTTACGGAAATAATCAATAACTAAATTATGGGCAATTCGAATTACCCAAGGTAAAAATTTACCCTCTTCATTGTATTTACCAGCTTGTAGGGTGTGTATTACTTTAATAAATGTTTCCTGGAAAATATCTTCCGCTAAATAACTATCTTTTACTAATAAATAGATGGAGGTATATATCTTAGACTTATGCCTAGTAATTAAAACTTCTAGGCAAGGCTGATAACCGCCGATAAACTCATGTATTAATTCTTGATCAGTAAGTTTCTGAAGATTTTTGTGCGTGTTCATAGGATTTTATTTTTGATGGTTACGAACTAGGTTGATTCATATATGCTCATACTTTCTAGAAACAATGGGCGTTTTAATCCAACTGTTTTGAAAAAATATTAATACCAATATCAAATAAAAGGGTGTTTGGATGCTAGATAGAACAGACCTAAGGCGTATTTTAGCAGACGAAATGCAAAACTAGCCGACGAACGGTTTTTAGCTTTTTGATATTTTTGTTTTTTTAGACCTAAACATGACTAAGCCTTATCCCATTACTCCTAAAAATTCTATTTTAATAAAAGGGGCACGTGTACACAACCTCAAAAACATCGATGTAGCTATCCCGAAAAATAAATTGGTAGTTATAACCGGAATGTCTGGTTCCGGAAAGTCATCTTTGGCATTTGATACCTTATATGCCGAAGGACAACGGAGGTATGTAGAGAGTTTATCTTCCTACGCCCGCCAGTTTATGGGCCGCATGAACAAGCCCGAAGTAGACGATATTAAAGGCATTGCGCCGGCCATAGCCATTGAGCAAAAAGTAATAAGCAGTAACCCTCGGTCTACGGTGGGTACCTCTACGGAGATATACGATTATTTAAAACTACTATTTTCTAGAATTGGCAAAACCATTTCGCCCATTTCGGGAGCTGTGGTACAAAAAGATACGGTAAGCGATGTGGTTAATTTTTGCGCTACTCAAGTCGAAGGAACGTCACTTACCATTATATGTCCGCTATTCCCACACAATCAGCGAAGTGTGAAAGAAGAACTATCGGTATTGCTCCAAAAAGGATTTTTAAGGGTAATATATCAGGATAAATTAGTGAAGATAGAAGACCTTTTGGCCGATAAAAGCCTTGCTACTGCACAAACGCTACAGGAGCGGGAGCTACTTATTGTTATCGATCGGATTTCGATGAACGCCGAGGAAGAAACCCTTAGCCGTATAGCCGATTCGGTACAAACTGCTTTTTTTGAAGGCAAAGGCGAATGTTTGGTAGAGCTGGCTGGCACCAATCATCCATTTTGTGATCGCTTTGAATTGGATAAGCTCGTTTTTGAAGAGCCTAGCCCCAATTTTTTCAGCTTTAACAACCCCTACGGTGCTTGTAAATGCTGCGAAGGATATGGTAAAGTAATGGGTATAGATCAAGATTTGGTTATTCCCGACAAAAGCAAATCGGTTTACGAAGGCGCTATTGCTCCCTGGAGAGGTGAAAAAATGAAGGAATGGGCTGATCAGCTCATTAAAAATGCCCTGTCGTTCGATTTTCCTATTCACCGCTCTATTGCGCAATTAACCGAAGAACAACGCAAGCTTTTATGGACAGGAAACTCTCATTTTAAAGGATTAAACGAATTCTTCGCTTATTTAGAAGAGCAAACCTATAAAATTCAATATCGGGTTATGCTATCCCGTTATCGCGGTAAAACCACTTGCCCCGATTGTAAGGGCACCCGCTTGCGCCCCGATGCGGCTTATGTAAAAATTGCTGAAAAATCTATCACCGATATCGTGTTGATGCCATTAGAAAAAGCATTGTCTTTTTTTAAATCGTTAAAACTAACTGGCAACGACGAAAAAATTGCGAAACGTTTACTACTCGAAATTACCAATCGCTTGCAGTTTTTAACCGATGTGGGTTTGGGTTATCTTACCTTAAACCGTTTATCAAACACACTCTCGGGCGGTGAATCGCAGCGCATTAATTTAGCAACATCTTTAGGTAGTTCTTTGGTAGGTTCTATTTATGTGTTAGACGAACCAAGTATTGGCTTGCACCCGAGAGATACGCACCGTTTAATTGGCGTTTTACAATCCTTGCGTAATGTGGGCAATACCGTGTTGGTAGTAGAGCACGAAGAGGAAATAATGAAAGCTGCCGATTATTTAATTGATATTGGTCCTTATGCAGGCATTAACGGTGGCGAATTGGTGTTTAGCGGCACCTATGATGAGATTTTAACAGATGAACATAGCCTTACCGGCAAATACCTAAGCGGAAAAGAGGCTATTGAAGTGCCTAAAATTCGCCGAAAATGGTCAGATTGCATTGAGGTTAAAGGGGCTCGAGAAAATAATCTCAAAAATATCGATGTAAAATTCCCACTGCATACCCTTACCGTGGTAACAGGTGTTTCCGGTTCTGGAAAAACCTCTTTGGTAAAACGTATTTTATTGCCAGCCGTTCAAAAAGCTATTGGTAATTATAACGGAGAACAAACCGGTTTATACGATAGTTTAGAGGGCGATGTAAGTAAAATACATCAAGTAGAAATGGTCGATCAAAATCCCATAGGCCGATCTTCCCGCTCTAACCCAGTTACCTATGTAAAAGCTTGGGACGAGATTAGAACCTTATTAGCTAGCCAGCCAGCGGCTAAAGCAGCTGGTCTAAAACCATCTGTATTTTCATTTAATGTAGAAGGCGGCCGCTGCGATGTGTGTCAAGGTGATGGCGAAGTAAAAGTGGAGATGCAGTTTATGGCTGATTTGTTTTTGCCCTGCGAAGCTTGCGATGGCAAACGCTTTAAACAGCATGTGTTAGACATAAATTACCGGGATAAAAACGTATCCGAAATTTTAGGTATGGATGTAGATGAAGCCCTAGCTTTTTTTGCCGATGAACCTAAGATTGTTGCCCGCTTACAACCCCTGGTAGATGTAGGCTTGGGTTATGTGCATTTGGGTCAATCCTCCAATACTTTATCGGGTGGAGAAGCCCAACGCATTAAATTGGCTTCTTTCTTGGTAAAAGGAAATCAATCTAAACAAACCTTGTTTATTTTTGATGAGCCTACTACAGGTTTACATTTCCACGATATTAAAAAGCTCCTCAAATCGTTTGAGGCACTTATAAACCAAGGCAATTCTATTTTGGTAATTGAGCACAACGTAGAAGTCATTAAATCTGCCGATTGGGTCATAGATATTGGCCCAGAAGGTGGCGATGCCGGTGGAAATGTAGTGTTTGCAGGCCTTCCTGAAGATTTGGTAAAACAAGCCGATTCGTATACGGGCCAATTTCTGAAAGGCCGCTTGTAGGCCAAGCCATTCACCAAGAATTAGTATTTTAGCGCCACAAGAATAATTTATGCTCTTACTAACCTTTTTTATTGGACTTTTCATTAACGCCATAGGCTATATTCCTCCCGGAAATATAAACCTAAGTGTAGCCCAACTCACGGTAAACAGGGGCATTAAACAGGCCTGGCACTTTATTATTGCTTTTTCTTGTGTAGAGGTATTTTTCACCTTCGGAATGATGCGTTTTGCCCGTTGGATATCGAGCGATGTAAGCCTGGAATTTTCCGTATACCATATAAACATAGGCACCCTTACCGATGCCTTTATGATTGTAATGTTTCTAATTATGGGTAGCATTACATGGTTGCGCAGAAACAGATTGCCTAAAGCTAAAGAGGAGATTAAAAAAGGCAGCAGTGCTTTTTATGGAATATTATTAGGTATTTTAAACCCGGTACAAATACCAACCTGGTTATTTTTTGGCAATTATGTCATCATCCATCAATGGATACGAACAGATTATTTATCCCTTTTTATTTTCAGTATCGGATCTGGATTGGGCTCGGCCATTGCCCTCTATGGCTATGCGCATTTTGCCCGGTACATTCAAGAAAAATTCACCCTGAGTACCCGCTTAATTAACCACGCGATTGCTATTTTATTGGTTGCCTTGGCACTAGTACTCCTTGCAAAACAAGTGCTTATTTATGCCTAGCCAAGCAGGCTAAACTGGAAATTTTATCCAAACCTAATTGCACGGTAAGCTCTTCGAGCGAATTAAATTTCTGATCCGGGCGAATAAAGGCATCAAAATCTATGCGAATTATTTGACCGTAAATCTCTTCGTCGAAATCGAAAATATTGACCTCGATATTTCTGCTCATACCATTAACCGTGGGGCGGTGACCAATATAGGCCATGCCTTCATATTTTATACCATCCACATGGGTGTATGCAGAATAGATCCCATCGGCCGGGATTAATTTATATGGTTCTTCTATATATAAATTTGCGGTGGGGTAGCCCAATGTTCGGCCAATTTGATCGCCCCTTATTACACGACCTTCTAGTGAAAACGTGTGGCCCAACAATTCGGTTGCACTGGCAATATCGCCGGCTAAAAGTGCCTGCCGAATACGTGTAGAACTTACGGCTGCTTGCTGTATATCTTGCTCGGGAATGACTTCTACTTCGTAGCCAAATTTAGGAGCCAATTTGTTTAAATCGGATACGCTACCAGCTCTATCTTTGCCAAAACGGTGGTCGTAGCCAATGCTTATTTTCGTCGTTCCGATGCGTTTTACCAGTATTTCTTCTATGTATTCTTCGGGAGATAGATTCGAAAAATCACGAGTAAATGGCGTAATTATTAAGTGGTCAATACCAATAGCTTCCAGTAATTCTGTTTTTTCTTTTACCGTATTAATCAGCCTTATTCCTTGGTCCTCCGGGTGAATAATCATTCGAGGGTGCGGAAAAAACGTAAGTATAACCGTTTCGGCGCCCCTGCTTTTAGCCGATTCGCGGAGTTTGCGCAATAATTCTTGATGTCCAATATGTACGCCATCGAAAGTGCCGATGGTTACTAGCGCTTGTTTTAAAGGCGTAAATTGAGAAATATCGGTATAGGTTTTCATTAGCCTTGCAAAATTACACCATTTGGCCGGTTTCTTTTAGTGTGCGGATATGATTTACCAAATCGGCCACTTCAAATGCATTTTCTACGCTGTAATTGCCACTTTTGGTTCGGCATAAAGCCGATAGGTAGGCGCCGCTACCCAGTGCTTTGCCAAAATCGTGTGCCAAGGAGCGTATGTAGGTTCCTTTGCTGCACACCACCCTAAAAGCCACTTCGGGTAGGGCAATTCGGGTAATTTCAAAGGCTTTTATTTCTACCTGACGTGCTTTTAGCTCCACGGTTTCGCCTCTACGGGCTTTTAAGTAGATGCGTTCTCCGCCCATTTTAATAGCCGAATGGGGTGGCGGAAATTGCGCAATTTGTCCGCAAAATTGAACGGTAGCTGATTGTACGGCTTCTTCGGTAATGTGGTCAATAGGAAATTTTTTGTCTACTTCTGTTTCTAAATCGTACGATGGGGTAGTGGCTCCCAATGTAAACGTGCCAGTATATTCTTTTTCTTGGGCCTGAAACTCGTCTATTATTTTAGTCAGCTTACCGGTGCAAATAATCAGTAAGCCCGTGGCTAAAGGATCGAGTGTACCGGCATGGCCTACTTTTAGTTTAAGTGGTTTTAGAGTATTGCGTATTTTCCCTA
>Ga0209617_10001178_pt1 | contig 12163 bp, 14 predicted proteins | sample LakEriepJuly2011_2_FD_187459 | JGI IMG/M metagenome (GOLD analysis project Ga0209617, IMG submission 187459) | Freshwater microbial communities from dead zone in Lake Erie, Canada - CCB epilimnion July 2011 (SPAdes) (version 2) | ecosystem: Environmental > Aquatic > Freshwater > Lentic >... | reverse complement strand
CGCCTGCATTCCAGCCTCGGCTATTTGCCACCTGCCGCTTTTGAACGCGGCAACCTAACTGCAACCGGTGTTCACTAAAGTCGAGCAAGCGCCCGCCAATACAGGCCATGCCTTCGGCATTTTCATGGCCAGTGTTGGCGCCCTTCACCTTCGGCTCCGGCGCCGGTTAACTTTGGCGTTAGACCATCTTTAACGAACATTCAGCCATGCGCCTCCTCGTCATCGCAATGTCTCTTTTCGTGCTTGCCGCCTGCGCAACTAGCACTCCTCCACCCAAAAAGAGCACGCCTTCTTTAATTCGACAGCCAGAGCCATATGGATCCAAACTAGTTCTCGCGATCAAGCGCAACATCGTTCTGAAAGCACCAATCGATGGCAATCCTGAAGCTCTAGTGACAATATCGACGGCACCAGATGGGCTAATCACGAAAGTTTCCATAACCCGCAGCAGCGGAAACCCTGCCTGGGACCAAGCTGTCATTCGAGCATTGGAGCGTACCGAACGCCTGCCACTGGATGAGGACAGCAAAGTTCCACCCATACTTCAAATCAGCTTTCGCCCCAAAGAGGCAGGAGAGAAGTAGTTTTCGGATGAAATACCGTGCCTTCGCGCCCCAGCCTAACATTTCGTTCAACGCGGACGCCGGTTAACTTGGCGTTAGGCCAACAACCTTCAACGAGGGAATAATGAAGAAGTTTATAGCAATTGTTATCTTGTGCCTTACCGCCTGCACTGCGCCAGGCCCAAAATTTACGTCACTCCCTCCCCCTTCAGATGGGAATTCAATCTTGTATTTCATGAAAACCAAATCAATGACCGGTTTGGATACGATCTTCACATTGGATGGTACGTCAATAGGGAGAATCGATGCAGACCAGTATTCATGGGTGAAAGTACAGCCAGGCACCTATGTGATGCGAACGGAGGATGAGGCCTCACCATACATCCTGAAGATGAAAGTCAACAAACTAAACTTACAGATTGAAATAGAACCAAATAAAGAGTACTACATCGAACGCCTTGATGATGCCGCCGCTGGAAGTCGGCAGTATAACGCGATACTTAGAGTGCTGCCAAAAAACATAGCCATGAATAGAATAAGCAACCTTAACATGTCAGCGAGCCAAGCAAGCGGCATCGTAAGCGGGGCACCTAGGGTCATGCCGAAACCACAAAAAGACAAAGCGACTGTGTTTTTGTATAGATCCAGCAAAAAGTCCTCTGGCATAGACTTGGATATTGTCATCACAGCCAACGGAAAAGAAATTTGCTCGCTTGGAAGTCAAATGTATGCATTCAAATACCTAAACGAAGGCGAATACACGATGCGAGCAACATGGCCCGCACTAGAAAAGCCGCTCTTTGACAGCCAGTACAAGGAAAAGGCCATAAATATAAACTTAGCGAAAGGGAAAACATACTATGTAAACTACAAGGCAATTCAGCATGGCTTGTATGACATAGAAACGAGTTTTGCAGAAGAAGGCGAAGAAATGGCGATGGCGAGTATTGCGCGCAGCAGCTACCAAGAAGGCTGCAGAATTGATTAGTGGCGCAATTTTCCACCAAATATTTGCGAATATTGCTTATTTGTTTGGCGGGGCGCTTTGATTTGCTGCGAGAATTAAGATGGATTTTTCCCAAAATGAGGTATTTGGCGTAGCTCTTGTTTCGACGCTTTATAGGCCTATGTGGACACTTGAGCTCATCACCTTCGGTGTGAACTTGCAATACTGGCTTTTGTGGACATTTCAAACCAACGGCGCAGAACCAGCCTGCCCCTCAAACGCAGTACAGCAAACATGACGAGATCTCTTCTGCTCACTGTCCTGGCCCTGATGTCCGCCTCGACCTTTGGCGCCATCGAGCCGGCACCGTTTCCTTTCGACGTGAATCAGCTGTCCGGCGTATGGGCTGACAGCATCGACACAGATTCGGCCTGCGCCATGAAGAACTGGCATTTCCGCTACGAGTTCAGCGCCGACCGCAAACGGCTTGCCATCAAGTTCGACCGAGAAATCGACAGTGGTGCGGCAGGCAAGGTCTCCCACATGGACGCCACCATCCTCTCGGCCACGCCTCGTACCATCACCTTGCGCTATGACGGCGAGCAGCGCATGAACTCGCTCGGCAAGCCAATCGAATGGCAACTGGCCATCGTCGCGCCGGGCGTCTACCGCTGGCGTGCCACCGATTGGCGCGCAGGCGAGGTCAACACCGTCGTCGGCATCCAATGCAGCGAGAACTGATCACCCACCCACTCACCTGTCATCCCATGAAAAAACTCCTCCCCACCCTCCTCCTCGCCACCCTCGTTGCCGCCACCTCCCTCACCGGCTGCGCGAGCTACAAGCCCATCCCTGAGAACTACACCGGCCCCATCGCCACGGTGAGCGACAGCGGCAAGACCGAAGACGGCAGCAAGGCGCAGATCTTCGCGCTCACGGCCATCGACGGGAACGGCATCCAGGACAGCTTCCTGACCACGCGCCAGGCCAGCCACGGCAAGGGCATGAACATCCGGCTGGAAGTCACCGAGCGACTCATCCCGGCCCAGGCCATGAAGGTCAAGCTGCGCGGCAGCCATATCACGGCCATGCCCATCCATGAAATCGCCAGCCGGGCCATGGGCACCTTCTTCGAGGTGGAAGGCGTGGTGGACTTCGCGCCGCAGGCCGACAAGCGCTACCGCGTCGTCGGCACCCTGTCGAAGAGTGACTCCGCGGTCTGGATCGAAGACGAAGTCACCCGCCAGCCTGTGACCGCGAAGGTCTCGGCGCAGAAGTGAAGGACACCACCGTGAAAGCCAAGCTGCTCCTCAGCTGCGCCGCCGCCATCGGCCTGGCCGGCTGCGCCACGCCGCCCACGGCTTATGTGACGCACCAGTTCCCCACCATCGAGCCCGAGCAAATCGTCGCCGCGCAGCAGCCCCTGCGCCTGCAAGTGGTGACCCGCCGCTACCGTGGTGAGCAGCTGTACGACGACGCGAGCCCGTGGGTGTACACCGGCGCGGTGGCGGCCTTGAAGAAGACGCAGGTGATCCAGCCCTCCCCTCAGGGCGAGGACGGCAAGGTGCTCGTGGTGGTCAAGGAGGTCGAGCCCTCGGCTGGCGACACCGCGCGGGGCGCTGCCCGAGGCGCGCTGGGTGGCCTGACCTTGGGCGCCATTGGTTTCACGTCCACCGGCGAGTTCGACGTGTCGATGCAAATCACCACGAACGGCAAAGTGGTGTCGCCCCCGCCCGTGCGCGTGGACGTGAACATCCGCTTTGGCAGCGCCTCGGCACCGCCCGGCACGCAAACCTACCGCGATGCCACCGATGCGCTCAAACAGGCCATGTCAAACGCCATCCTCTGGACGGTGTGGGACATGCAAAAGCAGGGGCTGCTGCCTGTGCAGTGACGACTGCATGCTCGCCACAAAACAAGTCATAACCAAGGGAGATCCCATGAAACACAAAACCACAGGCGCCCTGTCGGCGCTGACACTCGCGAGTTCCTTCGCGGTGGCAGGACCGAACCTCTCGGTGTCCTACCTGGAGCCAACCGGTGTCGCTGCCGCCAACGCGCCCATCGAGATGTGGGTGAGGGTCTCGGCCGACAACGAGATCAGCGCAGCGCTCGGCGCACCATTTGGCTTCGATGCGGCCGATCTGCCCACCTCGGCCATCGTCTTAGGCACCAAACCCCGAAAAACCTACGAGTTCGCCAGCTACACGGGCTTGTCGATCTCGGCTGGCTACACCCAGTACAGCTATGGCGCGCCTGGCTACAGCTTTGATGCGTACCGTGGGCACCCGCTGCGGCCAGACGTCAGGCCGTACTTCGAAGCGAGCGCTGGCGACCACTTGGTCACGGGCGACTTCCTGCTCGGTACGTTCTACCCAGATGAGAGCGTCACAGCTGGCACTGTCACCTTCCTCGTGTTGCCCTCCATCAACTTCACTGTCTCCGGACTGGCCGCTGACGGCACGCAGCTCTTCGCCTCCGTGGGCCCGTTCGGCGGCTTCACCGCCTGCCCCTACGACAAGCTTGACACCTGCGGTTTCACCCGCACCATCATCTCGGTGCCCGAGCCCTCCAGCCTGTGGCTGTGGGGGCTGGGCTTGATCGGGGTGGGTGCGGCTCGGCGGATGGCGCGTGAACGGTCATCACGCCTCTGAATACGCCTTCAACGTTTTCCTCAACCACCCACAAAGGGAGTTTTTTCATGAAGAAGTTTCTTGTCATCGCAGCCATCACCCTGAACATGGTCGGCTGTGCGTCGGTGAACATGGCCACGCCGCAACAAGACGCGACGGTCAAGACCTTCGCTGCGCCGAAGGACAACGCCGGCATCTACATCTATCGCAACGAGTCCCTGGGGGGCGCCGTGAAGATGGAAGTCGCTGTGGATGGCACGCCCATTGGCAAAACCGCCGCCAAGACCTTCCTCTACAAGGAAGTGACGCCCGGCAAGCACACCCTGACCTCGTCTGCCGAAAACACGTCCACGCTTGAAATCGACGCCAAGCCGGGCGCCCTCTACTACGTCTGGCAAGAAGTGAAGATGGGCATCATGTACGCACGCACCAAGCTGAACCTCATGGACGAGACCGAAGGCAAGAAGGGCGTGCTGGAAACCAAGCTGGCCGAAACCAAGTAAGGGCGCCCCATGACCACCCCCACCATCCAATTCACCAACGGCGCCGCCTACGAGCGCTACATGGGCTTGTGGAGCCAGCAGGTCGGCCAGGCTTTCATCGACTGGCTGAGCGCGCCGGCCGGTGGGCGTTGGCTGGATGTGGGGTGTGGCAATGGCGCCTTCACAGAGCTGGTGGCGCAGCGCTGCCAGCCGCAGGCGCTGGCGGGCATCGATCCTTCCGCGCAGCAGCTGGACTTCGCCCGCGAGCGCGCCAGCACGGCGCAGGCCGAGTACGTGCAGGGCGATGCCATGGCGCTGCCCTATGGCGCGGCGCAGTTCGATGTGGCGGTCATGCCGCTGGTCATCTTCTTCCTGAGCGACCCGGCCCTGGGCGTGGCCGAGATGGCACGCGTGGTGCGCCCGGGTGGCTTGGTTGCCGCCTACAGCTGGGACATGCCGGGCGGCGGCTTCCCCTATGCCTTGCTGCAAGACGAGCTGAGCTCTCTGGGCGTGGCCGTGCCCACGCCGCCCAGCCCGCAGGCGTCCGACATGGCCGTGCTGCGCACGCTGTGGGGCGATGCGGGCCTGCGCGACATCGCCACGCGGGACATCACAGTGCAGCGCACCTTCGCCAGCTTCGACGACTACTGGGCCACGGTGCAAGGCGCCCCGAGCATGGGCGGCAAGCTGGGCGCCTTGACGCCCGAGCGCAGCGCCACGCTGAAGGCGCGCCTGCAGGCACGCCTGGTGGCCAACGCGGCGGGTGAGATCACCTGCTCGGCGCGCGCCAACGCCATCGTCGGGACGGTCTGAGCGCGCGCTGAGTCCTGATCAGCGCAAGGTTCTGCGTGACTTCAGCGCAGATCAAAGCGGTCCAGGTTCATCACCTTGGTCCAGGCGGCCACGAAGTCCTGCACGAACTTCGCACCGGCGTCGGCGCTGGCATAGACCTCGGCCAGTGAGCGCAGTTGCGAGTTCGAGCCGAACACCAGGTCGGCCACTGTGGCCGTGGCCTTCACCGCACCGGTCTTCGCATCGCGGCCTTCCAGCACGCCTTCGGCGTTCGTGGCGCGCTGCCACTTCGTGCCCATGTCGAGCAGGTTCACGAAGAAGTCGTTGCTCAGGGTGCCGGGGCGCTGCGTGAAGACGCCGTGCGCGGCGCCGTCCACGTTCGCACCCAGCACGCGCAGGCCACCCACCAGCACCGTCATTTCGGGCGCGGTCAGCGTCAGCAACTGGGCGCGGTCCACCAGCAGCTCGGCGGCTTTCGAGGCCAGGCCGGGCTTGGCGAAGTTGCGGAAGCCGTCGGCCTGGGGCTCCAGCACGGCGAACGAATCAATGTCGGTTTGGTCCTGGGTGGCGTCGGTGCGGCCCGGGGCGAAGGGCACGGTCACGGCGTGGCCTGCGGCCTTGGCAGCGGCTTCCACACCGGCATTGCCCGCCAGCACGATCAGGTCGGCCAGCGACACCTTCTTGCCACCCGTGGCCTGGGCGTTGAAGGCCTGCTGGATGGCTTCCAGCTTGGCCAGCACCTGCGCCAGTTGCGCCGGCTGGTTCACGGCCCAATCCTTTTGCGGGGCCAGGCGGATGCGGGCGCCATTGGCACCGCCGCGCTTGTCGCTGCCGCGGAAGGTCGAGGCCGAGGCCCAGGCCGTTGACACCAGCTGCGACACGCTCAGGCCCGAGGCCAGCACATCGGCCTTGAGCTTGGCCACGTCGGCGGCTTCCACCAGGGCGTGGTCGACGGCGGGCACCGGGTCTTGCCAGATCAGCACTTCGCTGGGCACCAGCTTGCCCAGGTAGCGGGCGCGCGGGCCCATGTCGCGGTGGGTCAGCTTGAACCAGGCGCGGGCAAACGCATCGGCGAATTCGGCCGGGTTGGCGTGGAAGCGGCGCGAGATCTTCTCGTAGGCCGGGTCGAAGCGCAGGGCCAGGTCGGCCGTGGTCATCATGGGCTGGTGCGACTTGCTCGGGTCGTGGGCATCGACCACGGTGCCGGCGCCGGCATTGCCCTTGGGCTTCCACTGGTGGGCGCCAGCGGGGCTCTTGGTCAGCTCCCACTCGTGGCCGAACAGGGTGTCGAAGTAGCCGTTGTCCCAGGTGGTGGGGTTGGGCTTCCAGGCGCCTTCGATGCCGCTGGTGGTGGCGTGTGCGCCCTTGCCCGTGCCGAACTGGTTGATCCAGCCCAGGCCCATGGCTTCGACGGGCGCGCCTTCGGGCTCGGGGCCGACCAGGGCGGCATCACCCGCACCGTGGGCCTTGCCGAAGGTGTGGCCACCGGCCACCAGGGCGACGGTTTCTTCGTCGTCCATGGCCATGCGGGCGAAGGTGTCGCGGATGTCATGGGCCGAGGCCAGCGGGTCGGGGTTGCCGTCCGGGCCTTCCGGGTTCACGTAGATCAGGCCCATCTGCACGGCGCCCAGGGGGTTCGCGAGCTCGCGCTTGCCGCTGTAGCGGCTGTTGGCCTTGTCGCTGGTGGCCAGCCATTCGGCTTCCGGGCCCCAGTTGATGTCGGTCTCAGGTTCCCAGATGTCGGGGCGGCCACCGGCAAAGCCGAAGGTCTTGAAGCCCATGGTTTCCATGGCGACGTTGCCGGTCAGCACGAACAGGTCGGCCCACGACAGCTTCTGGCCGTACTTCTGTTTGATCGGCCACAGCAGGCGGCGGGCCTTGTCGAGGTTGCCGTTGTCGGGCCAGCTGTTGAGCGGCGCGAAACGCTGCGAACCGGAGCCTGCGCCGCCGCGGCCGTCGTGGATGCGGTAGGTGCCGGCGGCGTGCCAGGTCATGCGCACGAACAGGGGGCCGTAGTGGCCGTAGTCGGCGGGCCACCAGTCTTGCGAGTCGGTCATCAGCGCCTTCAGGTCGGCGACGACGGCGTCGAGGTCCAGCGTCTTGAAGGCTGCGGCGTAGTCAAAGGTGGCCCCCAGCGGGGTGGACTTGCTGTCGTGCTGGTGCAGGATGCCCACGTTGAGCTGGTTGGGCCACCAGTCGCGGTTGCCGCGGGCGCCTTGGATGGCCTGGGTGCCTGCTGCGGCGTGGAAGGGGCATTTCGCTTCGTTGGACATCAGTGTCTCCTTGTGGGCTGATCGGGGGGCATGGGAAGGGATGCACGCAGTCTAGGAGGCCGAGGCTGTTTCCTCAATCTGGGATTTTCTATGGCGTCCATAGGGGCCACGGGGTAGATGGGAGACGCTGTCAGCCCCGGGTACCGAGCCCAAGTCGTCACGCGCGAAGCAAAAAGCCTTGCGCGCGAAGCAAAAAGCCTTGCGCGCCGAGCAAAAAGCTCCGTGCGCCGAGCTCGGAGCTCGGTGCGCGCAGCAAAAAGGTGCATGCGCCGAGCTCCGAGCTGCGTGCGTGGCGCTCTGAGGTGCATGCACCGAGCTCAGAACTCGATGCACCGAGCGCCAAGCTCGGTACGCCGAGCAAAAAGGTGCGCACGCCGAGCTCAGCGCTGCATGCACGGAGCTCTGCAGCTCGGCTTGCGCAGCAAAAAGGTGCATGCACCGAGCCCAAGTCTCGGCGCACAGAGCTCACAGCTCGGACGACCGAGCGCAGCACTCGGCGCGTGCTGGTCAACGCTCCAATATTTCAAGTAAACTGGAATCATGGAAAATGAAGACGTCGTCAAAGCCCTCGGGGCGCTTGCCCAAGCCCACCGCCTGCGCGCCTTCCGCGCCTTGGTGGTCGCCGGCCAGGGCGGTTTGACGCCCGGGGTGCTGATGGAACGGCTCGACATCCCAGCCAACACCCTCTCCTTCCACCTCAAGGAGCTCACCCACGCCGGCCTGGTCACCCAGACCCGCGACGGGCGCCACCTGATCTACCGCGCGGCCTTCGAGCGCATGAACGCGCTGCTCGGCTTCCTCACGGCCAACTGCTGCGAGGGCGCGGACTGCGTGGTCGCGGCGGCCGACGCTGACTGCGGTTGCTGAGCCTGGGCCCGCCCAGCAACCCACCCCATCCCCCCTGCCACCCAACCAAGAAGGCCCGCACCATGTCCGACAAGACCCGCAACGTGCTCTTCATCTGCACAGGCAACTCTGCACGCTCGATCCTGGCCGAGGGCCTGATGAACCAACTCGGCGGCCCCAAGGGCTTCCGTGCCTTCTCGGCAGGCAGCCACCCCAAGGGCGCCGTGCACCCGCAGGCTCTGCAGACGCTGGCCACGCACCACATCCCCACGGAAGGGCTGCGCAGCAAAAGCTGGGAAGAGTTCGCCGCGCCCGATGCGCCTCGCATGGACTTCGTCTTCACCGTGTGCGACCAGGCTGCGGGCGAGGTCTGCCCCATGTGGCCCGGCCAACCCATGACGGCGCACTGGGGCCAGCCCGACCCGGCCGCCGCCACCGGCTCGGCCGAAGTCCAGGCGCGCGCCTTCGTTGACGCCTTCGTGACCCTGCAGCGCCGCATCCAGCTGATGCTCGCACTTCCCCTGGCCAGCCTGGAGCGCCTGGCCCTTCAGAAACAGATCCAAGACATCGGAAAGCAATGACACCATGACCACCAACGTCCTGATCCTGTGCACCCACAACTCGGCCCGCAGCGTGCTGAGCGAGGGCATGCTGAACCACCTCGCCCGCCAGTTGGGCAAAGACGTGCGCGCTTACAGCGCCGGCAGCGCGCCCAGCGGCCGCGTCAACCCCTTCGCGCTGGAAGCGCTTTCCAAGGCCGGGGTGGATGTGTCCGAGGTGCGCAGCAAGAGCTGGGATGAGTTCGCAGCACCTGGTGCGCCGGAGATGCGCATCGTCATCACCGTGTGCGACAGCGCCGCGGCCGAGACCTGCCCGTACTGGCCGGGCAGCCCGGTGAAGGTGCACTGGGGCTACCCCGACCCGTCCAGCGCCGAGCCCGACCAAAAACCCCAGGCCTTCGAGCTGACCCGCCAGGCGATTGCCTACCGCATGCTGCAGCTGCTGGCCTTGCCGCTGGAATCCATGAGCAACGCCGAGCTGCAAGCCAAGCTCGAAGCCCTGTACACGAGCTGAGGCCTGGCCATGCAGTGGAACCTTTCCAGACGCCTGTTGGGCGAAGCCCTGGGCACGATGCTCTTGCTGGCGGTGGTGATCGGCTCAGGGATCATGGCGCAGCGCCTGTGCGCAGGCAACGACGGCCTGGCCCTGCTGGCCAACACCCTGGCCACGGTGGGCGGGCTCTACATCCTCATCGAGGTGTTCGGCCCCGTGAGCGGCGCGCACTTCAACCCGGCGGTGTCGGCCGTGATGGTCTTCCGCGGTGAGCTGCCCATCGGTGCCCTGCTGCCCTACATCGTGGCGCAGTTGCTGGGCGCCATGCTGGGCGCCTTACTGGCCCACGCCATGTTCGACCTGCCCATCCTGCAGTGGTCGGCCAAAGTGCGCACGGGCAACGGCCAGTGGATCGCCGAGGCCGTGGCCACGGCCGGCCTGCTGCTGGTGATCCTGCGGGCGCCGGCCAGCCGGGTCGCGGCCATGGTGGCGGCCTACATCGGCGCGGCCTACTGGTTCACGGCATCGACCTCGTTCGCCAACCCGGCTGCGGCCTTCGGGCGCATGTTCAGCGACACCTTCGCCGGCATCGAGCCCGCGAGCGCCCCGGGCTTCGTGGCCGCGCAGTTGCTGGGCGCGGCCATCGGCGTGGGCTTGCACGCGGCACTCGGCCCCAAGGAGCCCGCATGACACCGACCCACACGCCGGATACGTCCAACAGCGTGCACGACCTGCCCAACCTCGACGCCTCCCTGTTCGACCGCCCCAGCACCGAGCGCTTCGCCGAGCACCTTGCCGGGGTGGGCCGCAGCACGCACGCGCCGCGCATCCTGCTGCTCTACGGGTCGCTGCGCGAGCGCTCCTACAGCAAGCTGCTGACGCTGGAGGCCGAGCGCCTGCTGCAGGCCATGGGCGCCGAGACGCGCGTCTTCGACCCCGCCGGCCTGCCCCTGCCCGATGGCGCGCCCGACACCCACCCCAAGGTGGTCGAGCTGCGCGAGGCCGCTGCCTGGTCGGAAGGCATGGTCTGGACCTCGCCCGAGCGCCATGGCGCGATGACCGGCATCCTGAAAGCCCAGATCGACTGGATCCCGCTGTCGGCCGGGGCCGTGCGCCCCACGCAAGGCAAGACGCTGGCGGTGATGGAGGTCTCGGGCGGATCGCAATCCTTCAACGCGGTCAACCAGATGCGCGTGCTGGGCCGATGGATGCGCATGCTCACCATCCCCAACCAGTCCTCGGTGGCCAAGGCCTTCCTGGAGTTCGACGAGGCCGGGCGCATGAAGCCCTCGGCCTATTACGAGCGCGTGGTCGATGTGATGGAGGAGCTGGTGAAGTTCACCCTGCTCACCCGCGACGTTTCGCCCTACCTGGTGGACCGCTACAGCGAGCGCCGCGAAAGCGCCGAGGCGCTGTCGGCGCGGGTGAACCAGCGCAGCATCTGACTGCGGCGACAATCCCCCCTCCCCGCTTGCAGGAAGCTCTGCCCCATGAAAACCTACGACATCGAACTCCAGCGCCTGAAATCCGTGAAGCATGACAAAGGCCTGATCGAAATCGGCGTCGATGCGCTCGTGCTGCCCCGCCCCGCGCGCGACGAGCACACCGTCACCAGCTGCATCTCGCTGGCCGTGGACGACGCCCGCACCCTGATGATCCTGCTCAAGCAGCAAATCACCGAGCTGGACAAGCTCAACCCGCGCAGCAGGCGGTCGGGGCGTTGCTGAGCTTCAGCGCTGGGGTTCAGCGCAGGTCTTCAGCCCTGAGCTTCGGCCTGCAGCCGCGCCACCTCGGCGCGCAGGGACTGGTTCTCGGCCGTGAGCTCGGCCACGCGGCGTTGCAGGGCCTGAACGGTGGCGCCCACATCGCCTGCATCGGCCGCATCGGCCTTCCAAGGCGCCTCGCCGCCCGCTGCGGCGTCCGAGGCTTCGCCTGACACCGCCGCCACGGCCCGGCGCTTTTCTTCGCGCACGCGCTTGGCCGCTTGCTTGAGCTCGTCCTTGCCAGCCAGCGCGGCCGAGGCCTGCTCTTCGGCGGGCAGGCTGGCCACGGCCGCTGCGGCGTTGATGCTGATGGTGCCGGCCTTGACCGCGGCCACCAGCTCGGGCGCGGCTTGCTTCTGGATTTTCTCGATCAGCACGACCTGGCTGTTGCTCAGGCGCGCGGCTTTGGCGATGTCGGCGCGGCTCTTGAGCGGCTCGGGTGCGGCAGCGCTGGTTGCGGGATCGGCCTGGGTGGCACCGCCCACCGTGTCAGTGGATGCGGCGTCTGCCGATGACGTGGCCGATGACGCCACCAGACGGGCCCGGCGCTCGGCCAGGATCTCGCGCTTGCGCAGTGCCAGCACGCCGCGCTGGAAGTCAGAGACGCTGCGGCGGCCCAGGTGCTGGTCGATCATCCACAGGTGGACGTCTTCCATGGACTTGAACTGGGGGTGCTGCACCGTCTGGAAGGGCAGGCCGTGCTTTTGGCAGATGCCGTAGCGGTTGTGGCCGTCCACCAGCACATCGCCCCACAGCACCAGCGCGTCGCGGCAGCCCTCGGCCAGGATGCTGCGCTCCAGGGCCTCGTGCTC
>Ga0209617_10001177_pt1 | contig 12167 bp, 6 predicted proteins | sample LakEriepJuly2011_2_FD_187459 | JGI IMG/M metagenome (GOLD analysis project Ga0209617, IMG submission 187459) | Freshwater microbial communities from dead zone in Lake Erie, Canada - CCB epilimnion July 2011 (SPAdes) (version 2) | ecosystem: Environmental > Aquatic > Freshwater > Lentic >... | reverse complement strand
ATTATCCAAACTAATAACCGGAATTGCACCACATTCTAATGCTTCATAAAAACGAAAACATTCAACATTGAAAAACCCAGGCATACAAGGCACGATTTTTGTATCTAATAATAAATTTAAATAGTCCTTTTCTGATAAATTAATACTTGAATCCCATGTCGGTGTTCTATGTACTTTATGAACTAAATTTATTTTCTCCAATTCATTTAATATCTCTTTACGCATAGGTCTATCCATGGCTCCAGCAAATGACCAATCGTATTTTCGTTCCAATAATGGTTTACAGATATCTCTATTACATTTATTATAACCCAAAGGTATATGTATTACTTTATCGCTAATCACTTCTGGTCTCCAATAATTACGGAAAATTTTGTGTATAGAAGGATTATTATAAATACGCACATCAGAACGACAATGTTCGTCACTTAAATGTATTAAGAAATATGTGTATTCGGGATTCTCTGAAATCCATTTTTCTATTAACATATAATTGACAAACCATTGATAATATAATAATACGCTTGTACCTTTTTCAAAAACGGGGTTTTCATCATTTTTATACCAAACAAGATTACGTCCAATTAGTTCTTCAAGCCACAATTGTTCACATATTTTTTTAGACCTATCATCAAAATATATGAATGGAATTGTTTTTTCCCCCAAATCCATTTATATATTATATATAAAAAAACTAAATACCGGTCAGTAACAAAATTAGTTGCCCTACAATGCAACTAATTTTGTTCGACAGGTACGTGTTTTTTAACTATTGCATATTTTTACTAATAAGATTTTTCAAATAAGTTTTATAATCAGACCACCAGTTTTGCATATCTTCGCATAAAATTTCAGTAAAATCGCTTTGTTTTCCCAATATTTCAACATTACTCCAGTCTGATTCATCGCAACCGATTAACGGTGGAGTCCCAATACCATTTAATACATTTGCGTATGAATTTTTAGAATCAAAATGAACAATTGGAACGGCCCCCATCTCTAGTGCCTCATAGAATCTGGAACATTCGGGGTTATAAAGACATGGCAAACAAGGGATTATTTTTGTATATGATAAAATGCCCATATAATGTTCCATGGGTAATATTTCACCGCCATCGGTATAATATTGTAAAGCATATTTTAAATTGATATTTACTAATTGTAATATGAGCCTTTTCCTATGAGGTTTTGAAACATTTCCTAAAAAGGCCCATACATATTTTCTTTCAGATAAGGGCGGAACATTTATTTTTGTATAATCGTTATAACCAACAGGTAAATGTATAACTTTAGGCCCCACTACATCCGGTCTCCAATAATTACGAAATACTTTTTTAATATGCGGATTGTTATAAATATCAACTTTAGAAGTACATGATTCATCGTTTAAATGTAATAAAAAATAATTAAACCCCTTATATTTGCTTATCCATTTTTCAATAGTGTCCGAATTTACATTAGAATTGTACAACAAAATTATATTAGAGAACCCAGTAAGGTTGATAGGTTCTGAACTTTTATACATTATAAATTTTTTTCCAAAAATCTCTTCAAACCACATTTTATTAGATATATTTAGCATTGAATCATTAAAACTTATAATCGGCATATAATCGGATAGAATTTGGGAATCAAATATAGTAGTATTAAATATTTCATCATTACCATTGCGAATAGATTTAGATAAAATGGGCGAAGTAGTATAAATTTTTACAATTAAATCTGTAAAATAATATATATAATTACGAATAGGAAATGCAAATCCAATATGATCAATCATATTACACATTTCTATGGCATTTTTTCTAGATAATACATATGAATTAGTAGAGAATGTGCCATAAAGTTCGTTTTTTGGAATATGAATAAAAGACGAACCGTTTGAATTAGTTAAATGTCTACCATTATCTCCTAAAGAAATAATAGTATAATCGTTTGGCAACGATTGTTCAACCAGTTTAGACCACAATGCTAAAAAATTTGGATCCAATACAGCATCATCTTCAAGAATTAACACATTTTCTCCTAATTCTCCATTTAGCAGTTTTTTCCAAATTCTATAGTGTGATAAGGTATGTCCAATAGCGCTTTTAACCCAATAATGATGGTTATTACGAAATAAAGTCATTATTTCCTTTGTTATTTCTAAAGTTTGCCCATTAATAGCATCAAAACGTTCATATTTACCCTCTAAAAATGGATGGTTTTTAACAAAAAGATCAAATTTATCCTTACGTTCTTTTAAATTAATAACACAAATAGAATCGATGAACGGAAGTTTTTGATTTTTAGCAAATTCTATTTCATCATTATTAAAGCGTTCATTATTATTCATTATATCACTGTCATAATTCACAATATCACTTGTATCAAAATCAGCGACATGATATTTTTTATCGGTAAATTGTGTACAATTACTTAATAAAGGTGTGGTAAAACACACAGTGAATGTATTTTCATCATAGTTCAACATATAATTATCGATTGGCATATTAATCCCACTAATTAAAATTTTATTACAAATTTTTCCTGCCCCCTTTTTTGTCATCAAATAAGAATAAGTACAAAAATGCATATATCGTTTTGATGAACCCCCAAAGTATGTGTTTTTTGCTATGCGTGCTAAACAATCATTTACGGGTTCGGTAATTTTTGGCAAAACCCACATATTAACAGGTAATACACCTCCTAAAAAAATCAAATCCTTATCAAGTGGTATATTATCTACCATTTTATCCCAATTTTCAACAAAATTTTTTTGGAGTAAAACGTCATCTTCAAGAATTAACACCCTCTCTCCAAAATCCCCGTTTGCTATTTTTTGCCATAATCTGTAATGAGACAAAGCGCATCCCATTATATTTTTTTTCCAACCAAAAATGTTATTGCGAAATAAATATTGAATTTCAGGTGTCAATGAAATATTTTTGCCATATATAGCATCAAAACGTGTGTATAACCCTTTTAAATATGGATGATTCTGTTCAAATAATTCAAGCCTGTCGCCACGATGTGCTAAATTGATAAGTAGAATAGAATCTATTCCTTTTAATTTTTTGTTTTCTTCCAAATCCATCCTTATACATTTATATAAGATTTATTTTTGTATGAATTAGAGTTTTTAAATACATTTTATATCCTATCCACCAGTTTTGTATATCTTTCGCAGTAGAATCCAAAATAGAATCTTGTGTTCCCAATACACGAATAACACTCCAATCTATTCCCCCAATTGCAAATAGTGGGGGATTAACAGATCCATTAAGAATATTTGTATATGAATTTACAGCATCTAAACTTACAACAGGTATTGCTCCGCTTTCCAATGCTTCATAGAACCGATATGTCTCAACATTAAAAAATCCGGGCATACAAGGTACGATTTTAGATTCATCTAAAATATGTATATATTCCTCACCTTCTAAATTCAACGAAGAACCCCAAGTTGGAGTTTTATATAATTTATGTTCTAAATCGTCTGATTCAAACGATTCCAAAATCTCTTTACGCAAAGGCCTGTCCATTGCTCCAGCAAAAGACCATACATATTTTCGCCCCAATATCGGTTTTAATGTTTTGTTACTATCGCGTTTTTTGTTATATCCCAACGGTAAATGTGTAACTTTAGAACTTACTACATCGGGTCTCCAGTAATTCCGAAACACGTGTTTTATTGAAGGATTATTATAAAGTTTAGTATCTGCCTTACACGATTCGTCACTTAAATGTAATAAAATCAGAGTCAGATTACAATGTTTTTGTATCCATTCTTCAATATCGGATATATTTGTTGTATGTTGAAAGAGTATAAACATAACAGTACCTGGCATAAGTTGTAAAGATTCTGTATAATGAAACCATAAAAATGTACGCCCAGTCAATTCTTCATGCCATTTTTGTTCTAAACAATTTACATTTTGCCCTTTTTCAAAATAAACAACGGGCAAAAACCCAGATATATCTGAAGCGGTAAATCGTTCGGTATTATTCCATATTTCACTGTCATATGTATCAATACGGTTATAATTATTAAAATCGGCATTTATGTATGCATCGTCTTTATCTTGAAAACATCCGCATAATAATGGAACAGTAAAATAGAAATTCAAAAGCCCATTCATATGATTTACGATTATATGGTCGGCACTAGTAAAGAAGCCTTTTTCTTCAATCAAGTTACACAATTTTTTAGCACCACTTTGTGTTATAATATATGAATATGTACAAAAATGGAATGAATTTGTCTTTATTCGTGCGAAATGCTCATTTACCTGTTCACTAACTAGCGGTAATACATTTTTATTCGGTGGCAAAACTCCACCAAGCATAATTATATCTGTATCAGATGGTATAGAATCCACAATATTATTCCATATATTAGCAAATCCTTTCACTAAAACAGCATCATCTTCAAATACCAAAATTTTTGTCTCAGTTGCCATTGTAGCCAGTTTTTGCCACAATCTATAATGAGATAAAGCGCATCCAATAACCCCCTTTTTCCAACCAAAATCGTTATTCCTAAAAAGGCGAATAAGTTCTTCATTCAATGATAATTTTGTTCCATGTACGGCTTCAATACGCTCACATTTATGTTTAAGAAATGGTTGACTTTCATAAAATTGTTTCAATCTGTCGGCACGATGTGCCAAATTAATAACATAAATGGAATCTATACCATCTAGTTCTTCTACTAATGTCTTTTTCCACATTCCTCTGTGTAAATAAAAGGCCTTGTTTAACCGAACAGACTCGGTTTGAGAGATTTCGCCTGTATATTTAGCAAATTCATGTGCTTTAGCATTTGCGCGTATTCCAACAATAGATAATATACTCTGATCCTGTCTATGACCAAAACACTCTTTTGAGAAATGATGCCATTTAGGTCCAGTTATGAGTTTTGAATTAAGCCCGTATTCAGCAACTTTAGTAAATACATTTTTAAAAGTACCACCCGTTTTGAAACCAACAACAGCAGATGTGTATTGTAAAGTATCACCTTCCACCTTTGTCATTTCCAAAAGTCGTGAGAATTCCGGTTTACACCATGCGCTCATTTTATGTTCAATATTACATACAAATATATCGTCCTTTTCAATATTTGACCACACTTCTTCTAAATCTCCAACAATTTCTATACCTGCGTCTAAATACAATACAGAAACACCGTCTTTCATTAGAGTAGATTTCTGTAATTCATTCCATAACAAAGGCTTCCAAGCATAATGTTCTGGATTCCAAAAATCGGCAAAATCGGTAGGAAACCACGATGTATCGAAAATGTACACTTGTTTTGCGCCCGCTTTTTCTATCTTTTCTTTTTGTTCAGTTGTAATATCCCATACCCAAACAAAAATATCAACATTTGCCGGTTTTGATTTTATTAATCTTATAACCGAATTAGTAAATTTACCGTTACATGCCGTAACTATAATACGATTTGATGAAATATTTAGTTTATCTATATTAAAAGGGTACGTTTTGTGATTAGCATAAGGCTTTACTAAATTTAAACACTGGTAGCAAAATTTAAGAATACGTTCTTTCCAATTATGAAGTGTAGTCTCTTTTAATAAAGGAGAATTAGCAATAAATGACCATTCAATATCATTAGAATCTAACTGTTCTATGCGTTTTAATAAATCATTTTCAGAAGCGTAATCTGCAACATTTAAAAACGAGCCTTTTTCAAATTCCAAATGTACAGATGGGTCGCCCCAATATATAGGGATACAACCGGCCAATTTTGCGTGTAATAGTTTTTCAGTAACATAACCAGGTGTTTGGCTATTTTCTCCAACAATTACAAATTTATATTTTTCATATGCCTTAATTTTTGCTTGTTGTCCCCCAGAACCGCCTGGCCCGGACTCTATCCACTCTGTATTATTAAATACCATACCAGCACTATCTACAGTTTTATATCGGCTTACAATATTATATAAAGTATTTCTTTCTGGACACATGGGTCTAGAGGCTACAAAAATACAAAACTTACTTCTTTTGTCCTGTTTTTTACGAAATAAAAGTTTAGGATTAAATGGAAATGGATTTCGCACCAATGTTTCATCTAATCCGAATAAATTTAATTCTAATAGCCAATTTGGAATTCGTGTGTAATTTTCATTTTGTACATGTGAAAACCCTACATTTATTTTAATATCGTCACGTATGATAGGTTGTAAATTTTCACCTGTAAAAAACACTTTGGGTATAAATTTAAATTTTTCGTGTTCTTTTCCAAAAGGTCCGAAAATAACTAAATTTGGATGTATTAAATCCTTTGTAAATTTAACACCTGCAGTTTTAAATGCGCCTGTAATAAAATTGTGATCTGGATTAAAATCAACCCACATATCACAGAATGCCAATCGTAATACAGGTTCTCTCAAAGAATGTAATTTATTTAATAATTTAGGCAACGAATTGCGAATTTTTTCAGGACCCCATCGTTCTAAAATTCCAGACCGAATAGTTTCTAGGCGCACTTTATCAAATTTCTGCGCACATTTTTGTTTTAGTTTATCCCATTTATTAAGTGCTTGACCTATGCGATTAAGTTCATAATAATATTCTCCACCATCCATGTCTTTTAACATAGGGCAATTATGTATGAGCGGAATTCCTAGCCATAATGCGTCCAATAAGACATATTTGATAGGAAGCCATCTTTGATGACTTAAAATGCAACATTTCTCTTTTAAAAAATCAATAATTCTAACCCGCCCTAAGAAATTACCACTTATATCTTTCATATCGCCTAAATATAAATTTTCCACAATGTTTTTTATGAAATATTGCCCTTTTATTAACTGTTGCGAATTCATAACTGTCCATGAAACATCAGGCTCATCCTTTTTAATTTCACTCAAGACGCTCAGAGGAATTACACAACTAGATGTATTAGACCGATTGTTTTCACATATAATAATGTGTGGTTTAACATTTGTTTTGAAATCAGAATTTAAATCTGGATTTGATTTTAAAAACGAATCCAAAAAAATGGGTTCCCACACAAACGGACATGGAAAAACAGGTAGGCGACTTAGTACTTCTAAATATGAAAAATCTGTATGTTGAAAATGCGCCCACGTCCAAATAGCGTCTACTCCCGTGAAATTTCTATTCAACGATGTTTTTTTATACACGGATTTTTCCATATCGTTAAAAGCGGGGGATTCATGATAAAACATAACAACTCTTTCGCCAATTTGTTTTCGCACTTCAGAGGGTAAAAACCAGCATATTTCAATGATTAAATCATATAAAACTACATTTGCTCCTGCTACTAATTTTATAACAGGGATATCCGATTTAAATGCGCAATCGTCAAACCATACATCTGATTCGACCGGTAAAAGGAAACTGACATTATGACCTAAACTTTGTAAGGCTCGTGCTATAAAGACTGAGACCTGTGGTAAACTTTCATTAAAAACAGAACCTTTAAATACCGCGGTAACACCGATATTCATCGCCCTAATTATCTTATTAAATGAAAATAGGCTTAAGTACCTGATAAAATAAAATATGACCTTACGCATAGTTATGACAAAAATTAAAACAAACCGTAAAAACAATAAAAAACAATAAAAACAATAAAAACAATAAAAACAATAAAAACAATACCGAAATGATAAATAAAGTCAAATATACAAACTACCGGTCAGTAACAAAATTGGTTGCCCTACAAAGCAACTAATTTTGTTACTGAGCTTTGCTACTTCATTGTCCTGATCGGTAAACTCTATTCGTCAATAATTTTTTTCCACCCTTTAATATTATCAGGATTATAAATAGAAAAATTCCATAACAGTTGTAAATTCGTAGCCTTGTACGATTCCAATTTAAAACCATGTGTATTAATAACAGTCTCCACCATCTTACAACCTGCATTAACATCATTTCCTTCATAATAATAGCCATAATCTTTAAATTTTTCATAATTGTGTATAACAGGAAAGCCCATATATAAATGCTCAAAAAAAATGTAATTATATTCGTTATTGACAGTATGATGAATAACTATATTACTTCTAAGATGCTTACTTAACGTTTTAATATCTGTTCGTGGTAAAAGATGTATTTTCCCATCTTGATATATATCCAAATTAGGTTGAATAGAACCGTTGTAATAATCGGAATCAGACATGACAATTCCATTAATAACGGCTATTTCATGAACTTTAGTCGGATTTTGTCTATAAAATGCTTCGCAAATCATAATCGGAATAAGTGAGCATTTTTGGAAACTTATATTAGGTTCTATAATAGTAAAAGAATAAGGACCAACAGGATTCCAAATATGGTTGTCTATCAAATCATTTATAAGATTTGAATCCCAAATATATGGTGCTATTTTAACACATGGCAGTGTTTTATTTATAGCACCGGCATATTCTTGGTGAAAATCATAATGTGGCGAAACTAAAATAGTGTTTATTTCCCCTAACATATGATGGCAGAAATAGGTGTTCTCATTAAAAATAGGTGTTTCAATATCTATATTTAGAATATTTCCTAAATAAAGTTTGAATGTTTTAGCACCTGCATCTTTAAAGGCTTTGCGAATATTGGGTCCACAAGAAAGACCCATTTCAATATAAGCATAAAGACGAAACGGTTTTTGAATCCATTCATTGGCATCAATGGATCTGTATCGTTCATATAATTTAGAGTCCTTATTTTTTTTGTTATCGTCTACTAATAAAAAAGGCAAATATCCCGCCACTTCAAATAATCTGTATAAAAATAAGATATTTTGAAATAAACCATTTGACCAAATTTGTTGTTCTGTTGTTCGTACAGTTGTTATAAAAATGGGTAATTGTTGTTTATTAGGCAAATCTTTTAAAAATGGGTAAGGCTCAACTATAGGCTGAATATCTGTACCTTTAATATTATTATCCATTATTGTTTATTATAAAAATGTCAGAAATCTTTATACCCTTGGCACACTAGACTCAAATACCGAATGGTACTTTCATAGCCAGAGGTCCAACAAATTTAGTTACCCTTTAAGGTAACTAAATTTGTTACTGACCGGTATACCATGAAGTAGCAGAGGTCGTACATAATTAGTTGCCTTTAAGATCAACTAAATGAACCGGTATATCACTTATTTAAAGCCTGAAGCAATCCTGGTATCGCCTGTTTTAACACTTCGGGTCCCCATCTCTCAAGTAATCCATCTCTGACGCCATGTAAGTGTTCGCTTCTAGAAGCCCAATCCATATTCACGATAGAATCCCACTTCTGTAAAGCCTGACCAACGGCATTATACTCGTAATAATTCTCTCCCCCTTTCATAGAAATAAGCATTTTGCAGTTATGTATAATTGGGATTCCTAACCATAAAGCGTCCAATAGTACATATTTCAAAGGAAGCCATCGTTGATGAGATAGCATACAGTATTTTTCATTTACAAAATTTACAATAGGCACACGTTCGACAAAATTACCACTAAAATCATTGCCCAAATTAACATTTATTACAATATTCTTATAAAAATATGGTTGTGCAAGTAAATGTGCCGAATTAGTAATTGTATATTTTATATCGGCATCTTTATTTCTAATTTCGCTTAAAATAGACATTGGTACGATAGAACAAGAACTATTTGTACGATTATTTTCACATATTAACACACGTGGCTTGTCATCTTTAGATAACCCCTCAAAATTAACCACTTTGTCACCTAAAAATACTGGTTCCCATACAAACGGACATGTAAAAACAGGCAAACGCGTGAGAATTTCTAAATAATTCACATCACTCTGTTTAAAATGCGCCCATGTCCAAATAGCATCCACGTTCGTAAAATACCGACTCTTTGCCCCAGTATTATATATAGAATTTTCCATATCGTCAAAGACAGGAGGATCGTGATAAAACATTACGGTTTTAGCGGCCTTTTGTTTTCGCACATCTACAGCAAGAGACCAACAAACTTCAATAATTACATCATATATTTTTTTAGTATCTGCTATTTTAACAGTTTCACAAGTATTTGCGCCTGAGCAATCATTAAACCATACATCAGAGTCATTCTCTATTAAATACTCTACAGTATGCCCACATCCTTGTAATGCTCGTGCTAAAAATACGGCCACTTGTGGCAAACTACTGTTAAAAGCACTTCCTTTAAATAAAGCAGTAACACCTATGTTCATTATTATAATAAATATAGAATAAATATCCTTTATATATTATTCCAATTCAAACTAAGTCAAACTAAGTCAAACTAACTCAAATCTCAATACTGTATCTTTTATCATAAATTTTGTCATTTTTTCAATATCAAATTCATGAGGTTTACATGGATTAAAAATGGCAGATTGATAACATAACGGTCTCATATTTGCTAAAATTAAAAAGTCTTTTTGAATACTACAAATTGAAATATCGTGTGGAGTTGTTAAATTATTTTGTAGGATATCTATAACAGCCTTTTTATATTCTTTGCTTATATAAAAAATTGCATGAGTACATAACATATTTAATACTCTTACTTGTTTCGTTGAATAATGGTCAAATATTGAAGGATAGATATGTGTTTTTTTATCAAAATCATATTTTAAATGACATAAGCCAAAATAAATAGCATCTATACCATTATCAAGTTCAAACTCAAAACTATCGGTAAATTCTAGATCATCTTCTAATACAAGAATAGGTTCGTCCATATATTTAGAGAGTATATCTATATTTGCTTTTGTTAAACATACAGGATAATGTTCATTTCCAGATTTATAATGAATAATATCTTTAAAACCTAATTCGGTCAATCTTTTATGCATGTGTATTTTACGTGTGTGATATTTTTCATTATGATCGGGGCAAATATAAATAACTTTGAAATCCTGGATACGCATTTACATTATAGATATAAAAATTATACCGCAAAAATATGCCTTTTTTTTGTTTGAATTATCATCATTCATTTAGAGGCTAAATCGTCAAATTATGATGATATGATGAAGTATCGAAGTTAATTGCTCCCCAAAAAGAGGGGGCAATTAACTTCGGTACTTTCATAGCAGAGGTCATTCAAATTTAGTTGCCTTTGAGGGCAACTAAATTTGATACCGACCGGTATAAAAACGCGCTTAACTTTTGAACCAACCGATTAGTTTATAAATCCGGGCTTTGTATTACCGGTTAGTATCAAAATTAGTTGCCTTTAAGGGTAACTAACTTCGGTACTGACCGACAGACTATTTATGGGTAAATTGAACACTGTAACTAATTTCTATATTTGTAACTCTTTCGACATCAAATTCTTCGACGGAATTAAATTTATTAGATTGGAAAAACATCGGTTTCATATTTGCTAAAATTAAAAAATTCTTCTGTATGCGGGAGATTGCAATATCGTTAACTGATTTATATTTATTTTCTTCTAAAATATCAATAACCGCCTGTTTATATGATTTTGAATTATATAAAATAGCATGGGTAGCCAACATATTTTGTACTTTTACTTGATTCATGGAATACGGGACTACTTGGCACGGATATATATTTTTATATTCGGTTGGATGACTGGCACACTTAGATAAGCCTAAATAAACGGCATCTGCTTCGGGAACAAAATCAAAATCCATATTCCCAGTACATTCAATATCATCTTCTAATAAAATAAAAGGCACATCTATATACTTTTTTAAAATGTCAATAGTGGCTAAAGAAAGACATACCGGATATTGTTCATTTCCAGATTTGTAATGAACAACATCGTTAAATCCTAAATCTGCTAATATTTTGTCCATATGTAATTTTCGTTTGTGATATTTTTCGTTATGATCGGGACATATATAAATTACTTTGAAATCTTGAATGCGCATTATCCTATTATAAACGGGGGAAAAATTACGAAGCGCCTGATTTTGAAGATATAAAATTTATATATTTCGCATTATTTAAAAAACCACCACAATCTTTATTGAATTTGCGCCCAAATAAACATTTGCTATTCATTAAATATAATAATTCCTCATTAGATATAGATTTATAATTTTTAAGTTGTTCATTACTTGCATATTTGTAGTTCGTGCCACACCAATTAACAAATGTAGTGGCATCATTTGTTAAATTAACCGTGGTTATAATTTCATTTTCTAATTCCAAGACCTTTATAAATGTATAATAAAAAAATTCTGCAGGA
>Ga0209617_10001174_pt1 | contig 12182 bp, 12 predicted proteins | sample LakEriepJuly2011_2_FD_187459 | JGI IMG/M metagenome (GOLD analysis project Ga0209617, IMG submission 187459) | Freshwater microbial communities from dead zone in Lake Erie, Canada - CCB epilimnion July 2011 (SPAdes) (version 2) | ecosystem: Environmental > Aquatic > Freshwater > Lentic >... | reverse complement strand
ATTTCGGCAATGGTTCGAGTCATTTTCTATGCAAAATTGTATAGTAAAATACAAATAATTTTTAAATATCATATTTTTATATCTATAGTGTTTAATTTCAAACCATTTTTGATAGTTCTCTCTTAATATCATACTGAAGACGAGGGCATTATCCCGCCGTATCATATCTCTGATGTAATTTTCGTAATGTTTTATATATGGCTTAATAACTGAATGGAATTTATGATAATTCTCTCTATTTGTGAAAACAAGAACAATATGAGGAACGTATTCCTTTATTATATCAACTATTTCAAGTGGTAATTTATTGATTTTTTCTATTAGTGACATTTTACAAATATAAAATATAGTGGTATAATTTTTTTATATTTATACGTTGTATTCAAAGTTTACAATGCACTGCAAAGTTTACACTTTAATTATCGGGAGGAGGCGCTGTTTGGCAAGGATTATCGACCCCATAATTGACACCATCCCAGCTGACACCACATTTATTGGCCCAAGTATATTTATTACAAGCTCCTTCTGAACCAGTATATTCAGAGGTATTAAAATTCATAACTAAATGTTTGTCGTTTCCCGAGGCTGGACAAGTTCCTAAATCTTTTACATTTATACACGTAGTATTATTACCGGAGCCATCTACAAACCAATAATCAGGACATTCAGGAACCATAGGTGGCCAGTTTTGGTCCTTGGAGTATGATAACGAAACTCCTATAAATACTAAAGCAATAATTAATATTATAATAGCGGCAAAAAGAACTATTTTTTGAAAGGTTTCCATATAAATTAAATAAATATAATTTTTTCTATATGGGTAATATAAATGAATAAAGTGAACAACGGACGTGTAGATATAAAAACTCCCAATACTTCCAAATTATTTCAAATGTATGATAAAATACCTGCTAACCAATGTGTAACATTTAGGAACCCGACTGAAGGGCTATGGGATGAAACCCCTTTGTCGCAAGCATTTTTCTCTCAACAAAATATTCAAATGCTGCAAAATGGTATTCGTGCTGGTGTGTATAATAGGTCAAATGGCCAATATGTAATTGGCCCTCAAGATTGCGATTCTCTAAAAATAGTAATGAGAAGTGTATTTTTGCAACAATCCGCCAATCAACCCGGAAATTATAAACAGCAAATTAGTCAATTGAACAAAATTGTTTTGGATTATTGTATTCAACAAGTGTACAGTGAGGCACAAGGGTATATGAAATACGTAAGTGATGTTAGCACATTAGTAGTTCCTATTTCTCACCCAGTAATGGCGAATGATAACGATAGACAGCTGGAATTCAAGACTTGGTTCTAAAACAACGCGTTGCTCTAAATAATTAATAATAAACACTATTATTAAGTATGAATGATAAAATAGTATTAATATGTGCTACCGGTCGTTCGGGGTCTACGACAATGCAAAGAATAATAAATGTTATACCCAATAGTAATATTTGCGGAGAGAATTGTGGGGCTATCAATAGTTTGTTAGAATTTTATAGACGAATAAAAAAATCTAGTTCTACAAATATTCCAGGACGTTTTCGTCCGGCATCTTATAAAGAAATTATACAACAAAATATAAAACCGGCCTGGTATAATTCTTATAATTATCAGCAAATGGTACAATTGATAAAAATAGCAATTATAAATATGTTTAAGGACAAACCTGAAACAACTGTATGGGGATTTAAAGAAATAAGATATGATGCTGGAAATATAGAATATATAAAGGACTTTAAAGAATTGTTTCCCCAAACAAAAGTTATAATACAAATTAGAGAGAATGTTGAGGAGCAAAGTAAAAGCGGATGGTTTAAAAAAGATAAAACAAAATCAACACATTTTTTAAATAAAACAAACGATGAATTGATGAATTTTTATAAAAATAATAAGGACTTTTGTTATTTAAATACGTTTGAAAAAATGTTTCATATGAATAATTTAAAAAATTTATTCAAATTTATAGGGTTCGAGAATAGTTTCAATGAAGCACAAATCAATGAAATATTAAAGAATAATTTGAAGGATTAGATAACCCCGTTCCACCAAATATAAAAAATGTATAAGATCTTTTATATTTTTTTCTTGTTTTATATTTTGTATTTATTCTTCTTCACGGTTCTATTCATCATCAATTATTAATACAGTAGTAGCAGTCGATTTCTTGGTCTTTTTAGCGACCGGTCCCTTCGATACGACCTTCTTTTTATTTGTTTTGCCATTATCTTCTCCATTCATTAGCCGTGTTCTCACATCTTTATATTCAATGTATTCTTCTTTAAGACTGTCAAGTTCACTCTTCCACATTTTATGAATCGTTGTATTTTTAATTAATTCCAATTCAGTTTCTTTATTCCCTTTATCCTTTAATAACTTGTCTACATTTTCCTCCGTAACCGAATCCATAGGCATTTTAATTAAATATTTATATTCTTCGTCGTTATCCAGTTTAGCGTATCCTTTTTCTGTCAACATTGCAATGACTTGGTCCTTTTTCTTTTTTCGTAAATCGATTGTTCCGTTCAAATTTTCCTGAATATATTTTGCTTTATTCGACAACAACACCAACTCTTTTTCCAAGGAATCAATCATATATTTTTTCCGCGTTTCATATAATTTCAATCGTACTTCATAATAATCATCAATAATTTCCGATACTCGTTCATATTTGTGAAGTGTATCATTTGCATCAAACAAATGCATATTCGTAGTTGTATTTGTAGTATATAGCTTCAGTAATTTCTCAAGACCGTTGCAACCGTAATCACCTTTCGAACTCTCTAATTCTTCTAATTTACCCTTCATAAATGTAATGGTAAAATCAACGTTTGTGTCTTTGCTCATATCATCGTAATCTTTAACTATAGCGACCATTTTTTTTCCTTCTTTGTCAACACCAGGTTCTATTAAACTCTCTAATAATTCTTTGAAATCCTCGGTCCAATAACCAACGGGTAACTCAGTGACTTTAATTTTATCGACACCCAGTTTTTCATACAATCCTTTGATTAAGAATTTGTCGTCACTTATTTTGGTTATTTGACCCTTGAAGCCTTCGTAATAAGGACTAAATGCAACGTCGTCTTCAATATGTAACAACTTATTTTGTAGATATTCAATAATTTGTAACGGATTGTAACACATAATATCAGTACTAAATCCGGTTCCAATACCTTTTGACCCATTGACCAGGACCATTGGAATAATAGGCGCATAATAAATAGGTTCGACTATTAATCCATCATCATTTAAATATTCCAACACATCGTCGTCTACTGCTGGGTAAATACATCGCGTTATTTTATTCAATTGTGTAAATATATATCTTTCTGAAGCGCTATCTTTACCGCCTTGTAATCGAGTACCAAATTGTCCATTTGGCATAAACAAGTTTATGTTGTTTGACCCAACAAAGTTTTGCGCCATTCCTACAATTGCGGCATTTAAACTAGCTTCACCGTGATGATACCCTGAATGCTCGGAAACATAACCACTAAACTGGGCTACCTTAATTTCGCTAGTCAAATTTTTCTTGAATGCGGAAAACAATATTTTTCGCAAAGATATTTTAAGACCGTCCATCAAGTTAGGAATGCTTCTGTCACAATCGTATTTTGAGAAATGAATTAATTCTCTATCTATGAATTCTTCATATGTAACACTTGTTTTTGCGGTATCTAAATAAGCCTCTCTATCATAGACCTTTAACCAGTCTTTTCTATCATCCGCGCGTTTTTTATTAAATACCATATCAATCGAGTCGTCGCTCTTTTCGGAATGTTGGAAACCCACCATTTTCTTTTTCTCAAAATATTCGCGAAATTCTTTACCAGTACTCGTTCCCAAACCCTTGTAATATTTGATTTTCCAACCCTTACCGTCATTTTCCTCTTTCCATTGATTGTATTCGCCGTCGTTATAGAAATTTAACTCTACATCACCTTTTTTTGCCTTCAATATAGGAGTATTCATAAAACCAATAAAACCTGGAATATTCGCAAGTGTAGGCCATTCGGATTGGAATAAATTAATACCTAGACCCTTGATATGGCTGCCATCTAAATCTTGGTCTGTCATAAATAATACTTTACCATAACGCAGGTTTTTATATACATCTTCAATAGTATTGTATTTTTTTCCCGTCTCTAATCCCAAGATTTTCTTAATTTCTGCAATTTCCTTGTTTTCGGAAATCTTTTTTACCGTTTCACCGCGAACATTTAATATTTTACCTTTCATAGGGTAAACACCGATAATATTGCGGTCTTCTGACGATAAACCGGAAATAATACCTGCTTTGGCTGAATCACCTTCGCAAAAGATGATAATACATTCCTTTGATTTTTCTGTTCCAGCCCAATTCGCATCAGTTAATTTAGGTATACCTCGCACAGTTTTACTCTTAACCCCGTCAGTTTTTTTTGCGGCCTTGTTTTCCTTTACTTCGGTCAATTGTAAAGCCGCATCCATCACGCCCATTTTGGCGATTTTTTCAATAAATTTATCACTTACCTCACATTTTGAACCGAACTTAGAAGAAGGGGTATTCATATAGTCTTTCGTTTGACTATCAAACGCCGGGTTTTCAATATCACAGCGAATAAACAATATCAATTGTTCTTTAATAGTATTTGGGTTGACCTTTACCTTTTTCCTTTTTTCAATAAATTCGCACAGTTTTCGGGTGATTTGGTTAAGAATGTATTCAACGTGTTTCCCGCCTTTGGCAGTATGAATACCATTCACAAATGATACCTGAGAAAATTCATTGGTTGGTGTTAATGCGGCAGCGTATTCCCATCGTTGACCATTTTCTTCATATACACGCGGGGTTTCGCTTTTATCACCAATATACATATTAATATATTGTTCAAAATTTTTAACAGGAATGATGTCTCCGTTGTATTTAACCTTGATTGTTTTATCCGTGACTGCTGCAATATCGTAGGTCCTTTTTTTAAGTAGAGCAATCATATCAGGAGTTAGCCCATTGATACCTAGACGTTTGTAGTCCGGTTTGAATGTGATTTTTGTATATGGTTTTGTTTTACATTTAGTAATGGATGGTTTACAAATTTCCTCTAGATTGTTTTTAAATTCTTGTTTATATTTTAAGCCTCGAATATGGTCGACAGTTTCTACAGAACCGCCAGTAGACCAAATAAGAACTAGTTTAAAACCAAAACCGTTTTTGCCACCCACAATTTTCTTTTCGGTTTTATCATAATTGGTAGATGTTCTAAGATGTCCGAATATCATTTCCGGAATCCACATTTTGTGTTCAGGATGTTCAGCGACATCAATCCCATTTCCGTCATTCAACATTGTAATTGTCCCGTCGTCAGCAATAGTGATTTCAATATTGGATACTGGAATAGAATTTTGTTGTCCGTTGGAAATAGCTTGTTGCATACGAATGACATGGTCTCGACAATTTACAATACCTTCATCAAATAGCTTAAACAGGCCAGGAATATATTTAATATTTTTTTCAATGATTTTATCACCGGCTTGGTTGAGTAACCATAAGTCAGTGTCGACTTCTTCTACAGAACCAATATATGTATCCGGATTGGATAAAATATGCTCGATATCAGTTTTCTTTTGATATTTGTTTGCAAGATTAGCGTCTGTAGATGCCATTATATTATAGTATTGTTCTTTGTTTTTAATTGTATTTTTAATTCAATTTTAATTTTTATAGAAAAGTGTAGGTATTGTAAGTATTGTATCTCACTATACACATTTGAAATTGTGCAAAGGTCTAAAAATTAAAATTGAATTAAAAATACAATTAAAAACTAGGAACAATACCATAATAGAAATGTCGTTTGATTATCCATTAAGAACAAAATTTATATACCTAAGAGGCGGTCGGTGTTATTTATTAGACTATTTAGGAAGAGGCGGTTATGCAAATCATGAGTGTAGTTTTCATTTGACATATGCAAACGGTAATTCTCATTTACAAAATTATACTCCTAATTGGTTAGTAGAAAATATTGAAAATGATATTATAATTGTTCGTAGAGAGTTACCGTGTAACCTATTGAAACAAATACAAGAATATGTGGAAAATGTAAAACATTTGTCTCGTGTTGATTTGCCGGATGATTTGAAAAATATGATAAAAGTATATTTTGGAAATGTTTCATATAAAAAATTATTTGATACAAATAGTAAAAATAAAAATAAAAATAAAAATAAAATAAAATAACTGTATTCTTTTACTGTCATTTTTCTTTCCGGAAAGTATAATACCTTTACTCTTTTATGCTTGCAAAATATTCTATGGTTTTCATAAGTCCATTTTCTAAGTCATACGTTGGTTCCCATTGTAGTATATCTCGGGCCTTGGTTATATCGGGTCTTCTATTTGTCGGATCATCGCTTGGTAATGGTTTATAAACAACTGAAGATTTAGAATTCGTTAATTTAATAATAATATTAGCTAATTCTGTAACTGTTATTTCATAAGGGTTACCAATATTCATCGGATAATTATAGGATGAATTCATTAATTTAATCAATCCATTGATAAGGTCTTCTATGTAACAAAAGCTGCGACTTTGGTCACCATTTCCGTACAATGTAATGTCTGTATTATTTATGGCTTGATTGATAAAATTTGAAACGACCCGTCCGTCATATTTATCCATTTTAGGCCCATATGTGTTAAATATGCGTACAATACGAGTGTCGACATTGTATTGTTTATGGTAATCCATCATTAAAGTTTCCGCTACTCTTTTACCTTCGTCATAGCAACTACGAATACCTACCATATTTACATTACCTCTATAAGTTTCGGCTTGAGGGGATATCTCAGGTTCGCCGTATACTTCGGAGGTGGAAGATTGTAGAATAGTTGCGTTATGTGTTTTGGCCAACTCTAATAAATGTAGTACACCCTGAAAGTTTACTTTTAATGTATAAACCGGGTCCTGTTGATATTTAGGCGGCGATGCGGGACACGCTAAATTATATATTTGGTCTATTTTGAATGGTATGTGTAAAGGATTTATAATATCGTGGTTCATAAATTTAAATTTTGGATTTCCAAATAAATGTTTAATATTTTCTATTGAACCGGTGTATAAATTATCAACACAAATAATGTGATGACCCTCAATTAGTAGACGTTCACACAGATTGGAACCAATAAAACCAGCACCGCCAGTTATAAGTATTGTCTTCATATACATAATGATAAGATTAGAAGTGAAATAAAATTACGAGAAAATTTCTAGAATAAAATAAAAATATAATATAATGTATTCACAAAGACAATTTACACCAGGAAAGAAAGCAAATAGTTCAAGAATGATAAATTATATAGCAGCATACAATGCGCTGTTCCCTAATGCGGAGCAATTGACTTGTGATCAGTGCATACCGGATAAATACAATAAATTTGTAGTGGGTTCTGACACACCATCTACAAGGGTTTCAAATAGTGTAAGAATTTCGCAAATTATTAATTATTCCAAAGGTGGGAAAACGCAATACGGTAATTTTTATTTAGGCGCGCCATTAAATGTAAATTATTTAGGTAGAATGGAAGGGATGCCTGGAGGTAGCGGGAGCCCACCTGTAAATAAATTTTAGAGAAATGCGTTTTGAAATGTCATTTAGTAAAATTATTTTCTCATTTTATCTTATAATGACATTCTCACAAACTACAGGAAGCCGCGCCCAAGTATGGCACGGTACTGCTAAAAAAACAGCAGGAGGTCTTACCAAATCTCATTTGATGATGAATAAACACGGACGTATTGTTTCAAGAAAACAACATAGTAGAGGTAAAACCGCTATTAAACGTCTATTTAAATTAGGCTTCAAACCAAAGAAGGGAACATTTAAGGTATTTAAGAAGCATCACGGACATAAAAAGGGAGGTGCAAACGGAGACGAATTACTAAATGGAGAAGTAGTCGAAATGCAAGGTCAATTTCCACCATTTGAAGAAATGTCTGCAGGTCCACCGCCAACTGCAGTTGCACAACGTAGTCGCACCAGTAGTCGTGGACGTTCCAGTAGTCGCGGACGTTCCAGTAGTCGTGGACGCTCAAGAAAAATGAGAGGCGGTATGGCTTATGGAGGTCCTTTATCACCATTAGCATACGACGGTAAAGGAGTAGGAACATCCGGTGTAGACCTTCAATTTGTTGCCGGAAACGCTGCATAATTATATAAAAATTTAATCCATTTAATCATAATGTTTATTGTAATAATTTACATTATAATTTTTACTACTATATTTTTGCCCACTCTGTTTCAATGAATTTTTCGTATACAATATGGTCAGACAATTTAAAATACAAATACTTTTCAAAATAACGCTTACTGACAATAAATGTAAACGAATTTAAATTACAAAACTTGTAATAATAATTGTAAGCGTCATCAAATGAAATGAGTGCTAATTTATGGTCACTATTGATTTGCTCTTTAATATATTCAAAAGACGCATTAATATCGCTCATTTTATTCCACATAGAGCAATTAATATTCAGCACAAATTTGTCTTCAATAATTTCTGCAACAGGAAAGAAATGTTTCAATATTTTTAATATATTCTCTTCCGTAATATGCCCATTCGTCATTAATTGTTCAATATTTTGTTTTGACCAATATTTAAAAAGTGAACACAGTTCATCAATTTCAAATTCGTTGTCAAATATAATATCATTGGCAAATACGTGATTGTTTATATTATTGCCATCTATATTGCTATCAGAGGCAATATTTTGAATAGTTATAGTGTTTTCCCAAAATTTAATAAAATCGCTATGAACTGGTAAATATTTACTGGTTATACCCATAAAACTATCCGTTTCATCCACATATGTGTACTTTTCTTTGAGGATATTTTTTAACGAATTGGAATAAATTACATTAGGTAAGTTACAATTCGAGAGAAATTGCTTCCAAACAAAATGCAAATTTTTCCATTCCATTTTACATTCACTATTAGAATCTATTATATATTTGTTGCAAAATTCAACCACTATATTATTTGGACAACTATGTTTTAGATAATAAGTATATGCTTTTAATTCTTCGTCAGACTTATTCTCTATAAAATGGTCCGCGCTTTCATAACGTTTAGAATAATGAGCGGCAACACACAGCAAATCAAGCCCAATCTTTTTCAACAATTCTCTCCATACTTCATTTGAAAAATTCTCGTTTATTTTAATTAGTCTGCAATTTTCATAAGAATGATTTTCGTGATATTTAGTCATAAAATTGTTGGCGGTATTATTGTTACCTATTGAAGACAATGCCACATTGTCTAATTCATTCAAGATTTGTTTCATTTTTGGGCTAACCAAAAAAATAATATGCGAATTTTTCTTAAGAATATTATCACCAATAATGGTAAGGAAATACTTTGCCGCATTTTTAGAAGAGAAAATTGCTGGATATAGTACATTTAGCACATTTTGAATTGTATCTGTCTCGGGTATAGAACTAAAGAGACTTCGTTCTTTTATTTGTTTAATAATGTTTAGTTTTGTTTTGTGCTTCCATTGTAAAAGAACGCGGTCATTTGAAATGGTAGAAAGCAATTTGTGAATTACATCATCTTCTTTAACAATCAAATATTTTTCACCATCATATTCATAAAAGAAATTGTTGTTTTGTAAATAAAAGTATTTGTTTTTGCTCAAAAAAACTTGTATAAAAATTTGTTGTTCGTTTGTTAAAAAGTTGTTTCTTATTATACGTTTTTCGTGATTTTTATCCTCATTATCAAGTGTATTCGGCAAATAATTTACAATGTGATTATATATACGTTGTGTCATATATTCGTTGTCTTTATATTTTTCTATTAATGATTTAATGGTTTCAGCACATTTTACTTCAACTGGTTCTTTTATTACTTCTTCAGTAATGGCGTCTGTCATTCTATGTCTTTTATCATATTGTTTTTAAATAAGTTTTACAAAATATAATATTCCAGTATAAAATATTCACTTATAAAATATTCACTTATAATAGAAATGAAAGCACCATTTATCAATATAAGATATTTACCAACCCGTTTAACAAAAAAAGACAGAAAAAAACAATCCAAAATGTTACTGAAATCTAGACGCCTTTATAAAAAAGGTAAATATTATACTAGAAAACGTGTAGTGTCATTCACATCCAAAAAATCGCCGCACATATTGAAGGCTACTAAAATGTACAATGTTGACACCATTGGGCCTACAAATGAATTAGCAAAGGCAACCGGATGTTCAAAAGAGGCTCTCGCAAAAATTATAAATAAAGGTGAAGGGGCTTATTATTCATCGGGGTCAAGACCCAATCAAACATCTCAATCCTGGGGTATAGCTCGTTTAGCAAGTTCGATTACTGCAGGCAAAGCGGCGGCCGTGGATTATAATATTTTAGCAGAAGGATGTAGACCAAAATCAAAAGCTCTAACCTTAGCAAAAAGAGCTAGAAGAAAATATGGGCACGGTACACGACGAGTGCCAAAGGTAAAAATGTAATTATATGTAATTAGATGTAATTAGATGTAATTAGATGTGTAATATTTGGTGTAAATAAAAGTAGATTATTTATATATAATGAGCTGTTTATTCAACAGTCTAAGTTATTTTTTCAATGAAAAAAGTTATGATATTAGGCAAAAAATTTGTGATTATTTGAAACAAAATAATCCTATTATAGATGGTTTAGATACGTTATTTATTTTGAATTTAGAAAATCCAAATTACATCGAACATATGCGAAAGACATCTACGTGGGGAGGGGCAATTGAAATTCAATGCGCTTGCAATATTTGGAAATCAAAAATAATAGTAAAAGATGTTCGCCGAGGAAGACACAAAAATATTGAATTTCTTCCATTGCATAATGAAATCGAAAAAACAATACATTTGGAATGGTCGGGTGGGCATTACGAACCCGTTCGTCGATAAATATAAAAAAAATATAATAGGCATTGACTTTTAGAAGTTATATATGCGTTTAATATTTTAATTTCATAAGTATTTAAAGATTATAAATTAAAAATAGTATAATGTCCTCATTCTCAAATAAAAATCAAGTATTACCTAAAACAGATGGTAATGTGTTAACGATTAAGACTGTTCAAATTGCGCCATTTAGAACTTTGATGACCGCATTAAAAGATATTCTTTTAGAAACAAACATCACCTTTGAACCTGATGGTATTCGTATTATTAATATGGATAAGTCTCACACCATTTTAGCACATCTTTATTTAGCGGCGCAAAACTTTGAATTCTATGAATGTAAAAAGGATAAAATTATTATTGGTGTAAATATGTTTCATTTATTCAAATTAATTAATTCCATTGATAATGATGATACTTTAACCCTTTATATTGAAGGTTCTGATTATGTGGAGGGTATTGTTTCACATTTAGCATTAAAATTTGAAAATGGAGAAATTAAGCAATGTAAGACACAAAAGTTGCGATTGATTGAACCTGAGCCTGAAGAGTTGCAATATCCGGACGTAAAATTTTCATCCATTATCAATTTACCATCTGCGGATTTCCAAAAAATAATTCGTGATTTATCGTGTATTTCAGATAAATTAGAGATTAAATCGGTAGGAAGTGAGCTTATATTTAAATGTTCGGGACAATTTGCATCGGCAGAAATACATCGTGCGGAATCAGATGGTTCTATGGGATTTATTTTGAAGCAAGACTCATCCAAGATTATTCAAGGAGAGTTTTCTCTAAAAAATTTAGGTTATTTTATTAAGTGTACTAATTTGTGCCAGCAAATTGAAGTGTATTTAGAAAACGATTTACCTCTTGTTGTCAAGTATGATGTCGCAAGTCTTGGATCAATACGTCTCTGTCTCGCACAATTGCCTTCAACATAGTCTTCATCATAGTTTTTGTATATCAAAAGTTTGAATTTTGAATTTTGAATTTTGTAAAATTTTATAATTTATTATAAAGTAATATATTATATAAAAATGTCAAAATATTATGGAAATTATAGTCAATATTTAGGTGCACAAAGATGTTGTGATATAAGAGTGCGAGGGGAACAAGGACCGGTGGGGCCAGCAGGGCCGGCTAGTATAGGACCTGTCGGAAATACAGGCCCGGCAGGCACTAGTTATACAGGACCAACTGGACGTGGGTGTAAGGGCGCAACCGGGGATA
>Ga0209617_10001173_pt1 | contig 12184 bp, 9 predicted proteins | sample LakEriepJuly2011_2_FD_187459 | JGI IMG/M metagenome (GOLD analysis project Ga0209617, IMG submission 187459) | Freshwater microbial communities from dead zone in Lake Erie, Canada - CCB epilimnion July 2011 (SPAdes) (version 2) | ecosystem: Environmental > Aquatic > Freshwater > Lentic >... | reverse complement strand
CGAGCCAGCTCTCGCCGGAGTCGGTCAACCCGCCCGCGGCCGACAGCCGCGAGGCGCGCGCGGGTGGTGATGCAGCAAGTGGTGCAGGTCGGCCAGGCCGACCCGGCAAGCCCGAAGCCACCACGCCGCCAGCGACTCCGCCCGTCGATCCCGCCGCGGCTGCCAAGCCGGGCGAGTGATCATCACGCCATCGAGGGCATCCAGATCGTCTTGGCCTCGGTGACGCCGCGGAAGGCGACTGGCGAGCGCCAACGCGTGTCGGTGAAGTCGCTCGCAGGATCCACGACTGTCACGCGCTTCATGTTCTCGGCGGCGCCAGCCTTGAGGGTGGCAGCATGCTTGCCCTTCGCTGCAGCCACGATCGCATCGACGTCGCGGTGCGTCGCCATGGCAGGCACGAGCTCCGCATGATCGCCGGTCAGGATGTTGCAGACGCCGCCGGGCACGTCGCTCGTGGCCAAGGCCTCGCTCAGGACCAGCGCGGGAATCGGGTGCCGCTCGCTCGCAGCCAGGACGACCGCATTGCCCGCGGCCAGCGCCGGACACACCAGCGCAAGCGCACCAAGCAACGGTGACTCGTCGGGCGCGAGCACACCCACCACGCCGGTCGCCTCGATGCCCGTGAAGGTGTAGAACGGTCCAGCGACTGGATTCTGCGATCCAAGCACGATGGCGATCTTGTCGGTCCAGCCGGCGAAGCTCACCACATGCTCGATCGAGGCCTCGACCTCGGCCTTGGCCTTGCGTGGCGTGGTGCGGCTCGTCGCGCGGATCGCCTCGATGAACTCACCACGGCGAGCCTCGAGCATTTCCGCGAGCCGATAGAGGATCTGCCCGCGCAGGTACGCGGTCGACGATGCCCACTTGGGCTGCGCTGCACGAGCGGCCTCGACCGCATCGCGCAGGTCCTTGCGGCTCGCCTTGCACAGGTGGTGCACCGTGCCGCCGGCAACGGCCTTGATGGTGCGTCCGCTCTCGGTGCGCGGGAACGCGCCGCCGATGAAGAGTTTCCAAGTCTTGGTCACGCTGGCCATGGTGGTTCCTTTCAGGCGAGATACGCCGCCAGGCCCGCACGGCCGCCCTCGCGGCCGAAGCCCGACTCCTTGAACCCGCCGAAGGGGCTCGTTGCATCGAACTGGTTGAAGGTGTTGAGCCAGACGACGCCGGCCTTCACGCCCGCGGCGACCTCGTAGGCCTTGCTCGCACGGCTGGTCCACACGCCCGCACTCAGCCCATAGTTGGTGTCGTTCGCGCGCGCGATGGCCTCGTCAGGCGTGCGGAACGTGAGCACGGTGAGCACAGGCCCGAAGATCTCCTCGCGGGCGATCGTGTGGGCGGGCTGCACGCCGCGGAAGAGCGTGGGTGCGACCCAGTAGCCCGTGTCGGGCAGCGCACCATCGAAGCAGACGATGCGGTCGGCCCCCTCGCGCACGCCGCATTCGATGAAGCTGTTCACGCGCTCGAGCTGCGCACGGCTGTTGATCGCACCGACGTCGGTGTTCTTGTCAAGCGGGTTGCCCACGCGAAGGCTTCGCATGCGGTGGGTGAGCCGGCCGATCACCTCGTCGACCACGCTCTCCTCGACGAGGAGCCGGCTGCCCGCGCAGCAGACCTGGCCCTGGTTGAACCAGATGCCGTTGACGATCCCTTCGATCGCCTGGTCCATCGGCGCATCGGCGAAGATGATGTTGGGGCTCTTGCCGCCAAGTTCGAGCGTGAGTCGCTTGTCGGTGCCCGCGCACGCCCGCGCGATGCGCTTGCCGACCTCAGTGCTGCCGGTGAAGGCGACCTTCTGCACGTTGGGGTGCTCGACCAGCAGGCGCCCGGTCTCGCCCGCACCCGTGACGATGTTCACGACACCCGGCGGCAGGTCGACTTCCTGCAGGATCTCGGCCAGGCGCAGCGCTGTGAGCGGCGTGGTCTCGGCTGGCTTCAGCACGACGGTGTTGCCGCAGGCAAGCGCCGGCGCGATCTTCCAGGCAGCCATGAGCAGCGGAAAGTTCCAGGGGATCACCTGCGCGCAGACGCCGATCGGCCGCGGCTCGACGCCGGGCACAGCGTGTGTGAGCTTGTCGCACCACCCGGCGTGGTGGAAGAAGTGCTGCGCCACCAGCGGCACATCCACGTCACGCGTCTCCTTGATCGGCTTGCCGTTGTCCATCGACTCGAGCACCGCGAGTTCGCGCGCACGCTCCTGGATGCGTCGCGCGATGCGGAAGAGGTAGCCCGCCCGCTCGGCGGGCCGCATCCGGCTCCAGCCCTTGAATGCCTTCTGCGCTGCCTTCACCGCCGCGTCGACATCGGCCTTGCCGGCCTCGGCGACGCGAGAGAGCTTCTTCTCGGTGGCTGGATCGATCGTCTCGAAGTGCTTGCGCGAGCGGGGATCGACAAACTTGCCGCCGATAAAGAGCCCATGCTCGGGTGCCAGCTCGACCGGGAAGGTCTCGGGGGCAGGTGCGTACGACCAATCGATCGCCTGGGCTGGCTGCATCGGGGCATTATGACGGCAGGGGGTGAATCGGGCGGGCTCCGGCGACGAAGCCAGAGGCATGAAGCGAGCCGTCCAGATCGTGCTGTCTCTCGTGTCGACCGGCCTCTGCGCGATCGCCTGTGCCACTGAGGGCTCGCGCCCCACACCATCCCCATCAGCAATGGGCGACGATGCTGCAGCCCAGGAGGCCGCGGCCAAGGCGTGGGCTGCAAAGGACCGTGCCGCACCGGCCGCGGCGCCCAAGGTTGGCACAGCGGTCCGCGTGGGTGGCGACCTGAAGGTCGAATCGAACCTCGACGGCGAAACCTGGCGCACTGGCCGTTGCCTCATCGAGGCGCCGCTGCCCGAGGGCTACCCGGCGCCGACCCCTCCTGGTGCACTCGACATCAAGACCTATCCAGTGGTGCGCCGCGCCGAGATCACCGCCAAGGGCAGCACGATGGTCGGCATGAACTTCGCGTTCTGGCCGCTCTTCAACCACATCAAGGATCGGGACATCGCGATGACCAGCCCGGTCGAGATGGATTACCGCGGCATGGAAGCCGAAGGCAATCCGTACCAGCTCGACGAGTCCAAGGGTGAATGGACGATGAGCTTCCTCTACCGCCAGCGCGAGCAGGGGCCCACCGGCGAGGCGGGTCGCGTGAAGGTGCGCGACAACGATCAGGTCACCGTGCTCTCGATCGGCCTCATGGGTCCCTATGGCATCGGTCGCGTGAACGAGGGTCTGCCCATGCTCGAGGCCTGGCTCAAAGCCCATCCCGAGTGGGAGCGCGCCGGTGACGTGCGCGCGTTCAGCTACAACGGTCCGCAGGTCCGCAACGCCAACAAGTGGAGCGAAGTCCAGTTGCCGGTGCGCAAGGTGGGGGCGGTTCCATCAACGCCCAAGGATGAAGCAGATTCGACCACCGCGCCGATCGCTGGCTCGTGATCGAGGCGTGAGGCGGTCCGCTCAGTCGGCTCGCGACTGCTTTCGCCACGCCCACGCCAGCACCGCTCCGGCGACGACCATCCCGACTGAGATGAGCATCGGGCTGGTGAGCCAGGCGAATCGGTTCACGCCCGCATCAGGCTCGCGGAACTGCTCGGTCGCAAAGCGCAACGCGCCGTAGCCAATCAGGAACCACGCGGCCGTGATCCCTGGTGCTGGCTTGCGGAGCCAGACGGCCCACACGATGAGCGCGAGGACGGGTCCATCCGTGAACGCCTGGAAGAAATTCGATGGCCAGTAGGCGGTCAGGAGCGGTTCGAGTGCAGCCTGCACCTTGGTATCGCCCGCATAGGCAGCGCTGATCACAGCCTGCTGCAGGTCATCGCTCGCATGCACGAGTGGTCGCAGTGGTTCGAGTTGCGCCGGATCGAAGCTCGACTCGAGCGCTTCGCGTGGGTACTTCACGCTCCACCATGGGGCATTGGCCTGCATGTCCATTGGAAGCGGCCGCCCCCACAGTTCGCCATTGATCCAGTTCGCCATGCGCCCCATGCACAGGCCGGGCGGTGCGCTGATGCAGCAAAGATCCAGGAGCGTCCGGAACGAGGCTCCGCTGCGTGCACTGAAGCGCCAACAGACGACCAGCAGTCCCGCCATGCCGCCATGGCTCGAGAGGCCACCCTTGTGGACTGCGAGCAGCTCCCAGAACGGGAACGATGGAGTGAAGGTGGTGAAGAGCACACGGTCATAGATGAGCGCGTGCCCGAGCCGAGCACCGATCACCACACCCAGGACGACCTCGGTGATGAAGTCATCGACCTGCTTCGTGGTGATTCCCGCGCGGCCCCGCTTGGCGACTGCGCGCATGATCATCCACGCGCTGAGCAACCCGCCTGCATAGAGCAGCCCGTACCAGCGCAGCCCGAAGGAAGGCGTGAACTGCACGATGAACGGATCGAGCGTGTGGAGGATGGCAGCGAGGGTCGGCATGCGGGCTGTTGGCAGTATCGCCCAGGATCAGGGTGTGTGCAGGGTTGGCCGCCCAACCCTGACGAATGGCGCTGTTCGAGCGTGGTCGGATGTTCAAGCCGCTGACCCCACCGAATTTTCCGCATGTTCCGGAGATCGTGCCGGCATGATCGTTAGGATCGCCGCGACCGCCATGCCACCCATCCACGACAACCCCTTCGGGCCATGCACGCCAACCCTGCTGCGTGAGCCCATCGAGCGCCTGCGCACGGGCCATGACCTGAGCCAGGACCAGGCGCATACCGCCTTCACGCTGATCATGCAGGGAAGCTGCCAGGACAGCGAGATCGCCGAGCTCCTGCTCCTGCTTGCGGCACGCACCCCATCGGTCGACGAGATCGTGGGCGCCGCCTTGGCCATGCGCGAAGTGTCGAGCACGGTGCAGAGCGGGCTTCCACCTGCGTCCATTCTCGATACCGCTGGCACCGGCGGCACGCCAAAGTCCTTCAACGCCAGCACGGGCGCTGCTCTGGTGGCCGCGGCCTGCGGCGTGCACTCGGCCAAGCACGGCAATCGCAGCCGCACTGGTCGTGGCAGCGCTGAAGTGTTGCAGGCACTGGGGTTCAACCTGTCTTGTTCGCGCTTCGCGCAGGCCACCATGCTGCAACAGGTCAGGTTCTGCTTCTGCTTTGCGGTCGAACATCACCCGGCTGCGCGGCATGCCGTCGCCGCGCGGCGCGCACTGCCGTTCCCCACGCTCTTCAACCTCGTGGGTCCCCTCACGAACCCGGCTGGTGCGCGCCGGCAGATGATCGGGGTATGGCATCCCATGTTCATGCATCCCATGGCGCAGGCCCTCGGGCGCCTTGGGGTCGAGCACGCTGTGGTCCTGCACAGCCGCGATGGCCTTGATGAGATCTCCATCGGCGCACCCACCGATGTCGTCGAGGTGAGTCCTGATGGCATCCGGGAGTGGGTTGTGGATCCGGCCGCTTTGGGCATCGATCCGGTCGATCCACTCACGCTCGCACCAACGAGCGCAGAGCAGGCTGCCCAGGTCCTGTCGCAGCTCCTGCATGGCCAGCGCCTTGACGCATGCCACGACATGCTGGCACTCAATGCTGCCATGGCGCTTCGTGTGGGTGGTGCGGCGCGCGACCTGCGAGAGGGGCTCGACATGGCGCGGCGTGCCTTGAAGCAAGGAGGCGGCGCGCATGTCCTGGCCCAGGCGTGCGAGCTCTCGAAGGGTTGATCACGCTGCCCCGCATGGGGTTCATCGAATCTCGCCATCCGTGGTGCTCCCCGCGGCGGCTGTCGCGTTGGCTGCGGGCACCATGGTGGCACTTGGCACCGACCACCATGCGTGGATGGCTGCCCCCTTGCTCGGTGCATGGGGTGTGGCGCTGCCAGCATGCACTGCGTTCCTCGTGCTTGGTGCTGCGGCGTGTGTCGCATCCGTGCCACTCACGCGCGGGATCCTGGTGCTCGTGCTGGCGGCGTGTGTGGGTCTTGGCCTCGTTCTGGGAACGCACGATGCACGGTCATGGCACCGCTGCATGCAATCACTTGGGGTGACCCACCCTGATGCACGAAACCTTGTTGCCCTGACCGGCACGGTCGTGACTGCACCCGAGCCTTCGCGACTGGCTGACCCGGTCATGGAACCCCTGGCATCGGATCGCCGTGCGGTGCGGTTCGCGCTCGGTTCGATCAGCAGCGGGGATGGCGTGCCGTGGCCGGGACATGCCACGATCAACGTGCGCATCGCGAGTTCCCACACCGACCTGGCGATCGGCGACCGCATCACGATCAAGGGTTGGGTCTCGCCCATGCGACCGTCGACCAATCCGGGTGGTTACGACATGTCGCGCTGGGCCAGATCGCGTTTCGTGCTTGGTTCACTCTTCATCGAGTCCAACGACCTGGTCACACGTGTGGGGCGTGAGCCTCGCTGGATCGAGGCATGGAAACACCGCCTCGTGTCGAGCCTGCAGTCGATCGTGTCCGACATGGCACCTGAACATGCAGCGCTCTGTGTGGCGATGACGCTCGGGCCCACCAGCCCACCGATGGATGACATCGCCGCGGATTGCCAAGTCACCGGCATGACGCATGTGTTGGCACTCAGTGGATTCAATGTCGGCCTCCTGGTGGCACTCGCAGGGCGTGTGCTGGTGCTCACCCCGTGCCGCGGCCAGGTGCGTGCCATGCTGCTGGTGGCGTGTGCAGTGCTCTTCATGATCAGCGCGTCGGCCGGCATCAGCGCTGATCGTGCGGCTGTGGCGGCCATGCTCGCATCAGGGGTGGCGGGGTCGGCCCATCGTGTGCGAGCGTGGCATGCTGCGTCGATCGTCGTGATCATCATCATGGTCGGCACACCATCGGCACTGCTTGACATCGGGTTCCAGTTGAGCGCCGTGGTCGCGGCGGCCCTTGCTGCATGGGCCAGCCGTGCGCCATCCATGGCTGGCAGATGGACCGACTGGATCGTGAACAGGGGTGCTCCGCCGGGCTCCTGGCGCGCCCGCTTGCGGGCATGCACCGAGTGGAGCATGGCTGCACTCATCGTGGGCACGATCGCGTGCCTGGCCAGCACGCCGATCGTCCTGCATCACTTTGGTTCGATCACTCCGCTCGTCGTGCCGGGCTCCATCGTGGCGGCGCCGCTCTCGGCCGCAATCGTCACGTTGTGCACGGTTGCACTCGTCACTGGAAGCTGGAGCACCATGATCGCGTCGTGGGTGGTCGTTCCTGCTGGGTGGTGCGCTGCGATGTTCGCAGCCCTGGCCGACGGCCTCGCCTCGCTCCCTGGAGCCGCGTGGAGCGTCGAACCCATCCATGGATCAGCCTGCGTCGGTGCACTCGTGTGCGTTGGGCTTGCCATGCGGCGGTCATGGGGCATGTCGGCACCAAGTCGAGCCTGTCGCAGCTGGCCCGCCGTGGCGTGGCTGGGTGCGCCGTTCGCGGCGCTCGCGTGGTGGGTACAGCCAAGCAGGTTTGACCTGCGGGTGACCATGCTCGATGTGGGCAATGGTTCGGCGTGGATCGTTGAGCATGGCGGAACGGCAGCCCTCGTCGATGGTGGAAGCCTTGATGTCCCTGATGTGGGCGCGCGGACCATCGTGCCTGCGCTGCGGTCGCTCGGCATCGGCCGACTCGATGTGATCTCGCTCTCGCATGGCGATCTCGACCACCTCAACGGGCTGCCCGCGGTGCTGGATCGGCTGCCGGTCGATCTCATGGTGACCACGCCGTGCGTGATCGAGGGTGCTTGCCCGGCGACGCCAGCGGATCGTGTGCTCTCGGCCGCGTGGCATGCTGGCTGCATCGTCATGGGAATCCACGCTCGCGACACGCTCGTGTTCGATCACGGCACGTGGTCTTCGCTTCATCCACATGATGGGGTCAAGCCCTTCCCTCGCAACGAGTCGAGCCTGGTCTGGCTGGTGCATGCTGCCGGCACCTCGTTGCTGCTCACGGGTGACATCGAGGAGGATGGATCTCGACGGGTCCGCGCGATGGTCGACGGTGCCATTCCTGCCGGGAAGACGCTGCTGATGGAACTGCCTCACCATGGGAGCTTCAGGCCGGGCGTGGCCTCGCTCGTCGAGCACCTCAAGCCTGCGTGGATCGGACAGAGCACCGGACCGGCACGCCTGGTTCGTGATCGATGGGCATGGATCGATTCGTCGATCTCACGCAGCGTGACGGCACGGGATGGTGCCGTGCGGATCACCGTCGTGGATGGATCCATGTCGGTTGATCGGTGGGAACAAGGATGGCGCACGGTGCCTGTGCCGCGATCGTCGACGGTGGGGCGGTGATGCGAATCAACTCTGCCGCAGGCCTAAGGCGCGGCCGTGATGAAGACAAGATCAGCAAGCTCCATCACGCACCCCACTGGCCCCGCCTTGCCGGGAACGAGCTCGAACTCGACCGTGCCGGGCTTGACGATGACCCGCATCGAGCGAACATCCGATCGGGCTTCGATCCTCGCGAGTTCCACACCCGCCTGACGGACCACCAGCGCATGATCCGCCACCAGGCGAGTGCGGTCAGGGACCAGAACTTGGCTCACCAGAACCCCATCAGCGGTGATCGGCAGGGACCACGAGCCTGGCCCGCGAAACATGGCCTGCATCGAACCAAGCCTGCCCGGACCGGCAACGTCCAGGCTCGGGATGATGCCCGGCAGCGCGGACCACGTGCCTCGTGATGACGCCGTCGCTGCCGATGCCTGATCCTGGGTTCGCAACAGGAGCCCATCACGTGACAGGGATGGTGTCGCCACCCCCAACACTTGATCGATGCGAAGCCGGAGCGGGAACACTTTGTCGCTCGCCGGGACGGGAACATTGAGTCGAAGCAGTGTTCCATCACGCTCGATCGATTCAGCATCGATGATCGCGCCATCATCGACCCAGACCCGGAGGCGACCGGTTGTCGTGGATGCATCGGTCGCCTGCACGAACTGCACGCTGGCGATCAGCTCATCCTCGAACGTCCGCGTTGCACCATCGACATCGATGGTGACCGTCGATCCGAAGTCCGTCACGAGCCCATCGACCGTGTCGCCATTGCGCAAGGTGATGCGGTCAGCGTCGAGGGTGCCTGTGGGCACGTCCACACCGACGGCCGTCCATGCACGAAGTGCCGACAGTGGGAGTGTCATGAGCATCGGGCCGGCCCGCCAGCGGATCGTGCCTGGCTGTGCTGCCTCAGCAAGATCGGGTGCCCCGGGCAGACACTGTCCGTCGGCCAGCCACACCGCCTGGCTGATGGCGCGTGGAGCCATGGCCAGGGGCCACGCCAGTGCACAGCCCTGTTCCTTGCCGATCGATACCCCCGTTGCCGAGCCGATCCATGGTGCCGACAGGGCTTCGCGCTCGGGAATGCGGACCATCGATCCATCCTGATGCAACAGGATGGTGGTCCCAAGCACCAGATCGGAAGCGTCATCAGGATCATCGGCATGCGTCGCCACGACAAGGGCAAGCGCTGCCGAGCACACCAGGACCGGCTTCATGGTGGACCATGTCATCGCTGGAAGATGGGCAAGTAGCGGTTGGGCATCTGCATCACGATGAGCGACATCGCCGTCGCGTAGGCAGGTCCGTTCTGGTGATCGACCCACAGGCCGTCGCGCTCCTGGGTGGCCATGAAGCCATCCCGCGCCTGTGGCCACCAATCGCGCCACCAGGTCCCGCCTGCCAGGTACATCGTCTGTGCGGTGTAGTACGCGCCATAGTGGAAGTGGGGCGTTCCCATCGGGCCACCGGCGTTGGTGCCGTCGTTGCGCGCGATGTAGGACAAGCCGCGCGTGATCGAGTCACCCTCGTAGACGCCGGCATAGAACAGGCTTGCCACGCCTGCTGCGCTGCGTGGCCATGCACTCTGTCCCAGCGCGGTCATGTAGCGGAAACCGCCATCGTCGTTCTGGCAACGGAGGATGTAGTTGATGGCGCCATCGATCGTCTCGCGCGGGACCTTGATCCCGGCGTTGCGCGCGCTGCGCAGCGCCATCACTTGGCAGATCGTCACGCTGACGTCAGCGTCGTTGGGCACGGGGTTGTAGCGCCAACCACCCTCGGCATTCTGGCTCGCCACGATGAGTTGCACTGCACGAACGAGCGTGTCGCGAACCCGTGTGTCCTGCGGGTTCATGCCGTAGATCTCGCCCAGGAAGAGCGTGCTGAACCCGTGGCCATACATCGGCCCGGCGGTCGCCTCGGCTGACAACAGCCCGCTCTCGGTCACGTTGCTGAGCACGAACTCCAGCGCCTTGGACACCTGATCGCCGTACTCGCCGCGACCGGGCAGATGGCCATCCGCCATGAGTGCCAGTGCGCAAAGGCTGGTGATCCCGCTGTGTCGACCGAAGCGACCACGGCCAAAAGAGCCGTCGTCGTTCTGCAGGCCCGCAAGCGCACGCAATCCCCGATCGACGCTCGCGCGCCATGCAGGCGTGGTCTCGCCCTGCATCGGCCGGTTCTCCGCGCCGGCATCGTCGTTGACTGGTGCCTGCGCGAGCATGGTCGACAGGATGACGATCGACATCATGGTTTCGACTCCTTGGCCACCCGCTCGTAGTAACGCTCGGTCCAGGTGCGGTAGATGCTGCTCATGCGTTCACGCATGCCCTGGCGCATCTGCTCACGCACACGCGGCGGAAGCGAGCCCCATTCAGCCTCACCAGCGAGGAATGCATCCGGATCGAGCGGATCCTCCATGGCTGGACCCTCGCCTTGCTGGTCACCGGAACTCGCGCCCTGTCGATCCTTCCCGGCACGCTCCTGCCGGTTGTTGCGTGCGTTGGCGCGTCGCTGCTGCTCGCTCTCGGTCGATGGTTGGCCTGATGGGTTCTGTTGGCCCGGCTTTGGCTTGCCGGAGCTCGAGGAAGACGAGGAGCTCGACGACGAACTGGACTGTTGTTGCTGTTGTTGGCGGCGCGATGCCTCGTCGATGATCGCATCGAGCCGGGCGAGGATCTCGTCCTGTGTGCGTTCCAGGTCGGCAGCGGCGGCGGACCGATCGAGCAGTTCCGTCGAACGCCGCATGCCTTCGATCGCTCGCTCGAAGGTGTCGGCCAGCTTCTGTTCGCCCAGGTCGCGATCCAGCCGCGCGCGGGCATCGTCCTGGGCTGCCTGTGATCCATCGCCATCACCCTCTATGCCCAGGAGCTCATCGAGCGTCTTGGCGCGTGGCGGCGATGGCTCCTCAGTGACCGGCGATGGAGCATCCTGCGCATGCACGGTCGTGGCAAGCAGTGACAGGCAGAGCATGCGGACCATGAAGGTCATCATGCCATGGTTCACGATCGTGGTCGACCCAGGGTTCATGGTGTTGCCTCGGGTTCCGGGGCTCCAGGCTCGACCGGCGTGATGCGTGGTGCGCCGCCCTCGGCATTCATGACGGCCTCACGGAGCCGACCTGCCATGGCTTCAAGCCGTTCCTGGGCCTGTCGCAGGGTGGGCAAGCCTGATCGATCCCCACCCTCGGCCAGCGCACGTGCCGTGCGGCGCCCAAGCTTGGCCTGAAGGTCGCGTAGGAGCTTGAGTTCGGCGATGGGGAGGATGCCGCCTTGCTGGCCACCACCGCCGCCGCCACCCGCCGCATTGTTCTGCTGATCGCCCTGCTGACGCGCTTCCGCAAAGCGATCCTTCTCCTTGGACTTGTCCGTGAGCGCACTCGCGAGACCTGCCAGCGTGTCGAGCGTGTCACGTGCCGCATCGGTCGCATCAGCCAGCCCACCTGATCGACGGAACGCCTCCGAGGCCCGCGCGCTCGATGCTCCTGCCTGGGCCAGCGCCTCTCCGAAGATCTCGCTCTTGGCGACTTCGCCATCGGCCATCAAGGCGCCGATGCCCTCGGCCAGTTCGTCCTGCGCCAAGGCCAGTCGACGACCCTCGACGAGCCGACGGCGTGCATCGGCCTGCCCGACGAGTTCCGTGGCACCTTGCACGATCACGGTCTCCTGTGCCACGAGTGCCTTGCACTGATCCGCCAAGCGCTGTTGTGCTTGGCGCTGCTCGTCCTGCTTCGCCTCGTTGGCGGCAGCTTGGGTTGCCTCGAGTGCACGGCGCAGGTCCTGTTGAGCGGCCTCGATCGACTGACTCACCCCGGCACGGCCGGCAAGATCTTGGAGTGCGGCCAAACGGACGAGTGCCTGTTCCTCATGGCCGATCGCCGGCGTGATCAGGCGGATCACTGCGTCCAGCCGGCGCTCCATGCGCATGGCCTCATCAAGTGCTGCATTGGTGTTTCGGCGCAGGCGCTCGACATCGCCGCTGATC